>Ga0209342_10005279_pt1 | contig 13274 bp, 7 predicted proteins | sample RifCSP16_2_FD_184023 | JGI IMG/M metagenome (GOLD analysis project Ga0209342, IMG submission 184023) | Soil microbial communities from Rifle, Colorado - Rifle CSP2_sed 16_2 (SPAdes) (version 2) | ecosystem: Environmental > Terrestrial > Deep subsurface > Rock core/Sediment | place: Rifle... | reverse complement strand
TAGGCGTACTCAAGGGGAACCGGCCGCTCGATGGACTTTACCGAGGCGGTGGGCCTCCCGTTGCGTCGGGTCAGCTCTTCCTCGAAGAACGTAACGTCACCGAGAGTGGCGGACATCAGGAGGAATCGCGTCTGCGGGAGGGTGAGAAGCGGCACTTGCCAGGCGACCCCGCGGTCCCGGTCGGCATACCAGTGGAACTCGTCCATCACCACGTCGTCCACCGCCGCGTCCGCTCCCTCGCGCAGCGCGATGTTCGCGAGGACCTCGGCAGTGCAGCAGAGGACGGGGGCCTCGCGGTTGACGGTGGCATCTCCCGTCGAGAGACCGACGTTCTCGGGGCCGAGCTCGCGGCAGAGCGCCATCCACTTCTCGTTGACCAGCGCCTTGATGGGGCAGGTGTAGACGGAGCGCCTTTCTTTGGCGAGAGAAGCGAAGTGCATGGCGGAGGCGACGAGAGACTTCCCCGAGCCGGTCGGAGTGTTCAGGATGACGTTCTTTCCCTCGAAGAGAGCGAGGATCGCATCCTCCTGGGCGGGGTAGAGCGTAAGACCCAGGCCTTCGGCGTAGTCGAGGAATCGACCGAGGAGCTCATCGCTTCCGGCCTCACCGCGGGGCAGGACGTCGTAGAGGGGGCCGAGACTCGACGTCCGGTCAGGGGGCATGGCTTTGCAGCAGCGCCTGCTCCGCCTTCCACCGCATGGCCATTTCGATGCGCGCGCGGCCGCTCGGGTGGTCGAAGAAGATCCACTCCTCGAGCGGCCCGGGGTCGAGCTTCCGGTACTCGCCGAGCTTGAGAGCTACCTCGGCGAAACCCTCCGGCTCCCGCGTCGCATTGAGACCGAAGAGGTCCGCTTCCGCTTCATTCGCGCGAACGAAGCTGTTGATGAGGGGTGTGGCGAAGAAGAAGTAGACCGAGAGCACCGCGGCGAGAAGAGGAAGGCCGGCCTCGTCCTCAATGCCGCCGATTCCCCATCGCTCCCCAAAACGCCTTTGCGCCGCTCGATAGCCCCATCGCAGAAACGCGAATCCCACAAGGAGGAGAACGCCGAAGAACAACAGTCCCTCGTAGGCGTGGTTCAGCACGTAGTGCCCCATCTCGTGGCCCATCACCGAGCGGACCTCCTGAGGGGTGCAGCGAGAGAGAAGATTGTCGTTCAGGGAGATCCGCATCGTACCCAGAATCCCGCTCACGTTGGCGCTGATGCGCTTCGACTGTCGAGACGCGTCGAACTCATAGACCTCGTCGGCGGGAATGCCGTTGGCGCGGGCCATCGCCAGGATGTTGTCCCTGAGCTCGGGAACCGAGAGCGGGCGATAGTCGTTGAACAGGGGCATGATGTAAACGGGCGCGATGAGAGAAGTCAGGGCGAGGGTGGACAGAGAGACGACGGAGCCCCAGATCCACCAGGTCTTTGGTGCGCGACGGAATATCGTGTAGAGAAGGACGAGCAGGAGGCCCAGGATGACGAGCGCGACCGCGAGCGCGGTGATTCGTTCCTGGAACCAGGGGCCGAACGTCTGATTGGAGAGGCCGTATCGGTGCTCGCGGAAGAAGCCCGTATAAACCAGCAGAGGAAACGAAAGGATCGCGGACGCCAGGATATAGAACGCGGCGTAGAGGGCAGTGCCGAGCGGGCGGACGCGCCCTCTGTGGGTGATGCGCGCCGCGAGATCGCGGACCCTACGGGACAGTCCCGTCGCGAGGAGGACGAGTGCGACCCCGAGCCCGTAGAGAAAGTCCAGGAGCTGAAGCCAGTACCCGCCCTCGAAATAGGCGTCCGACCGCGCGCGTTCCTCGGGAGACAGACGACTCAGGTAGTCACGGGTCTCCTCTTCGGGGGTTCGGAGCGTCGCGCTCTGGGAGGCGACCGTCGAGGCGGCGAGAAGAACCATGAGGATCGACGCCTTCACGAGACTCCACATGCGAAGCATTGGCCTCCCTCCGGTTTAGAGAGAGTAGCACGCTGGCGGTTCCGGGCGTCGACCGATAGTATGGGGCCGACTCGAAACGGAGGGCTCATGCGATCGCTTTCACTCGCCTTTGCCGCGTCGGACGAGATGATGATCGGAGGGCTCGACTTCGTCGCCGTTTCTGGCTCGACCAACGATTGAGAACGGGTCGAGTCCAATGACCCTGAATCACGGCGATCGCCTTGGACGAAGCCCTCGAGTGGATCGAGAACGCCGTCCGGAGAGGCTTTCTCAACTTCCGCTTTCTCTCGGAGTACGACCCCCTGCTCGAGAACCTCCGCGCGACGAACGGTTCCAAGCTTTGATGGCGGAGGCGCGAAAGAGATTCGAGAGCCTGGAAGTCTGAGGATTCGAAGCGCCGTCCTTTGATGCCCGACACCCGGCATGATAGCTTCCTCCGAATGCCTCGTGAGTGACGGCTGTCGAGCGGCTTGCCGCGGCCCCAAGTTTCTCCCTCGCGGCGTCCGGGTTGGGACAGGATGAACGACACCGAGCGAGAGTCCTTGGGACCGGGAACGACCCTGGGACATTTCCAGATCCTCGACCTCCTCGGCGCCGGCGGGATGGGCAGGGTATACAAGGCGCGAGATTCCTCCCTCGGCCGCCTCGTCGCGCTCAAGATTCTCTCGGGCGATCTGTTCGAGGACGAGGAGGCGAGATCGCGCTTCCTGCGCGAAGCCCAACTCGCTTCCCTTCTGATCCATCCGAATATCGCAACCGTTCACGAAATGAACGAGGAGCGCGGCGTTCTGTTCATCGCCATGGAGCTCGTGCCCGGCCGGAACTTGAAACAGACCCTGCAGTCCGGACCGTTGCCCATCAAGAACGTGCTCTCCCTGGGAGTGCAGGTCTGCGACGCCCTGAGCGCGGCCCACAAGCTGGGGATCGTCCATCGCGACATCAAGTCGTCGAACATCATGGTGATGCCCGACGGCCGAGTCAAAGTCCTCGATTTTGGACTGGCCAAGGCCCTCTCCGAAACTCCGCGACTTGCCACCGAAGCGGATCTGACTCCCACGAGGGTCGCGTCCTCACGAGCGGCGACCGGCTCCTCTGACGATGAAGGCCTGACCGGCAGAGGCGCCGCCCTGGGAACGCCCAGCTACATGTCACCGGAACAGGCAGCGGGTTTCATCGTCGACGAGCGGTCGGACATCTTCTCCCTCGGGGTCGTGTTGTACGAAGCGGCTACCGGCGATCTTCCCTTCAAAGGAGAAACCGATCGCGATGTTCTAGAAGCAGTTCGCCACGCGAATGCTTCTCTACCAGAACGATCGGACGTAACGCGGCCGGACGGCTTCCAGAAGGTGCTGGTCAAGTGCCTGGCGAAGAAGCCCGAGGAGCGCTATGAAGCGGCTCAGCTGCTGCGGGAAGATCTCGAGCGGTTGCAGCGACGAACCGGAGCGGTTGCTGGGAGCGCGCGGTCACGGCCGTGGATCGCGTTGAGCCTCGTCGTCGTCGTCGTTCTCGCCTTTCTCGGGCATCGGTTCTGGTGGCGGCCCGAGACGGTCACCCATCCATACATTCGAACGATCGGGGTTCTGCCTTTCGAGAACGTTTCGGGCGACCCGGAGGAGAACTATCTCGCCGCCGCCGTGCCGCTCGAGCTGACGTCTCGTCTCGGACAAATTCCGGCACTCAAGGTCGTGCCCTGGACCTTCATGACCCGCTACCGGGAGAAGTCGACTTCTCTGAACCAGATCAACCAAGAGAGTGGTGCCGAGGCGGTCCTGGAGGGGGCTGTGGCACTCGTTCCCCGCGAGCCGGGCGGCCCGCCCACTTTGGTACGCATTCAGGCGCAGCTCTTCGACACCCAAACCGGGGTCCTTCTCTGGTCGTCTTCGGTGGAGCGCGATCTGGGGAGCTTTCTCCGCGTGCGGGGTGAGATTGCCCAGGAAATTGCGGGCCTGGTTCAGGTGCAGTTGGCCCAGCGGGAGAGGTTACAGATTGCGAGCACGCGGGACGTCGATCCCGAGGCGATGGCGCTCTATCTCAAGGGACGCGAGGCGCTCGAGGATCGCACCGAGGCGGGCCTCAATCGAGCGGTCGAACATCTCCAAGATTCGGTCCAGAGAGATCCCCGCTTTGCCGAAGCCTACGTGGGCCTGGCCGAGGCGTACGTTCTTCTCAGCGCCTATTGGGGCGTCATGAGCTCCGAGCGCGCGCATCAACTCGCCGTCCGTGCGACGGGACGCGCGCTCGCGATCGACAATACCATCGGCGAAGCGTGGGCGTCACAGGCTTTCGCGGACTACGTGCTCGCATGGGACTGGCCGAAGGCGATCGAGGAGTTCAGGCGAGCGCTGGAGCTTGCGCCGCACTCCGCCGAAGTGCATCACTGGTACGCGGACTACCTTTCAGCCATCGGCCATCACGAGGAGGCGCTCGTTCACAGCCGGATGGCGGAGTCGCGCTCCCCGCTGTCGTCTATCTACAGCCGTCGCGTCGCCTGGACGCTCTATTTCGCCCGTCGGTACAACGACGCCATCGACCAGCTGGAGAAGACCCTCGCGACGCATCCCGACTTCGTTCCTGCCAGGACCCTCCTCGCTCGAGCGCTCGTCCAGACGGGCCGTTACGATGAAGCCATCGCCGAGCTCCAGGCCGTGGGAGATTCTTATTCCGCGATGCTGGCTCAGGTCTATGCGGTAGCCGGACGGCGTGAAGAAGTCGAGAAGGTTTTGAAGAGCTTGCTGGCGGGCAACACCGCGGACCCGGTCTTGCCCTACGAGGTGGCGCTCATCTACGCCGCTCTCGGAGACGCCGACCCGGCGATGGAGTGGCTCCAGAAAGCCTTCCGGATCCACGATCCGAACATGGTGAGCTTGAAGACGAACCCGCTTCTCGATCCGCTCAGGGGTGACGAAAGGTTCGAGGATCTCCTGCGGCAAATGGAGTTTCCACCGTAAGTCGCTGGATGATCGTCGTGCTAGTAAAAGGAGGGAGAAAACGTGGCAAAGAAGAAGAGCAAGAAGAAGGCTGGGAAGAAGAAGACCAAGAAGGCGGCGTCGAAGGCAATCGAATTGGAAATCGAATTGGATTCGCTCCTGGACGAGCTTTCCGACGCCCAGAGGGAGCTGAACCGAATGCGAAAGCAACTCGCTCGGCTCCGTCCCCTCTGTCGGAGACTCCGCGTAAAGAAGGGTTGACGACGGAGCGCTCTCGACGGATCGCTGCAGGAGGCCGAACGTCGGGAGGAACTGTGCTCTACCGGCGGTCGCCTCACCTCGTCGGCCACTGGTTCTCGGGGCAGTTCGTCTTTCGAAACTACGCAACGGGGGTCATGTCCGCCGCGAATCCTTTCGTAACGCGGGTTCTGAACTTCTTCGGGGATTGGCGGTTGCCCGAGGCGCTTCTCGAGGAGCTCGGCGGCGGCGACCGCACGTCCCTGACGCGCCTTCTGAGGGCCCTGGTGCGAAAGTCACTCCTGCAGCGGTCCGATCGCAAGCCTACGCCGGCTGAGGAGGGCATGAACGAATGGGGCGAGTGGAATCCGGCGGCGGGTTTCCTGCACTCGGTGAGCAAGGACCCGGACGTCGAGGCGGGAGAAATCGAGGCCGATCGGTTCCTGACGTGGCGTCTCCAGACGAAAGAAGTTCCCGAGGCAGTCAAGACTCGCGTCGGCGCTACCGGGGTCGATCTTCCGCCCGTCCGCTCGAACGCCGCCTTCCCCCGCGTGCTTCTCGCTCGTCGCACGTGGAGGAAGTTCGGGGGCGGATCGATCGACGTTTCCGAGCTCGGGTCCCTTCTCGGTCTCACCTTCGGCGTTCAAGCATGGATGGACCTGGGCGCTCTCGGCCGGGCCGCCCTGAAGACCTCACCTTCGGGAGGCGCTCGACACCCCATCGAGGCCTACGTGCTCGTGCGCCGCGTTGACGGGATGCCCGCGGGTCTCTATTACTACGATCCCGACGGGCATCGTCTCGAGCGGTTGAGCCGGGGAGGGTCGTCCCGACTCCGCCAGTACCTCCCGGGGCAGCCCTGGTACGGCGAGGCGTCGCTCCTGGTGTTGATGACGGCGGTGTTCGCTCGAACGCAGTGGCAATACCCTTACGCGCGATCTTATCGAGCCGTTCTCCTGGAAGCAGGCCATTTTTGCCAGACCTTCTGTCTGGTCGCGACCTGGTTGGGGCTCGCTCCCTTCTGCACCGACGCCCTCGCCGACTCCGCCATCGAGAGGGATCTGGGGATCGACGGGGTTCGCGAAGCCGTTCTGTACGCCGCCGGGGTAGGACCGAGACCCGAGGCACTTTCCTGGGCGCCGTCTGTCGATGACGACCCACCGCCACCCTTGTTCCCTGCGAGGAGGTCTGTCGCCCGGGACAAGCTTTGATGGCGGAGTCGCGAAAACGCTTCGGGAACCTCGAAGCCTGACGCTCGGGCGCGATCTCAGCGCAGGACGTCGAGCACCTGTCGCGGGGTCAAGACTCTCAGGTCTCGAGGCACCCGGGCTGCCCTCTTCGTCCAGAGCGCGAGCCGGGCGTTGCGACCTTCCCGAAACGGGAGATTCTCCGCTTTCCGCCGAAGCTCGGCCGCCAAACGCACCGCATCGGTTTGCTCGGCCCATTCCACTTCGCCCAGGAGCAGCGACTTCCTGTCTTCGCTCTCCGCCACGATGTCGATCTCCAAGGGTTTCAGGTCGAGTCCGGCGCCCCACCATCGGCTCGCAGGACCAAATCTCTGTCCGATGATGTCCAGTCGAGGCACGCTCGCGCGCGCGAGCTCTTCCCAGAGACCGCTCACGTGGTGGGAGAAGTCGCGCTTCATGTCTCTCGAGACCGCGGTCAGAAGACCGGCCTCGAGCCGCGAACGGTTGGGCTCGACGAATCGAAACCAGAACCTCAGAAAGGGATCCGCGATCTGGTAGCGAGTGCGTTTGGCGCTCCGGGGAGAGACTCCGAAGGGCACCTCGCGACGGATCAAGTCCAGCTCGATCAAACGTTGGAGCGGTCGAGAGAGCGACGTCGCCGGTTTTCCGAGTCGCCCGGCGATCTCGGATAGGCGATGACATCCCTGTCCGATCAGGCTCAGAAGGGACGCTGCCTGCGCGGTATCCCTCGTGTCGTCCAAAAGCAGCGTCGTCGGCTCGTCGTACAAAACTCCGAGCGGACTCAGAGCCAGTCGCACAACCGCCGTCTCGAGGTCCGGAAGATCCGCGGCGAGCTCCCAGTACCTCGGTATCCCGCCCCAAACGGCGAACGCCCGTACCGCTTCGATGGGATCGCGGAGGTGTAGAGCGGGCTGGATCCAACCTGCCAGAAGGGGCGCCACCTTCAGGATCTCGACGGCTCTTCCGAACAGGGGCGCGGTGCGGTCGAGCACGAGGCCCTGCATCATTCGCTGCGAGGAGCCGGACAGCACGATGTGGATTCCGCGAGAGCTCTCGCGGTCGACGTGCTTCTGGAGCAGGCTCGGAAGCTCCCTTGCAGCAGAGACCAGCGCAGGGAATTCGTCCAGGACGAGCACCGCTCCAGGGCCCGCTTCGTTCCAGAAGCGGGCGAGTAGGGCGTCCCAGTCGGGATAGCTGACGCGGGCGAACCCCGGAATTACGCGATCGATCTCCCGCGCCAGGCTCGCCCTTTGTAGCGTGCTCTCGCGCTCGTCGCCCACATAGTTGACGACGCCCTTCGAGGGGAGCGCCTCCCGAAGCAGTCTCGATTTGCCGCTCCGCCTGCGACCGTAGAGAACCCCGAGGGAGCCTTCGCGCCGGGCGAAGAGCCGCTCGAGCCGCGACCGTTCTTCCTCCCGGTCCAGAAAAGGGAGATGCACGAGTTATTATGTAGCACAGAAATAATGTATTTACAACATAACAGCTTCAGGCTCAGTGAGCAGCCTGCTAGAGCCCCCTCGTGCGGAAGGGCTCCTTCGGCGCTCCGAGGTTGGGCTTCCCCAGGAGCTTCTCCGCCGAGAAGATCTCCCTTAGCGAAAACGCGGCGATAGCCAGTACGCGAGGCCCACGAGGCCGAGCCAGGGAAGACTTGCCTCGAGCGTCACCCGGAGGCCGGGCGCCCACCAGGTGCTCACGAGAATCGCGAGCATCACGACGGCGCCGAGGATCGAGCCGTTCTCTCCGAAGCGCGAGCGGTAGGCAAGGGGAGGAGAGCCCGCGCGCGCCCAGGCGCGGCGGAAGGCGACGTGGGTGACGAAGATCATGAGCCAGCAGAAGAGCGCCCCGAAGAGCGCGACCCCGATGAACCAGATATAGGCCGAGCTCTGGAGGAGCTTCTGGATGAGGACCGCGAGGAGAAGCCCGATTCCGGCGATGGCGAGAGCGTTCACCGGGACGCCTCTTTTGTTCACCGCCCCGAGCGCTTTCGGGATCATTCCCGCGCGCGCGAGGGAGAAGAGGGTCCGGCTCACGAGGTAAATGCTCGAGTTCGCGGCGGTGAGAGCCGCCGTGAGGACGACGAAGTTCATAACCGAGGCGGAGCCGGGAATCCCGATGGTGCGCAGCACGCTCACGAACGGGCTTTCGCTGACGCCGAAGGCATTCCACGGCACGATGCCCACGAGAACCGCCGTGGTCACGATATAGATGAGGGAAAGCCCCAAGACCAGCGTCCGGTAGGTCCTGGGGATCGTGATCTCGGGATCTTTCGCCTCACCCGAGGCCACCGCCGCCATCTCGATCCCGATGAACGAGTAGAACGTGAAGCAGGCGGCGAGCCAAACTCCCCACCAGCCCTTGGGGAGAAATCCGCCGTGGGCGAAGTAATTCGAGAGCCCCGGAGGGTTCTCCCCAATGAGCCCGGTGAGCACGAGCACCCCCAGAGCCACGAACAACGCGATGGCCACGACCTTGATCATCGAGAACCAGTAGCCGAACTCTCCGAACGTCCCGACCGCGCGTGCATTGATGTAGAGGAGCGCCACGGAGAACAGGAGGATCCAGATCGTGTCGGACACGTTCGGAAACCAGAAGCCCATGTAGGTGGCGATCGCCACCATGTGCCCTCCGATGACGATGATCTGGCTCAGCCAGTAGCTCATGCGGACGGCGTAGCCGGCGAAAGGAGAGAGGTACATCTCGGCGTAGAGCCCGAACGATCCCGCCGCGGGGTGGGCGACGCACATCTCGGTGAGCGCGGCCCCCAGGAGGAGCGAGATTCCGGCGACGAGGAGCGTCGAGAAGACGACGCCGGGACCGGCGGCGGGCACCGCGGCCCCGCTCGCGAGGAAGAGGCCGGTACCGATGGCGCCTCCAATCGCGATCATCACCTGCTGCCCGCTCGAGAGAACCCGGGTCAAGACCTGTTCTTCCTTGACGGCGGGATGGGACGTGAAGTCGGTGCTCATAGGACCTCCTCGCCGTCGAGCCTACAGGCGCGGGCTTCCGTTCGGTCGAGCGGCATGCTTCGAACGACCCACGAACGACTCCGCGTTAAACGGATAGTCCGATCCGAGAACGATGCGGCCTTCTCCCAGGACCTCGACGAGGAAAAGGAGCGCTCTCTCATCGAAGACCGCGGAGTCGACGAAAAAGCGATCGAAGTGCACCTCACCGTTTCTGTCACCGTCCGAGGGCTTTCGACCAATTCACGACCACGACGATGGGTGAGGGCGTGCTGTCTTCGGTCATGGTGTTGACGAGAAAACGCTGGCCGTCCGCACTGACCGCATAGTGGGTCCTGACATCCGTCAAGCCGCTGACGCGGACTTCAAAAAGCGAACTGGGGATGCCTACTTCGAACGCGGAGCCCAGCTTGACCGGGACCGCCATCAGTTTTCGGTCTGTCGAGATGAAATAAAGCTCCCCTCCGTCCGCGCGCCAGCGGGGGTCGGCGCCGCCCGAGGTCGAGACCTGCCACTTCCCGGAGGGCTCGGGAAACCTCTGGAAGTAGATCTCGTGCCTGCCGGATTCGTCCGACGTATAGGCGATCCAGTTCCCATCCGGAGAGACCCGACCCTGCTGCTCGTTGAACTGCGTCCGCAAGAGGGGAGTCGGCTTGCGATCGCCGGACATCGGGAGCACCCACAGGTCTGACTTGCTAGTGGGAACAGGAAGAGCCTCGAGTTGGTGGCCGGTCGTTTGAAAGACGATGAATCGACCGTCCCGCGACCAATCCGTCGGGGTGTTCACGTGATCGTCCTTCCAGAGCAGTTCCTCCTGCCCCGCGCCACTCGCGAGCTTCTGATAGAGGTCTGCGGGAGTGCGGAAGAGGATTCGATCTCCGTCCGGCGACCAGACCGGGCAGCATCGGTTCAAGTCGAAGGTAAGGCGTGAAAAGCTGCCTCGTGCCAGGTCCGCGACCCAGATGTCACTCGCCATCGCAACGGCCAGTCTCCTTCCGTCCGGTGATAGCTGCGGCACCGCGTACGCGCCCGGCTCACCCACCCGCGCAAGCCGCATCCCCGATCGGTCGAACCAGTTCAACTCGAAATCGGCGCCGACCGTTGCCGTTCGATACGCGAGCACGTCGTTTCGTGAGACGGAAAAGGCGGCAAGTGCGGTGAAGCCTCCCCCTTGCACCTGCTCCAGGACCGGACGAGGCTCGCCAGTCGTCTCGCGCCTCCCCGCATGGAAGGGCTGAGACATGAGCGTGCCGTCGCGGACAAAAAGCACCTGCCCCGATGCCGCGTAGACCGCGTTGGAATCCGCTGCCAGAACCTCGCGGCTCTCCTTGGAATCCAGTGAGCCCAGAAAGACCCGGCTGTTGTCCCGCTCCGCGCTCCGCGCCAGATACAGAAAGTGACGGCCGTCGGGCAAGAAATGAGGCCAGCGGTGCGAGACGTGCTGCGGCTTCACCAGATCGCTCACCGGTGAGGGCGTTCCTCCGGACGCGGCCACTCTGTAGAGAGGACCCGCCCCGGTGGACGCAAGCACGATAACCCCGTCCCGGTTCCAGGTCCCGCCGTGGCCCTCGGGAGCGTCGCAGAGCGTCAGAGGAAGCCCCCCGCTGACGTCGGCTTTCTTGAGCTTGCCCTGCGCGAAGAAGCCGACGAAACGGCCGTCCGGAGACCAGAAGGGAAACGATGCCTCCTCGGTGCCGGGCAAGAGGTGGGCATCGAGCGAGCCGAGCGGCCGAAGCCACAGCATCTGGCGGCCGTCGGCGCCGAAAGCGACGAACGCCAGATTGCGGCCGTCGGGGGAGAGCGCCGGGGCGGGAAGGATGGAGGCGAAGCCACCTGCTCTGAATGTGGTGTTGGGGGGCGCCGCAACGGAGAACCGGATTACCGCGTCGTCCCCTCCCGAGCCGCGGAAATACGAAAAGCCCACCGCCAGCGTCGCTACCGCAAGAAGCGCGGTGGAGGCGGCCGTCCAGCTCATGCGCCTCCCCCTCGGACGCGAGGAAACCGACTCGGGCGCGCCGGCTTTCAGACCGCGATCCGCAATCCACCTCAACTGCAGCACCACATCGTTCATGGCGGTCCACCGGTCGTCGCGGGCTTTCGCCAGGCAACGCGTGACGACATGATCGAGCTCCGGCGGCATGAGCGGCTGGACACTCGACACCGGCGAGGGCTCAGCGGAGAGTATCGAGGCGATCAAGCTGGCCTGACTCTTTCCTGAAAAGGCCTTCTTGCCCGTCGCCATTTCGTAGAGCGCGGCGCCGAAGGCGAAGATATCGGTCCGCGCGTCGGCCTCTTCGCCTTCGAGCTGCTCGGGGGCCATGTACTGGAGAGTGCCGATAAGGGCGCCCTCCGCGGTCAAGGCAGTCTGCGCCGTGGGAAGCTCGGACAAAGCAGCCGCGGGCTGAGCGACGCCCGGCTTGAGCTTCGCCAGACCGAAGTCCAGGAGCTTCGCTCCCGACCGGGTCAGCATGATGTTGCCCGGCTTCACGTCCCGATGTACGACGCCGCTCCGGTGAGCCTTATCGAGCGCGTCGCCGATCTCGATGGCGTATCGCAGCGCATGATCGAGGGGGAGAGATCCCTCTTTCAAGCGATCGCCGAGCGTCTCACCTTCGAGATACTCCATCACCAGATAGTGGGTCCCTTCCTGGTGACCGATGTCGTGGAGGACACAGATGTTCGGGTGGTTCAATGCGGCAATCGCCTGCGCCTCTCGTTCCAAGCGCTGCTTCAGCTCCGGATTGTCGGAAACGTGCGACGGCAGGACCTTGATGGCGACGGTGCGGTTGAGGCGCGTGTCCCTGGCCTTGTAGACTTCGCCCATCCCTCCGACGCCTAGCAGGGAGACGATCTCGAAAGATGCCAGGCGGGTTCCGGCGGCGATGGCCATGACTTGCGGTAGTGCTTCTCGCACAGGGATTCTAGGCCAACGGATCGGAAACGGATAGGAGATCGTAACTCCGCCGGTAAAGCGAGTGCATGCCCTTGCGGGGGAGTCTGCGGAAAACTAGGATGGGCGAATGAGGTCTTGCCAGTCCCCTCCCGCACTCGGCATTTCTATATTCGTCCTGATGCTCGCGTCGGGAGGCTGCGGCGAACGGCCCGCGGAGGGGCCGGCCCGAGGGGCGGGGGGCCGCGGACGATCGATCCCGGTCCGCACGGCGCCAGTTGCGACCCGGGACGTCTCCTACCGCGTGACCGCGCTCGGATCCCTCGAGGCGGAGGAGATCGTCCAGGTGACGGCGGAAGTCGAAGGCGCCGTTACCGAGGTCCGCTTTCATGAAGGCGCCAGGGTTACTCGGGATACGGTGCTGGTGCTGATCGACCCGGAGCGATACCGCCTCGAGGTGGAACGCGCCGAGGCCAACCATCTGAGGGCGCAGTCCGACCTGCGGCGGGCCCAGGAAGAGCTCCGTCGCCGCGAGAGGCTCGCGAACGCCGAGCTCCTGGCGATGGACGAAGTGGACCGCTATCGAGCCGCGAGCGAGAGCCTCGATGCCGACGTGGCCGCTTCCAAAGCCGCCCTGGACATCGCACTTCAGAACCAGCGCCGTTCGGAAGTGAAGGCGCCTGAGAGCGGCGTCATCAATACCCGCACCATCGAGACCGGCACGTACGTGCGGCCGGGGACGGTGCTCGCGACCATCGTGGACGTGAGCAGGCTCCGGCTCCGGTTCAAGATCTCCGAAGGAGAATCGCTCCAGGTCGCCGAGGGACAGGATGTGTCCTTCCGGGTTGCGCCCATCGGGCCGCGCGACTTCGTGGGCCGCGTGTATCACGTCGGGGAAGTGGCGGACCCCACCACCCGGCAGGTCGAGGTCCTTGCCTGGGTTCAGAACACGGGCGAGCTCAAGCCCGGCTTCTTCGCTGAAGTCAGCTTCAACGCCGGAACCAAGGAGAACGCCGTCGTCGTGCCCGAGGCCGCGATCAAAGCGAGCGAGAGCGGGTTCGTCGCCTACGTCGTCGAGGAAGGCAAGGCGGTGAAGAAACCGATCCAGATCGGGCTCAGG
>Ga0209342_10005278_pt1 | contig 13276 bp, 12 predicted proteins | sample RifCSP16_2_FD_184023 | JGI IMG/M metagenome (GOLD analysis project Ga0209342, IMG submission 184023) | Soil microbial communities from Rifle, Colorado - Rifle CSP2_sed 16_2 (SPAdes) (version 2) | ecosystem: Environmental > Terrestrial > Deep subsurface > Rock core/Sediment | place: Rifle... | reverse complement strand
GCACACCTTGAATGGCTCCGGCGTCGCCATCGGTCGGACCTGGGCCGCCATCCTCGAGAACTACCAGGAGGCCGACGGTACCATCACCATCCCCGAAGTTCTCCGACCGTACATGGGCGGCCTCACGAAAATCGAACCCTAGGGGTAAACGGTTCAGGGTTCATAGTTCATGGTAATTTGGGCAGGGACGTCGTATACTTACATGTGCGCTCCGGACCCTGAACCTTCAACCCCGAACCCTGAACCAACGTGGAGGGGTGGCCGAGTGGCTGAAGGCGGCGGTCTTGAAAACCGTTAGGCGAAGAGCCTCGTGGGTTCGAATCCTACCCCCTCCGCCATCCGATTCCGCTTGGCGGAATCGCAGTTCAGAGTTCACGGTTCGGGGTTCATGGACGGACGGGCGGCATCGCAGTATTTGATCTTGACTCTGAACGCTGAACCCTTAACCCTGAACCAAGAGAGTGGAGAGGTGGCCGAGCCAGGCTGAAGGCAGCCGCCTGCTAAGCGGTTGTGGGGTGTTGAGCCCTACCCCGGGTTCGAATCCCGGCCTCTCCGCCATGTCTTATTGCTAGAAGGCTGGAAGGCTGGGACGCTGGAATGCCCAGGGAGAGAAGCTTTAGGTTTAAGCTTTCTAGCCTCCTAGCGTTCTAGCATTCTAGCATTGAGCCGCGCCCATAGCTCAGCTGGATAGAGCGACGGACTACGAATCCGTAGGTCAGAGGTTCAAATCCTCTTGGGCGCGCCACTTTTCGTTTTCGAAACAGTTTGTCATACAGGAATCTCCTGAAGGGCATTTTTCGCAAGCGGTAACAGTGCTGATTTTGATGCAGGTCGATTTTCCTCCTACCTTGGTGGCACCCAGGCAAGTCCTCGCTTGGTCTCCGCCTAAGAAGGCTTCCTCATGGGCTCAGTAAACAAACCACGTGGCCCACGCCGACCGAGTAGTGCCATCCCTGTCGGCACGCAGTTCAGCCCAGATCTCATCAACCTACCTGAATTTTTGGCGGCCCTCTACGAGCACAGTGGCGACAAAAGGGCCCTCCAGCGTGCAATCTGGCAGCCCCCAGTACATCGGAAAAGATCGTCCGTCCCAGCGTCGCATCGCACCGCGAACCTTCCGCTGGAAGCTGCTAGACAGTACGGACTTCTGGACCAGGAGTATGTTGCGACGGACCTCACAAGGCGTCTGGTTGCCCTCTCGGGGGAAGCACTCTATGAGGAATTCGCTCGCCATATCCTTTTGAACTGCGGCGGAACCCGCGTTCTACGAGGCATTGAAGAGATGCAACGCGACCGGGACGCGGGGCTATCCAGCATCGAGGTGACAGCAGATTCACTTGCCCGTCATCTGACCGCACAGGGCTTCCAGGTTACTGAACACAACACGGCCATAAACAGCATGCGGATGTGGCTTGCAGAAGCCGGGCTGTTTCTGAAAGAAGGACGAAAGTGGAAAGTGGGCCAGGAAGTCAAGACGAGGCTACTTGGCCTATCAGATGAGGCAATGGGAATTCTCGCTGGACTTTCCGAAGCCCAACACGCCTTCGTCGGGGCACTTTATCGAATTGATCCTGAAGGCTGGTGCAAGGCGTCCGAGGTCCGCGACCTGGCCGAGGCAACATACGGAGTGCGACTTGGCCGCGCTTCGCTCCCGAAGGAAGCCCTTGAGCCTCTTAGCCGGGCAGGGTTGATCGAGTATCGAACTGGTGGAACGCGCGGCGGTAAGGCAGCGGAGTTGAGGACCACATCAGAATTCAAAAGGGAAGTTCTCGAGCCTTTCATCAGCACCACCCTCAAATCACTTGACCCAGAGTTAATCCGATATTACGCGATGCGTCCCGCTGACATTTATGCCTCCTTGAACTCGAGCGACAAATTCGAAAAGGGTCGATCGCTTGAAGCATATGCAATTCACATCATGCGCCTCCTTGGGCTTCGCTTTGTGGAGTGGCGAAAGCGTGGACCGGAGACCGGCGGGGCGGAAATAGACGCTGTGTTTCAGGGTGTACTTGGTTGCCTGCCAACCGTCTGGCAGATACAGTGCAAGAACGTTCCGAAAGGTGAACTCCGTCTTGAGGATGTCTCAAAGGAAGTGGGTCAGGTGCCTACTACGAGGGCGACCCATGTGCTGATGATATCGACCGGGCGAATTACGCGTGAGGCAGAGACTTTTGCCATGAAGACGATGCGCAACAATCCGTTGACGATTTTCCTTCTAGCCCGGGAGGACTTCGAGGCAATCAAGGCGAGCCCGGGAAGGCTTGGTAGCATTCTACGCGAAAAGGCAGACCGGATCGTCCGTGCCCGGACTGGATCCGCGGATTAGCCCTTTCGTAAGGGGCGCCCTTTGACCTTTCGAACCCTTTTTTTCTGATAGGTTACAGGGACGGGTTCCCTCAACTTGTCAAGATCAGATCGCTTGAAGAAAATCCTCTTGCCCCGCAGTGGGATGCGGTATCTGGGGATATTGTACCGCCGGATCAGGTTCCAAAACGTGGCCCGGCTCACGTGCAAGTGGGCCTGGGCCTGCTCTGAGGCAAGAATGTCTCCGCTATCCTGGTTCAATTGGGGTCTAGACATGGTCTAACTTAGTCTCGTTTCAGCTCACGAAAAGTCTTGACAAGCGCATATAGTTATAGTAAAAGACAGGAAGATTATCAATATAGCAAATTGGGGTCTGGTAATGAAATGGTTTTGGATCGGGAGGGTCTTAGGAGATGGGTAAGAATTCCCGGCCCTTCTACCGGTCCCCCTCGCGCCTAGGTCAAATGGTCCTCGGTGACTCCTCCGAGATTCTCGCCGATTTCGAGCCCCGTACAGTCGACCTGATCATGACGAGCCCTCCGTTCGGTCTAGTGAGGAAGAAGGATTACGGGAACGTAGGAGCCGACGAATACCTTGAGTGGTTTCGCCCCTTCGCAGAGGTCTTTAAACGGGTGCTAAAGCCGAATGGCAGTTTTGTAATTGATATTGGTGGGTCCTGGATTCCGGGGCAACCGACCAGAAGCTTGTATCATTTCAAGCTGCTGATCATGCTCGTCGAGGAATTCGGGTTCCATCTGGCTCAAGAATTCTTTTGGTGGAACCCGGCTAAACTTCCCACACCCGCTGAGTGGGTCACGGTGCGCCGAATACGCGTGAAGGATGCGATCAATTGTGTTTGGTGGCTTTCGCTTTCCCCTTGGCCCCGTGCCTCGAATCGCCGGGTTCTTCAGCCATACAGCCAATCCATGCTGGATCTTCTCAGGAACGGCTATAACGCAAAGAAGAGGCCATCAGGGCACGACATTAGCACGAAGTTCTCAATAGATAATGGTGCTGCTATTCCGCCTAATTTGATTGCGCTGGCGAATACAGAGAGCAATAGTTACTACCTGCGTTATTGCCGAGAGCAAAAGTTGGAACCAAACCCGGCCCGCTATCCTGCTGGAGTGCCGGAGTACTTTGTACGAATGCTCACCAATCCTGGCGACCTTGTGGTGGATCCCTTTGCGGGATCTTGCGTGACTGGAGAGGTTTGCGAAAGGCTTCAACGTCGGTGGGTATGCATTGAATTGGTAGAAGAATATCTGAAGGGTTCATTGGGTCGGTTTGTCAGACCGGAAGACCCGGCGATCCAAAAGTCAGCAGGAAAGGAAGAGTTCTACAGATTGCCTCGCGTCGGTCTTCTGTGGGAGCGCATCGAGGGCGATCGACTTCCACGCGACGGCGGGAAACGAAGGCGGATAAGAAGCGCACGGACCTGTAAGGGCTAGCTCATCTCTCCGTTAAAATCGCCTCCCGACGATTCGAACCCCTTGCACCAACGCTAACGTCCGCTAGGCTTGGGTCCTTCGCTAGCGATGTCGCTCAGCCTCTTTTTGAGAACCTGCAGCTCCTCGTGAAGTAAACGATTCGTTTGCTCCAGCCGTTCTAGTTGTTTAGTCTGACTTTGCCTCTTCTCTGCTTCCTCTCTAAGTTGCTGCTGCGCGGCGACAACAACACCGTTAGCATCCTGCAGGAGGCTCCATGTCGTCAACCAAAGTCCTACCAACGCAATCAGCAGCACGGCCAAACCGGCCGCGCTGGCACCCATAACGAAGGTGTACATGCGTTCCGCGCTTTTTTCAGCTCCTTTGGCGGAATTTGCTGATTCTTCAGAATATCGGGCCGAACTCACCGAAGCTTCCTTGCTTTCGCGCACCGCTTCTGGTATTGAGCTACGAATAGGGTTGTTGCTCGCGGCTTTTTCGAGATACTGTTCTGGGGCAAAATTTTTCTTTTTCTCCGGAAACCGCACATACTCACGGCGGCGGCTCAAGTGCTGTGCGGCTTGCTCCATGCCGGCCTCCTGGTTGGGGAGTGGACTTGTCTTGGTAAACTCGATCCAAATCAGACCTTCGCCCACCTTGAAGCGATAGGGGTTCGTGGTCAAGTTGTGCAGCGGGATCAAGAGCCTACCGACGAACCCGGGATCCACCAGTGGCCCTGTTCCAAGAAGGATTCCGCGGTGGACATGGGTGATCTTGAGATTAAATCTCAAAGCGATATAGTCGGGGAGTCGAAATTTAGGCTCGACCTGGACAAAAGCAATTGAGTTTGCGAATAATGTAAACTCGTCCGCATCTTTACCTAGATTTATACTATGTCGTTTGGCCTCGTCATCCCACCAGATACATCGGCCCTTAATGCCAGCTTCGTAAGAGCCAGACTTTAATTTCTCGGGATGAAAAGGATGAAGAATACCAGCCATACGAACATAGTCATAAATGTCTGCCGAATTGAGCAACGCGGGAGGAATCTCCGGGAACGGATCAACACCCCTAGCCCGCTCGAATCGTCTCTGGGATTCCTCATCATTATCAATTGGGGCCAAATTGGGGTAGTCTTCTAACATGTCGGTCAATACGCTGGCTCCCTGGTAATACCCCGCACGAGTTAATCAGCAGGACACCGCTCCGATCGCCCTCGGTGACTCAGAAATTGGTGTGGGTCTAATCTCAAGAAGTGTCGTTGTTAAATCTGTCTATTTGGCTGGCTTGCTCTCGACCTGCGCAGCCCCACTCTCTTCTTCGGTGCTGACCGGCGTCTTCTCTTGTAGGCGTTCACCTCCTAAGGGGCTTGAGGTTCGATGCTTGTCCTCTTTGGTTCCCTCCAGACGCCCCACAGATTTGTTCAATTCCACGATATCGCCCTTCAAATCCATATATCGGGCAGCTATATCGCCCTTGAAATCCGTATAAAGCCTTATTCCGCCGAACAAAACAGTAAGAAGAATGGCTATCAGACCGCCGATTGCGATCCTCCTATAGAATTGAATAGTCGCGGCCTGCTCTCTTATCTCATCTTGGGCAGCCCTTACTCTTTCATGAAGGGCATGGACTGAGCTTCTAACGCTTTCGGCCCCGGGCAAATAGGACCGAAAATCAGCATCTATGCGTTTGTTGAAAATTTTGCATGGCAAGCCGCCGATCCCTCCAACTGGGGTGATGTCAGCGCGCATTGCAGCATATTCCTCGGCCGTTATTTCGTTAACTTCGCGTGTCGGGAAAAATGTCTCGCCCAAAGGGGTCGTTTTCTCAAAGTCTATGGTGCCCAGAAGATCAAAGAAGTGGATCGTTTTTTCCTCATCGGTGAAATTGTGAATGGGACATCCAAGGTATCCTCTAAATCCCGGATCAACTTGCGGGCCTGTTCCTAGGAGCAGTCCTCTGTAAACCTGCGTTACTCTCAAATTAAAGCGAGCGATCATGTAGTGTGGAATATTGACTTCCTCAAAGAACCGAATGTAGATCAAGCCATTTGGGGGAATTACTACCCTACCGTCCGTTTCTAGATCCCGGGACTCGACCTGACCAGGCCGATCAGAGATTAGATATTCGCGGCCTGCGTGTAGCTTGTAAGTCGCCGGCTCAACGAAAAGAGGATCATGGGGGTAAACAAGATTGACCTTTTGGCAGTAAAAGAGTATTCGGTCTGAAAGGAGGAGTCCAGGCTCACGCCTAGGGTCGGGGTCAATCCAAAAATCCCGATCCGACACCTTCGGTTTGGGACGTCTGTACGAATCTGGTATTCTCACAACCCCCCCTCAGTCATGGACCGAAGGGTGCGATACATTAAAGGAAGCTGATGTTAGTCTAGCGAGCGCCCCTCGGTCGGCGATCAATTGTGTTGTCTACGCCGGGACCCGTGCTAATCAAGGATAGAGGAACACCCAAGGCTGTCTCAATGTTTACGATAAACTCTTTACTGGAATCGATTAGATCGTCAAACATTCTGGCGCCAGAATTTCGGTAGCTGAGATAGTCAACACCCGTCAATCCAATCTGGGTTGGCCTATTCACCATTGCCGACCTCCGTACAATGGACATATCAAGTCGTGCCACTCGCCGTAGACGCCCGCTGACGGTGCCATATTCCGCGACCGGAATCGGATATCCGCTTACCTTGGTTACTTCCTCCCAGGAGATCTCGTTTGGAAGAGGTCCCGAGTCTCCTCCAACTCGGATTGGGAGAGTTCGAATCACCATGATGATTTGGTCGACGTGGAGAGGACTGATCCCGGCCTCTGAAAGCATTCCGCTAGCAGAAGTATCTCTGCTCGTAGCGTAAGGATAATGTCTGCCATGATGTAGCGACAGGCCAAATCCCTGGGTTCCCTCTACGATAACGCGCTTACCCTGCGATAGGAATTCATTGAGTTCAACCGCGACGTCGGCCAGAAACTCCTCTAGCTCACGGACGTCTCGAGCTAGCCGGACCCCTTCATGCCGCAACACCTTTTTGGCGGTGGCAGCCCCCGTTCCGGAAAGCATCGAGCCTATGCGTTCCTTAAGCTTCAAACGCTCTTCTGTGCCGATGTCTTCCTCTGTCACAGTCGCGGCGAGAGGATCAATGCGAATTCGGTTTTTCCTCACACTGTACCTATCGATTTCTTCCAGTAGCACAGATTGATTCACAACTGATCCTGGGGCGAGATACAGCATTGTTGCTGGATTGATTACTCCGCTGGGAACTTGGCGAAGGCTGTATTTGGTGCCCCCCCATTCAAAAGAATGTCCCGCGTTCGGGCCGCCACAGCGCACGACGGCCGCGACATCATCCGTTTTTGCCAAATAGGCGACGACTTTCCCCTTTCCTTCGGAACCGTATTGGCCTCCAACCACTACTGTTACTGGCATGTTGCACCTCGGGGGGCTTCCTCGCGTCGTGCCGACACATGGAATGCTTCGGTCGGCCTGCGCGGGATGATTAGATACTCCTCTTCCGGAGTACCTATGGCCTCGTAACTGCCGGCAAGAAAGAAATAACCGACCAGAGCCGATGTAATCGCATCCAGCTCGTCATGGTTGTCTCGACTCTCCAAAAAGGGCCCGGTCAACGCGAGGTCGCGAATGCCCGCCTTTAGGTCTTCCATGCTGGTCTTCTTGCGACTAATCCGCAGAATGTCTTGGGCGGCCCCAGGATAGCTTTCAATCACGTTGAGTCCCCTGGAGCGGAACTCTGCGGCCAGGCGCATACCTCTCCGCGTCAGGTTTTGCATGCTTGGCAGAAGGCACGGGTAAACACGGACCCCTCTCCGCCACAGTTCGCGCTCGCACTGCCTGGCAATTCCGTACTTATGACGGCACCAGCACTTGTCGCTGGTGCAGTGACGGCCGTTGGGGATTGAAAGGGGCGAGTCTATTGAGACTAGGTCCGGCTTGGAGGCCAAGGTGCGCGCAACGAGATCATGGTCCGAGGCGAGCCTTTCGACCTCTACCTCGTGCCCCTGCAAGCGGGCCCAGCCCGATGGTCGTTTCTCGGACCCCGTGAGGTCAATACCAACGACGACTGGATAGCCGGTTGGCCGGGCAAGCCTCTCAAGGAGCATTTCAAGGATTCGTCTGCCCTGCAATACCATGTCTTTCGGAGGAGCGGGCAAGCAAGTGCTTCTCAGTGAGCTGGGAACGCTTCGCGGGGCAGGAGGAAGCTGCACTGTAACTGCCGGGAGTAGTCGCCTGGCAAGACTGGTATAGGCGTAGTCGAGAAGGATCTTCAGATTCACGATGTCAGCGTGGTTGTACTCCAGCAGGAGCCGGAGTGCCGACCGGTCCCCCCGGAGGTACCGATTCCAGAGGACGGTGGCCTCGTAGCCATTGACCCCCTCAAGTCTCCTCGATCGAGATATGTTCAGTTGCCCCTCGATCCGCTTGAGGCCCCCGCTGAGGCCGAGCCGTCGCAGTAGGAAGCGTAGATCGAGGTGCACCGGCGGCAGTTTGATGCCAGGAAACGCGGCCCGGACAAAGGGGAGGTCGAACAGCGAGCCGTTGAAGGTGACCACGATCTTGTACCTATCAATGGCAGATGGAAACTCGTGCAGATTCTGCCCGCGTATGAAGAATCTCACTTCACGAAGGTCATAGAGGCCAATAACCGTAATCTCGTCGTAGCAAACCGACAGGCCGGTAGTTTCAACGTCTAGAAAGACCAACTCGTTGCCGAAATCTGGATAGAGCCGCCAGGCTTCTGATTTGGGGAGGTGCTGGATGAAGTACAGGACGTTGCGAGCCTTGCGTTGGACCTCGGATTCGCGGAGGTGCTCTCGGATTCGGCTCAAACCCGGGGTACCCTGCCCGATGACCTCCCCGTTGCTAAAAGCTTCTTGCCAGCTGCGGATACCCTGACTCCAAAGTCTCCTCTCCGTTTTGAGGCCCACCCCAGGTATGTGTATGAAACTCTGGCGAAGCATCTCGTCCCCTACGGGCCCCTCCGAAACCCACGAGTTGCGGTTCCGGCTATCCTTCGCCTACCTCACCTGGGCCAGAGAAAAGCGGGTTGGGTGACTATACTTCTATCCCTGCCGTTAGGTCAATTCCCGCTAACGACTCCGGCAACCAGCCTTTCCTCAAGATCCCTTTTGATCCTCTTAAAGTCGACCATGAGGGTGTGGACAATTATCATCTGGCAGCGGTGTTTCACTGCTGAAATTGCCCTGTTCTTCCCCTCATGAATGATAATGTCATCCTCCGTGACGTCCAGGTAGACAGCTTTTTTCCTAAGCTCTGGGGGCAGGGCAGCCCCGAGATGGAACAGCGAGACATACTCAGGTCCGCAACCTTTCAGTGTGTCTAATGCCTTACGGATTCTCTTCGTGGGCGCGCCGCGCCTCTGCAGTTGCTGGATCACAGCGATCTCGAGGAGGTCTGTGAAACCAAAAAGAGCACGGTGCCGTTGTTTAATCTCCCGGTCGGGGCTTCCACTGCAACCGATCAGACCACTCCGGAGCCAGTACAGAATGTTGTGGTAATCGGCTCCTGTGATACGGGCCGCCTCTTTGGCTGTATAGGTCCTCTGGGTGGCAGGGGAGCACATATTTAAGTATCTTAATTAAGTGACTCAATTATATGCCCTCTTTCCTTCCCCTGTCAAGGACTTTCTCAGACTTCCGAGTGGCCGGTGCCCGTGAGTAGGAGGGAGATGGACCAAGGCCGGACGGCTTGCAGATCCGCCTTGAACTGCGAATCCGTAGTCCGGAGGTTCGAATGGTCTTGGGGGAGAAGTGAAAGAAAAATGGGGATTATCCGGATTATCCCTATTTTCCTGTCCCATTTTTCCCATTTTCCCCTCATGGGAAAACATTAAGAGTCCCAGGTAACCATCAAGCGATACGGGCCGTTCCAGTGTGTCAGTCGGCGCTGTTTCCGGCCGAGAACCCCGATGATGTGGATACGTCCCGCTAGAATTTCTCCATAACTTCTGTTATCTATACCTTGTCAAGGGTAAAATCATGCAGGTCAAGAAATAGGCGAACCCTGAGTTTCGGCGGCTAGATAACTTCGGAGGGACGAGGGAACGGAGCTGAGCTTTGATCTCCCACACACCTTCGCTTCTCGGCTGGTTCACTTAAGTCCCGACCACCAGCGTCGGGCAGTGGAAGTTCTTGTTCAGGTGCCGTCAGCAAGGACTGGCGCCTAGGGATGGCTCGACCTCCCACGGGATGTCAGCACGACGATGAGTTACACCTATTATTCTAAATCGGAGTGGGAGAGAAATTCGTAGTCCGCAGAACTGACCCTGGCGCCCAATCCGTCGCAGCCATAATGCGATTATGCTGACCAGTGTTTGTCGGCAGGGGCACGTTCCGGAGGATCTTGACAAGCCCTTGAGGACCCGCAAGAATCGTCCCATCGGCTGGAAGTCTGCGGAACGGCATATGCTGACCAGCATACCCAATAGTTAGCTGCATAGAGCGCGAGCGTCTACAGAGCTTAGCTGAGACTTCGGAAGCGGCTCGTCGGCATCCGCGATTGGACTTTGACGCTCGCCTCTTGAATCCGGGAGGTGAATCGCGATGACGCTCAGCATGCCTCCTGACATCGTTATCCGACCGTCTGGTGTCTGGAACTCTCGAGCACCGTTTCACAGCTACCTCCCGCGATACAAGAGGCTTAACCGAGTAAATAGCATCGCAATACTCAGCGCCGAACGGGTTGGCCGCGATGTCACATCAGCATCCGGCACCCTTCGCCCTCTGTTCGTTCCCAAGCAGCGTCGCTCCCCGACCGAGCCTAAGCGCCGTGCCGAGGGCCGCCTCAACACCGCATGGTCGTACTACAAGGTGGCGTTAGACGACCAGCCTGAGGCTGGAGGTAGCAGGCAGCCCACGGCCGCCGAAGTCTGCGAAGATCTCGAAGAAATGGTCGTCGCCGTGCGTCAAGCAACACTATTGCTGCACGTCTCCCTGTTCGAATCATACTTGCAGTGTTGGACGCTTAATTACCTATTGGCCAAGCTCGAAAACGCAACCCTATGGACGAACGAGGACAGATTTCTCGCCACTAAGCTTTCGCCTGTGCACTCATCCGGGAGTGGACCCGGCTTATCGACCGTATTGCGGTGCATACCCGAGCTTAGAAGCGGACTCCGCGGGATTCCGCCCTACTTCCGCGCTCCTTCTACAGGTCAGTTGCTCACCGCACCAACGGATCCGAAGGTCAATGCTCTCGACACGGTACAGTTTTGGATAGACTTGCGCAATGTACTTGTGCACTCTGACGGACTGCCATCGCCATCCTTTTGCACGCGACATGAGTCCTTTTGGAAGGCCGCTTACCAAGGGCTGCCGTACGTGGACGCCCTCATCCCCTTTCGACATTTAAAGATTCCCGTCCCACTGCTGATGATTGCTACCTTGGCCTTCTACCGAGCTGCCCTATGGATGAGTGACTTCCTTGAGGTTCTGTCGTTCCAACGGCGTGGACACCCGTTCGCGCCAAGTCCCAAGCCGCCAGGACGCTGGGCCGTGGTACCACAGCGACCACCGGCGATGTTGTTGCCTGGCGATCACTCGTCTTCCTACTCCTGGGCGAGCGACGATTCTTTCAGAGAGCGATTTATGAAGGAGTACTCACATTGAAACGAGGGCGTATCGCGCACGATTCGTCCTTTGAACGGTACTACTGCGCCCTCCTCGCGAGCTTGGTGGAGAGCTTGACCTCCACGAGATCTATGAGGAGTTGGAGCGAGCGATGCACCTCGCTGTCGCCCATCTGCGGCCAACAGAGTGGGGCGGTAGGCCCGCGTACCAACATCAGGTTCAGAGGTTCAAATCCTCTTGGGCGCGCCACAATCACCTACCCGGTCTACTCCCTGACCTCGTCCGGCACCTCCCCCGTTGGTGACAGGTTCAGATGGTGTAGCTGTCCGTGGGCGTCGGCACAGCCGATTCTTGGACTTCGACCTCGATCGGTTGAACGTGACTGATCATGTACGTTCCACGATGCGGGTCGCGGTGCATTGGTTGCACGCGCCCACGAGCGTCGCTCGCCCGCGCCATTACCGTATAGCGTCCTACGCGCGACGGTGTGTGCCAGGTGTATTCCCACAGGCGCCAGGCATACCTGGAAGCAGCACCGAGGAACTCTGCCGGCTTCCACATGCGGCCTCCATCCGTGCTCACCTCCACCTTGGTCACTTCCGATTCTCCGGCCCACGCGGCGCCATGCATCCGATAAACCGAATTTGCGCGCACGACTTCGTGCAGGGCGGGACGTGCGATCTGGGCTTTGACCTCTACTTCGGCCACGGGCAACAATTGGATCGGTAACCCCTCGGGCTGGTCCCAGTACGCATAGTCCGATGTCTGGAAGTAGCCGCGAAAAACACGATCAGTGACAACGATACGGGTGAGCCATTTGACCGACGCCATTCCATACCAGCCGGGCACGACAGCCCGCACAGGGAAGCCATGAGAAATGGGAAGCTGTGCGCCGTTCATCTGGTAGGCCAGGATCACCTCTGACCGCAAGGCCTTCTCCAGCGGGAGGCTTCGGGCATAATGAATCTTTCCGGGCGATTGCGGTTCCTTCTTGATCACGCCCGCATCCGCTCCTTGCAGCACCACCTCGACTGTTCCGGCGTGCACCCCGGCGCGCTTCAGCACGGCCGCGAGGGGGACACCCGTCCATTCCGCGTTGCCCACCGCGCCCAACCCCCACTGCAAACCGCCCACTTTGGGCGTCAAAAAAATACGGCTGTTCCCCGCACATTCAAGCGTCGTCGTCACCGAGCGGGACGGCAACCCCAGCAAGTCGTTGTAATCGATTTGGCAAGGGCGATCGACGAGACCTTCGATCTTAAGCCGCCAGTTGCGGGGATTCAGTTTCGGTACGGCGAAATGGGAGCGGATGAAGAACTGCTCGTTAGGTGTGACGAAGCTGTTGAGCGAGGAGAAGGGAAACTCCAGATTTTCCGGATCCTTTTCGCGAATGATCAGGCCGGCGAAGGAAGCGGGATCTCTCACCTGGTGGAACCTGCCGATTGCGCGGTTGACGGTATGTCTGAGCGTTAGGATCGATTGAGCATCGCCAAGGCCACGGGCGCTGTCAAGAGAGCAGGACCGAGGCGATCATCCGCCAATGCCACGTAGGAGGCCTTCGTGTCGCGGCCACACACGCACCTCGGGAAGGCTGCCGCGAGATGGCAGTCAGTGTAGAGTGGTTACAGATGCCACACCGCCCTATCCGAAAACAGATACCCGTGCTGGTCGTCCGACTCGTCTTGAACCCGTGCCCATCCTTTCACTGTTGAGAGATCATGGCGTGCTTATTCTGCAGGTCTTTGAGGTAGCCAAACCCCACCAGCTTGCGTCCTTCTTCATCCCACAGGCGAAACGTGAGTGATTTTACACTAGCGAATAATGTAATGGGTTTCACTTCCTGGAACATAGGGTTCTCTTCGTGGCACCTTTCCAGGTTGTAATTGGGAATGCGGGGGCTCAGGTGATGAATGTGGTGGAACCCTATGTTGCCAGTGA
>Ga0209342_10005275_pt1 | contig 13278 bp, 14 predicted proteins | sample RifCSP16_2_FD_184023 | JGI IMG/M metagenome (GOLD analysis project Ga0209342, IMG submission 184023) | Soil microbial communities from Rifle, Colorado - Rifle CSP2_sed 16_2 (SPAdes) (version 2) | ecosystem: Environmental > Terrestrial > Deep subsurface > Rock core/Sediment | place: Rifle... | reverse complement strand
GGAATGACCCGAGCGGAGCCGAAGCCATTCTCCAAGTCCGAGCGGCGGCGTTGTGCGACGACGACCGACTTGCGGACCACCTTGCCACCCGGCCCGGCTATGCACGCCTCCGCCGTCCCCTTGTCGCCGCCGCATAAAACCCTACAAACCCTGACATGCACCCCCCCCGATTCGCCCTTCCGCGCGCAGTGAACCAGAGCTCACTACGTCGTCTTGGACGAGAATTGTACCGCGACAAGAAGACCGGCGGCGGACAAAAGGGGCAACGGCACGGTCAGCGTGCCGGGGCTTGGCGGGAGAAGGGGGCGGACAACGATTTTATGCGTCGCCCGTTGCTTCCGTTGCGTCCGCCCCGGTGGTCGCTTTCTTGCTCACCGTGGTCTCATTGCGTCGGATGGCGTCAAACACCTCGCGGCGGTGGACCGGCACTTCCTTGGGAGCTTCCACTCCCAGGCGTACCTTGTCGCCGCGGATTTCGACGACCACGATCGTAATGTCATCGTTGATGACAATACTTTCGTTCTTTTTTCGGGATAGAACCAACATCGTACCGTTCCTTCTCGCCCCCCGGAGGCTAGGCTCGCCGAGGGGATGATTCAGACGCCCTGGCGCCGACGCGGCGCGCAAGACACCAAACTACCCTCGAACATACTCTCGCAAAATGCCCCCGTCAAGCAAAGAGCGTAGAAAACCCTGATAAATGCTCGGTTTACGAAAATTGAACGAGCAAAATCGTTATGTCCAGTAAGGTTTATCTAGATGCCGAGCATTACCCATTTTGCATGGTAGAAAAGGCCTGAACTAGGGCGACATTCTCTTTTCCATTATTCGGGCACGCTGACCTTGCGACACTTCCACAATCAGGGGGTATTGCCCCATGTTGCATAATTGGATTGGTAGTTTTCGCCACAAGGGGGGTGTGTCGGGTTGTGGTCCTTGTCTGCTATGTCTTTTGTCTTGTTCGCCCTGGTATTCAAAATCTTCTACAATCTTCTACCCCTGAACCTCCCGCCAATCTATAAGGTGGATGTCCTATCCACTCTCCCGTGGCCGTTGCCAGGTGTCCCCGGACAAGAATCCGACGCATAAAACAAAAACCTCGCCAATCGGTTGACGGTCCCTATAATTCAAACGAGGGGTTTAAGAAACCTGGGCGGACTATGATGAACAGCCAATGCCGTCGGCGTCGGGTGTACACGGTCGAAGAGGCGAATGCCGCGTTGCCGTTGGTCCGCGCGATCGTCTCGGATCTGGTCCGTTTGGCGCACGACGTAAGCGATCGCTCGGAACGGTTACTCCTCCTCCTGGTCGATCGCGATCCGCCCGAGGCCGAGGATCTCTACGCCGAGGAATTGGTCCACGTGTTCGAACAATTCGACCAAGACCGGCGTCGGCTCCACGAATACGCCGACGAACTGCTCGAACTGGGCGTGGAGCCGAAAAGCGCGATCGAAGGGCTTGTCGATTTCCCGACAATCATCGACGGCCGCGAGGCCCGTCTCTGCTGGAAACTGGGCGAGCCCGAGGTGCAATTCTGGTATGGCGCGCACGAGGAGTACGCCGATCGCCGTCGCCTTGCCGCGGACGACGCTTGGGCCGGCAAGGACGAGGCGTGCGCGGCGCGGACTTCCTGAATCCGCGGTTTCCGAATCGCGGCGGCTTGTTTTGCGGCACGGACGGCGTACAATCATCGGTCTCTTGCACACACCTCGGGGACGGGTTCATTTTTCGCCTCGATTAGCGCTGTGTTCTGGATACGCTTGACGGCGAAAAAGTGCCTGTCCCCTTTGGGTTAAACCGAAAGGGACCGTCCCCGTGAACGGTTACCTTGCAGCGAGTCTTCCAACGTCGTCTTCCCAGGTTCTCCATGTCCCTGATCGACACGCACGCCCATCTGGATGATCCTCGTTTCGAGGCGGACCGTGACGAAGTGATCGCCCGCGCCGCCGCGGCGGGTGTCGAGCGAATCGTCTGCGTCGGCATTTCGTCCGACACAAGCGAGCGGGCCGTTCGCCTGGCCGAGCGATACGACCCGGTCGTCGCGGCGGTCGGCATCCAGCCGAACTCGTGCGGCGAAGCGTCGCCCGGCGACTGGGACCGCGTCGTGTGCCTGGTCGAGCATCCTCGCGTGGTCGCCGTGGGTGAGACGGGCCTCGATCGTTACTGGGACACGACTCCGTTTGACATTCAGGAAGACTACTTTGATCGCCACCTGCAACTCGCCCGGCGGCGAGATCTTCCGGTCCTGATCCATTGCCGCGACTGCGAAGACGACGTGTTGCGGATGCTCCGCCGGTTCGCGGACGGCGGGCCGATGCGTGGGCTGATTCACGCCTTCAGCGGCTCGGCCGCGATGGCCGACGAGTGTCTCGCGATGGGGCTGTTTCTGAGTTTTGCCGGATCGGTGAGCTATCAAAACAAAAAATTCGTCCCGTTGCGCGAAATCGCCGCGCGAGTGCCGGTCGATCGGCTGCTGCTGGAAACCGACAGTCCCTATCTGGTGCCTCATCCTCTGCGAGGTAAGCTCGAACGAAACGAACCGGCCCAGGTCGCCCTGACCGCCGCCGCCCTGGCCGAGCTGCGCGATTGCCCGGTCGACGAACTGTCCCGTCAAACCACGGCAAACGCACGTCAACTTTTTGGGCTGTCGTAATCACACTCCATGCGACAAGGACCGTGGTGTTCCTCTGTAATTCCTGACAATCTCGCCGTCGGCCAAACCGGCCGTGTAGAATTGTGGTGAGGAATGCCGGCGGAAATACCCCGTAGGTCAGGCTGTGCCTGACGGTTTTTGCCAACTCCTGTCAGGCATAGCCTGACCTACGGGGTATTATCGTATTCCAGCCAGCGGCAACACTCAAACACCCATCACGGAGCCCCGATCATGGTCAAGACCGCAAGTACGATGTTGGAATTGGGAACGCCGGCCCCCGATTTTTCGTTGCCCGACGCGAACGGCCGTATCGTTTCGCTCGATGATTTTCAATGCGCGCCGGCGCTATTGGTCGTGTTCCTATGCAACCACTGTCCCTACGTCAAGCACGTGGCCGAAGGGCTGGCGTCGCTGGCCCGCGAGTATCGCTCGCGCGGCGTGGCGGTCGTCGGGATCAACGCCAACGACGTGTTGAGTTATCCCGAGGACTCGCCCGAGTTGATGCACGAGGAAGCGGTCCGTCGCGGCTACGATTTCCCCTATCTCTACGACGAGAGCCAGGAAACGGCCAAAGCCTACCATGCGGCTTGCACGCCCGATTTCTACGTGTTCGACGCGGAACGACGGCTCGTCTATCGCGGCCAGATGGACGGCAGCCGACCCGGCAACAACCTGCCCGTGACCGGCGAAGACCTCCGGGCGTCGCTCGACGCCGTGCTCGAATGCCGCCCCGTCGCCGTCGAACAAAAACCCAGCCTCGGCTGCAACATCAAATGGCGCGAAGGCAACGAGCCCGACTACTTCGGCTGAAACAGTCACGAAAAAGGGGGACTGGCTGCGTGGCACATAAGATATGGCAGTGGAAAACACGTTACCGCCACGGAGCCTGTCCCCTTTGCCGATCGCCGGTTTCACTCGGTGTGAGTCGCCGGCCCAACTTCCGGCGCGACGGCCGGCCATTCGAGCGTAAACATGCTGCCTCGCGGGCTGGACTCGACGCGGATCTGGCCGCCGTGCTCCGTGAGGATTTTCTGGCTCACCGGTAGCCCCAGGCCCGTGCCGCGCGAGCCTTTCGAGGAGACGAATGGGCTGAAGAGATTTTTCATCGTGTCCGGAGGAATGCCCGGCCCGTTGTCGCGAACCGTGACTCGAAGCGTTTCGGCCGCTTCGTCCCACTCGGCCGCGACGTCCACCGTGGGAGGAGCCCGGTCGCTCGTTGGGGCCGGTTGTTCGTCCGACTCGGCAAGCAGTTCGCCGGCCGCGTCGATCGCGTTGGTCACCACATTGAGCACCGCGCGGTGGATCATCTCGGGATCGAAGACAAACGTTTCCATCCGCGGGGCCGGCCGCCAGGAGAGCCGCACGCCGAGTTCCTCGGCCCGCGATTGCATCAACTCGATCACTTCACCCACCACCTGATTCAACTCGCTGGGCACCCGCTCGGGCTGGCGTTCCTTGCTGAACGTGAGCATGTCCAACACGAGGGCGGAGATCTTGTTCTGGTTGCGTTCGACGATTTTCCAGCCACGCTGAATGACGTCGGCGTCGCCGTTGGAAAGGCCCATCTCGATCAGATAGCTTCCGCCGCGAATGCCCTGAAGAATGTTCTTGATGTGGTGCGAAAGAATGGCCACCGTTTGTCCGATGGCGGCCAGTCGCTCGGCCTGGACCATCGCCGAATAGTATCGCGTGTCCTCCACCGCCAGCGCCGCCTGATGGGCGATGGCGATCATCAGCTTCAGATGGTCTTCCTTGAACTGGTGAGCCCCGCCCTTGCGAATCACCTCCTGGGGCGAAGTGGACGTGTCGATGTAGATCACGCCCACCACGTCGTAGCGTCCCTGCATGGGCACGCAGATCGCCTCGCGCACGCCCGCCTGCAAAATGCTCGCGGCGGCGTCCCAGCGGTTGTCTTGTTGAGCGTCGCTGGTCAGCACGCCCTCGTTGTGTTGCAGCACGTAGTCGAGGATCGTTTTGCTAATGCGGATCCGTTCCTCGTCCGTGTGCCGCGCGCCCGGCTTTCGGCCTCGGGTTCGCCGCGCTTTCGGCTCCAGCCGGCCCGACTCCGCGTCGATCAGCATGATGCACCCGCGGTCCGCCTCGACCCATTCGAAAATCAGGTCCATGATCCGCTGCAAGAGCTGGTCGATGTCCAGTGTGTGGCTCACGGCCAGCGCCGTGCGATACATCACCTGCAGGTTGCTTCGTGCCCGGGCTAGCCACGAATGTTGCGGCAGATCGGCGTCAAGATCGAACGCCCGGCTGCCGTCCTCCTGCGACATCGAGTGGACGATGCGCGACGGCTGCGCGGCCGGTTGCGCGGCAATGTCGATCGCTCCGGCCAAATCGTCCTCCGACTCCTCGGCCGGGCCCGTGTAAAGAAGCAACGTGCGTCCGATCTGGACCTGGTCGCCGCTGGCCAGAGAGCACCGGTCGATCCGGCGGCCGTTCACGTAGGTGCCGTTCGAACTGTCCGCGTCGACCAGCACGAACTGATCGCCGGCCGGCTGGATTTCGGCGTGTTGGCGCGAGACTTCGGTGTCGTGGAGCTGGATGTCGTTGGTCGAGTCGCGTCCGATCCGAGCGCGATCCGTGAACTCGAATCGCGAGCCCTGATCGCTTCCGCGAATGACAAACAGCGAGGCCACGTCGGTCGGCTCCCCAAGGACAGGTGCTCGCCGCGAGGCTGTTCTTAGGCGGCACGCCGCCGGCACTCGTCGTTCCGTGCGAGCAATTCCTCGATTTTACGAACCAGCGGCCCATAGTCATAGGGCTTGGGCACGAATTCACCCAGCGGGGAGCCGCCTTCCACCCGGCGAACGCTTCCCAATACGACCAAAGGAGTCGCGTTCCGGCGAGATTGCTCGGCGAAAGGGAAGCACGTTGCCTCGGCCTCCGCTTCGTCCACTTCGAGATCGAGCACGATCAAATCGGGCCGGATTTCCTCGGCCAGCGCCAGGCCGCGCCGCGTCCGACGCGCTCCATAGGTCCGCACCCCGCTTCGAGCGAGGGCCGCTTGAAGAACTTCGTGCGTCTCGCCCGACGAATCGACGACCAAAACACGTTGGTCCGTGCTCACGGCATATCTCCTTGCCGAGTTTTCGTAAATTCCCCAATAGGCAGGCTTCGCCGGGGGGAAATGGTGGGAAGCGGCGAAGGATAGCGAGTTCCCCCTCCCGTGTCAAAGCGTCTTGCCGGACAACCATGGCGGGTGGAAACCACGAAAGACGCGAAAAACACGAAATGCCATTTTCGTGTCTTTCGTGGTTCCCACCCGTCGATGCTCCGCCGGCTTCTTCGCGCCCTTCGCGTCTTCGCGGTGGAAAAATCGCCACAAGTAGTTGTCCCACATGGCTTTGCGGTTCCGTTGCTGTCCGCGATTATCTGGCCTTTACCTAAAACGTCCTTCCGGTCAGAATACCGCCTCCGCGGCCGACCTTTTTGCCCGCGCAAGGCGTAGGAAATCGGCGGCGGACCCGTGGTTAAAAGGCGACCGTTTGTTGCGGTCGACGGACCAAAACCAGTCGAAGTCGGCACCGCTCGCTTGCCGCGCATGGGGCGCCGGGTCAAGGAAGACCGACTGTAACAGCAAGGAGTGCTGGAAGTGACCAAGATCTCATTCTGTGCCGCGCTGGCGGCCGTCGTTCTGTGTGGCGTGTTCGTCTCCGTGGCCCTCGCGCAGCAGGGCAACCCCGGATATCCTGCGGCGCAGCAGGCCAATCCTGGATATCCGCCCTCGCCACAAGCCAACCAAGGCTACACGCAGTATCGGCAGCCCGGCCCGGCCGCCCAACCCGCCGCTCAGCCGCCGATGGGCGCTCCCGTCGGTCTTGTGGACATCGGCCACATTCTGGAGCGGAGCAGCCGCATCAAGAGCGAGCAAGAAGCGATGAAGGCCCGGATGAAAGAAGTCGACAACGCCCTGATGCAGGAGCAGGACGCCATTCGCAAACTTCAAGAGCAGCTCCGCGAGTTCAACTCGGGCACCAATGAGTACAAGCAACGCGAGGCGGAGATTGCCACGCGGTTCTCTCAACTCCAGGTCAATGCCAAGCTGGAGCGAAAGCGGTTCGACGAACAACGAGCTCAACTCCTCTATAAGGCCTACAAGGAAATCGAGCAGGAAGTCCAGGCCGTCGCCGCGCAACGCGGTTTCGTCATGGTGTTGCGGTTCACCGGCGCCGACGTGCCCCAGGACAATCTGGAAGCCGTCTACATGTTCGCCGGCAAGCCGGTCGTCTGGTTCAATCCGGGCCTCAACATCACCGACGAAGTTCTGCAGCGTCTCGAACAGCGGGCCGGCTACGGCGGCCAGCCGAACATGAGCAGCACGCAAAGCCGGCCCGGCATCCCGATGCAGCCGCGCCGCTAACCGCTTCTCGTTTGGTCCGGGAGTTGGCCCCCCTTCGCACCGCGAAGGGCCGGTTGTCCCGGGGAGGGTCCGGTTTCTTCTCCTATCAATGGCGCCTGCATCCGATGCCCAAGCTACGCAGACAACGCACGATTGCCTCGGCCGTGACCGTGGAAGGAGTCGGCTACTGGAGCGGACGCGACGTGTGCGTCGAATTCCGCCCCGCCGACGAAAACGCCGGCGTGGTGTTCGTCCGTCGTGACCTGCCCGGGCTGCCGCGAGTGCCGGCCCGCGTCGCGTTGCGAACCGACACCCCGTTGCGAAGCAGCCTGGAATTCAGCGGCGTCCGGGTCGAGATGGTCGAACACATCATGGCCGTCCTTGGCGGACTGCAAATCGACAATTGCGAAGTCTGGGTCGATCAACCCGAAATGCCCGGCTGCGACGGTTCCTCGCTGGCGTTTATCGAAGCGATCGAGCAAACCGGCGTCGTCACGCAGCCGGCGCTGCGGCGGTGTCTTTTCGTCAGCGAGTTGATTCGGGCCTCGCGGGACGACGCCTGGGTCGAACTGCGTCCGTCGAGCGACGACGGCCTGTGGCTCGACTACACGCTCGACTATGGTCCCGGCCCGATCGGCCGCCAACGATTGCGTCTCAAATTGACGCCCGAGACGTTCCGCCGCGAGTTGGCCCCTTCGCGCACCTTCCTGTTGGAAGCGGAGGCCAAGCGGCTTCAGTCCCTTGGATTAGGCGCGCGAGCCGGCTTCGGCGACCTGTTGGTCTTCGGTCCCGACGGCCCCATCGACAATACGTTGCGTTTCGAGGATGAGTGCGTACGGCACAAAGTCCTCGATCTGGTCGGTGACCTGGCCCTGGCCGAGTGCGATCTGGCGGGCTCGGTCATCGCCTCGCGGAGCGGACATCACCTCAACGCGAGAGTCCTACAAACTTTTTTGACAAAATCGCAAGCAGTCGGCTGTTATCGTCGCTGTGCGTGAAAATAGGTAGGCCGGGTCAAGACCCGGCATGGTTGATTCCGACGCCGGGTCACGACCCGGCCTACGTGAAGGAGCGTACGGTGGGCATCGCCCGCCAAAACCGGCAGCAGTACCCCGCGCATGTCTCGGTGGGCCGTCCCCACCCAATGCCAATGACACGCGGCGAGCCCCCGGCGGATTTCGAGGAGCCCCACGATGGCCATTTACGTCAGCCCCCAAGCCTGCGTTGACCCCAGAGCACAAATCGAAGACGAAGTCTACATCGGCCCGTTCTGCGTCGTCGGGCCCGACGTGCAAATCGGACGAGGCACCCGGCTCGAAAACAGCGTGACCCTGATGGGCCATGTTACCCTCGGCGAATGCAACCACCTCTGGCCCGGCGCGGTGATCGGCGGCGAGCCGCAGGACAACAGCTACACCGGCACGCCGACCCAGGTCGTCGTCGGCGACCACAACCGCATCCGCGAGGGCGTGACGATCAACCGCGGCACAGAGAAGGAAGACGGCGTCACCTGCGTGGGCAGCCACAATTTCCTCATGGCCTATGCCCACGTCGCCCACGATTGCCACGTCGGCAGCCACGTCATTCTGACGAATAACGTGCTTCTGGGCGGCCACGTCCACGTCCACGACCACGTCACGCTCAGCGGTGCGGTGGCCGTGCATCACTTCGCCACGATCGGCAGCTACGCCTTCGTGGCCGGCTGCTGTCCGGTGCGTCACGACGTCCCGCCCTACATGTTGGCTGAAGGATTCCCCTCGCGCCCTCGATGCGTCAACGTCGTCGCCCTCAAGCGAAACAATTTCCCGCCCGACGTGATCAACGCCCTGGCCGAGGCCCATCGGCTGCTCTACCGCGCCAAAGTCGGCCTGGATCCCGCGCGGGAAATTCTCCGTGGAAACAACATGCTTGTGCCTGACGTCAACCATCTATTGAGCTTCGTCCAGTATCAGCGCGAGGGCCGGCACGGACGAGGCCGCGAAAGCAGGAGAGCCGCGTGAAACCTTTACGCATGGCAGTCATCGGCGCTGGCCGGCTAGGTGGGTTTCATGCCCAAAAAGCCGCCGCGAATCCCGACGTTGAACTCGTGGCGGTCGTCGATCCCGTGCCCGCCGCGCGCAATCGCGTGGCCGCCGAGTGCCGCACGAAAGCCGCGGCCGACTACCGCGGATTGGCCGGATCGATCGACGCCGCGATCGTGGCCTCGCCCACCAAGCTGCACCACCGCATCGCCCTCGATCTGGCCCGGCAGGGCATCCACCTGCTCGTGGAAAAGCCGCTGTGCGCCTCGCTGGCCGAGGCCGACGAACTCGTCGAAGCGGCCGACGCGGCGGGCATCGTCCTCCAGGTTGGCCATGTCGAACGCTTCAGCCCCGCCTTCGTCACCGCCGCCCCGTACCTGGCCCAACCGAAATACATCGAGGCCGTCCGCGCCAGCGGCTTCACGTTCCGAAGCACCGACGTCGGAGCGGTGCTCGACCTGATGATCCACGACATCGATCTGATCCTCTCGCTCGTCGGCTCGCCCGTCCGCCGGGTCGAAGCGATGGGCGTCTCCGTGATCGGCGGCCATGAAGACGTGGCCAACGCGCGAATCACCTTCGAGTCGGGCTGCGTCGCCACGCTCAGCGCGTCCCGGGTGCATCGCGCGGCGACGCGCCGCATGCAGGTCTGGACGCCCCGGACCTATGTCGAACTCGACTTCGGCGCCCTGACGGTCGCCGTCGTCCAACCGAGCGAAAGTCTGCTCCGCCGCGAGTTCGACATCGAGGAACTCTCACCCGCCGAGGTCGAATGGTTCAAGGATCATCTGCTCGACGAGCACCTGCCGCAGGAGCAAATCCGCTGCGAGCGGATCGATGCCCTGGCCGCCCAGCAGGCCGATTTCGTCGAAAGCATCCGCGCGCCACGACGACCCCGGGTCAGCGGCCGTCAAGGCCGCGACGCCTTGGCCCTGGCCGAGGACATCCTGGGTAAAATCCACACCCACGCCTGGGACGATCAGGCCGACGGCCCGGTGGGCCCAATGGCCGTGCCGCGCCCCAGCGTCGTACCAGCCCCTCACTGGAGCCGCGCCCCCGTCGACGCTCCCCTGCGTCGAGCGGCCGGCTGAGCAAGCCCGTCAGAGGCGGGGTATTCTTGGCTTTCGAGCGGATGCGCATCTTCCCTATGCGTCTCAAGTTGTCGCTTGCTTGACACACCTCATGCGTTCAGGCCACAATAACCCGTAGGTCAAGCTGTGCCTGACACCCATAAATCCACGACCTTGCGCATCGTCAGGCACAGCCTGACCTACGGCTATAAGGGAAACCGCTCGATGCACGCATCCGGCCGGCCTCGCGCCGCGGGATTCACCCTGGTGGAACTCTTGGTGGTGATCGCCGTCATCGGCCTGCTCGTCGCCCTCCTGTTGCCCGCCGTGCAAGCCGCGCGCGAAGTGGCCCGTCGGCTCCAGTGCGCAAACAATCTGCGGCAACTGAGCCTCGCGGTGGCCAACTATGAAGCCACGCTGGGCATCTTGCCCGCCGCGGGCATCGTTGATATCGACGAGGAGGGCAGGTTTCTTTGCCGCTCGGGCAAGATGTTCAGTTGGGCCGCCCTGATCCTGCCCTATGTCGAGCAGGAAACGCTCCACGACCGCTTTGACTTCAATCGCTCGGTCCTCGAACAGGAAGGCAACCCGCAGTCCGACCAGCCGCCCTTGATGCTCTGCCCCACCGACGCCGCCCGCGGCCGAATGTTCGTCGACGCGGACCTGACCGGGGGCAAGTCGTTCGGCAAGGGCAACTACGCCGCCTATTGCTCCACTTACCACATCGACCAACAGGAAACCCCGCCGGGTTTTCCGGGTGCCATCGTCGGACACGGCCAGAAGCTCGCCGAAATCACCGACGGAACCTCGAACACCTTGATGCTCACCGAAGTCCGAACCCGCGACCACGTCCAAGATCAGCGAGGCACGTGGGCATTGCCCTGGGCCGGCTCCTGCCTTGTGGCCGTCGATCGCCACTCGAAAAATACGCCGCGGTACGTGCCCGACAGCTACACCAAGGGCATGGCCCAATTGCCCAACCGCCAGGGCCCCATCTACGACATGCTCTACCGCTGCGCAGACCCCTCCGGCGCCCAATGGGACCGCATGCCGTGCGCCACCTACGCCCCCGGCTACCCCAACGGTTTCCTCTCCGCCGCGCCGCGCAGCCTTCACCCGGGCGGGGTCAATGCCTCCTTCGTCGACGGTCACGTCACGTTCCTGCGAAACGACGTAAACGAACTCCTGCTGGCCTTCATGGTGTGCATCGAAGACGATCGGATCCTTGACCGCGAATCCGCTGACTAAGGCAACAAGCGAAAATGCACAAACTCGCCTACCTGCCGATCCTCTTCATCGTGCTCGGCGCCGCCCTGCTCCTGGCCGCGTTCGCCTGGTCGCGCATGAAAGACCCGCGAGACTTCTGGCCGGAAGAAAAAGCCGAGACGCTCAGCGCCGCGGGCCTCGAATACCACGGGGCTGCCCACCGGATGACGCACGTCGAATCCGACACGCAAAAAGAAGAACTCCAGCGGCAATTCGACCAGGCCCGCGATCGCTACACGCAACAACAGACCGCGTTTGCCGAGGCCCAGGACCGCTACGAACGTCCTTACCGAATCCTCTGGTGGTCGGGCATCGCCTGCCTGGCCCTGGGCGTGCTGGGCCATTTCCTCGTCCGCTCGTCCGCCGCCCGCTGAGTTCTGGTTACAACAACTCACCCCATCCTTGCCGCCCACCGCTCCGGCTCCTCGGGAAACAGCGCCGTGTGCTTCACCCCCTTGCGCGGCTCCGCCATCCACGGTTCGACCGCGTCACGCCACGCCGCATAATGGGCCGTTTCCTTATGGGCCGCCATGCCCGCCTCGTCGCGGTAGACCTCGTAAAGCATAAACCGATTCGGGTTGTCAATCTGCTCGATCACGTCGAATCGTAAATTGCCCGGCTCGCCGACCGTGTGCCGCGCGTTCTCCAACGTCGCCGCCACAAACGCCTCGCGATGCTCCGCCTTAACGTGAACGTGTACACATACAACGTACATCATCCAATCTCCCTATAAGAGCCTATCCGAAAACGGGGACTGGCTCCGAACTCAACGTACGCGGCGCTTCCTAAAACGGTTGCCGTGAGGTGCCTGTCCCCGTTTTCGGATAGTCTCTAAAAAACCTCCGTGTCTCCGTGGTAAATCATCCGCGTTCCTTCACGCACCGCCGTTCACCACGTTCCGCGGCCGTCCGTCCAAAAACGCCCGAAGGTTGTCCACGGCCACTTGCATGAGCCGCCGCCGCGCCTCGACGGTCGCCCAGGCGACGTGCGGCGTAATGCGGCAGTTTTTCGCGGTCAAAAGCGGATGGTCCGCCCCGGGCGGCTCGGCCGAAAGCACGTCGAGTCCCGCTCCCGCGATCCGGCCCGCATTCAGCGCCTCGGCCAGCGCCGTCTCGTCGACCACCGGCCCGCGACTCGTGTTAATCAACCATGCGGTCGGTTTCATCCAACCGAGCCGCTCGGCGTTGACAAGCTTGTGGGTCTCGGCCGACAGGGGACAGTGCAACGACACGACGTCGCTCCGCCGAAAAAGCGTCTCCAGATCGACCGCTTCCACGCCCTCGTCCAAATCGCGAGGCGCGGCCGCGTCATGCGCCAGCACCTTCATGCCCAGCGCCCGAGCGACCCGAGCCACCGCCCGGCCGATTCGTCCAAACCCCACGATGCCAAGCGTCCGCCCGTCGAGTTCGAACAGCGGGCTGTCCCAAAAGCAAAAATCCTCGCACGTGGTCCACCGCCCCCGGCGGACCGCTTCCGCGTGATGCCCCACCTGCTGCGTAAAATTCAACAGGTGGGCAAAGACCATCTGCACCACCGACTGCGTGCTGTAGCTAGGCACGTTGGTCACCGCGACGCCCCGCCGCCGGGCCGCGTCCACGTCGATAATGTCGTAGCCCGTCGCCAGCACCCCGATGTACTTCAACGCGGGAATCCGCTCAAGAATCGGGCCGTCGAAGGCCACTTTGTTGGTCAAAACCGCGTCCGCCCCCGCCGCCCGCTCGACGGTTTGCTCGGCCGGCGTGCGATCGTAAATCTCGCATGTCCCCAGCGATTGAACGCCCTCCCAACTCAAATCGCCCGGGTTGAGCGAATAACCGTCGATCACAACGATGCGAACCATGAGCGTTCTCCGCGAATAGGTAGGGTGGGGCGATGATGTAACAACAAAGTAGGGTGGGGCGACGACCGTCCCGCAAA
>Ga0209342_10005274_pt1 | contig 13279 bp, 14 predicted proteins | sample RifCSP16_2_FD_184023 | JGI IMG/M metagenome (GOLD analysis project Ga0209342, IMG submission 184023) | Soil microbial communities from Rifle, Colorado - Rifle CSP2_sed 16_2 (SPAdes) (version 2) | ecosystem: Environmental > Terrestrial > Deep subsurface > Rock core/Sediment | place: Rifle... | reverse complement strand
CGTTGTGCTTCGCTCTGCAAGGACACCGTAGGGCGAAGCACAACGAGGTGGCGACATGAGTTGGCCCATCGTCCAGACCGGCATCCAGAACGCGCTCTCTTGCGGGGCGACGGCCGTGAGCCTGACGTTGCCGGGGTCGGCAAACACGCGCATCAAGCCGACGCACTGCATCATCAACGTCGTCGGGGTGAGCATCCGCTGGCGCGCTGACGGCACGGCCCCCACGGCGACGGCGGGCATCCTCGTTCCGGCGGGGAGCAACATCGAGTTCATGGACGGCACCATTAACTATCAGAGCCTCATCGAACGCTTCCAGGCTATCGCCACGAGTGGCACGGCCACGCTGGAAGTCGCGTTCTTCGCTGGAGATTAGCTATGCCAGTCATCGTTCCATTCGCCAGTGTTGCGGGTTCCGGTGCCGCTAATCGCATCCATGCCGTTCGTGCGTCATTGTGGACGCGCTCCGCCGCGACGGACTTCTGGTACGCCGAACGCGCCGCCGGCATCGCCGCCGACGAACTGATCACGGATTACGGCTGGACGACTACCGCGCTCTCGTACACCGTCGGGTCTGCGGCCGACTTGCTGACCTCCGCCGATGTCGGCACGCCGACGAGCACCGACTTTGGAGCCGCGAGCGACCTGCTCGTGTCGCCATCTATCTTCGGCGATTACATTCACAGCCAGATTGCGGCGGGCATTCTCGGCTACAACCCGACGACGCTGAACATGGAAGTCTACGCCGCCTTCACCGCTAACGGTGGCAATGAGACAACATCGGGATTTGGATTCAGCACCGGCACCGGCCTGACGGCGACGAACCATGTCGCCTATATCCACAGCAACGGCACCCTGTTCGCCATTCGAGGCACAGACGGCACGGGTGCGCTGACGGACACAGGCGCGGCCAAGGACACCGCCTTCCACAAGTGGAAGATCGTGCTGACTGCGGGCGGCTCAACCGAATGGTTCATCGACGGCACGTCGCAGGGCACGATCACGCTGAAGACGGATATGTTCCCGACAGCATTCAGTGCGGGCATCGTCGCGGCCGGGGCGAATACGCTCTCGATCGCTCACGCACATATTTGGTACGCCTAGATGGCGGCGACATCGACGCTGGGCCAGATCATCATCCAGCTCGCCGAGGAGACGGGCATCGGCTACGTCATCCCCTCCTACACGGGGACGACGACGACGCTGACGCTCACCAACTCCTACGCGCTGGGGCCGTTCTCGGGCGCGAAGTTCCCCATCGGCGCTCCCATCATCATCACCTCGACGACGGGACTCGGAGAGACGACGTACGTCTCCAACTACGTGCCATCGACGGGCGTGGTGACGGTGAGCCCCGCGATCACGACGGGCTCGACAGACTGCGTGGTCTTCGACCCGACGAAGGTTGACCACGCTGACCGCATCCTCGAAGCGATAAACCGCGCGGTGGTGAACCGGCTCGGCCGCTGGCAAAAGATGCCGCTCACGTTCGTCCCCGACGGGGACATGCAGGGCGCGACGGTGGCGGACTACTGGACGGCCGCCGCCAACGGCACCGCCGCCTATGCCTCCGCGCAGGTGTTCCCCGCAGGCTCCGCCGCGGACGAGTTCGGCGCCGTCGGTCTCAACCGCGTCGTGCAACTGACGAGTTCGGGCGCCGGCGCGACGTCGATGGTCGGTAACGGCATCCGCACGCAACTCTCGGCGCAGAACCGCCTGTGGTACTTCCAGACTGCCATCCGGCTGGTCTCCGGCACGGGCACGGTCACGCTGTCGATTTACGACAACACGAACACCGCCGACATCACCTTGCAAGTGATGCGGGGCAACGATTCGCTCACGCTGACAACGGCAACACTCGGCGACTTCCTGATCTGCGAGGGCACGTTCCAGCAGCCTGCGACATGCGTTGAACTGGCTCCAAAGCTGACGCTCTCGGCGCTATCGATGGTCGCGCAAATAACGCCGATCGTGATGTTCCCGCTGGACGCATTGAGCTTCCCGCTGCCGAACCGCATTATCAGCGACCAGTACATCGGCAATTTCCACTACGCCACACCGCTTGCCAACCCCGGCGGTCTGTCGGCGGTGGTCTACAGCGGGCCGATTACACTCGGCGGCCGAACGCATCGAATCAACCAATACGGCGACCACCTGACGGTGACGTTCAACTTCCGGCCGCAGCGCGCGGTCTACTACGACGAACTCGTGGGCGAAGGCACGCTGTCGTTGTTGTCGTCCACAACGACGTTCCCGCTCGATCACGCCGTCAAGTGGGCGAAGTACGAACTCTACAAGTACCTCTACAACCGCGAGAAGCGGCCCGTGCTCTCCAATGGCTCACTGGGGCCTTCCTCGTGGAAGGCAAAGACGGTCGAGGCCAAGCGGGAGGCTGACCGCAGCGACTACGAGCCGGAGGCGATTCAGGTCTTTGGGAGGACGTAAATGCCCACTGAAGTCCTGTACCCTCGGAGGCCCGGCCTAGGCTCCTACGCGGGCAACCTGAACATGGACACCCGTGACCCGAACAAGGTCACGCCCGCATTCGATACCGCCATCATCTCAACGACCGACCGCCTCAACCACGTCCCCCGGGCGATCGAGGCGCAGGCTCCGAGCAACAGCCACCCACGCCAGTACGCACCGTGCAACTTCACGATGCTGCGGCTCGACGACGGCGCGGAGAGCGTTGATTACACCTTCAACACCGGCCTCTCCGACGCGCAGATTGTGGACAACGGCTCCGGCGTGCCGATCCTGTTCGCCGTGTTCGGGGTGTCCACCGACCCCTACAACGCCATCCGGTCGCTCTCGACCGACACGACGCCGTGGACGCTCGCCACCGCAGGCACGTCGGCGGCGATGCTGAAGGTGCAGCAGGCAGGGCCGGACATCTACGGCGTCTGCGATGCGGGCGTGGTCAGTCTCGGCGAGTATCACATCTCCAAGTGCCCCGCCGGAGATGACCCGACGCTGGCCGCGAGCTGGGGCAACGGACTCGAAGTCGGCTCGCCGCAGTGGGGTATCTTCGACATCGCCCCAATCGGCGACTCGATCGTCTGCTCCAAGCCAGACGGCCTCTATTACTACAACGACCAGACCAAGCGGTTCGAGAACGTGCTGCCGTTCCTCGCCGACGCGCCGCACTCGGCCAACGGCCACGGCATGAGGTCGGTGCCCAACGGCGTGCTCTACCCGACGCACGACGGGCAACTGTTCTTCTTCGACGGCATCAGCGTCAAGGACGTGTCGCCCGACAAGAACGTTCCCGTACGGGACGCGGGTTACGCGCGCATCTCCGCTCTGGCCTCTACCGGCTCGCAGATTTACGCCGTGCGCGACATCTTCCAGAACACGACGCAGGGCATGGGGCTGAAGGTGGTCACGCGCATCGCGGGCACCTATACCGATGTCACGACGAGCGTGACCAACGGCTCACTCTCCAATGGCGCTGATGTCGGGACATTCGGGGCGGCTGCGGACGATGCGATCTTCATCGGCGCGGACGTGCCGATCGAGGCGGTGAACTTCGTCGTCACGCGCACGTGGAACCAGGCTGTCCAGTCGTTCACGACGCCGCAATACAGCAACGGCACGGCGGGGACGGTAGCTCCGTTCGATTCGTCCTTCACGTCGTTCACGGCGATCAGGGACGGGTCGATCCTCGGCACGACCGCAGTCTCTCTCAACGTCACGGCCTTTCCGCCGTCAGCGTCGAAGTCGGTCGTCAGTTGGACGGACATCAACGCCTTCTCGGTGATGAAGTCCACGTCGATCGCCTTCGGCGGCGCAACAGGCACGCTGGTCAAATACTGGGTGCGGCTCAAGCGCACCACGACCACGGGCATGACGGCCTCGACGACGATCGATGAAGTGGAGATTGTCCCCGGCAGGCCCGGACTGCCGATCCCCACCGCCGCGCATGACTTCACCCCCCGCTGGCGCGGTGGAGGCTTGACGGAGGTGCTGGTCGCCGACGTCAAGGGCACGAACGCCTACACATGGCACTCCATCTACCACGTCGATACCGGAGGGGCGGTGTGGGCGATCGCCTTCCACTCCGGCCAGGTGGGGCAAAGCAGCGGCAACCTCGGCCCCAAGCTCATCCTCTGGGGCCGGTACACGCGCGCCGCGATCACCTTTGGGGAGTTGGGCATTCCCTCGCGGACGATCGCGCCGAAGCTCGCCCCGTACAGCACCACCAAGCCGGGGCCGTTGCTCGACCTCGCGCCAGGCGGCATCTACCTCGAAGGCAATGATTGGGAGATGCGCTGGGCGCGCAAGCGGATCAAGGGCTTCTACGTCATCGGCGAGTTCATGCAGGCCGCCGACACGATCAACATTTACGTTCAGATGGACAACCGCGACTGCAAACTCGCGGCCTCGGTCCACGGGATGCCGGTCTATGTGCCTGTGAACGAGTCGTTCGAGGGCTACCGGATGAAGGCGTGGCTCGGCTACCACGACTCCGTACAGACCGAAGTCCACGCACCCGAGATCGTCACCGTACTCGTGGACTATGACGTGATCGACGCGCCGCTGTCCTCCATCCCCATCCACGGAGACACGCCGATCCCCGAGGTTGTCTGATGGTGACACCCGCTGCTGGATTTGATGCTGGGCCGCCGATCGACAACAGCAGTGTCATCGAGCAACTGATCCGTGATCTGAACACGTACCCAATGGCCGCAGACCTGCTCGTCGGGCTGATTGGCCAACAGATGCGGCAGAACGCGGAGCATGTCCCGTCGCTCTGGTCGGAGATGCGGTCGCTGGCGCTCACCGACGCCAAGGAGTTCGTCAACACCGAGTATCTGCACAACAGTGCCGTGATCACCGCAGATACCGCCGGTACAGCGGTGGGCTTTGGCAGCCGAAGTCCATTTGACCGAGTGAACATTCTTGGGGGATCAGCGGGTGCCAATCCAGATGATCACCGCCAACTCGACGTGCGCGTCGGCGGCGGTGGTGCGGACTGCATGTTCGACTACCTCGTGTCGTCATGTTTCAGCGCGCTCGACGGCTTCACCGAGGGCATGACCTTCACGTCGCTCTCGGGCTGCACGTTCACAGGCTGGTCAACGTTCCAGTTGCTGGCGACGGAACTCAACAGCAACGGCGGCGGCGGCACGGTCTATCTCTGCGGCATCACTGACGAATCGGTCACGCTCACGTTCAACCCAGCGCCATTCAACACGCTGTATGTATACGGCAGCGGGCGCACGGTATCCGGCATTACCGGCACGCTGACCGTCAGCGGCCAGGGCAGCACGTCGATTCTTGAGTTCTACGACGTCAAGATGCCGACCCTGACGATCGCGGGGCTCAATACCAACTTGACGGCTCATCGCTGCTGGTTCGGGACGGTCAACCATTCGGGTTCGGGCACGCTGATCCAGAGCGAGTTCGAAGAATGCAGGATCGACACGTACAGCGCCTCAGGCCAGCAGAACCTCTTTCTCAACTGCCACCTCTCCACGTTCACCGCGAGCGGTGCCATGCACCGCGTCATCAACTGCGACTTCCCCACGACGGGCACGCTCACGGTCACCGGCGGGAACAACCATCAGATCAAGGGCAATAAGTGGGCGGGTTCGGGCACGGCGACGACACCGGTCCTGTTCTCCCTGACGTTCCCGAATTACTCTCTCGGCAACGTCATCGAAGGCAACAAGTTTCCCGCACCTCCCGGGAGCGGCGCGATCATCACGATGTCGGGCACCGGCGGCCCCTTCACCGGGACGATCAACGGGAACACCTTCCCCTACGCCGGGGGGGCGGGGATCAACTTCATCCGCGCGCCTGTCGGCGCTGGCGTTTCGGTCACGGGCAACTCTTTCGAGCCGCGGAACACAACGCCGACCTATGCTGAGGACGACGGCAATATCAGCATTTCGGGCATCTTCTTCGACTCAACGTTTGGCCTGAACACGCCGGCGGACTTCGACCTCGAAGCGCTCGCCGGGTCGGTGAACAACCTCTACATCGGCCTCGGCACTGTCTCGGGCGCGGGTGCGACGGGGGTGACGATCGTCCCCGGCGGCCTCGCCCCAAACGACGGCAAGTTCCTCACCTACGCCGACGACTTCGCCAACCTGCCCAGCTCGGAGATATGGACGCCGGGCTCCGGCTTGCAGGGCTCGGGGACGCCGGGCAGCACGTACACGGCCAAGCTCGGCGACCTGACCGAGACCTGGCAGCCGTCCGGGGCCTTCGACATCCTCCTGCCTCAGAACATCCAGGCAGTAGGGTACGGCCGCGTCGGGAGCCTCACAGCGCCGACGAACAACACTGCGGGCGACTTCACGGCCGAGCGATTTTTCGTCAACGACGATCCGGTGTTCTCGATCTACAAGCTCACCGCTACCGTGCCCGTGTACTTCTTTGACAGCGGCGACTACCTGGCCTACAACCGCACGACAAACGTCTATAGCTTCAACATCGCCAGTGCTCTCGCACTGACTATCCGCGGGACATCGATTAGTTCGGCGGGCCCGATGCGCGTCGGCTCGAATAGCGCACCCGACGCCAGCGCCGTGCTCGACCTTACGTCGCCTCAAGGTGCCGGTGCCGGGCTGGCGCTGCTCGCGCCGCGCTTCCCGACAACGGCGCAGCCCGGCACACCGCTCAACGGCTTGATCTACTACGACTCCACGACCAACAAGTTCGTCGCTTACGAGAACGGCGCGTGGGCAAACATGATCAACGCCGGCGGTGCTGCTCTCACCGTACAGGAGGAGGACGGCACCCCGATCGATACCGCCGTCACGATCATCCGCGTGCCCAATGGCGGCCTAACAGACAACGGCGTCGGAGACGTATCGCTGGGTTACGAACTGGCGGGCGCGGTCGCGACGCACACAGGCGACGCCACGGACGCTCACGACGCCAGCGCGATCAGCATCGCGGACGCGGGTGGGCTGATTACCGCTACCGAGGTCGAGGGGGCGTTGCAGGAGTTGGCCGCCGTCCACTACGCCGAAGTCACGATCACCGTCGAGAACCCGACGGCAAGCGAGAACATTCCCGTCAGGCAGTTCACGCAGGCGATCACCATCACGGCGATCCAGGCCGTCGTCATCGGCGGCACGAGCGTGACGATCGACCCCGAGCATGGCTCGACGATCACGACGGCGACGAAGCTCCTGAGCGCGGCGGAAGTCGTCGCCAGTTCAAGTACGACGGGCGAACACATCGGCGGCACGGGCACGGCGATGGCGGCTTCGTTCAACGACGCGACGCTGGCAGCGGGAGACTTCCTCCGTTTGGAGACGACGGCGATCAGCGGCACGCCGACGCTATTGAGCGTGACGTTCAAGTACAGGTTGACCTAGCCATGCCTATCGTTGCGTCCGTCGCCGACCTCGTTATCGCCGCCAACCGGCTCGCTACCGGGATGGCAGCGCAGGGCATCCCGCACGAGCCGCCGGACGCCCGGCTGCTGGCCTACGAGATCAAAACGTACGGCGACATCATCGCCATCCGGGGCACGACCGGCGTGCTGTGGGCGCACTACGACCGCGACCTCGGCCGCTGGTACGTGACGCATCTCTACGGCCTGACGAAGATCGTGAGGCGCGGCGTCTGCCGCGACCTGGCCGATGAACTGCGTCTGCGCGGCGAGGGGCTGCGCAAGGTGCGCTGGACGCGGACGGGAGCAGTCGCGAAAGAGCTTGCTGACGCGCTCGGCCTGACCCTCACGGCTGACGGCGAATACGAGTCGGACGCCGATCTGGCGGTGACGAAGATATGAGCTGGACGACGTCGCCGATGGCGACGGCGCTGACGGACGACGGCCAGATGGAGGCGATTGGCATCATCTCCGATGGCACCGCCATCACCTGTGCGAGCGGGTTGGACACGCACCCGCTCGACGCGAACGCGCAGAAGTCGCTGATCTACATCGCCAACCCCATCCTTTCAGGGCGGATCGGCGTCGTCAGCGCGCACATCGCCGTCGATGCTGGCATTTCCTCGGACATCGGCCTTCTCACGGACGCCGCGCAGGCATCGACGAAGAAGTGGCTCCGCATCGCCGCTTCCGACAGGAAAATCAAAATCTGCGACTACTTAGGCAACATCAAGGCGTCGAGCACGTCGCAGGTTTCGACCAACACGGCGGCGCTCACGGAGGTTGTCGCCATCTTCGATGCGAAGACACTCTCGACCGTCTGGGTGGCGCTCGTGATCGACGGCACGGAAGAGATCGCATTGGACACGGGGCTGACGCCCGCACAGTTCGCCAATGCGACGGCAGACGGGTTCGGCGACTGGTCGGCGGCCGGGTCGAACATGGGGGCGAAGCTGTATTCGCGCTACGCGATCAGCCGCTACACCACCACGGCGGGCGACGCCCCTCACGTTGCGGCCTATCCGCGGCTCAAGGGCGCGGGCGGGTTCGCGCTGACGAGCGTCGGCGACGTAGACCAGTGGAGCCACGACAGCGCGTCGAGCGTGGACGACATCGACACGAGCGACGGCGACACCGGACGTATCTATCACATCGAGAATGATCCTGTCGCGGCCGAACTGAAGAACCTCTACCACTGGTCAGCCGCCAACCCGTTCAGCGGCACCGAGACGATCCTGTTCGCGCAGGCCAAGCACGTCGGCAAACAGAGTTCGGCTGGCAAGAACTACGCCACGGCGTTGCTCAAGCACGGCGGCACGGAGCAGAGGACGACTCCCGCGCAGTCGCCGTCCACCACCTATTACGGCAACTACGCCCATCCGGCGACGGCGCCCGGCGGTGGCGCGTGGGCGACGTCGCACTGGGATCTGACGGGCGGCGTCTCGGACATGCAGGTCGGCGGTCAGAGCAACAAATCATCGGGCGTCGATACCGCCGCTGTGTGGACATACGGACGCGGTGTGGAGGCGGTGTACTACACGGCGAGCCTGGGACTGACGACAACGCCCGTCGCGGCGGCGACGCGCCGGATCTTCGTGTGTTAACGGGGGAGCAGATGGATGGAAGATACGTTTGTCCGGCTGGTTAGCAATCTCGGGTTTCCGATCGCGGTGGCGTCGTTCGTGCTGTTTCGGCTCAACGGCAAGGTGCAGAAGCTGGCGGACGCGATGACGAAACTTGCCGATGCCCTGCGGGGCCACACCGAGCAGTCGAAACAACAGACCGACGGCATCGAGCGGCGGCTGGAAGCTCTCGAACGCGAGGAGCATTTTCGCAAGTCAGGAGGGTGTTGATGGCCGAGTACGAAGTCAAGGCGCAGGCGGAGGGAGGCTGGATCGGCTGGCAGACGGCGTTCGGCACCGTGATCGGCGGCCTGATCGGCTATTACACGGGGATGCCGGAGACGCTGACGATCGCCATCGGCGTGTTCGCCGGGGCTACGGCGCGGCCGACCCTGGGGTATTTGTTCCGGTTCCTGCCGAAGCCGGGAAAGGCAGAATGAGAATGAGCGGAACCGTTCAGACCTGTCACGACTGCGGCCGGCTGATCCCGCCAACGTGGTTCCTCTGTGAAAGGTGCCTCGCTGCGAGAAAGCAGGCGAAGAAATGATCGACACGCCGTACGCGATCGGCTGGCTCGTGCTGCTGCTCATCGGCGGCGCGTATGAGGCGTGGGCGCTCTACCGCCCGAAACGCGGTGACACGCTCAGTGAGTCAACGTGGTGGGTGCTGCGAAAGTCCGTCGCCCTGCGCTTTGTGGCAGCGGGGTTCCTGACATGGCTGCTCGTCCATTTCGTGTTTCTCGGGAGGTTCGGATGAGGGCGGATCTGGCGCTGCTGATCGGTGTGGTGCTGACTGCGCTGATCGTCGGCGGCGGGCTCGTCGCCGAGTTGGCGGGCGACGCCACGGTAAGGCCGCAGACGGCGCAGACCGACACGGGTCGATACCTCTCACCGCAAGAGGCAGCGACGGCGATCTGTCAGGGAGCGACGGACATCGGCGAGCCGTCGGAGTCGCAGGGCTGTGGACGGCTCGACATCTGCGGCGCGCTCAACTCAGCGGCGACGATCACGAACAATCCGGTGTACACCTGCGAGACCGCAACGCCCGTGCTGTCGGTGGGCGGTGTCGCCGTGATGCCGGATATCCGTTGAAGGGGACTGGCGATGACGCGTAAACTCGCCGAGCGCATCTGCTCGGTCTGCGGCGACAGGAAGATGGTCAATGCATGGACGCTGGCGCGGTCGGCGCTCCCGCGTCTCTGCAAGCCGTGCAGCGTGAAGCGCAACCGCCTCTACCTCCAGCCGCGCGACATGACAGCGAGGCCGCGATGACATGCTCATCCTCGATCACGGCGCGGCAGTCCGGAAGGTAGCAGGCATGGCGACGACGCGGGCCGTTGACTTCTCCAGTTACACGCGAATCCCGAACACGGCGGACATCGCCAACCTCAAGGCGCTGAACGTCACGCGGGCCATCATCGGTACGCGCGGCAACCGCCGCAACTTCGTCGCCCAAGCGGCGGCGTGCCTTGCGGCGGGGCTGGAGGTGCAGGCATACATCTACGTCTACTGGAACGAGCCCGCCGTCGTACAGACGATGAACGCGCTGGCGCTAATCAAACGGGCGCCGCAGATCACGATGGTCTGGGTCGATGTCGAGGCCGACGAAGACAACGAGGTACTGAACAACCCGCGCGACCTGATCGACACAATGCTCGCCACGTTGCAGCCCTACGAGACGGGCATCTATACGTCGATCTCGATGTGGGGCGAGATCATGCGGGACTCCCACGCCTACGCCCACCTGCCGCTCTGGGATGCCAACTACGGCAGCGAAAACGCGGCGTTTCACGCCTACGGCGGCTGGCTCCAGCGGGCCATGCACCAGTACGCCGGGTCAGTGGATGTGGCAGGGCTGAACGTTGATCTGAACACGATCACGGAGGGACCAATGACCGCAGAGGAACGGGCGCGATACGACGGAGCGATCACCAACATGTTGAAGAAGCTCGGCGAGGTCGGCGCGTCGGCTGAGGCTAACACCCGGCTCCTTGAGGTGCTGATCCCGCCGCTCGTGAGCGGGACGCCGGCTGAGCGGTTCGCACGGTTCATTTGGATCGCCGCCGGGAAGACGTGGACGGCATGAGAGTGCTACTAGGACGCGCGTTAATCCTCCAGTCGCCGCGCCTCGTCTCCGTGGTAGGATGGCGGCGGATCGTGCGCCGGGAAACCAGCGGGTGTTAGGAGCGTAGGGACGAACAGACAAGATCCCGCACCCGTGAGGGACGAGGTGGTAAGGCCGCGACGAGTGATGAGAGGTCGCCACGCACCTGCTGCCCATGTACGTCAAGAAACGCCTTAGCCCGTCTCGTGTGGTGCTGGCTGTAATCGAGGTCGCGCACGATCCCCCTTGTGGTAGAATCGCGTTGATGCGCACATTCGCGAGCCCCAAAGACATATCGAGAAGGCAAGTCGTCCTCGGGAACGGATGCGGTTGCGGACGTTGCAGCCAATGGTGCAGTCGATTTGCGTGGCATCAACTCTCTAGCCGTCGCGCCTCGTCGAGCGCCGCGTCCGCGAGTGCCGCACGGCCGTAGCGCTGCACCATCGCCGTAGCCGACCAGCCGCCGAGCTGCTGGAGGTAGAGCGGTGAGCCGCCCTTTCGGAGATAGCCGGTCGCCCACGTGTGCCGCATCTGGTGCGGCGTGCAGTTGACCCCGGCGCGGCGGGCGATCTTCTTGAAGGCTGCGTAGACCTGATCGTCGTTCATGTTGAGGATGGAGCCATGTGTGGTAGAATCGGGGCGATGGCTATCTTCGGCGATCCGCCCATCGGCTCCAATTCCATCGCCGCTCCGCGTATGACCGCGCACAAATGCCCCGTCTGTGATGGTGCCGGGAAACTCAACCGTCCTCCGTGGATCGGCGGGGATCAACCAACGTGGGCTGACACAAGCACTGCGCCCTACGACTGCGCCGCTTGCGTCGGTAGTGGCGTCCGCTGGCATGTAGGCTAGCAATTCCCTCGCTGCCTTCGGGATCAGCACGCGCCGGTACTTACGCCCCTTGCCGAACACGGTCATGGTGCCGCGTTCGAAGTCCATATCCTGCCACAGCAAGCCTGCGGCTTCGGCTCGCCTGAGCCCGGCGCTGAGGAGTGACAGCAAGAGGCGGTTGGTGGTAGAGTCAGCCCGTCCATAGGCATCCGGGATCGCCACCCGGTTAAGGCTTCGCAAGCCCGTTGAGTGGACATGCTGGCCGTCCGTGTCACAGCGGGCGGCCAGTCCATCTAACTCCCCCGCCGCCTGCCACAGAGCCTCGACCTGGCGGGCAGAGAGCGCCTTAGCGGGCGGTTCCGGCACCCGCACGGCTCTTGTCCCATCCGTCGGATTCAGGGCCAGCCAGCCGCGTCCTACGAGCCATGCGCAGAACGACCGCAGCGCCGCGCAGGCGGTCTGCGCGCCCGCGGGTTTCCGGCGTCTCACCTGTTCGGTCATCCACTGTCGGCAATAGGCGCGGTCGAGCCCATCGAGTGCCAGATCGGGGAGCTTGAGCAGAGAGCGGTAGGTCGCGATGGTCTGGGGCGACCGATCGAATGTCAAGTCGTCGAGCCATTCGGCCAGGGCCTCGGCCACCGTGGACGGTCGTCGCTCCATCGAACCCTCGGTGGAGCGCACAGGGAGCATCCCTGCTGGGCGCAATCGTCCCACGGGTTGCCGTCCTTTGCAAGATGTTCTGTCAAGTAGACGAGGATCGTTCTGGTACGTGCAAGTGGCGATCGCCGTGGAAAATTCGTCGAAATTTCGTTGCCCAAAGGGGTTGACGGGGCTACCTAGCCGGGTGTAGTCTAGCGCCATGCCAGAGACGACGATCACGCAGAAGGGGTATCGGTGCTGCCGCTGCGGCTGGAACTGGATACCGAGGCGGCCGGTACTCCCCACCATTTGTCCGAAGTGCAAGTCGCCCTACTGGAACAAGGAGCGCGAACAGCGGAGCGGCACAGGGAGCGGCACGAAGGCCGCATCCTGATTCCCTTAACGCGGCATTAATCGATGGTTAATCGACCAATGATTAATAAGCGCGGGGGTCAGGCGGAGCGGAAGGGAACAGGGTAACTCGTACATCGGGCTCCGGCGGTCCGTGCTTAGCGCCTGAGCGGTCGGAGGGCGCGTGGGGTATCTGACCGGGGCAACTGGCGCAACGGGCGCCCAGGCCATCCACGTGGAGAAGTGCCAGTGGCCCTTTGGAGCCACAACCCACGGTGAGGCCGCCGGAGCCGGGTGTACGAGAAGGAGATTCAGCGGTTGTCGCCTGCGCGGCACGAGATTAGCGCGGAGAGTGGGGGCGTGCTGGGGGTGGTAGTCCCATGAA
>Ga0209342_10005273_pt1 | contig 13280 bp, 6 predicted proteins | sample RifCSP16_2_FD_184023 | JGI IMG/M metagenome (GOLD analysis project Ga0209342, IMG submission 184023) | Soil microbial communities from Rifle, Colorado - Rifle CSP2_sed 16_2 (SPAdes) (version 2) | ecosystem: Environmental > Terrestrial > Deep subsurface > Rock core/Sediment | place: Rifle... | reverse complement strand
AATGATACTGCGTCTCGATCCGCTCGTCCGAAAAAGGGGACATTCTACTTTTTCCGTCTTGACCGTGTACTGCTTCATCTTCCGTCCGAAAAAGTAGAATGTCCCCTTTTTCGGGCCACGGCGCGATCATGATGCTCTTGGCCGCCCGTTCCGGGCGTGGAATGCCCCGCTCCGGCGCCACGTCGGCCAACTGATGCCAAACCTCCTCCGTCAAAAACGGAATCATCGGATGCAACAGCCGCAAGAGCACGTCCAGCGTATGGGCCAGCACCCGCTGGGCCACCGTCCGCGTCGCCTCGTCCTGCAAACGGCCTTTGACCATCTCGACGTAGAAACTACAAAATTCGTCCCACGCGAATCCGTAAAGCGTCCGCGCCGCGTCGGCGTAGCGATACTCGTCCAGCGCCGCCGATACCTCGCCGGTGACGGTCGCCAACCGGCTCAGAATCCACCGGTCCTCGACCAGCAATTCCCCATCGGCCACCGGGCCCGGCGTGAATCCCTCAAGATTCATCATCGCGAACCGCGAGGCGTTCCACAGCTTGTTGCAGAAATTCCGCGCCAGCTCGAACCGGTCGCTCACCACGGCCCCGCGAGCCAAAGCCTTGTCCTCCGGCTTCTCGGCCCATTGGGTCGAAAACTCCTTCTGGCATGCCGAGCACTTCACCCGCGGCAACACGCGGTTGCTTTTCGTCTGTTCGATCAGCCGCCCGCAATGCGGACACTCGAACTCGACCGGCATCCGAATATCCTGCGTCTCGGTGGTCAGATGGGCCAGCCCGAACCGCAGCGAATCAGCCCCGAACTTCTCCATCACGTCGATCGGGTCCACCCCGTTGCCCTTCGACTTCGACATCCCTTCGCCGTAGCCGTCGAGTATCTTCGGATGAATAAATACCTGGTGAAACGGAATCTGGCCCGTGTTGTGCAAACTGGCCAGCACCATCCGCGCGACCCAAAGCGTGATAATATCACGGCTCGTGATCAACAGATTCGTCGGATAGTAGTAGTCCAACTCCGGCGTCTCTTCCGGCCACCCCAACGTCGAATGGGGCCAAAGGGCCGAACTGAACCACGTGTCCAGCACGTCCGACTCCTGCTCAAATCCGGACGATTCCAGCAGTTCCACAACCTCCGTGTCGCTCTCGTTCCGCACGCACACCAGAACGTCGCCGTTCGCTTTCCACCATTCACCGTCGGCCGGCATGGACGCACCGCCGACACTCACTGCCACGCGATCGACCTTGATCCATTCGACAAGCGTCTTGCCGAGCGACGCACTTAACGCGCCCGACGGTCTCCAAATCGGAATCCGATGCCCCCACCAAAGCTGCCGCCCGATGGGCCAGTCGCGTTTTTCGCCGAGCCAGTCGAGATAGCTCTTCGCGTATCGCTCCGGGATAATTTTCACGCGACCATCGATCACCGCGTCCATCGCCGTTTGGGCCAGCTCGTCCATCTTGATGAACCACTGATCGGCCAGATACGGCTCGATCGGCGTCTTCGACCGGTCGCTATGCGCCAGGTCGATCTCGCGGTCCTCGATTTCGACCACGAGGCCCGCCGCCTCGAGATCCTCCACCACGGCGGCCCGTGATTTCTTCACGTTCATTCCGCGATACTTTTCAGGCACGTTCTCGTTCAGCGTCCCGTCCGGCCGCAGGATATTGATCGCCCCGATCTCCGGGTGGCGCTGCCATACGTCGTGGTCGTTCTGATCGTGGGCCGGCGTAATCTTCACGCACCCCGAGCCCAGCTCCGGCTTGGCCCATTCGTCGGCCACCAGCGGAATCCGCCGCCCCGTGAGCGGCAATTCGAGCATCACTCCTCGCCGCGCCATGTCGCGCAACTGCTCCAATCGCGGAAGCTTCTCGGTCCGCCGTCGCGCGATCTCGTCGATCTGCGTCTGCAACTCGGGCCGCTCCTTAGCCGGAGCCTCCTCCAACCGCCGCCGCAGTTCCTCTTCCGCCGCCGCCAGCGCCTTGCCCGGATCCGGATGCACCGCCACCGCCGTGTCGCCCAGCATCGTCTCGGGCCGCGTGGTGGCGATCACCACGTGCGTCGGTTCGCCCGGCGCGGGATCAACCACCGGATAGCGGAAATGCCAAAAATGGCCCTTCACCGCCTCGTGAAACACCTCGTCGTCGCTCACGGCCGTTTGCAGGAACGTGTCCCAGTTGACCAGCCGCTTGCCGCGATAGACCTTCCCCTCCTTGAACAGTCGGAAGAACGTCTCGCGCACCGCGCGGGCACAAACCGGATCGAGCGTGAACCGAGTCCGCTCCCAGTCGCAACTGCACCCCATCCGCTTCAACTGGCCGAGAATCCGCGTCTCGTATGACTTTTTCCACTCCCAAATCCGCGAGACGAGTCCATCGCGTCCCAGCTCGTGCCGGCTCACTTTCTCCTCGGTCAGAAGCCGCCGCTCGACGACCGCCTGCGTGGCGATGCCCGCATGATCGGTGCCCGGCACCCAAAGGGTCTCGAACCCCTGCATCCGCTTCCGCCGGATGACGATGTCCTGCAGCGTATTGTTTAGCGCGTGGCCCAGGTGCAGCGCTCCCGTCACGTTCGGCGGGGGAATCACGATGGTGAACGGCCGCCGTCCTTCTCGCGGCTCGCTATGAAAGTATCCCTTCTCTTCCCAAAACGGATACCACCGCTCCTCGGCCGCCTTGTGATCGTAGTGCTTCGAGAGTTCCGTGTTCATTCGATTTTCTGACATCGTGCTTCATGCCTTCCCGTAGGGTGGGCCATCCTTCCCAGGCGTGAACGCCTGTGCTCAATAAAACCCTCTCCGTGTCCTCCGTGCCTCCGTGGTAAACCCACCCGTCAACTCACCACGTCATGCTTCTCCTCATCCTTGCACAGCTTATATTCCAAGCTATCGACCAGCGCGTTCCAGCTTGCTTCGATCACGTTCTCGCTCACGCCGACCGTGCCCCATAGATCGGTCTCATCCTGTGTCTGAATAATCACGCGCACGCCCGCCGCCGTGGCCGCCTCCGAGTTGATCACGCGGACCTTGTAATCCACCAGGTGCGTGTTTTGCAGCGCGGGGAAATGGTTGTTCAATGCCTTCCGCATTGCCGCGTCCAAGGCGTTCACCGGGCCGTCGCCTTCGGCCACCTCATGTCGGATCTCGTCGCCGATGCGTATCTTGACCGTCGCCTCGGTCGTGGTCTTGCCGTCTTCGGTCGTCTCGACGGTCACGTGGTAGTTCAGCCGCTCGAAGTGCGGCCGGAACGTGCCCGCGCACCGTTTGACCAGCAGATCGAACGATCCTTCGGCCGCCTCGAACTGATAGCCCGCGCTCTCCATTGACACGACGTGCGCGAGAATCTTGTCCATCAACTTCGAGTCGTTCTGGATATTGTGCTTCGTGGCCACCCCCACGATGTTTGATCGGCCCGAGAGTTCGCTCACCAGAATCCGCCGCTCGTTGCCGACCCGTTCCGGCGCGATGTGTTCATAGCTGGTCGCGTTTCGCGCGATGCCGCTGACGTGCATGCCGCCCTTGTGCGTGAACGCGCTTTTGCCCACGAACGGCTGGTGCGGCCGATGGTTGACGTTGACCATCTCATAGACGTAGCGCGACAGCTCCGTCAACGGCTCGGTTCCCTTCTCGCCGAGCACCTGATACTCGTCATATTTGAGTCCCAGGTTGGCGACGACCGCGATCAGGTCGGCGTTTCCGCACCGTTCGCCGAACCCGTTGATCGTCCCCTGCACGTGCGAAGCCCCGGCCCGAACCGCCGCGAGCGAATTGGCCACGGCCAGCCCGCAGTCGTTGTGGCAATGCACGCCCACCGGCACGTCGAGCGCGGCGACCGTCTCGCGCGTGACGTCAAAGATCTCCTCGCACATGCCGCCGCCGTTCGTGTCGCACAGCACGATGCGTCCCGCGCCCGCCTCGGCCGCCGTCTTCACCGCCCGCAGCGAATACTCGGCATTCTCTTTCCACCCGTCGAAGTAATGCTCCGCGTCAAAAATTACCTCGCGTCCCGACTCCGCCAGGAAGCGAACGCTCTCGCGGATCATCGCCAGATTTTCTTCCAGATCGGTCCGCAGCACGTCGGTCGCGTGAAAGGCCGACGCCTTGCCCACGATCGTGATGACCGGTGAACCCGATTCGAGCAAGCCCCGCAGCCCGGCGTCCTGATCCGCCCGGCTCCCCTTGCGCCGCGTCATGCCGAACGCGCAGAGCTTCACGTGCCGAAACTCCATCTCTCGGGCACGCAGAAAGAATTGGGCATCCTTCTCATTCGAGACCGGATACCCCCCCTCGACGTAGTCGAACCCCAGTTCGTCCAGCCGCTGCGTCAGCAGCAGCTTGTCGAAAAGCGAAAAGCTGATCCCCTCGGCTTGCGAACCATCGCGAAGGGTGGTGTCATAAATCTCGATGCGACGCATGGCGGCCGTCCAAACGGATGCAAACTATCCAACATACGGAGGCGTAGGGACACTGTCAACTTCCAATAACACTAGTGTAGCACACCATGCCACCCACTGGACGGGCTTTTGCCTAATCCTTTTCGTTCCGTCGCCGTCCGACGCCGCGCCCCACGTAGGCATCTTCGTCCTCGCCGGCTTCTTCTTGCTCGTCGTCCTTGTCTACCTCGACCTCCTCGTTCGAGTCCTTTTCGACGCATTTGACGGTCTCGTCTTCGTCCCCTTCCCACTCCGAGTCGTCGTCCTTCTCGTCCCAAGGCGGCCCCTCGTCGCTGTCCTCCCACTTGGCTCGGGCTTCCGCGAGTTCATCGTCCTCCGGCAAGGAGTCTTCGTCGTCCAAATCACCGCTCCACGCTCCGGCGCCCGCTGATGAAGACACGACCGAGCCGGCCGCGGTTCGCATCGCGCCGCCCGGCGGCAACGTATCCTCATCCATCTCGTCCGCCTCGACCCGAATCCGGTTGCTCCGGCGCGGCGCCGGCGGAAGCAGCGCCGGCGGCGCGGCCTTCTGCGTCGCGTCGCCGCGAGTCATGGCTTCCCAGTCCTCGACGCTGATCGTCACCTCGCGGGCCTGCGATCCATTGTACGGCCCGACATATCCGTCCTCGGCCATGTAATCAATCAGCCGGGCCGCGCGTCCGTAGCCGATCCCCAGCGCCCGTTGCAAGAGCGACACGCTCCCGCGTCCTTCGCGCACCACCACGTCGATGGCTGCTTCATAAAGTTCGTCGCGGCTCGACAAAGCCTCGCCGCCCGACTCGGCCTGATCGCCCGTCTTCAACTGGACGAGTTCCTTGACGTACTGCGGCTCGGTTGTGCTCACGGCGTCAATCACCGCGGTGATTTCGTCGTCGCTCAGATAGGTTCCCTGTCCGCGAATCAACGTGCTGGTGCCCGGCCACAAGAAGAGCATGTCGCCGTTGCCCAGCAATTTGTCAGCGCCCATCTCGTCGAGCACCACGCGGCTGTCCACCCGGCTGGCCACCTGGAACGACACACGCGCCGGCAGGTTCGACTTGATCAGGCCCGTGATGACGTCCACCGTCGGCTTCTGCGTGGCCAGCACCAGATGGATTCCGACCGCTCGGCTTTTCTGGGCCAACCGAATAATATGGCTTTCGACCTCCTTGGCAGCCGTCATCATTAAGTCCGCGATCTCGTCGGCCACGATCACGATGAACGGCATGTGCGTTGGAATCCGCCGTCGCTCCTCTTCGTCCTCGACCTGCATCCGCTCCATCAGCTCTTCTTCGCCCAACTGGTTGTAGACCGTGATGTGGCGCACCCCGGCCCGGGCCAAAAGCTGATACCGTTCCTCCATCTTCTCGACGGCCCAACCCAAAATCGCTTCCGCCTTGCGCATGTCGGTCACCACCGGATGCATCAAGTGCGGCAGCCGTTTGTAAGGACTCAATTCCACGAGTTTCGGATCGATCAACAACAACCGCACCTCGTCGGGCCGTCGCGTCATGAGGATCGACACGATCATCGAGTTCAGACACACACTCTTGCCCGTGCCGGTGCGCCCGGCGATCAACAAGTGCGGCATCGACGCGAGGTCCACGACCATCGGGTTGCCGGCCACGTCCTTGCCCAGGAAGATCGGCACGCGCATTTTCTGCGCCGCCGCGCCGCCTTCTTCCATCACCTCGCGCAGGCGGACCAACTGCCGCTCGGCGTTGGGCACTTCGATGCCCACGGTGTTCTTGCCAGGCAACGGCGCGACGATGCGCACGCTCGGCACGCGCAGGGCGATCGCCAGGTCGTCGGCCAGCGACGTGATCTTGCTCAGCCGCAGGCCCGCCTCGAGTTCCACCTCGAACTGCGCGATGACCGGCCCGGTCTGAATCTCGACCACGCGCACTTTGAACCCGAAATCGGCGAACGTCTTCTCCAAAATTTTCGCCTTCCGACGGACGTCTTTCTCGTGTTCGTCGAAGCAGAATTCCTCGGTCGGCAGCAGCAACTCCACCGACGGCAGCTCGTAGTCCTCGGCCGCGGCATCGACGTCGGCCGCCTCGAGTTCCTCGTACATCGCGTCGCGCTGCGTCTTCCGCGGATTGCGGACCCGCATCGCCACGCCCGCGTCGCCTGCCTGTTTCTCGCCCTCTTCTTCCTCCGTCTCTTCCTCTTCTTCGACTTCTTCCTCGTCCTCGACTTCCTCGGTCACGTCGCGGCCTGAGATGCGAACCGTCAACGCCGGCTCGCTCAGATCGTCCTTGCGGCCTTTCACCGTCTTCGACGTCGAACCACGCCGCTTCACCCATCCACGGCGTTCCAGCGCCCGCCACAACGCTCGAATCGGCAGCCCCACGGTCCAGCTTAGGAACTGAATCAGATAATAGTCCGTGCAAAGCAGCAGCCCGCCGAAAACAATGCTCAGCGTGAGGATATACGCTCCCACGCTGGCGAAATTTCGTTCCAAAAGCGCCCGGCCCGTCGCCCCCAAATACCCGCCCGACCCGATCACCGGCCCCGGCGATACCTGGGGCACGGCCATCGCCGCCAACATCGTCACGCCCACCAGCGACAAAAGCCAGCCGGAAAACCGCAGCACGGGCTCGGTGATCCGCCGCCGCGTCAACAAGAGCGAATCGACCACGGCAAGCGAGAACAGAAGATAGAATGCCCCCAGTCCCAGCCCGTTGAACAGCAGCCGCGCCACGACCGCGCCCGACCGCCCGCACACGTTGAGAATTTCCGTTTGAGGCGGATAGACGAGCGTGCTCGGCGGATCGCCCGGATGATAGCTGAAGAGCGAGGCCGCCAGAAAGACGGTGAGTCCCAGGAGCCCCAGCGCGAGCAGATCCAACTTCAAGTCGCGGTCTTCAAGCATCGTCGCGTCGCCACAAACAACCAGCAACCGCGCGGCCGAACTCTCCTCGGCCGCCGGTGCGAAGTGGGGGGCGCATCCGTGCCCGTCGATATTCCTAGTCTCTCGTTTTCTCCATCGACCACCGCCCACCCCCGCGTCCAGTTTCGCGCCACCCACCCCTTTCCCTTACCCACCACCCGCCTAGAAAACAACCGCCCCAAGCCAAAAAACCCTTTAAACCGCTCCTTTCCGCACACTTTTCTCTAGCCCAGGCGTTTTTCTCTAGCCCAGGCGTTCACGCCTGGGACGCGATGAAAAATATCGTGTTCTTTTTTCTCTCAGCCCCTTCAGGGGCCATCGCCTGTCTCACAAAGAGGCCAACCTAATTCTCCGTCCATGGGTATAAACGCCACCAACCTCGTCTCCCCATACCCGTAGAAAATTATCCATACCTACCCTGTGGTGGCATCCTCTCTAACCTGCTAAAATTCCAGTTCACTTTTCGACCAAGGGTGGCTCGATTGCGGCGACTCACTCGCTCAACCATCGTCACAACGCCCATTCGCCGCAATCGCCCACCATCGCCCCCGAACAGAGCGCGACATCGAGGCATTTCGTTCCACCAAGGAGATACATTCCCACCCCGTCCATCAGGCAACACCCACACAAACAAAGAGGTCCGTCCCATGAGCAAAGGCGATCATGACGCGGTTTCGTCCGTCAAGAACCACGGCTGGCAAGTGACCCTCGCAGGACTCGGCATCAACCTGGCCCTCGGCATCCTCTATGCGTGGAGCATTTTCGGCAAAGCCGCGTCCGAAGCCTGGGGCTGGACCGAGACTCAGAAATCCTTGCCCTACTCGGTCGCTTGCTTGGTCTTTTGCCTCGTCATGGTGCCCGCCGGGCGAATGCAGGATGTCTTCGGTCCGCGCATCGTCGCCGCGGGCGGCGGATTACTGGTGGGCCTCGGAATGATCCTCGCCAGCTTCACGACGACTCCGCTCGGCTACATCCTGGGCTTCGGCGTGCTCGCGGGAGCCGGCATCGGTTTCGGCTACGCCTCGGCCACCCCGCCCGCGGTCAAGTGGTTTCCAGCCGCCAAGACGGGCCTGATCGCCGGACTGGTCGTCTCCGGCTTCGGCCTCGCGTCGGTCTATATCGCGCCGCTGTCCACGTGGCTCATCGCCGAATATCAATTGCAGCGCGCATTCTTGATCTTGGGCATCGCCTTCCTGGTAGTCGTTGTCGGACTGGCGCAACTTCTCAAGACACCGCCCAAAGGCTACGTCCCGGCCGGCTCGCCCGCGCCCTCCGCCGGCGCCGCCACGAAGAAAGACGACTACCTCCCCAGGGAAATCCTGCGGACCTGGCAATTCTACGTGCTTTGGTTCTTGTACGCGTGCGGCGCTGGCGCGGGCCTCATGATCATCTCCAAGCTGGCTGATATCGCCAAGCTTCAGGCCGGTCACAATCTCGGTTTCGTTCTGGTGGCAACGCTGGCCATCGGAAATGGCGCGGGCCGAATCATCGCCGGAACACTCTCCGACAAAATCGGCCGCCAAGCGACCATGTTTATCTGCTTCGTCTCGCAGGCCGTGCTGATTGTCCTCATCTCGCAGGCCACCAAGGGGTCGTTCTTGGCCAACACGGCGGTCCTCGCGGTGATCTCCGCATTGATCGGGGCCAATTACGGCGCCAACCTCTCGCTCTTCCCGTCCATCACCAAGGACTATTACGGCCTGAAGAACTTCGGTATGAACTACGGACTGGTCTTCACCGCCTGGGGAATCGGCGGCTTCATGCTCTCCCTGCTCGCCGGCAGGGTCTACGACCAGACCCACAGTTTCAACTTCGCCTACTACTGCTCCGCCGGCCTGCTCGTCGCCGCCGCCCTGGTCACCTTCACCGTCCGCCGCCCCCACCACGCGGAACCGTAACCAATGCGTACTCATCACGCCCCGCGTGATGCCACACGGATTGCACAATACCTGAGGCCGTAGGTCAGGCTGTGCCTGACGAATTGTCGGTTGATTGCGAAACTTGAGGTTGCATTTTGCGACTTCAAGATTGCACCCCGTAGGTCAGGTCGTGCCTGACAGAAATGATGACGCAACCCAGGATGTTGTCAGGCACAGCCTGACCTACGTCTCCGTGGTGAGTCCCGCCCCCTACAACTTCGCCACCACGCACTGCGTCGACGGCATCTCGACCAGCCCTTCCGGCTTGTCCGCCATGAACTCGTCGAACGCCTTCTTCACGCCCGCCAGAATCGAATAGTCGTGCGACAGAATCACGCCGCCGGGGACCATTTTGGGATAGAAGTATTGCAGCCCCGCCAGCGTGCTCTCGTAGAGATCCACGTCCAGATGGACGAAGCAATACGGCTTCTCCTCCAGCCCGGCCGCCGAGTCGGGAAACAGCCCTTTGTGAAAATGGACGTTCTCAAAACCGTCCAGATGCGCCCGCACCGACTCGACGCTCGTCGCGTACTGCCCGGTGCGATGCACGTTCCGGTCCGAATGGCTCCGCTCAGGCAGTCCCTCGAACGTATCGAACAAGTGCAACTCCTTGTCGCCCTTGCACTGGCAAATCAGCTTCGCCGAAACGCCCTGAAAGACGCCCACCTCGGCCATCGCTCCCGGCCGCCGGCTCTGCGACCGGGCAAAACTGTAGACCATCCACATCTCGTAGGCCGACATGAGCGACTTGCGACCCTTCCGCGCCAGCTTGAGCCGCCGCATCGTCTCACGGTCCTTGTGCGCGCCGAGAACGATCAACTGAATCCACGAGACCGTATTCAGATAGGTCTGCTCAATCCAGCCGCCCCCGACAAAACGCTGAAACCTCTCATTATGGGTCCACACGGCGGCAGCTTCTCCCAATCACGAATCCGTAGGTCAGGCTGTGCCTGACAGAATGTAGGGTGGGGCGATTGCGGCGACCCGTTGGCTCATCCATCGCCACAACGCCTGCTCGCCGCAATCGCCCCACCACCCCTTTTCGCGTGGCGCCGACGACGCAAGCCTCCCCAATCTACCACCCGCGCCGGCCGCCTACAACCCTGCGCCGCCCCCGATCAATACCGCCACACCATCTGCCCGAACACGGTGCGTCGCACTTCCGTCGCCCCCAGCCCGTACGGTTCCGCGTAGAATTCGTAGAAGTGCGTATCCAGCAGATTCTGTCCGACAATGGCCGCCTCGAAATGTTCCGTCGGCTTCCAAGCCAGCCGCAGGTCCATCGTCAGATACCGCGGCACGTCGAGCCCCTTCAAATTGTCGACGTAACGCAGCACGGCGTCGAAGTCCCACGTCGGCGACAGCGTCCACGACGACTGCACGCGAAACTGCTGCATCGGCAGATCCCCGTCGCCGTAGACCAGCGTCTCTTGCGCCGATCCCACTTCCCATTGAAGATACTGAAAATCATAAAATCCCCACAGCCGCCACCTGTCCGTGATGTCCCAGCAGGCCGACAACTCCACCCCGTAAGCCGTGCCGCCCACGTCGTTGATCCAGTCCGAGTGCGCGACGAAGTAGGGATCCACCCAATTGAAGCTGTCCACGGCGAACCCGTGCAAATCCTCGTAGACGTTGTAGTACGTCGCCACGTCCCACGAAAACCGTTCGGTCGCCTGCGTGCGATACCCGATCTCGTAGGCCAGCAGCTTCTCCGATTTCGAGCCATTCGTGCCCGTCAATTGAAGGAACGTCGGCCAGACGGGATCGGCCGATGGCCCGAAGTTCACCGTCCCCGTGAAATGGCTCCCCACAACGAATGCCGTTCGTCCGGCGTCCACAACAACCGAATGCTCGGCTGCACCTGGAACCCGCAAAAGTTGTCGCGCCCCAGCTTCGTGCCCGCCGTCAAAAACCACCGGTCCTCGGCCAGCTCGATCTCGTCCTGAATAAATCCGCTGAATTCGTTGTAGGTGATGTGCGTCGGCGAGAAGCTCAGGAAAAAGCTCCCGTCGGGTTCATAATTGAAAATCTGCCGATGGTTCAGGCCCCAGATCACGTTATGCCGATCGCCCAATGGAAATCGATGCTGAAAATCGAAATCCATCGTCGTCCACATCTGGTCGCCCATCACCTGTTTGCGATAATTCCGATCGTAATACGTCTGGAACTTCCAATCCGAATCCTCGCTCGTCGTGTGCTCCCATCGCAACAGCACGCTCTGACCCGTAAAGTCCATATCCTCGGGAAACACTTGGTAGAACGGATCGTAGGGCACCGGCCAAATGCTCCGCTGCCCTTCGCTTCCGGCGAAAAATTGCCCCAACGCCGTGAAATGGTTGCACCGGCACGGATCCCAATCCATCCGGAAACCGCCGTTCCCCGCCCGCCAGTCGTCCCACGCCAACCCCTCGCCGGGCAAATAGCCGGGCCCGCGCTCAAAATGCTTCCCCCACATCCGCCACGAAAATTCGTCGTCGCCCCCGCCGACCCGCACCGCCTCGTTCAGCAGGTCGTAGTTCCCGCCGCCCACTTCGGCGTACACGCCTCTCGACTCCGAGGCCTTCTTCGTGATGATGTTGATCACCCCGTCCACCGCGTTCGCGCCCCAGATCGTCCCGCCCGGCCCGCGGATCACCTCGATCCGTTCGATGTCTTCAAAAAGTAGGTCCTGCATGTCCCAAAACACGCCGCCGAACACCGGGTTGTAGATGCTCCGGCCGTCGATCATCACCAACAGCAGTTTGCTGAAACGGCTTTGCTGACCTCGGATGCCGATCGCCCATGAGTTCGACGAAATCTTCGCCACCTTCACGCCCGGCGCCAACCGCAACAAGTCGGGCACCGTCCGGTAGCCGCTCCGACGGATCATTTCGTTGGTGATCACGAACACGGCCGCCGGCGACTGCCCGATCGTGCTCGTCTGACGCGAAACGCTCGTTACCTCCGTCCCCATCGCGGTGCCCGCTTTGACCTGCGTGCGCGAGAGCTCCTGAATATCCTTGTTCAAGAAATCGAGGTCGCCGTTCGCCTCGCCTTCTTTCTTCGTGGAGGCCGCGTCGCCTTGGCCCTGCTCGTCCGCCAGCCAGGCCACGTCAAACGGCGTTCGCGCGGCCGCGGAATTCGATTGCGCGAAACCGGCGCACGGAAAGATGAGACTCGAAACCAGGCTCCAGAGAATCGCGCTGCGATACGCTTTCGGAGGCGCCACCCCATCCTTTCCAACAAACCAACGTGATCTCATCCCTGACTCCTTTACGCGGCGACTTCCCTGCCACAAAGTCTGGGCTTGGCTTCCATGGTCCCACGCCGCGCGCTCAAAAAACGCACGGCCCCTTATGAAAAATCGGAATGAACAGTACGATCGGCCAAGGAAATTCACCCAAGCCATGCAGCTTACCCATTCGCCCACGTCACGTAATATTTACCCAACTATAGGGTGGGGTGATAGAGGCGATCACCTAATCCTGCATCGCCACAACGCCAACTCGCCGCCATCGCCCCCACCACCCCACTCAACCCGTGGTCAACATCCTGAACGCGGATATGATGGAGAATGGAGAATGGAGAATGGACTCTCTTCACCCTTTGCCGACTGCCGTCCACACACCGACAACCCATGAAACTTTCGCGGCTGGCGCTTCTGATCCCCTGCCTCGCCCTGCTGCTCGCCGCAGCGGCCTTGGTCGCCTGGCTCCGTGCGGTCGACGTCCTCGACCTGCAACCCCGAATCCCCGGCCGCGACCGCGCAATGACATCCACCGTCGATCGTCAACAACCCTTGGTCGGCACATTGACCCCGGGCCCCGGCCGCCCCGCCAATCTGGCCGGCGATTGGTCCCGTTTTCGCGGCCCGCGGTTCGACGCCATCGCCCATGACACCGTCCCCCTGGCCCGATCCTGGCCCGCCGCCGGTCCGCCCGTCCTTTGGTCGCTCGACTTGGGCGAAGGCTACGCCGGCGCGGCCGTCCGCGGCGGCCGCGTCTACGTGCTCGACTACGACGCCCGCCGCGCGGCCGACGTGCTCCGATGCCTCTCCCTGGCCGATGGCCGGG
>Ga0209342_10005268_pt1 | contig 13284 bp, 23 predicted proteins | sample RifCSP16_2_FD_184023 | JGI IMG/M metagenome (GOLD analysis project Ga0209342, IMG submission 184023) | Soil microbial communities from Rifle, Colorado - Rifle CSP2_sed 16_2 (SPAdes) (version 2) | ecosystem: Environmental > Terrestrial > Deep subsurface > Rock core/Sediment | place: Rifle... | reverse complement strand
CAGTCCCGCCGGCGTGACCTGGATCATTTCGCCGAGACCTTCCTGGTAGACTCGGGTGACCAACCTAAGATCGACGGCGTCCTCCCAGACCGGAAAGCGTGGACACGACGTTCGCCAAGCGTCCATCACGTCGGCGTATGACCTTGGCTGCCTGGCGATCCATTCGACCAAGTCCAGCACAAGCGTCTGGTTCTCGATAGTCCCGGCGTCCCAATCGATTGACATCGGCAATTCCATGCTACTCCCGCCACCTCACCTCGTACACCCGCACCCGCTCCTCGAAGCCCTTGGCGACGAAATCGCCGCGGTCGGCGAAGAGAAAGCCCTTGCCGAAGCAGAGGCCGCGCACAGTGTCCGCGACGAGTATCTCGCCGCCCTCTGCCTTCGCAGCGATGCGGGAGGCGAGGATGACAGTGGCGCCAAACAGATCGCCATCCTCTTCGATGGGCTCACCCGCGTTGAGGCCGACCCGGACGTGCAACGGCTCCGGCATCGATTCGGTGTGAGCGGCAAACGCCCGCTGCAGCGCGATCGCGCACTCCATCGCCGACGTCACGCTGCCGAAAGACGCCATGAAGCCGTCACCCATCGTCTTTACCTCGGAGCCGCCGTTCGCCTTGAGGACGTCGCGGGTGATCCGCTCGTGCTCGCGAAGGACGGCGCGGCCCTTCTCGTCGCCAAGGCGGCGCATCATCGCGGTGTGGCCGACGATGTCGGTCGACGAAACGCAATCACGAAACGACCTCGCGCACGTGGTCGTACACACGGCACGTTAGTTTAACACCCCCCGTTATCTCCCAGCGTTCCCGCGCATACGATGATGATGCGAACATGCGTGCTATTTCGCTAGGAGGGAAGCGTTGAACGGGGAACTTCACGAGCACCGCTACGATCAGGAATCGACGTTCGGGGTCTACGCCTGCGCGTGCGGGCGGAGGTCGACGGAGCGCGAGTTCTGGTTGAACCCGCACGGCGACGTTGTGAACCTGGACTACTTCAACGACGTGGAGATCGGTGTGTTGTGGGAACTGCGCCGGTTTCGCGTCACGGGCCTCTGGGACGAGCCGGTCACGGACACAACCGTGTCGGCTTTACTGCGGGAGTTCACTTGAACGCTCCCGCGAGGTCGAACAGGCGAGCGTATGAATCAGGGCAAGGTGGTTCCGGCGCGCTCGCCGACCTCGCCGGCGCGCTCAACGCGCGTACTCAGCACGGAGAGGAGGTGAACACGCAGATCATCCGACAAACACATAGCGAAAGAAAGTCTCAGAGGAAAGGGAACAGGAACATGCAGGAACAGACACAGCTAGACGACCCGAAGCTCGCGCAGCTTCGGCTGCACGTCAGCGACGCGGTGGTGGACGGTCATCCCGACGAGAGCATCATCGCGTCGATCTACGACATGGACCTCGGACTGTACAGGTCGACGCTGCAGGACGAGCTGCTCACGATCTACGTCGACTCCGTGCGCAGGCTCAACCACGGCGACGAGTCGGAATCCGGACAGTCGATGGCCGAATATGGTCTCTTGCTCGCGCTCATCGCGGTGGTGTGCGTCGCGACGGTGACCGCCCTGGGTCTGGCGATCTCGGGCACCCTCGGCAGCATCACCGGAGCGCTGTAAGTGCAACACGAGGGAGCGCACGTCGTAAGGAGCGGCGAGCGCTCCCTCGCTCTGTTCAATCGCTAGACGTAAGGAGGTAGACCGATGGTCAACGTCAAACTCTACGCGGCGAATCAGCTGCTCGTGAAGGAGAACGCGTCCGTGTTGCTGCACCTCCTTCAGCGGGACAAACCCGACCTAGGCGACGCGGAGCTGGTGGCGCTGCTGCTCGCGCTGCGCCTCGTGATTAACGAGGTGTTGAAGTGATAGACCTGACGGAGGCGTACGCCGAACACTTCCCGGGAATCCTCAACTTCGCGTGGACGCGACTGCGCGACAGGTGCGAGGCGGAGGACGTGGCGCAGGAGGTCTTCGCGCGGGCGTTCGTGAAGCTACACACGCTGCGCGACGAGGCGAAGTTTCACAGCTGGTTGTTCACGATAGCGCAGAACGAGATCGTGACGAACGTCCGCGCTCGGCGGCGGAGGCGACGGCACGCGGAGGCCGCGTCGCAGGACGAGCGAACGAGCGACGACGCGCTCATCGAAGCGCGCGAGCGCTGTCGCGAGGTCGCTGAGCTGATAGCTCGCCTAACGCCGAGTCGCAGGCGCGCGCTGGGACTGAACGTCGCGGGCGTGACGCACATGAGCGTCGCGCAGCGAGCGCTGGTCTTTCACGCGCGCGAGGCGCTGCGACGATGAGGGAGCGAAGTTCTGGACAGGCTTTAATCTTGTTCGTCTTCGCGCTGTTAACGCTGCTCGCGTGCTTCGCGCTGGTCGTCGACTCCGCGCAGGTGTACCTGGAGCGACGACGCGCGCAGAACGTCGCTGACGCGGCGGCGCTGGCGGGGGCGTACGAGCTGCCCGACGAGGTGCAGGCGACGAGCGTGGCCGGCGAGTACGCGACGCTGTATCACCGCAGGGACGAGTTCAACGTCTGGTACACCGAGCCCAACGGCTTCGAGGTGTCGAACCTGACGGTGACGGCGAACGCGGTAACGGTGGAGGTGAGTCGCACGGTCCCGCTGCTGTTCGGCGGGGTGCTGTCGCTAACGGACGTGACGGTGAGCGCGGTCGCGGAGGCGTCGGCGATGACGCACGACTGGAGCGCCTGCGTCGAGTTCGACGACACGACGAGCTCTCCGGTCTGCGACGACGGTGGGTCGTTCCTGGGCGTGTCGCCGCTGATCGCGACGCAGTGTCTGAACAACTGGAGCCTCCCGACGCGCTACGTCGAGTTCGCGACACCGGTCGCGGAGGTGAGGATAGACCTCTGGGTGAGCTTCGAGACGAGGGTGTGCGTCGCGCCCGGGGAGGTCACGGACGCGGGGCCGAGGTTCGGGTGCGGCGCTACGCAGTGGCAGAATCTGGTGGTGCAGCCCAACGACGAGCTCGAATACTACTTCCCGCTGGCGACCGCCTGTCCGGTTCAGTCAGAACAGCGCGTACACGAGCGTCGACTTTATCGCGGGGCGCGCTGACGACTCGTTCGCGCTGACGAGGTAAGCGTCTTATGAACGATAACAGTTGGGCGCTGGTGCTGTTAGTGTTTGGCTGTGGGCTGTTTGCGGCGCTGGTGAGGTGACACCTTCCCTGCCGCTTCGCGTTATACCGTTGAAGTGATAGCAAGGGAGGTACATCATGCGCAGCATCATCGGACTCGTGGCAGTCCTCGCTCTGGCGAGCGGGCTGATCGGGGCGTTCGCGGTCAACGAACTCACTGGCAACGCGGGCGCGGCACCCCCGCCGCCCGCGTCCCCAACCCCCGTGCGCGTTCGGGAACAGAACCTCGACGCGAACGGGTTCATCCGCGTTCACGAGCAGGGGACGGCGAACGTCGCGGGCACCGTGAACGTGGGCAACCTGCCGGCCGTGCAGGATGTGAATGTGGTATCGCAGCCGTCGGCTCAGGGCCGATTGATAACCCTATCGATGTCGCCCTACTCGGGAGGGTCGACCTCGTCATCTGAGCCGATTGATGTCGCTGACTGCGACCTCATCTCCATCATGTCCAGAGGTGGAAGAGTAGGGACAATCCAGAGAGCGTCGCTCGACGGCTCGTACTTCGAAGAAGTCGATGTCGTCCTGCTCGGTGGAAAGCGGACCGCCCTAAGCGACGCGTTCTCCAATATCCTCAACATTCCGACCGCGATGCCGTCTTTGTCGGTGCAGGTCAACACCAATATCAGTGGTTCCACTAACACCCCAGAGGCCTGGATTTGGTGCGAGCAGTGAGCGAGGGTGGTACGTGACACCACCCAACGGGCTAGAGGGGTGCAAGACGCCCTAGCTACCCTCCAAAAGCGGGCATTACATGGGCTTCTAGACGGGACGGCCGGCCGCGTCGAAACGTAACGGAGGAGTCGAAGGTCGTTGTTCCGGTGGGCGTTCGACGTTCCAGACCTCGCCGATGTGATAGACCCACTGCTCGCCGTCGGGCACGCGCCACGTCGCGAGCTCCAGGACCTGGCTGGTGGGCACGGTTAAAATCAGTGAAAAGGTGCCCGTGTACTCCTCGTAGTCGAGCGCGAGGACGACTCGTTCGGGGTTGTACTCAAGCAGCCAGCCCGAGTCGTAGCGCAACCAGCGCTTCAACACCTCGGCGTGCTTCATGCGCTGCGTTTCCGACGCGTGTGCGTCGTTCCAGCGCAGGTAGACCGTGAACTCGGGTGCTTTGCCCTCGGCGAGGAGGTAGGACTTCATCGTCGAAGCCTCCGGAGCGTGCGATGCTTTGCGCGTCGCGCTCGCAACGCTGTGAGGCGCTCGCGCGTCGGGGCGAGCAGGTTCAGCTCGCGCGCGTAGGCGGGGCCGAGCGTCTCGACGAATTCGTAGATCTCCAGCATCTCCAGTAACAGCGGCTCAGTGATCTCGTCGCGCTCGTCGTTGGTGGCGCGTTCGAGGTCGTCGTTGAAGCGGTGGCGGGGTTCTTGAACCTGGTGTTCGAGCGCCTGAGCGTGTACGAACCAGGAGCGCGCGAGGCGCTCGTTCGTGAGCTCGTCGGCGGCGCGCAGCTCGGCCTCGTTGTTCGGTCCGGGCAGCCCGCGCGGGCCGCGAATGACGAGGGGCGGACCGACCGGCGCGGGAAGCAGGGTCGGAGCTTCAGCGCCGGGAGGCGGACCGGTGATAACGACGCGCTTGCTCACTTATCGGCCTTTCGAATGCAGCGACAGCGCCGTTCGACGTGCGCGTCCGACACGTAGTGCGCGTGAAGGCGGGCTAGCGTTTCGTCCCGCGTTAACGGAACGCGCGACGGCTTCCTCTGTACGCGCGGACGGCCTCGCCGAGCGAACTTCGCGAAGGGGGAGAGCGCGACGTCCTCGACGACGGTGTAGCGGTCTACCTCGCCGCAGATCACGCACTCGCGGACGTACTCCTTCACCCACGCCTTGTGCGCGGGAACGTAGCGCGCGGGCTCGGAGTCGAGGTACCTCCAGTGCTTGTGCGGGTGGTCGACGAGCGTGCGCGGTCGCGCGAGCTGAGCGTTGTTCACGGCTTCCAGTCGACTCCGCGCGCGCGCAGCTCCGCTCTCAGCGCGGCGACCTCCTCGCTCTCGACGGTCTCGCGCTCGTCGCCCATGAGGACGAGCAGTCGCTTGATCGCGAGTAGACCTGTCTTGACGGTGTTGAACAGCTTCTCGACCTCATAGGCGTTGGCGCCCCCTGCGGCGGGGTTGTCGCGGTGCTTCTGCACGAGCCCGGCGAGCTTGTGCGTTGCCTCCTTGAGTGAAACGAGGACGGCGGTGGCCTGGGAGCGCACCTTGAGCGGTGTCTGAGCATGGACCCTACGGATCACGTCGTTCAACTCGTCGGCCTCGAACGGGATCGACAGGCCCAGCAGCTTCGCGAAGCGAGTGTAATCGGCGGCGAGCTCCGCGAACGCGCTCTCGACGCGCTCTAACTCTGCACCGTCACACAAGGTCGTCGAGCCTCGCGCGGCCCCGTGGTCGAGGCGGTGAGTCTAACCTCGCGAGCGACACGAACCCGTGAGGGCGCGATCGGGGTCGCGGGGGGTAGAGGTGCTTCAGGACACGCGCGAGCTTGTCTAGGCGCTGTCCTCGGCGCTGGCGCTGGCACTCGATCAGCTCTTCGCGCGTGTAGGTGTTCACGCTACGTTCACCTCGTTGGGCGGCGAGCGAAACTTCACGTCACTTCGCCCTCCGGGCGAGTGTCCGGTCTTGCCGAGCGTGTGACGCAATCCGTACGCGAACCCGTAGTTGAGCGAGCTCAGCACGCCGCGCTCGTTCGACACGTCGGGGCGGTCACCCCTCGCTCGCTCGTCGAAGTCGAACGAACGGGTGTCCTCGTAGGAACGCTTCGGCCTATTCACGTACGCTGCGCCCCCCGGGTCCGTGCCCCTCGCGGCCGCTGGTCCTGTCGTGCGCGCTTCGCGCGCTGTCCGCGAGCGACGCAGCGGCGTCGAGGTCACCACCGTCGGCGGGACCCTCGGTCTCGTCGGGTGCGCGTCGCGCGGGTCGGTCGAGGACAAACGGCCAGTTGCGCTGCGCGTTGTCTGGGTCGAGCTCGTTGGTGGCTCGGACTCCCTGTTTGTTAGGCATTGTGCTTGCTCCTTCGTTGTGTGCTTCGTCCTCGCTGGATGATTACTCCGGCGAGGGTACTTTCAAGTTGTCCTATCTCGATGACGAACTGTGACAGGCGGTTGTTGAGGTCGTTGAGCTGCTTCGCGGCGCGCGACAGCTCGTCGTTTGTGCAGCACGGCGCGCGAGCCGCTACACCCGCGCGTCGACTGCGCGCGTCTCGCTCGTTGAGGGAACGCTTCCTCTTCAGGCAGTTGAACTCCCTGCGCGTCCCGTCGGAGTCCGCGAACGTGCCGGAGTGGTACATTCCCCCGGCGAAGACTCCCTTACCAAGGTGGACGATCGTGCCGTCGAGCTTCGTCTGCGTGAAGCTCTCGCCGCAGAGGTCGCACCTGAGTTCGGTGTTCAATACTTCAGCTTTCCCGCTGCACGTCTGCGCTTACCGTAGTCGGTGTTCACGAAGGTCGACGCGTCAATGTCCCCATCGGCGTACGCCTGGGAGACCTCCTCGTCGCTCATCTCATCGACGGCCTTCCTCGGCGACGGCGCGCGCCGCCTCACCCCGGCGGCGGTCATCAGCTCCTCGGCGAGGTCGACGATGTTTCCCTTGCGCTCCCTGATCTCGGAATAAATACGGTCGTAACTCTCCTCGCCGATCACCTCCCTGTAGCGTTGTTCAAGCTCGCGCTCGATCACGCCGGAGGCCATGCTGAGGTACCTTAGCGCCTGGCCGTCGTCCTGGTACTCGTTGTCGTCGGTCATCGGTTACTTCTCCTTCTGCTAGCAATGCGCGCCCTACGCACGCGGGGGTTCAGCCACGACAGGCGCGCCGCGAGGGCGATACGCTCACGCGTCGCGGGCGAGTGACGGGGGCGAATCACGACCACGTAGGCGCTGTCGCCGAGGTAGGGTAGGGGTAGGTTGTAGTTGTTGTTGTTCATTACCAGCTTCGCTTCCTTCGCATGTGCTCGTCGTAGTAGGGGCGAAATTCGACCGAGGTTAGCTTCCCCGCGCCGTACAGCTTCGAGGCTTCCTCGTAGGTCAGGTCCTCGCCGTGAACGTTCATCCTCGCGCCCGAGACCTCGCTTACGGGTCCCTCGTGAGGGACGCGCTCGCGCACGTGTTGTTCAGACAGGCGAGCCTCTACCTCGTCGTTGACGCGGTCGCGAAGCTGTTCCTCGCTGACGCTCTCGACGCGAGATAAATCACGCTCTACCTGCGCCTGCGTCAGTTCGGCCACTAGGTCGGCGATTGAGCCGCGTCGTCCGAACACGCGCGCATACACGCGAGTGACGGTGTCCTCACCGAGCGAGGGCGCAAAGCGCTCGACGATCTCGGCCTCGAACTCGCGACGCTGCTCGTCGTCAACGCGACGCAGGGTGAAGTTGATGTCCTCGACGGTGTCCTCGTCGGCGAGCACGTCGGTCATCGTCGCAGCTCCTTCAGTTCGCGGGCGATCAGCTTATCTTTTTCAGACTGAATAGCGCGCTTGATCGCGTCGCTGTCGAGGAGCGTCTGCCAGTTTTCGAGAACGTAGCGATCCAACAGCTCGCGATTCGCGACGAGGTCATCGACGGTGGGTGTATTCATCTCTACGTCTATAATAACACAAAGCTCGCCAACCCTAGTTAAATCTATCAGGCGGCGACTGTGCGATAATTAGACGTGGGCCAACTAATCTTGAAATTAGCGCGAAATTAGCGCGTTCTAGGGCCTGAGAGATTGTTCAAAACGGGTATAATAGATACGAGGGTAAAATCCCTGAATGAACAACTGAATACGCGGTGCACGATACGGCGCGACTCCCCAGCTGACGTTGACGAAGGCTAGAGATAGCGACTGGCCACAGAGCCAGATAGAGCAACCGCACTACGAGATTCGCTTCGTGTGTAAGAAGCCGTTCCGAAGGATCACTGTCGTGACAGCCTACCGTGCCGATTATAGAGGAACTAGCGTCGGCCTGAACGAGATCAGCGCGACAGTACGGAGAGCCTAGGGGTAGCGAGCTAGGCGATACCGGAAACCTACCGTCGAACAACTTCGACAGTAAGCGTCACGTGTTCCGTCCACTCCGATTAAGATGCGCGCTCTGCGCGTGAGTTCGGAGGGATCTTCTACGTCGAACATCCTACGTTTCGTCGAATCAAGGAACGAAGGATAAGGTTAAAAAGATTACCAATGAAAAGTGACAGGTCAACGCGAATCAACGTCGATTCAAGAACAGAGATAGAATTCAATAATTTCCAATGAATATAAGCGCCACGAAACACGATCCGTACGACAGGTGCATCAACGCTCGCGACGAAGGTCAGGCGAGTGGACGTTCGCCAGCAAACCCAGAGAACAACAGTTCGTTAAGAGAGGGTATAATTAACTTGTGAGCGGCGTCGTTCGTCAGCCGGCGTCGCCCGCGTCGTATCGCGCGTTTGCCCGGGACTAAACCCCCGGGCCTTCGTGTCTTTAGCGAAAGTAGAGCGACGCTTAACGTGCAAAACACGAGAGCCCGAAGCGTGACGCCCCGGGCTCGTCGTGCGTAAGGCGAATGTCAACTACATTGTATCGTCGACCCCGCTCACTGATCCCTGTAACACCTCAAAAAGTCCCCTCAGCAGGGTGTTTCACGACGCCCTAGCGTCGGGGGTGATGTTCGACCCCACCTCGTCGTTTGAGGGCGCTAAAACGCGCTCTAGAGGGACCTGCGGCCGCAGCTGGGAGCGCTCCCAGCTCCAGGGTCGACGCAGCAGTTGTGTGATCGTCATGACGTTCTCCTTAAGCGTGACAGCTTCGCTAGCAGCGCGTCGCTGACGCGCGGAGATCGCGCGCGAGGAACAGAGTAGTCTCTGGGCGCGAGCGCTCTCGGGTCAGGTTCGAGGACAGCGTGTCCTCGCGTGACGGCCAGCGGGACGCTGAACGACACGCGCTGACGCTTGCGCGCTCGATACGCGCGCGCTCGCGACGCGGCGAGGGCGCGCTGGTTAGGCGTACTTTTCACGCATTAAACGTAACACAGCTTCGTCAAGCTCCGTGTTTTCGCTGGCCCCCACCCCTCATATAGCACATCCCTGCTCGCGACTGTCTGATCCGTTTACGTGAGTCACGTCGCTGCGTCTCGCTCTCGCGAGACTGCGCACGTGTTCGTGTGTGGCCGTGTGTCCCCTCCCCACGTGGGTGCTCGCGTCGCCTCATGATACAACGCGTTCGCGCGAAGTCAACGATGAACACTTCGTGCGCTGCTACGCAGCGTCGTTGACTGCGCGCTCTGCGCGTTGTGCGTCGCTGTCGGACGCGAGTCTAGTTCACTCGCGCGAAGGAGTCTCATCGTGAACGACCTCAAGTGTGACTGCGAATGTCACGCCTGCAAGTGCGCAACGAAGTGCACGCGACACGTAGTGCATTGCGCTAGGTGCGCGTACTCGCTCGTCGAACAAACGCTCGCCAACTACCTGCAACCCGAGTACTGTCGCATCGCAACCGACAAGGTGTTCGACGTACTGTACGGAGAGGAGTGCTGAAATGTCACGTCTATATCGCAAGACACTGAGCGAACGAGAACTCAAGGAAGCTCGTTCGTGCAAGAGGCTGGAGTTCCTGGCGGGTCTGCTCAAACAGAGCGAGGACGAGGTTGTGAAGCTGCTCACGCGCGAAGAACCGGCGATCGGTCTCACGGCGATGCGCAGGATCGCGGTGATGAAGAGCCTGCAGGCGCTGTCGAAGCGCGCGTGGGAGCAGCACCTGAAACAGGGCGACCTCGACTGGCTCGCCTCGGTGTGGCAGCACACCACGATCAGCTGTTTCGTACAGATGCGCGCGGGCACGTACGCTCGTGACGTGAAGCCCGTAATCGTAGCCGCACAACAAGACGGCAAGCGTCCCTCGTCGTCGAAAACGAAGCGCAGCGCGATCGCAACGAAGTCGCGAGCGTTCTTCAAATTCCCCGCCACGTTCACTCGTGACGTGGAGTCTCACGGTCTCGTCGAAGCGCTGCGCAAGTCGGGACACGCACGCACGGCAGCGCAGTACGCGAAGAGCGCCGCGTAGTCTAAACGCTCCTACGTGTAGCCTAACTGCGCGTAGGAGCGTTTATTTTTGCTCGCCTAAGTGCGCGCGTTGACGTTCACCTCGCGAGCGTCGGTGAACGATAGTCTTCCTGCAGCGTGCTCTGGTCGGGCGCAGCGTAAAGACCACCTAGGGCGCGCTTGAAGTGACGCCGTTGACCTAGGTCCGTGCATCAACGTGAAGGGACCTGAGTCTGCAGCGGGCTGTCTTGGCAGGTTTACACAACAATTCATGGCCGCGGGCGAGGCACAGCGGGCTGCAGCGGGCTGAGGGAACGTCACGCTTCAGCGCTGCGCTGTCGTGCAAGCGCGTGGGTCGTTGGGTGCTACTTGTCTTGTAGAGAACTGTATCGCTTTTGTCGCTTTTGTACTTGGGCCGACTGGTTTCTCAAAGCTCGCCAAGTGTGGTGGCACATAGGTAATCCTGCGCATATCATGACAATGGGCGCGACGCGCAACGACGCTTCAACGTGAGGCGCGGGCGACAGTCGTGCTTGAAAGGAGGGCACGAGGTGTCACGTTACAGGAGCGCTCTGTCGGAGCGCGAACTCAGGGAGGTGCGGGCGAACAAGCGCCTGCAGTTCCTCACGAAGCTGCTCGCCGCCGACGAGGCGAAGGCCGAATCGCTGCTCAAGGCGAAGGAGCCAGCCATCGGGCTCACGCGCGAGCGCCGCGTCGCGGTGATGCGCTCGATTCAGGGGCTGTCGAAGACCGCGTACGAGGAGCACGTCAAGCGCGGTGACTTCGAGTGGTTGGCGACGGTCTGGCAGCACAAGTCAGTCGCCTGCTTCGTCGCGATGCGCGCCGGGACCTACGCGCGAGACGTGCAGGTGCAGCCTATCGCGCCGGTCGCCGCGACGAGGACGAGGCGTCCTCGCAAACCGAAGGTCGAGCCCGGCATCATGGGCTTCGCGTTCCCGGCGACGTTCACGCGGGACGTGAAGGAGCAGGGGGTCGACGCAGCGCTGCGCAGGGTGCAGCAGTCGCAGGCAGCGTAAGTTGAACGCCGATCAACTAGTGGAGGAACTACGTGCCCTGCGCGAGCGCTTGCGACGCGCCGAGGACGAGAGCGAAATCGCTCTCGCTCCCGTAAGACCGATCGCTTCGATGCGCTTCTGCGTCGAGTGCAGCGTGGTCACGAAACGCAGGTCGGAGTACGGGGAGCGCTGTAGGAAGTACGGACACCGGGAGGTGCAACGTGGCTAGGTTCGTCCCGCTGATCTCGTCAAACCTCAGGCACGCGTAGTCGGGAGTGTGCGCGACGGGCCCGCCGTGTCTCTGAGTTGTCGGAGGCGCGGCGGGTCGCTTTGCGTCAAGCGTCGTGAAACGTATTTCGAAAGGAGATTGAGTCATGGGGGAGTTCAAGACACCGGAGCAGATCGCAACCGCAGAGAGCGCTCTTGAAAAGTGCAGATCGTCCACCGACGTGCAGCGCGTGTACTTCGAGCACTACCTGCAGGTGGGACACAAGGTGCTCGGTCGTAAGCTCGTCGAGCTGCACAAGAGTAAGATCAAGTCATGAGGGCGGCACTGTATATCCGTGTCTCTACGGAGGAGCAGGGCAAGGACGACAAGGTCTCGCTCGCCTATCAGGAGGAGCGCTGTCGCGCGTACTGCGCCGCGCGAGGGTACGAGGTCGTGCAGCTCTACGCCGACGTTCACTCCGGACGGAAGTGGAACAGGCCCGAGCTGCAACGGATGCTCGACGCGGCGCGCAACAAGGCGTTCGACGTGGTCGTGTTCATGAAGCTGGACCGCATCGCGCGTAACCTGCGCGACCTCGTGAACATGGAGCACGACCTGCAGGCGTGCGGCGTGGGCATCGCGTCCGCGACCGAGAACGCCATCGACACGTCAACCCCGTCGGGTAGAGCGATGTTTCAGATCAGCGGCACGTTCGCGGAGCTGGAAGTCGCGACCATCACGGAGCGCATGAAGATGGGCATCGTCGAGCGAGTGAAGTCAGGACGCATGTATCGCGCGTCGACTGCGCCGTACGGTTATCGCTACGACGCGGAGACGAAGCAGCTCGTCGTACGCGACGACACGGCGGGGGTCGTTCGACGCATCTATCAGCTGTATCTAGCGGGTAACGGTCCCTCGCGCATCGCTACGCTCCTCAACGGGGCGAACGTGCCGCCGCCCGCCGACGAGGCGAAGACAAAGCGCGTCAACCGCTGGGGCTGGCACAAGTCGAGAATCAGGCACATCTTGTCCTCGGCCGTGTATCGCGGCGAGGGTCACTACAACGACGTGTCCATGCCCTGCCCGCGCATCGTTGACGACGCCACGTGGACGAGGGCGCAGGAGCTGATGGAGTCGCGCGCGGTCGACGGTCCGCGTACGCGGCGCGCCTACGTGCTGCAGGGACGCGCGTTCTGCGCGCTGTGCGGCGGGAGGATAACGCCCTACACCTCGTCGGGAGGGCAGTACACGTACTACAAGTGCCTGCGTCGGGCGCAATACTCCAACAAGCGCGAGGTCGTACAGGCGCACGCCGACAGGCGCTGGTCGTGGCCGACGAGGCAGCTCGACGACCTCGTCAAGGGGTTCATCGACTGGTGGATGAAGCACCCGCAGCTCCTCGCCCCGCACGTCGAGCGCGGCGTTCTCGTCAGGCAGCGCGCGGTCGAGGAGTCGCTGGGCGAGGTGAACGACCTGACGACCAAGCTCAGCGAGGTCGAGGCGCAGGAGACGCGCGTGTTAGAGCTCGCGCGACGCGGCGTGTACGAGGGAGATCAGTTCGAGCGAGAGCTGCGCACCGTGCGAAGCGAGCGCAACCGCCTGAGCGCGGAACTGTCGGCGGCGGAGCGACGCGCGGGGAGCGCGCAGGACACGGTCGCACAGCTGCTGGAGTTTCGACAGCGCGTGCTGGAGCTGGCGATGCGCGGCGAGGTAGGCGAACAGGGCGAGCTCAAGTGGGAGCCGCCGACGACCGACGAGGGGTGGCGGCAGCTCGTTCGCTACATGATTGACCGCGTGCTGATCACGGGCAAGGGAGACAAGGTCGACGTGAAGTTCGAGGGAACGCTGGTCGTTCCGTCGCCCGACGAGGCGTCCGAGCGTTTCGTGATAACGAACCCTTCACCTCGG
>Ga0209342_10005265_pt1 | contig 13286 bp, 21 predicted proteins | sample RifCSP16_2_FD_184023 | JGI IMG/M metagenome (GOLD analysis project Ga0209342, IMG submission 184023) | Soil microbial communities from Rifle, Colorado - Rifle CSP2_sed 16_2 (SPAdes) (version 2) | ecosystem: Environmental > Terrestrial > Deep subsurface > Rock core/Sediment | place: Rifle... | reverse complement strand
GGGTAATATTAACATTTGTATAGTATGTATAGGGTGAAAAAAAAAAAAATAATATAATATTACTATTCGCCTACATTTTTAGATTCGCGTAAAAGTTGTGTTGCAAAAATACACACACGGCAATTTTACCCGGGTATAATGGCAGGCCCCCCGGTAGAAGCGTAGATAACGCGGAAGCTCGGAGAGTCGGAAATTGATTGTAGGGGGCAGGGGAAGCCGTGGGGCGGGTTTTGTTGATCCGGCTAGGGCTATGCCTGAAAAGGGGAAATGGGGTGCCGTTGCCCTTCCCTGACCGCTATACGCGGTACATAAAAAAAACCTGCGGAATTTCCCCCGCAGGTCAAATGCTATACGCACTTTTCGGCTAGAAAACCCCGATTAGAAGTCTTCTCCAGCTTCAATACCCTCCATAGCCTTTTCCGCCTTAAGGGCGGCTTTCTCGGCTTTAATCTTGAGCATGGCGATTTCGATGGGTTTCTTGCTCGCCATGGTTTTCGTCCATTCGGCTTTTCCGGTTTTGTCGAGGGAACGATATTCCGTGAGCCATTTGTCTTCCATGCCCTCCGAATATGCCTTTCCGTCTTTCTTCGCGCGGATCATAGCCTCGATGACGAAAGGAATTCCTTCCTCGCCGTCGCCCACACTCCTCCATTCCGATGCACGCAGCGCTGTAACCCTGCTCTTAACCGCTGCGATGCCATCGCCGCCAGCGTTTGCGACCGAATTGTGCGCGTTACGTAGCGTGGTGTTGAAACCGAAGGCCGCAGCGGCAATGAGCATGGGTTTTGGCATATCGGCGAGGACAAGTTTGTCGGAATAGGTTTTCGTATTAATAAGAAGGGCGTGAAGATCGGGAGAGTAGCTTGTTACCTCCTCACCCTTCGCGTTGAGGTAGGAAATATCGATGGATTGGTTTTTCTTCTTTTTTCCCGTAGTTTCCCCTACAGCCGGTTGGAGAGTGCGACTATTAGTCGCAGATGCATCCGGGCTAGGAATTTCCTCAAGCACTTTAACCTCTTTACCCTTAACTTGATCATGCTTTGCCATTGGGAATGCCTTTCAATCTGTTCTGGGCAGGGTAGGGGGAAATCCCCTAGCGCTACTGCCCTGCTAACGAATCCAGTTTAAAGGACTCGGGAAGGGAAGCAAGGATTATTTTCACTTTCTTTGCTTCCTAACCAGAATTCTTTATACCTACTTCTGCGTGATGCACCATGAAACACACAACTTATTCCTACCCCAGTATCTAAGCTTTACAAACATCAACCCTCCGACCTTGATAACCTGTACCCGAGCCTGCAAACTTCCGATCACATGTGCGATGCTGAACATTTCTACCACTCCCCGTATATACAACCATCTACTTCAATCCAGACCGTGAAGATGTGACTCCCGCCATTTTTCATAAGGAACATCACATCGATGGCCTCTTCACCTTCTGGTACATGTGTGCTTACAACACTTCCGATGATGATCGGCAAGGAATCTCCTTCATCACTGTGGGCATCGAAATAAAGCCGGGTATAATCTTGCGCCTGAATATGCGTGAGCCTGTTCATGTGCGTCTCTCCTCTGTTCATGAGCCTATGAACCATATCCCGAGGCGAGTCGCAATAGATAATTCCGCGCTGGGAAAAATAAATCTACCCTCCGCCTGCCCATATACCCCATGCTCATACGTGTAGAAAACCTCATCCTCAACCCGAGGCTGTTCCCTGAATACGTGCGTGTGTGGATATGCTCGCGCAACTTTGAGGTGCTACCCGGCCATCCTCCCAGGCACCCCCCGGCTCACCCTATCTCAATGCCACTTCCCCGAGTATTTAAAAAAAAGCATTATTTTGGCTCCATCCTCAAGCAAGCAAGCACAGCGCAGCCGGGCGCGCAGGCAAAACAAGGCGGGAACAACCTTTACCCTCCCACTTCCCCGAGTATCACAAAATTTCCCTCAAAACCAACCATGTCCCTCCCAGCAAGCACAAGCAAGGAGCCGCAGGCTCCACGCAGCAAATCAAGCGGGGAACAATCCACGAGGATTAATATCCTCGAGACATGCCCCAAGCTGACCGGGGGGAACACTCAGGACGCCCCTCAACAATTCACGAGGCGAAACCACTTCTACCCTCCCTTCCCGTATAGCAAAGGGGGGAACAATTCACGAGGCGGAACTTCCGATAGCCTCCTCCTCTGTATAGCAAAACCGCACCCGTAAAGCTATACAAGGGCGGACCATTTCTACCCTCCATTCACTTCCACCCTCAACCAATCCTCTTCCGCTTAAGTCCTTGAGGCCTTGCGCCGTTTCCCCCACGCGCGTAATATCATGTCGCGGCGCAGCATGGGGTCACCTCCTGTGCTCCCGCATGGGGAGGGTTGAGACGTCTGCGTCCGGGATGCCTCAGATAGTGCTCCCCTCCCCAACCTCATAAGGAGCATCCCCCATGGTAGACAGCGCCGACACCTTTGTTGAGTGTACGAATATCCTCTCACCTTCCCCACCTGTTCGGCAGACGCAGCTCATGCAGCCCCATGAGCATGCAGGGTATGTAAGGCGGAAAACCTACAAGGCCATCCTCGACCTTTCCGCCCGGCATCCTCTTCTAACCTCCTTCGATATCGCCATCATGACCGGCGCGACGGAATCCTGGGTGAAGAAGATCATGAAGTCTGATACCTTCATGGCTCAGCGGGCACAGATGGTGGAGGACCTTCACGGACCACGCTTGCGAGAAATCCAAAACAAGATGGAGCAGACCACCTCTCTCCTCCTCGATGCCATCGCACGCCGCATAGCTGACCCGAACGCAGCAGTGTCCGAGGAGGTCTTAATCAAGGCCACAGCCCTTCTCCTAGATCGAGTCCTCCCGAAACGGCCTGACACCCTTCTTAATCCCGGTAATCCATCTCCCCCTCAAAACGTAACCATGGTCTTCAACGGGATCACCGGAGAGGACATTCTACGCGCGAGACAAAAAGCCCTCACCCACGGGAGCACGGTTGAGTTAGAACTCCAGCCTCAAATAGAAAGCGCGATCGATGTCGATGAGGACGGATTACCAAAGGAGCGCAGGCTTCGGAACCTCGAAGGCCTCGATTAACGCGGGGAAGAGGTACGAACAGAAGGTTACCTCAAAGCTCCACGCCCTCTTCCCCGATTCTCCTCGGCTAGGTTTCTCTCTTCGCGAGCAATACCCGATCAACGGTGGATATGTCGACGCGGCGTTTGTCTACCATGGGTTTCCTCTTCTCCTCGTTGAGGTTAAATCCCAATGGAGCCTCGACGCGTATAAGCAGCTTATCTCCTACGCAGGGGAGGAACGATCTTCCCTCTCCTACATATGCATATGTAAAATCTATCATCCCCATGTGTCTATTCCGGAGCCGGCAACATGCTTAATGTTGGACCACCTTCTCCTCGCCCCAAAGGGAAAACTGACGATCATTCCATGGAGCCCCCCACGTCGATGACCGTCCTCGAACAACGCTTAAGCGACGTATCTCGATTTGGAGTCCCGATCACCCTTATCGGAGGGCTTCTCGTCTCCGTCCTCATAGCCGGAATGTGGCTTGGCAAGCGGGACACTACGGGAGAACTATCCGCATCGAACATCGCAGAGCTTAAGGTCCAAGTTCAAAACCTTTCCGACCAGGTGACGCAGATATCGGTTAGCCTCGCAAAGGGCCCTACCCTCCCGGAGAGCGTGGCGTACAAGGCTGACCTTCTCCGGTTCTGCATCCTCAACAAGAATCTTACTTGCCCTCAATTCTAAAAGGCTTCCCAAATGCGTATCAATTCCAACCACTTCGCCGAGGGAGTCCGAGTCGTTCCGACGCCAAACAAAGGAGGAAGCATCGCTCCTTCTCTCATAATCATCCACGACACCGCCGGGCAGCTCGATTACAAGACCTCCGTTTCATGGCTATGCAACCCGCAGGCGAGAGCCTCAGCCCATTTCGTAATCGGGCGGAAAGGTGAGGTTGTTCAGCTTGTCTCCTGCCTCGTGAAGACCTGGCATGCTGGGAAGTCCGCCTACAAAGGCGTCCAGAATGTTAACGATTTCTCTATCGGGATCGAGATCGCTAACCCCGGAAAGCTTACAAAGGGGGAACGTGAAACAGTTGCGAGAGCCTCCTTCGGGAGAGCCTACGACCTATCCACCTACGGGATACAATTCAAATCCACGCCCTCCCATGGCGAGGGATGGTGGATGCCGTATACTCAACCCCAGCTTGATGCTGTCCTCGCCTTATCCCTAGCTTTACGTGACAAATACAACATCACCTCCCTTTCCCCGCATTGGGAAATCTCCCCCGGGAGGAAGATCGACACCAACCCAATTTTCCCTCTTCAATGGTTGAGGGGCAAACTTGAAGGCCGACAAGACGCGGCTAATGTTGTCGAGGTCGAGATCGGTACCCCTCTTCGCATGTGGCCAAGCCTTTTCTCCGAGAACATCGTCCATACGATCGAGGGAAAAGCTTACGGGGAACTCATCTCTTCAGGAGAATTCTTCCCCGCAGGAAGAGACCTCCCCTTCGATTGGGTTTCGAACCCTAGTAAAAAAATCCTCTGGCATAAGGTGGATGTCGGCGGAAACATCGGATGGGTCCTTTCCGCCAACGTGAGAATGATATGAACGTTGAAAGCATCATGAGAATAGCCTCCGCCGAAGGTGCGGCTAAGTATATCGACAACCTATTTCAAGTCATATACTCCAACATCTGCAACGCCTATGGCGGGGAGGATAAGATCAACCCCTTCCACCTCGCCGATATCCGCGGAAGCCTAACCCGCGCTAAACATGCCGCCCTCATTCCTGCCCAGGAGATCATCAGTGCCGAGAAAGCCCGTAGTATCGACCCTGCCGATCAACCTTCCAGCGATTCCCAAAGTGAGGCCTTCTGTGTCTGACCCATTTGACTTCACTCCCTCATTAACAAGCAGGGAGGAAAAGAAAATCGAAACCGTCCTTCAGGACATATCTCTTCCCCCTGATCCTCTTCCCACACGTCTATCCCTCGCCGAGCCTTCCGACCAAGAGGTTCTTGATCTAGCCGCTCAATCTCATGAGCTACTTGGAAAAGCCGCCGGCTACATCCCGGACTTCCTCTCCATTACGGAGAACATGAAGTCGGCATATATGAAGGTCGTGAGGAACATCTGGGTAGCGGCGCAGAAGAAAGCGAGGAGCTACGATGAATAACCCTACCCTCTTCGACCGCTTAACCGGACAAATCCCTGGGAAGACTGAAAAGGTTTCCATTCTTGCCCTCGTTATGAACACGACCTTCGCGATACTATGCGCCTTCGGCATCGTATGCCTTTCAGCGGAGATGGTCGCTAGCCTCAACGGGGCGATTCTGGCCCTACTCGGAGCTACCCTCGGTTCCCGTGTAACTCGGACGGAAACGACGATCAATCAAATTCAGGCCTCGCAACCGGGAACCGCCCAAGATCGTGCTCGCGAGTCCGCAAACGGGAACCGCCCAAGCATGGATACGGAGAAAATGTAATGGTCGCGAAAAAGAAACCTGCCTACAATCCCGAGGGGGAGGTGAACGAAGAAACCCCTTCCGGGAAGAGCGTCAAACCCGCAAAGCCTTCCTCTACCCCTGCCTCCAAGCTCGGGAAGAAAAATCCCTTTGGAGGGAAGAAAAAATGAACGAAGGTCAAGCTGCTCGTGCAGTTGGAGAAGATGAACCCCTCATGATTGCGTGGAAGGCGTATAAGGAGACGGAGGACTATGCCTATACAATCGGCTGGGCGGGTAAATCCAATGAGGGTAACCTCTGGGCAGCCTTCGCAAGGGGGTTTAACGCTGCGGGAGGTGATGTAAAATGAAAGCCGGCGTGAAAGAGGGTACCCGTAAAAACGATCGACCTCAATTTCGTGTGGTCGACCTAGATTCCCCCGAGCAAACTCCCATCCTCAACCGATCCGGCGAGCCCGTTGATGGGGGCGGACATCGCCTCAAAGGCATCTCCGAAATGCTGGCGGGGGAGATTAACGAGGCGTTGGGGAAGAGTGAGGAAAGTTGATAGATAGCATTCCAGCGCCCGTAATGCTATACAACCAATAAGGAACCCCGGTGGCTCTACTCCCTGATCTTAAAGAAGTTGTCGAACTCGGGGCGGTAGACCACCGTTTCTTTTCCCGCTCGTGGTTTCCTAACACCTTCCGTGATCCGTTCCCCATGTTTGAGGATCGTGTATGGGCACCTCTTGAAAGCGATCAAGTTCGCCTTGCTAACATCCAAATGTTCAGAGGAAGTGCAAAAACAACCCGCCTCCGCGTATTCACCATCAAGCGTGTTGCCTACGGTATCTCCCGCGTTATCCTCTACATTGGAGCGAGTGAGAAGAAAGCCCTCCAATCTGTCGGATGGGTAAAGCGCGTTATCGAGAACAACTCCCGGTTCCGGGATGCCTATCAACTTGAGATGGGCTCCACCTGGAAAGAAGACACGCTTGAGATCAAACACAAACTCCTCGGACACTCCATCTGGGTCCTCGGGATGGGCATCAACGGCTCCCATCGAGGGCTTAACCTCGAAGACTACCGGCCCGATCTCATCATTGTTGACGACGCCTACGACGAGGAATCCACCGCATCCCCCGAACAGCGGATTAAAATCGAGGACAAAATCCTTGGCGCCCTCGTTAACTCCCTCGCCCCGGAGACGGAGAACGCCCACGCCAAGCTCGTGATGTTGCAAACTCCCTTCCACCCTCAAGACGCATCGATGCAGGCGCTGAAGGACCCGGAATGGTACAACGTCCGCCAGGGGTGCTGGACGCTTGAGACCGAGCGTATGCAACTTGCAGATCAACTTTCCTCCTGGGAGTACCGCTTCCCTACGGATATGTTGAGGCGGAAGAAAATCGGCCATATGGCGCGGAATAAGAAATCCCTCTTCGCTCGCGAGATGGAGTGCCTGCTTACAACCTCTGAAACCGCCGACTTCAAAACCGAGTGGCTGAAGTACTACTCCATGGAGGACCTACCTATCCATCAAATGTGGAAGGTCATGTCCGTTGACCCCGTCCCGAAACCTACCGCCGCTCAAATCGCTAACGGGATGATTAATAAAGATTACGAAGTCTTCGCGTGTGTAGGGTACTGGAAGGGCGACTACTATCTTCTCGACTATCGTATGTCTCGCGGGCATGATCCCGAGTGGAGCGTTAAAACCTTCTTCGAAATGCGTCATCGGTGGAAGCCGAAGAAGATGAGGGTTGAGCCTACCGGATACCAATCTACCCTCGCGTGGTTACTTTCGAAAGCCATGCTTCTCCGGCGGGAATACACCACTATCGACGAGACTCCCGATAATCGCTCCAAACGTTCCCGCATTATAGACGCCCTTTCAGGCCCAGCCTCTCAAGGCGTATTCTACATCCTGCCTCAACATTCCGAGTTCATCTCTCAGTGGACCGACTACCCTGCGGTTACACATGATGACGTACTCGACGCGGTCGCAATGGCAGTGGACGGGCTTGCAGATGCGGAGCTCGATGACCAGGGGGACGACATCGACGAGGCCTTTAAACCGCTCGAAATATATAGAGGTTGCCCCTAATGCCCAACTTCACACGCCGTGATATCCGTCGGGGGACCGACCTGCACGACACTATCCTCAACGAGTGCCGGCGGTTCATGAAATTCTCGGAGCGTAAATTCCAGGACAAGCGCAAAACCTGGACGGAGGCCGAGGATGAAATGGTTGCCTATGTTCCGGAGAGTGAAGCCGATGCCGTCCGGAGGGGAAATCGTGATCGAGGTAAACCCTCCTTCACGACGATTAAAGTCCCCTACTCCTACGGTGTAACTATGTCCGCGTTCGCGTATATGGCGAGCGTCTTTCTCTCCCGAACCCCCATCTTCCAATTCGACGGTCGGCATGGCGAGTCCCAACAGCAATGCATGGCGGTTGAGGCCCTCATCGATTACCAGTACCGTGGTGCGAGGATGGGGCCGAACATCTATTCCTGGCTCTACGACACCGCGAAGAACGGAACGGGCATTCTCGGGAACCACTGGATGAACGACATCCAAGAAGTCACCGAAATTATCCCCCTTTTCGATGAGACAACTGGGGCCGAAGTTGGCGAGGAGATGGTTACCTCCGACGTCCAAGGCTATATTGGAAACGCTACCTTCAACGTCCATCCTCGGGATTTCCTCCCCGATCCGCGAGTTCCGATGCGGGACTTCCAGAAAGGTCAATTCTGCGGGACACGTCAACGCCTCTCCTGGCTTCAGGTCAAACAACGTGAGCGGGATGGGTTCTACATGAACCTGGATCAGATTGACTCGAAGATCCTCCCCAAGTTTCTAGATGATCGGGGAACCGATTCCTCCGTCGAGCAGCCGACCGAAGACCCGATGGACATGGACATCATGTTCGCGAAGGAGGGCCTAAACAAATCCCATCCGGATATCGTTCCGGTATATGAGGTGTTTGTCCAGCTCGTCCCCGCTGACTGGGGACTCGGCGGATCAACCTATCCGACGAAATGGGTATTCACCATCACCGCGGACTGGAAGACCGTCATCGGAGCGCAACCTTTCGGCGCCCTCCACTGTCGTTATCCCTATTCCGTCAACGAGATTGAGCCCGATGCCTATGCCCTTTCTAACCGAGGCTATCCGGAGATAAATAAGGGCGTTCAAAACACGATGGACTGGCTGTTCAACGCTCATATGTACAACGTTCGAGCGGCGTTGAATAATCTCCTCGTCGTCGATCCGGCTAAGGTCAACATGAAGGACCTAACCGATCCACTACCCGGTGGACTTATTCGCCTCCGACCAGGTGCCCGCCTTACCCCTGGGGATGCGGTTCAGCAGCTCAACGTCGCGGACGTAACCCGCACGCATGTGTCTGACATGAACACGATGGTTGGCATAGGCGAGCGCGCTCATGGTGTTTCCGACGCGATGACCGGAACGCAGACGAAAACGGGGAGACGTACCGCTACGGAAATCCGCTCCTCGAACACCGCTGCGGCCGGAAGGCAAAAGGTCACGACGGAATACATGTCCGCCCTTGGGTTTGAGGATTTCTCTTACCAAATCCTCTCCAACTCGCAGCAGTATTTCGACCAGGACCTTAAGCTTCGCATCGTCGGAGACCTATCCATCATGGCCGGGCCGGCGTTTATGAACGTCAACCCTCAACTCATCGCCGGGAACTTCGACTTCGTAACCATTGATGGAGCCCTCCCCCTTGACCGTATGGCCCAAGTGAACCTCTGGAAGGAACTTCTTCAAGCCATCATGACCTCCCCCGAGATAATGATGCAGTATGATATTGGGAGAATCTTTGCCTACATCGCTCAACTCGCTGGCATACGTAACATCGACCGGTTTAAAATCCAGGTTATGGAGCAGGGCCAGCAACCAGCCTCCGGAGACGTTCCGCTTTCTCAAATCCCTGGTTCCTCCAACCCCAACCTTCTTAGACAAGTCCCCGGTATGGGACCTTTACCTATAGGAAACATGAATGGACGTCTCGCCGCCTAGCCCTGTCCTCGATCCCTATGAAGGGCTTGATGATCAGGAGAAAACCTTCGCTCGTAAAAAAGATATCGCATCTGATCTGCGAGCGCTTGTGCGTCACCCAGGTTGGCAGTACCTTTGTACGGTGCTCCAGCAACAGGCAATAGCGGTTAAACTTCGCCAGGCCTCAGCGGGAGATATCCCCGGCCTCCTCGCTATGAACCTGGATATGCGCGAAGCAGAGACGTACATCTACGTCCTCGATATGCCGCAAAATATTATCAATGAGTTCACAACTGACCTGGAGGCCTCCGAATGATTGACGGCGACGAGAATACCATCGACTTTGGTTTCGATGATGATAACCTCTTCGACCTCAGCTTCGAGGGGAGTAATGACGAACCTGCCGATCTAAACGAGGCAGACATGACCGTAGGGACCGAACCCGGCCCGGTTGTGAATGACCTTTCCGGCGTCACCCCTACTCCCATCCCAGTTACACCGGCCGCTCCTGCCGCTCCCGCAGTTCCGGCCGCGACCACAGTTCCAATTTCTCCCGCAGCAGCTCCCGTAGCTCCTGCCTCTTCCGCTCCAGTGGTGCCAGCAACCACCACTGAGCAACCCAGTGCCACGGATCAGACTCCGCCGACCGTGAACATTGAGGAATTCGTCGCGCAGAACCAGAATGCGATTATCGACAACCTCGTCGCGTCGCATTTCCGTATCGACGATGCAACGGCAGAGTCACTCGGTTTCGCTCCTGAGGTTAAGAGCTGGATTGAGAAGACGAACGCGAAGAACTTTCTCCTCACTATGGTTCAGATGAACAACGCCCTACAGGCGACTCTTCCGACCGTGGTGGCGAATCTGATGGACGTGACATCGAAGGTCAAAACAACGCACGAAGAATTCTTCGGCGCGTTCTCCGACCTGGCGGATAAGAAGTACGTGCCTCATCTCCGGCAACTTGCTGGGACGTTGAGGCAGCTGAACCCGACGCTGGATAAAGCGGCGTTTATTGCGCTCCTGGGCACTACGGCCCGGACGGTTTTCGGCCTTCCCACTCCTGCCGCACAGCAAAAGGCTCAGCCAGCTCGTCCCGGTGTTCGCCGAGGCCAGCCGCGCCCCTTCACTCCCGCTGGTGCCGTTGCTCCACAGCGCAATCCGGGGAATGCCCCTCTCGGAGAAGGACTAGAGTTCATGAACAATGCCCTCCGCCTTGGCGCGGATGATTAAACGAGGCACATAAATGGCTGCCGTTGCTGGCCTGCGCTCCACGGGAGACTTCGGGACGGATGAGCGTCCGAAAAACTTCCGTGAGATGATCATGTTCCGGAACCCGAACGGGGCGAGCCCGATTTTCGCCCTGACCTCGCGCGGTAAGAAACGCACGACGGATGATCCGGAATTCTCCTGGTGGGATGAGCCAAATGTGAACGTGAGGCTTCAGTCCTCCGCTTCTCATGGCTCTACCGAAACCACCATCAACGTCGACTCGACCGACCCTTCCGCATCTGACGCCGGCGCCCAGTGGGGTCTTGCGACCCATCTGAAACCGGGTGACCTTCTCCGGGTGGAAGCGACGGAAACCACGACCCATAATGACGAAATCGTCCGCGTGGTTCAAGTTCTTTCCGCGACTCAGTTCATTGTTGAGCGTGGTGTCGCCGGCTCTACCGCGATCACGATTGCGAACGATGCCTTTCTTACCCTCATGGGCTCTGCCTACGCCGAGGGTACACCGGCACCGCAGGCGGTCTCCCGCAATCCGATCAAGTACAACAACTACACTCAAATCTTCAAAGACACCTACGAGCTGACCGGGACGGCGGACGAAACAACCTACCGCACCGGTAATGCCTGGAGCAACGATAAGAAGCGTAAAACCTTCGATCATGCTCGCGGTATTGAGTGGGCCATTCTCTACGGCCAGAAGTTCGAGACCACCGGCACGAACGGTAAACCGCTCCGTTATATGGGCGGCCTTCGTGATTTCATCCCTGCCTCCCGGACGAAAATCTGGGGTACGGATGAAGCTACCGTCAATCTCATGCTCGACAGCCTCTATCCGATGTTCGATTATGAGACCGGTGGTGGTGACGAGCGTATCGGCTTCTGCGGCAACCTGTATCTTAATACGTTCAACAAGATGGTTGCGAGCGATACGAATTCCGACATCAACTACGTCGGCCCGGTCAAGGTCTTCGGCTTCGAGTTCATGCGTTTCCGGATGCCGCAGGGGAGCATCTACCTCCGTTCCCACCCGCTGATGAACGTGCATGGGAAGTATTCCGCCTCGGCGTTCTTCACCGACTTCGATTCCCTCCGCTATGTCGCGATGAAAAACCGCGATACCAAGTCGAAGGATGACGTTCAGGCGAAGGACGAAGACGTTCGGCGAGGGTTCTACCAAACCGAAGCCTCCATCCAGGTGGACCGTGGCGGCCTTACGATGGCCTATCACGGCAACTTGGCGACCTTCGATCCGACGCCATAGGAGGACCAAATGCGTCAAAACCTCTTCGACTCTACTCTTAAAGATACCCTCTTCATGGGTCTGTTTAAACTTACCAATGAGAAGCGTGTCGGTGCTGCGGCGGTCATTGCAGTTAGCCTCGATGTTGTTGTTAGCTTTCTCGAGTCTACTGGCGCCGATGTGCTTACCCTCGCGGATGGCACAGACGGTCAAATCAAAATCTTCATCCACGAGACGGATGGGGGTAGCGTTATTATCACCCCGACCAACTTCGCCGGTGCAAGTTCGACGACGATTACAATGGTTACAGCCGGCGACTGCGTGGCGATGATTTTCGCCCGGGGAACCTGGCATCTGCTGTGGTCGACGCCGAATATCGAAGGCACACCGCTCGTAATCGCGTAAGCTTCAACTTTGTCTCTCGTAAATCGGGGAGGGTGGGTTCGTCCCTCCTCCCTTTTTCTTTGCCTGGAGGTTTCTTATGGGTATCCCTACTGGGTTCCGTCATCGAATTATGTCCGCTGCGACGACAAACTCCACTCTAGTAAAATCCTCGAGGGGTAGAGTCTTCGGGGTAAACCTGTGTAATGTTGGAGTGGCAAATGCTTTTCTCAAGCTCTATAATAAAGCTACCGCTCCAATAATAGGAACTGATACCCCCGTTGAGACAATCTGTATACCAGCTGGATGGGTGATATACTGGAGCATACCAATTCTTATTGGTTTTCCACTCGGAATTGGACTTGGTATAACCAGCCTCGTCGCCGACAGTGACACCACCGCTATTGTCCTCAATCAAATAACCGGTGCGCTCTATTACGCATAGAAAGGGTTTATCCCATGTACGTCCGGAAGAAAGAATACGGCGGAGAATGTCTTGAAATGGGAGTTGATCCTGGCGTGGACATCTCCCAATTTGGGATCGGTTCCCAGGTGGAGGTCAAAGCGGCAGGGACAGTTTCATCCGTTCGGGCTCCATATAAAGGTACAGACTACGACATCCCTTGGGATTATGAGAAAAATAAAGGCAAAGACCGCCCGATAAAAGTCCATCCTGGAAGGATCGAAATCGATCTCGAAGGCAAGCCGAATATGAGCGCCTCAACCAAACCCTCCGGCATTGCTGACCTTACCGCGATGATGGATGCAGATGACCTCCCGGGGGATTAATCGATGGCAGCGTTTAATAAATTCAACGCTTTTGTTGAGCATCTTGCAGAAGGGGTTCATAACCTCGCCGCTGATACGCTCAAGATTATGCTAACCAACGTTGCTCCTGTTGCAGGTAACAGTGTAAAAGCTGACCTT
>Ga0209342_10005264_pt1 | contig 13286 bp, 13 predicted proteins | sample RifCSP16_2_FD_184023 | JGI IMG/M metagenome (GOLD analysis project Ga0209342, IMG submission 184023) | Soil microbial communities from Rifle, Colorado - Rifle CSP2_sed 16_2 (SPAdes) (version 2) | ecosystem: Environmental > Terrestrial > Deep subsurface > Rock core/Sediment | place: Rifle... | reverse complement strand
GGCCGCGCTGTCGGTCGTGCCGGCCGTCGCCGGCGCCGCGTCGACCATCACCGGAACCATCACCTTCACGGGCAAACCCCCCGCGCCCCGGCCGATTGCCATGGACGCCGACCCGGCATGCGCCAAGAAACATTCGACGCCGGCGATGAACGAGATGCTGATCCTCGGCAACGGCAGCACCATGGGGAACGTCATGGTGTACATCTCCAAGGGACTGCCGTCGGGCAAGACCTTCCCTGTTCCCAAGGCTCCGGCGGTCCTCGATCAGAATGGCTGCCAGTATCGCCCGCACGTGATGGGGATCATGGTCGGTCAGCAGTACAAGATCCTCAACTCCGACGGCATCCTCCACAACGTCCACGCGCTGCCCAAGATCAACCCCGGATTCAACAAGCCGATGCCGGCGACGGTCAAGGAAACGACCGCGTCCTTCGCCAAGGCGGAGCCGGTCTTCCAGATCAAGTGCGACGTCCACCCGTGGATGAACGCCTACGTCGGCGTCTTCACCCATCCCTTCTTCACGGTGACGGGCGCGGACGGGAAGTTCACGATCTCTGGTCTCGACCCCGGGACCTACGAGGTCACCGCGTGGCACGAAAGGCTGGGGACGCAGACCGCCACGATCACGGTTGGCGCCAGCGATACGAAGACCCAGAACTTCAAGTTCGCCGCTCCCGCCGCCAAGTAGCGACAAGCCGCGATCGGAGAGCAGACGCATGAGTCAGCCAGGAGCTGTCGTCGTACCGGCATCGCACGACGCGCATGAAGCCCATCACGAGGAGCTTGGCTTCTGGCGCAAGTATGTGTTTTCCGTCGATCACAAGGTCATCGGCATCCAGTACGCCATCACGGGCCTGCTGTTCCTCCTGTTCGGCTTTTCGCTGATGATGCTCATGCGCTGGCAGCTCGCCTACCCGGGCGCCGCGCTGCCGCTCCTTGGCCGGATCCTCGGCGAGGCGCGCATGCCGGGCGGGACGATGCTCCCCGACTTCTACAACGAGCTCGGGGCGATGCACGGCACCATCATGGTCTTCCTCGGCGTGGTCCCCCTCGCTGTCGGAGGGTTCGGGAACTTCGTGCTCCCGCTCCAGATTGGAGCGCCGGACATGGCCTTCCCGAGGCTCAACATGTTGAGCTACTGGGCCTTCTTCCTTGGCGGCGTGACGATGCTGGCCAGCTTTCTTGTCCCCGGGGGAGCCGCGCAGTCGGGGTGGACGTCCTACGCGCCGCTCTCCGTCCTGGCGGGTGCGGGCCAGACGATGTGGCTCATCGGGATGGTCTTCCTGATCACCTCGTCGCTGTTCGGGGCGATCAACTTCATCACGACCACGATCCAGCTCCGGGCGAAGGGACTCACGTTCATGCGATTCCCCTTCTTCGTGTGGGCGCAGTTCGTGACGGCCTTCCTGCTGCTGCTGGCGTTCCCGCCGCTCGAAGCCGCGGCCGTCCTCCAGCTGATGGATCGCCTGGCCGGCACGAGCTTCTTCCTCCCGAGCGGCCTCGTCGTCAGCGGTCAGGTCCTCACCGTGGCCGGCGGAGGCAACCCGATCCTCTGGCAGCACCTGTTCTGGTTCCTGGCGCACCCGGAAGTCTACGTCCTGATCCTTCCGGCGATGGGCATCGTGGCCGAGATCATCGCGAACAACACGCGGAAGCCCCTGTGGGGCTACCGCTCGATGGTCTACTCGCTCATCTTCCTCGGCTTCATGTCGTTCATCGTCTGGGCGCACCACATGTTCATGACCGGCATGGGAACGGCGATGGCGGCGTTCTTCCAGACGACCACGATGATCATCTCGATCCCGTCGGTCGTGATCCTCACGGCCCTGATCATCTCGCTGTGGGGCGGATCCATACGGTTCAACACTCCCATGCTCTTCGCGCTCGGCTTTCTCCCGATGTTCGGCATCGGCGGGCTCACCGGGCTGCCGCTCGGCTTGAACGTCGCGGACATCCCGCTGCACGACACGTACTACGTCATCGGCCACTTCCATTACGTCGTCGCTCCGGGGACGATCTTTGCCCTCTTCGCCGGGATCTACTACTGGTTCCCGAAGGCAACCGGGCGGAGGATGAACGAGACGCTCGGCAAGATCCATTTCCTGGGTTCGTTCGTCTGCATGAACGTCGTCTTCATGCCGATGTTCCTCATGGGCCTGGCCGGCGTCTCGCGGCGCCTTTACGACGGTGGGGCGACCTACGCCTTCGCGCAGCCGGTCCTCCACCTGAACGTCGTGTCGTCCTGGGGCGCGTGGATCCTCGCGATCTTCCAGATTCCCTTCATCTTCAATTTCTTCTGGAGCATCTGGAAGGGCGAGAAGACCGAGGAGAACCCCTGGCAGGCCACCACGATCGAGTGGGCGTCTCCCTCGCCGCCCCCGCACGGCAATTTCCTCGCGGCCCCGGAAGCGTATCGGGGACCGTACGAGTACAGCGTTCCCGGCGCGGCGAAAGACTTCGTGCCGCAGTACGAGGCGTGAGGCAGCCATCAAGCTATCAGCTATCAGCCATCAGCTATCAGCCGCTGAAAGCTGAGAGCTGAGAGCTGAGAGCTGAAAGCTGAGAGCTTTTCGATATGGACATTCCTTACACCGTCGAAATCCGCCGCGACACGGGGCTGACCAACGGCAAGATCGGCATCTGGCTCTTCCTGGCCTCGGAGGTCATGCTCTTCGGGGCGCTCTTCGCGAGCTACATTCTGATCCGGTCAGGGGCGCCGACCTGGCCGCGGGGGGACACGATCCTGAACGTCCCGCTCGCCACGTTCAACACGCTCGTCCTGATTTCATCCTCCGTGACGATGGTCATGGCCTGGTCGTCGCTGATGCGCGGCCGCTTCGGGACGTTTCGGATCTACATGGGGACGACGATCCTGCTCGGATGCGTCTTTCTCGTGGTCAAGTACTTCGAGTACAGCCACAAGTTCCATGACGATCTCTTTCCCAGCACCAACAACTTCCTCGCCATCTACTTCACGCTGACCGGGCTGCACATGCTGCACGTGTTCGGGGGGATGGTGGTGAACGCCTATTTCTGGGGCCCCGGCGCGAAGCTCTGGAAGACGAATCCACGGTGGTTCACCAACCGCGTCGAGCACGCCGGCCTCTTCTGGCATTTCGTCGATCTGGTCTGGATCTTCCTCTTCCCGACCCTGTATCTCCTGTAGGCGGCACCATGACGAGCGAGCACGCAGTCGACATCGACAAACACGTCAGGATCTACGTCACCGTCTTCGTCGCGCTCATGGCCCTGACGATCGTCACCGTGGCGATCTCCCGGCTCCATCTTCCCGTGCCGGTCGCCGTCACCGTGGCATTGCTCGTTGCGACCGTCAAGGGAGCGCTGGTGGCGTGCTACTTCATGCACCTGATCTCCGAGAAGAAGCTGATCTACGCGGTCCTCGTGCTGACCGCCGTCTTCTTCATCGCGCTGCTGGCGCTTCCCGCCGTCACCCACAGCAACGGCTACTGGATTCACCAATGAGACGAGCGACCGAGCGGCCGCGAGGGAGCCACGCGAGCGGCGCGGGGCCTTTAGGGGTCCCCGCAAGCGCCCGCCTCCGCTCTTCGAGCTTCGGCGAGGTCTCGCCGGAGCGCTTCGCGCGAAGGCGGAAGCGTGTAGGGGGGTCCGGCGGGGCAAAGCCCCCCGGAAACCAATGAACCTCAGGTCGGTCCACGCGCTGGTGATCCTCTTCTCCGCGGCCCTCGCGGTGCTGTTCGGTGTCTGGTGCCTGGGCCTGTATCGGCGGGAGGACGGGGTCGCAAGCCTGCTCGCGGCCGGCGTGGCGTTCGCCGTGTCGTTCGGCCTGGTCGTCTACGATCGGTGGTTCCTGCGCAAGACGAGGACGCTGTGAAAAAGCGAACGAGCGCAGCGAGTGAGCCACGCGAGCGGAGCGGAGCGAAGGGGCCCCGCGAGCGAGCGTGTTGGGGGGACCGGCGGGGCGAAGCCCCCCGGATAATGATGACGACCGCTTTCGTGGTGATCGGCGCGGGCTCGAGCGTCCTCGCGTGCCCGCTGTGCTTCGGGGCCGAGGAGACCTCGATGGTCGACGGGACGAAGCTCGGCGTCCTGGTGATGCTGGCCGTCACGCTGACGGTGCAGGGCCTGTTCGTCGCGTTCTTTCTCCATCTCCGCCGGCGCGCGAAGCGCATCGCGGACATCGACTTCGAGAACGAGTGGTCGGAGCTTCAAAAGGCGTCGAGAACATGAACATCATGAGAAATCTGCTCGGACTCCCGGCGCTCGCCTCGGCTCAAGGCGGGCAAGTCGACAGCCTGATCGGCTGGACCCATGTGTTCATGTTCATCCTGTTCGTCGGTTGGGGCGGGTTCTTCGCGTACTGCCTCGTCCGCTTCCGGCGGTCGCGGCATCAGGCGGCGGACTACACGGGGGTCAAGTCGCACGCGTCGAACTACTCCGAGGTCGCCGTGGCCGTGATCGAAGCGATTCTGCTGTTCGGATTCTCGATCCCGCTCTGGGCCGCACGGGTGGACCGTGTCCCCTCGGAGAGCGAAGCGCTGGTCGTCCAGGTCACCGGCGAGCAGTTCGCCTGGAACGTCCACTATGCGGGCCCCGACGGGGTGTTCGGCCGCACGGACATCAAGCTGCTCGACCTTCAGGAGAACCCCTTGGGACTGGATCGGACCGATCCTGCCGCGAAGGACGACGTCACGACGCTCAATCAGCTCTATCTGCCGCTGAACAGACCGATCATCGTGAAGCTCAGGAGCAAAGACGTCATCCACAGCTTCAACCTTCCGGAGTTCCGGGTGAAGCAGGATGCCATCCCCGGCTTCACGATTCCCGTCTGGTTCACTCCCAACGTCACGACCGCGGAAATGCGGACGCGAACAGGAAACCCTGAGTTCCAGTACGAGATCGCCTGCGCGCAGCTGTGCGGCCTGGGGCACTACCGGATGCGGGGGTTCGTCACCGTCCTGGACGCCGGAGAGTTCCAGAAGTGGATGGACGCCGAAGAGGCGAAGCTCAAGGAGCAGGCCGGGGATATCTGGAGGTAGTAATTCGTGAGTTGGTGAGTGGGTGAATTGTGTCCCAGCTGACCGAGATCGATGCCGAGGGACAGCTCAGCGCGCTCGTTCGGACGCGCGCCACCGGTTCGAGCGACCAGCTCCTCGCGGCATTGCAGCAGAGCCGGATGCTGATCGCCTGGCACACTCCGCCCGGCGATGGCCGCCAATCGGATCACTCCGCCGCTGACGATAGGAAGCATTAGAAGGGCCCGTCAACATAATGCCAGCTATCGGACACGCCCCCCGCCCCAGCCAGCTCGGGGGCCCACAGCTCGGGGGCCCACAGCACGTACCGGATCGGGTACCTGATGACGGCGGTTCCGTTTCCCGCGCGCTTCGGGGTTCGGCAGGAGGTGGTCAAAGGCGCACGTCTCGCAATGTCGTTTTCAGGCAACACCGCGTTGCTCCACCGCCCCGGAGGGATCGATGCGCTCGAAAGCGCCGAGGCCCGGATCATCGAGCCGAATCGGGCGTCCCTTGAAGGAGACGAGGAAGAGCCGATGGTATGGGACTTGGACGGCCCTCGACGACTTCAACACGTTCTATTACCGCATCCGTGACGGCCGGCTCAACCAGGTTGGCACGATCTACCGACTGACGATCCCGGGTGGAGGCGCTGGCCACATCGGCATGATCTTGCCTCCGCGGTACCTTCGCACGGATGAGCGTGCAGACGAGCTCCGCAAGTACTACCCGCCGCAGCGGCGCTTCACGCTGACCCAGTCGGTCACGGAGGTCGATGCCCTCCTCCAGCAACAGGGTACGCTGCTGCACAAGCAGTTCATCCTGGAGCTGCTCGAGAAGGGCGGCAAGGTCATTTTCGGCGGTTCTCGCCGGGGTGGGGTCCTGATGGTGCCCCCGGGCGTCAGCATCACTCTTTTGCGTTCGCAGAACGACATCAACGATCCAAAGGACCCGAAGGTGCGAGACGTTCTAGAGATCGCCGGAGGGAAACTACGCGTTCGACGCTATCTGTCCGCCGTCGAACACGAGTGAGCGACGTTCCGGCGGCGGTCATCGAACACCTTGCGCTTGGTAGGGAAGGGGCACGGACCTGACCTTCCTGTTCGAACGGGAGGTCGGCAAAGTCGCGCGTGTGGTTTTTCGGTACTGCCCCGATATTGTGGAGGAGAAGATGCCCGGGATTGTCAGCGTGGGGATACTCGTCGCTCTGCTGTTCACCCTGCCGTCCTTCGCAGCGGATGCCAACAAGGACTTGTGCAAGGCTGCATCGGAATGGGACGTTGCAACGGTTCGTGCCTTGCTAGCCGAAGGCACTGACGTGAATGGCAAGTGCCCCGATGGTACCACGCCCTTGCTGAAGGCGGCAGCCGGCGGTATCACTGGCGTCGTCGAAGCCTTGCTGGCCCAGGGGGCCGACGTGAAGGCGCGGGACAGTGACAATCGGCTGAGCCTGCTGATTGGAGTCGTCAAAGACCAGGTCCGGTTCGTGCGGGAGGTCCCAGTTGGAGGACAAAGGGTAGGCGCCATCGCCGGAGACGGATGGACGGCGTTGATGTCGGCAGCGCTCAACGGCCATGGCGCCGTCGTACAATCCTTGTTGAACGTAGGTGCCGACGCCAACGCCGCGGACAGCGCAGGCTTCACCGCTCTGATGGCTGCGGCACTCAATGCCGAGGCGACGATCATCGGGATCCTGCTGGACAAGGGTGCCGACGTGAATGCAGGAACTCACACCGGTCTCACCGCTCTTAAGCTTGCAGCCGGCGGAGACACGCAGGCTGTGAATGCCTTGCTGGCCAAGTTCGCCGATCCCAACCTGGCATCTATGGACGGCCAGACAGCTTTTAATGGACGCCTCGCTGAAAGGCGCCTCCACCATCGTCGAGGCTCTCTTGGCCAAAGGCGCCAGAGTGAACACAGTAGACAACGAGGGCCGAACGGCCTTGATGGCGGCGGCAGGCGGAATGAAGCCTGGACGTTCAGTCTCGGTGGGATTGCGCTACGCCCCGAGGCAGGCCACCTCGCGTCGGTTCGTGCTCTGACCGCGCGAGGGGCTGATGTTGGTGCGAAGGCTAAAGACGGACGAACCGCCTTGCGTTATGCAGAAGAAGGAGGCAACGCCGCGATTGTCGAACTGCTCAAGAAGGTTGGCGCAAAGCAATAGATGGCTCAGAGGTGAGAGCCTGGTCGCAGGAACTCGGATGTCCCCGGGTGCAGGGCCGGCGCAGCCAGACGACCGTGAGCAACATGCGCTGGGCCATGGATGTCACGCACATTCTGGTCGTTCAGATCGCAGAACCGCGGCTTTGAGAAACCCAGTGCACAAAGCCCGCTGGTCGCGCGTCGGGCACGACGTCCGGTGGCTCTGCCCGGCTCGCCGCCTCGTTCGTTCTGGCTCGGAGTTCGAGGAACCGTCGATTCGTCGGACGTGCGTTCGGCGCTCACTCGAGCGCAGAATTCAACGGAGTACGCAGTCATGAGACGTCACATTCATGAAGGATCGGGTGTTGGGCGGTGGTGTGTCCTGGCGTTCACAGTCTGCGCGTCTTTCTGTCTGCACGCGCAGGAACGGCTCCAGCCGGTCGCCGAAGGGCGATCCCTGTCGGCGAGCCGCCAGGCGCGGCCGCCTGCACCCGCAGCTGGCCAGCGGGCACAGACGACACCGCCCGCGACTGCGGGCCTCTTCAAGGGCCGACGACCAAGTGCCGGTGGTGAGTGGACCGGCACTTCGACCTGGCCGGGATTGAGCCTGCAGATCAGGATCTCTGTGGATCCGACCGGTGCCACAGTGACATCGCTGTTCACCCAAGTCGACTGCACATCGGGGAGAGGCGGAGCGCGGAACGAGTGGTCAGGCGAGAGCGAAATCGATGACGCCGGCCGGTTCGCATTTCCCGGCGAACTAGGCAGGAAGACAAAAGGCAGGTTCGGCCCCGACAGCTTTGCCAGCGGAGCGATGCGGTTCTCCGCGCTGACGCGCGCATTCGAAGGTCATTTCGTTTCCGATGACGTCATCGAGGGCACGTACAGTAGCCCGGTTGAGCTGAAGTGCGGCGATGAGTTCGCTCGCGTCACCGGGGCCTGGACCGCCCGTCGAAGGGATGCCGCGCCCGCTCCGGCAAACGCGCAGGCCGGACCTGCAACGCGGAGCGCGGACCCGGCTCCGGCGGGAGCGTTCTCCATCCGGGATGAGTACTTCATCAATCGTTCGTTCCAAGAAACCTCGGACGCCGACTTCAGCCTGAAGATGGAGGGCGACTCGTTCACGGTGGGTGCTCTTGGAGGTGCGGCCGGCCGCCTCAAATTCTGGAACGCCAAGCCCCTGTTCTGGGGACACGGGGCAATGATCACATTCATCGACGTGGTGTCTCTGAGCGGCTATTCATTCGCCAGCGACACCAGCGACCCGCTGAAGTTCCAGGTCGATCGGGAGAAGGGGTTTACCTACATCAAGGGCAAGGGAACCGTTTCGATGCCAGACGGCAAGATAGTCAAGTTGCCACCGCGATAGGCTGAGCGGCAATTCATCGCGAGGCCGTCCGCAGCTCTGGGCCTCAGCGCCCATAACGGTGAACGGCACGATGCGAGAGACGACGTACGACGTCTCTCCCATACGAGTGGCGCGTTGTGCGGATCGGAATTCATCGCGGAGAAAGGGGCGTCACCACGTGAGCTGCACTTCATGCATTCGTTGGTTCGCAGGCGGCGCGTTCGTCCTGTGCATCGTCTTCCCGGGCCTCTTGGCCCTGACGCCGGGCTCGGTGCTGGCGGAAGGCGCGTTGATGCGCGGGCCAGGCCCTGCTTCCGCCAGTCCGGAGAGTGATCGCCTCGTCGCCCCCGGCGGAGGATCAGCCGACCTGCCCAGCCACTGGGATCACACCCAAAATCAGCAGCCGGTTCTCGGCGATCTCCTTCGCGCCTGCAAACCGACGTCACAGCCGACCTATCCGATAGGAAACCTGCTCGTCGCGATGCGCCAACGCGAAACATCCGTTCGGCTGATCGACAGCCGGGCCGGGAACTTCGCACGTGCGGAGTTCGACGCGGATCCGGGCAAGGAGTTCCTGATCGCCGTCTTCTGCGCACTTCGTGCAGATGCGACCGTGCGGTACGCACCTGAGAACTTCTACGTCGTCGATGCGAACGGGATGCGGTCGACGAGCAAGGGCTACAAGCTCGGGTTGTTGTCGAAGGACCTTCCTATCGTCGGGGACTTCCTGGTCGGAACCGGGGAACTCGCCTACCGGTACCGCGGTACCGCGGATCGCCAGGTCTTCACCGCGTTGCTGTTCGCGATCGACCGTGACTCCACGGGGCTCCGACTTGGGTCCGCAGAGCGCGCGCCGGTTCCAATCCTGGAGGTCGGGGAGGAACAGAGGGAGCAAGTCCGTGCCACCTTGCCCGTAGATGGTCCGACCGTCGAGACCCTCGGTGAACAACTCTATCCGGGTCTCGACATCTTCGACCTCTACGGGGCTGCATGGCGCGCCAGGCCGTCATTCGGCGTCTCGTACTCGGGACCTTATCGAGTGCAGATTCTCGACGTCGTCAGGTCCAAGGAGCTCGATTTCGTGACGATCTCAATCAGTCACGCCGATGGGTTGAGCGGCATCCTGCGCAGCGGGTTCTCTCTGGACCAGCATTGGCAAGGGAGAGTCCGGCTCGACAATGGAGAATGGAAGGACACAGCGGGCGTGCTCACGAAGGTTGAGGAGATGCCCGGGATAGCTGGCGTGTTCGACTACCGCCGCGCTCCCGTGAGCCTCAAGTTCGGCAGGAAGCCCGACTGGAGCGAACCCGACGTGGTGCCTGTTGATTCGGACACGTGGAAGCGCATTCAGATCCTGGAGTACAACCAGTTCCGGATTCGGTTCTCGTTGCGCTTATCTATTCCCCCGGAACGTACGCTTGATGCCGTGAAGATCGGCGACTTTCCTGACATCGTCTTGCGGGAGCCTCGCAGTGGCAAAGCGGCGATACCGCGCGAGGTCGAGATCCCCACGCCCGTGACACAACGGCTGATCACGCAAGTGCAGGTGCCGCTGCCGGTGGTCCAGCTTCCTCCGCCGGTCGTCCAACTTCCACCCCCGGTGATCCAGTTGCCTCCGCCGGTCATCCAGCTGCCACCCCCAGTTATCCAACTCCCGCCGCCGACGATTCCGCTACCCCAGCCCGTGGTCCAGCTTGCAGCGTCAAGTGTTCGAATGCCTTCACAGAAAGACGCCGACGCCCAGGAGTACGACCTGACGGGCGATTGGTCGGGGACGGCTGAGTGGGAGGGGCTCACGTTCACGATCTCGTTCTCGGTTGACGCCGGTTCGCGAGCCGTCAGTAACCTGGATGTGAGCGCCAAGTGCAGAACGGGCACGGGTGAAATTTCTTCGCGGTCGAGTGAAGCCAGCCCCATCGCGGCGGACGGAGGATTCGCGTTCACGGCCGGCAACGGCAGTAAGGGCACGGGCAAGTTCATCTCGGCGCGGACGGCTGAAGGAAGCTACGCGACTCCCGTATCGCTCAAGTGCGGGGATGCATGGGCTCGAGTGTCTGGCACATGGACCGCGACGAAGAAGGGCCAGCGAGAATGAACGCCGGACATCGCTTCACGGACCCCAGTTGCACGGGAACCAGCCACCGAGCGCACGGAGAAGCCACGCGTTCCGAAGTACCAAGAGGATCCACGATGCGATCTCGACGCCATTTGGCGATGCACTTTGTCGGTTCTGCACTCATCGCGCTTCTCTGCTCGCCGCCTCTGTTGGCTCAGGTCAAGGTCGAGCCGCTCACGAGCTTCGCGCAGTTGGGCCTCAAAGTGGCTCGGACTGAGGTGGTCGACGAAATCTCGAACCGCCAAGGTACCTTCAAGCCGGGCAAGGACGGCGTCAGGCTGTTGCTCGTGACGCTCGAGGGGACCGCCAGAGCACCGGCCCATCTCACATACAGAACCGACGACTTCACCTTGGTCTACAAGATGAAAGTCGCCGGCGGAACGTTCATGTCGGCCAGCGAGACCTACTGGAGCGCTTCGTCCGTCGCAGTCAAGTGGGGTGCCAAGGACGACTGGAGTATCACCACCCTCGGGTTCTTGCGCGGTGACATAAACGTCCCCGCGGGGCCAGTTCTGATCGTACTGGCCTTCGAGATGGTCTCTGACGATATCGCCGGGGCCTACGTCACCTATCCAGCGCTTGCTGCCGGCCTCGTGTCGGCAACCGGCGCGACGAAACGCTAGCGCCATCCTGGCGCGTGGGACTACGGAGTCGAACGCCGAGCACGAGGCCTGCTGAGATGAAACCACCACGCTACCGCTCCGCGACGTCTGCCGTCTGCTTGACCCTCGTGGCCTTCGCTTTCGTCGTGCCACCGCCGCGACAGTCGGGATCCACCAACGCTCCGCCCAACCCAGGAATTGTTGTACAGGGTCCCGCTGTTGAGACACCCCTCGGCCGCTACAAAGGTCACGAGTGGCGCGATGCGATACAGAGATCGGAGCCGGCCATTCCCGGAGGACGGACCGCTACGGCGACGGTGACGGCGGCACGTGGCAAGCGCTTCCTCGTGGCGAGTTTCGTGACGGTTGGTCCGCACATGGCGGACGTGACGCGGAATGAGTTTGCTGTTTCTGACGCGGCGAACACGAAGTATCTGCCGGTAGCCGTGTCGCTCGACGGTGCAAAGACATTTCTACCGTTTCTCATCCAAGGAGAAATCTTCCCGGCGGTGACCATTTTGGGGCGAGATCGTCTCGAGACCGCGATCTACTTCGAGTTGCCGGCGGAAGCCGGAGATCTGTTGCTTCGGTTTAGAGAGCGACAGATCGCATCAATTCCTCAAACCGGCGAGCGCAGCGAGTCTTCAGCGTCCGGTGGGCAGCAGACGCCGGTGATCCTCGTCTCGCAAATAGGCAGCCTCCGAGCAGAGCCCAGTGCAGACGCGCCGGTGGTCGGGCAGGTGGCGCGTGGCACCGAATTGAGGATAGTCGAGATGCGACCCGGTTGGGCTCACGTGGTCCCAGTGAACGGCCTGCAGGGGTGGCTGGACGAGAAAGATTTCGGACGCCGCGTCTCGTCGGATGCCGGCGACTGTGTCGAAATGGGATTGCGGGAGGCCCTGAGCGTCGGTGCCATTGTTGGGGGATTCCGCGGAACAGGCGGCTCATCTGGCGACGCCGTCGTCTTTCAAGGCCGTGCGGCTCTGCCAATCGCAGTCTGCCCCGTCTGGACGTCCCCCTTGAAGCTGGAGAACAGCAACGCTGCTGGCCAGAGCATGGTCGTCACGAAATTGCGGGGCATCCCGCGCGGAGAACTCATCGAGCCGAAAACTCGGCTACGCTTCGACCCAGCCAGGGATACCGAGTACGTCTTCGAAGCTTATTGCCTCGACTTCCGGAAGGACAACCCGTCCGGGTCAGATCATCTGAGGTTCAGTGACGGGGTGCCGCCCGACGTCGCCAAGGTGTTGGCCGCGGGGAGTGGCGACGTGCATGCACTCCAACTTGCCGTGTGGGCCGTGACGGACAACACCAGCGCGAGCGATGCGCGGCAGAAATTCTCGGCGACCGACAAAGACCTGCTCGCGGCCCGCGCTGTGGTGGTGGCCGCAGGACTACCGGCCGAACGGTACCGCTTGTTTGCGTCGCTCCCACCAACCGAGCCTGCCAACGCTGGCCGGACGCCGGAGACCACCGCAGGCAACCGCCGGCCGGAAGCAAGAACCGACACGTTGGTGGTGAGGGGAGTGCGATTGGAGCCGACCGGAGCGCCAACGGTGACCGAGCGTGTGGCGAACCGCATGGGCCCGCCTGGCTCACAACTCACGGCTCCGGTCGGATACAAGCTGGTGATCGTCACGTTCTCAGCCCGTGTCGGAAGCACCACCGATTTCTCGACCGCTGATTTCGAGGCGAAGATCCCGGAGCAGAATACCAACCGCACATTCCAGCCAGAAGGCATCGCTACTGTGGTACCGACCGAACCGCCCACTGAACTGTGGGCGTTTCTACGTGGTCCGAGTGGGCTTCGCGCGGCTTGGGTCAGCACGCAACTGAGCCCCCGACTGGACACGCTGCGATTGGCCTTCATCCTGCCGAAGTCGACCGGCGCGTTCCTTCTTTGTGAGGCGGCACGTTCCGGAACGGGTCCGGTCCAGCGGTGTCTGACAATCGCAGCGCCCGACACCACAAGCCCCGAGCCGAGCGCCGCCCAACGGCGCAAGGCTGCCGACGAAATCGCCAACCCGACCGCCCCACACGAGGCGCGAAACTGCGACGCAATCGGCGCGCACACCAAAGGAGTC
>Ga0209342_10005261_pt1 | contig 13289 bp, 13 predicted proteins | sample RifCSP16_2_FD_184023 | JGI IMG/M metagenome (GOLD analysis project Ga0209342, IMG submission 184023) | Soil microbial communities from Rifle, Colorado - Rifle CSP2_sed 16_2 (SPAdes) (version 2) | ecosystem: Environmental > Terrestrial > Deep subsurface > Rock core/Sediment | place: Rifle... | reverse complement strand
AACGCGGCCACGGGAACGCTCAGGCTGCCGAAAAAATAGAAGCCGGACATCAGGCCAAGGGCGGCAGCCAGGGAGGCCCCGCTCGATATCCCGAGAATATAGGGGTCGGCAAGGGGGTTCCTGAGCACTCCCTGAAGGATTGCGCCGGAAGCGCCCAGGGCCATGCCCATGAGCATGGCCACGACCACCCGGGGCAGACGTATGGCGAAGAGGATCTCGCGTTCAGTGCCGCTCATGGTGAAGGGATTGATCATCCGCGGCCCCGCAAAAAGAGCCAGCGCCAGGATCATGGCTGCCACGATGATAAATATCCCGAACCTCACCGTTCGCATGCGATAAGCTCCTCAATGCCCTTGATGACCCGCGGTCCAAGCCGGTACAGGCTGTCGCTTATGTAAAACACTGAACCGTTTCCCACAGCGGGGACTGACGCCAGCCTGTTCAGGATCTTCCGGGAAACATCCCGCATGTCCATCCCTGATGCTTTGCCGACGAAGATCACGTCAGGAGACCGGCGAATGACCTCCTCAATGGAGTATTTTGGATAGGAGGTCTTCGCTGATACCGCGATGTTCTCGTATCCAAGCAGTCCGATGGCGTCATCCATGACCGTGCCGGGTCCCGCGACAATAAGGGGCTCAGGCCAGATAATAAAAAGGACCTTTTTGTGCTCTGCTGAATGCCCTTTTTGTGATGCAGCGATTCTGTACTTATAGTGATCGATGCCGTCCTGAATCTCTTGTGCCAGTCTGTCTGACTTTTTCGGCGCTCCCACGAGAACGCCCATATCCCGGATTCCCTGGGGAAGCTCGGCAAGTCTTCGTGCCGTAAAAACGTAAGTCCGGATCTTAAGGGAACGAAGCCGGGCCTCGAACTCTTTCGGATTGCCGTCCGTGGTCATGACGACCAGGTCGGGCTTCATGGTGATGACAGCCTCAATCGAAGGATTGGACATGCCGCCGATCTTCGGTTTTGACTTTGCCTCTTCGGGATAATCGCAGAAGCTCGTGACGCCGACGATGCGATCGCCCAGTCCGAGCGCGAACAGGATCTCGGTCGTGCTCGGTGCAAGGGACACGATGCGCTGAGGCGGCTCTGCAGAATCAGCCCGACCCCATACCGTAAAACAGAGCACAAAGGCGCCAATCATTATTATCCCGAGGTAAAAATCCCCCCTCCGCCCCCCTTTGCCAAAGGGGGGCGGAGGGAATTTACTCTGTACTCGGCACTCCGTACCCCGCATTTTTTCTCCGTGTCAATCCGTTCATCCGTGGTAAAAAGCAATAAAAAATCCCCAGCCTTCTCTTCAAGACTGGGGATTAATAGACGTAAATTAACCCACACAGGGTCTTACGGCCGAAGACTGTGCGAGAACATCCTGACAGGTTTTCTGGCTCTCCCACCTCTACCTGCCTTCCCAGCCCATATGCACGGCCAGTGGCGTTCTTCGGTAAAAGCTTTGACCCTGTCTTTCAACAGGGCCGGGATTACAGCGGCGGGTCCGCTCCCGATTCTCACGGGATTCCCTTTGCCTGGATGCAGCGTACCTATGTAAGGAACGATTGTTTTATAGCATGAACGGAATTGAAAGTCAAAATGTTTTTCCGTCATTCCCGCGCAGGCGGGAATCCAGAGTTTTCAGGATTTTTCTGGATCCCCGTTTTCACGAGGATGACGAATTATACTGCCAAAGAGCCTTTTTCATTCTCTATGCTTCATTCTCAGCGGTTCCCTCAAGCCGTTCTTTAAGGTTCTTTACGAACTGCCTCGTTATCTCCCCGAGCTTTTCGGCCGCGACGATGTCCTGGAGCATCGAGAGCGGTCCGATGACATGGGCCTCGAGCCGGTACGTGATCTCCGTCTCGTCCCCGGAAATCCTGCGAAGGGCGATAGACCCTGTACTCTTGAATTGCTCCGCTTTCGCGTCCCATGCGATCTTTTCCCCTTCTTTGAATTCCGTGTTATGCGTGAATATGTCGACCGTGCGGCTGAAGGGGCCCAGGGACAACCTGACGGTCCAGATCGAATCCATATCATTGAGGATCTTGACCCCCTTGCATCCCGGAAAAAGACAGCCGACCTCATGCCGGTCCGCTATGAACGACCAGACCATCTTGAGCGGAAGGTTGACCGTAAACACTACTTCTTTTGCCGGCATCTTCCTGTTCCTCCACCATCATACTATCACGGAAAGCTGTAATCCCTCAGTTACAAGCAAGCGCTCTATAGGCGCTGGCGGCCCCTGAGCGAAAGACGCGCTCAGGAGCGCCTGCACGCTATGGTGAGAAACAACGCAATATTTTGATTCCCCTTCGGCGGATACTTCCGGCAACACGACGTTCTCAGCGCGATTGCGCGGCCAAGTGAAGGGGCTGTCAGCGCCTTATACCTCCGTAACTGATGCAATACCAATGTTACCACGTTCCACTTGCATTTTGTTCACAGGTATTGTATAACCGTGCACATGCGACTCACGTTGAAGCCCGTCGACATTCTCTCTCTGTTGTTCATCGGCCTGCTCTCGGCCGTCACCATCGCCTTCTTCCCGCTCATCCCCTTCTGGGGATGGCTCGTGATGCGATATGCTCTTCTCGCCCTCGCAATTGTTTCCGTTGCCTTGTACAACGGACGGGCGCACCCCTGGAAACCGGCCGTGCACCTCCAGGCCTTTCTGCCGGTGCTCGTCATCATGGTAATATTCGACAGCCTTGGCGACCTCATCCCGCAGCTCTGGCCGCGCTATTTCGACGATGTCCTGATCAGGATCGACTACGCGATATTCGGAGTTCACCCCACGCTCTGGACAGAACGCCTCATTCACGCCGGGCTCACAACTGCGCTCCAGTTCGCTTATATAAGCTATTATCCCATGTCGATCACGCTCGCCGTCATCCTTCTTATGAAAAACAAACCGGAGAAGTTCGACACGGCTGTCTTCGGGCTCATTCTCTGTTTTTACCTTTCCTACGTCGGCTACATCCTCATCCCCGCCGTGGGCCCGCGGTTCACCCTCGCCCATCTGCAGACAACGAGCCTCCAGGCGAACTCTCTGACCACGGCGATCCAGAACACGCTGAACAGCCTCGAATACAACAAGACCGACGCGTTCCCGAGCGGCCATACCGCTGTGGCCCTCATGACGCTTTATTACGCGTGGAAATCCGGGGAAAAGGCGCTTGCCGGCATCCTGCTCCCGCTCGTATCGGGATTGATCTTCGCAACGGTATATCTCAGGTATCACTATGTCATTGACGTGATTGCCGGGGTCCTGCTCTTCGCGGTCACGATCTACCTGGCGCCGAAGCTGTATGAGGGGCTTTCAAGATTAACCAAACCATCCGACGGCTAATGTCATAGCAGCGCCCGACACGATGGGGATCACAAGATTGTCATTGACGGGAAGCGGGATGAGTTCGACCCCTGCCGCGATCAATGCGCCGAGAACGATAACCAACGGCAGGGGAGCTATCCCGATCCGGGTGAGAAGAAATCCCGCCGCCAGGGCGGCAAGGATAAAAGCGGCCGTGCCCTCCAGGCTCTTATCTCCGATCCTGGTCTTTCCGTAACGCTCTCCCACGGCAGTCGCGGCCACATCGCCGAAAGCAAGAAAGCAGACCGCGGCCGTCGCTATTGGCGCGGAATAGAGAAAGAGAGAAAGACCGATGCCGAGGACATAAGGCGCCGTGCCCGTGAGCTTATTCGCCTCATTCTGACGGACAAAACTGCCGAACCGGGAATAGATGAATTTGTTCACTGAAGGGACCTTCAGACGGACGATATCGAGCGCGAGGACAATGAAAAAGAGCGCGCCGTAAAACAGGAGCGCCCGCTCTCGACCGAGTATATAGTACACGGAGAGCAGTCCGATCCCGCCGAAGAGGTGATAGATTTTGCGACCAATATGTTTCATAAGTTCAAATTCGACCCAAGACGAAAACAATTTTTCACCACGAAGACACGAAGACCACAAAGTTCATACAGAAAATCAGTTGATTTTCTTCGTGTCTTAGTGTCTTTGTGGTAGGCTTTTGGTTCCGGCTTGAATTTGGTATTAAATCTTCTTCTCGTACAATCTGTATTTCTTGTACAACTTCCCGCCCATGAGTTCGCAGCCCTTCTGCATCAGGGTGTTGTCCTCCAGCACCCATGACATCTCCGCCCGTTCATAGCCTTTTTTCATGGCTGCCTTGAACGATTCGAGGTAGAGCAGCCCCTCGATGCCTTTTCTCCGGTATTCCTCTTTCACTCCCATGGTCAGGACGCGAATGTCGCTGATCTTCCGGGAATACCACAGGAACTTCATGATCCCCACCAACCCGAGCCTGCCGTTTATCTTGCTCAGCGCCTGATTGTAGTCGGGCACGGCCATGAAGAACCCGGCGGGATTTCCGTTCACCTCCGCCATGATGAGCAGCTCCGGCACGATGAGAGGCTTGAGCCGTTTTGCCATGGAGTCTATCTCTTCGTCGGTCATCGGCACAAAACCCCAGTTATGGCTCCATGCCGAGTTATAGATGTCTTTTACCGCGGTCAGTTCCTTATTAAACTGTTTCATATTCGCAGGCCGTATGATAAGACCCGGGACCCGAGCCTTCAAGCCTGCTGAGAGCTTTTCGAGCCTTCCGGCCGCGGACACGTTCTTGATGACCGAGATATACGCATAGAGGTCCTTGACCTTTGTCATGCCGCATCGTTCCATGTAGTCGAGATAGTAGGGCGGGGTATAGGTCATCATGATCATCGGCGGAGAGTCAAAGCCTTCGAGAAGAAATCCGCACTCGTCATTGGCGGAGGGGTTCATCGGGCCGCGCATGAGCTCGATGTCGCGGTCCTTCAGCCAGCGCGAGGCGGCGGAAAGCAGCCCCTCGGCAACGGAAGGGTCCGGCAGGCACTCAAAGAAGCCGAAAAAACCGGCCTGCTCATTGTGGATATTGATATGGTTGCGGTCGATGATCGCCGCGATCCTGCCGATGACTTCTCCGTTGTTCCGGGCAAGAAAATACGCGGCTTCTGCGTGGCGAAAAAAGGGGTTTTTACCGCCCAGGATGAATTTCATCTCACCCAGGAGCGGCGGGACCCAGTTCGGATTCCCTTTGTACACGTCCCAGGGAAAACGGATGAACTGGTCCAGTCCCGACTTTCCTGAAACTTGCTCTATCTGCATAACCATTCCATATTTTTTTGATTTACCACGGTGCGCACAGGACGTATTTTTGTAGCGTTGCCCTTTACGGGCAACGTAATTCCGTCGGAGATAATGGCCACGGGCCACACCGACCCCGACGCTACAACTACCCCTTACCACTTACGCCTCTATATTATTCCCAGCTTTTTCCCCGCCTTTTCCAGTATTCCAAGCACCCGGTCGAGCTGTTCCTCCGTGTGCGTGGCCATGTAGCTCGTGCGGATCATGCACCGTCCCGCCGGCACGGCGGGAGGCGCCACGGGATTCACGAACACCCCGTCCTCGCTCAGGAGCTTCCACATCGTGAAAGCCCGCTCCATCTCTCCCATCATGAGCGGGATGATGGGCGTCTCGGCAACGCCGGTGTCGAACCCCATCTGCTTGAAGGCCTTCATCATCTTGTTCGTGTTCGCCCAGAGGCGCTCCCTCCGCTCCGGTTCCTGATCGATGACGTCGAGGGCCGCGATGACGGAGGCCACGGACGCCGGCGGCGGGCTCGCGGAAAAAATGAGCGGACGCGACGTGTGTTTCATATAGTGGATCACATCCTCATCGGCCACCACGAATCCGCCGATCGATGCGAGGGACTTGCTGTAGGTGCCCATAATGATGTCGACTTCCTTCTCGAGCCCGAAATGCTCGGCGGTGCCGCGGCCGGTCTTGCCGAGGACCCCCACGCCGTGGGCGTCGTCCACCATGATCCGGGCGCCGTATTTTTTGCAGACCTTCACGATATCGGGAAGCGGCGCAATGTCTCCCTCCATGCTGTACACGCCGTCCACCACGACGAGCTTGCCCCGGTCGCCGATGTTCTTGAGCACATGGTCGAGACTTCTCATGTCGTTGTGGCGGAATTTCTTCACCTCAGCGAACGACAGCCTGCAGGCATCGATGATGCTCGCATGATCGAGCTTGTCGATCACGACGACGTCGTCCTTGCCGGCAATGGACGAGATGATGCCGAGGTTTGTCTGGTATCCCGTCGAAAACGTGAGCGCCCCTTCCTTGCGGAAAAATGAGGCGAGTTTCTCCTCAAGCTTCACGTGCAGGTCCAGGGTCCCGTTCAGGAAGCGCGAGCCGGCACAGCCGCTTCCGTACTTCCGTATTGCCTCAACGGCGGCTTCCTTGACCTTCGGATGGCTGGTAAGCCCGAGATAGTTATTCGACCCGAGCATGATCATCTTCTTGCCCTGAACCGTCACTTCAGGGTTCTGTTCCGATTCGACCACGCGAAAATACGGATAGAATCCGGCCGCCATGATCTCTTTCGCCGTCGTGTATTTTCTGCACTTCTCAAAAAGGTCCAACGTTTCCACCTCCCTCAATTTCTCTACCTCCCTCAGCGCTATCGCTCCGACCGGCGTTAATTTTATTCCCGTCCTGCTTTATGTGATCCAGCCCTGTTTCCGGTACCACTCCCAGGTGATCTTGAGGCCCTTCTCCAGCGGAAATGCGGCCCGGAAACCAAGCTCGTTCTCGATCTTCGTGAGATCGCAGGTCCAGTATCTCTGGACCGCCTCCCGCACCTTCTGCCTGTTCGTCAACGCGGGCCGTGATGTAAAAACGCTGCCGAGCTCCGACGCCAGTCCCATCAGGTACGCAGCCCAGCACGGTATCCTGATGGTCCGCGCCCTGACGCCCCCGGAGGAGAGCAACGCCTCTCTGAACTCCGACCAGGAATACGGCCTGTCCTCGGCGACAAAATAGATGCTTCCGCTCACCGTCCGTTTTTCCGCCGCGAGCAGCAGCGCCGAAGCCAGGTCTTTCACAAAGCAGGGATTGATGAACCGGTCCCCTCCGGACAACTCGACCCACAGTCCCTTTGCCGCCCAACGGAACAATTCGTACATGTCCGCGTCTCTCGGGCCGTAGACCGCAGAGGGCCGGAGAATGACGACGGGGAATCGGTCCTTGTACCGCATGGCCTCTTCTTCAGCCAGGAGCTTGCTCTTGCCGTAATCAGACACCGGCCGCGGACTGTCCGTATCCTTGACCGGCGTCCCGACACCGCTCGGTCCGGCCGCGGCAAGACTTGAGACAAGGATGAACTTGCTGATGCCCGGATTATGGCGCGCGCAGGCTTCGAGAATATTTCTCGTGCCGAGCTGGTTCACCTCATAGTATTCTCTCGCGCGCCTCGCCTTGGTCAATCCGGCAACATGAAAGACAAGAGAAACATCCTTCACCGCAGACGCAAGCGATTCGGGCAAAGAGCAGTCTCCCTTGACGAGACGAACATCAAGCCCCTTGATCCACCGGAGATGCGCAGGGTCCCTCACCAGACAGGTTACGGTGCTTCCTCGTTGAAGCAGGGATTCCACCAGATGACTGCCGACGAGGCCGGTGCCTCCGGTGACCAGAACGTTTTGATGTTCGACCTGCACCATATCCTTTCGAGCGTGAGTGAACAAAAATTTACGGTAGTGTAACCAAAGTATGCCGTGTTGTCAAGGATTATGAGTTCAGTTCCGTTTTTTCCAAGAAAGCTCTCGCCCCGAAACATTGAAGGAACAAAGAAGCGGATTAACCTGTTTGACGTTTTTCCTGGTTTCATGAACAGAGAGAGAATAAGGAAAGAGAAGGAAATAATTTGTCTGTGGAAGCTCGTCACCGCTTCGTTCATCCCCTCCTCTTCGAAGAGCTGAAAGAACGATTCATATTGAATGATCCCGCTTCCTGCCGGAGCACGATTCGAGAGGTCTCAACCGTTATTTCACCGGCGAAGTCATGATATAGTCATTATCTTTTTTTGCGCCGTGACAGTTTATGCAGACGTCTACCCTTCCCGCCGCGAGCGCCTTCCCGTCAGAAGCATATTTAAACCAGTGCCAGTCACCCGCCTGGGGATTATAACCTTTGATCTTGATCATCACCGTAAGGTTGGCGAGCTTTTTATCAGAATCGTAGTTTTCCACGACGATCAGGGAACCGAACGCCATTCCTGCCTTGCCGGTGATCGACCGGTATGCAACGGGATTAACGTAGGCGGTGACAAAAGCCCCGTGAGGGTCCTTTCCGGGAGTAAATTTTTCTTTGCCAGGCCAGAGCTGCCATGACGTGTACGGGGTGTCTTGAGTAAAATATATGAAGAATTTTGTCGCATCAAGTCCCGCCTTCTTGACATCGCATCCCGGAGCGTCCGTCATATCCTGTGCATGTGTTATGAGATAAGGCCAGAAAAAGAAAGCCGTGACGAGAGCATACAAGAATAGTTTTTTCACATGAATCCCTTTTGAGATAAAGCCGAAGTAGTGAGAGACAATGCCCCGCTCTCACTACCTCGGCAAACTTACCTTCCGAGATCACGGTTCTCTTTCCAATCAATGTCTTCCCGGATCGAGCTTGCTGCCGCGGTTTGCCCAGTAGATGTAGGCCTCAAGCGCCTTCATGGCGTCTGAGTCCGGGTCGAGCTTTTCTCCCTCGTTCGGCTTCTCGATGCACCAGTTGATCATGTCCCGGAGCGTCGAAAATTTGTTGATCTGCTCCTGGAACTTGGGAAACTCATAGGGATGGTTGTCGGACGCAAAGGGATGGCACATGGCGCACGCCATTCCGGTCCGGGAGAGCTTGGTCCCCATCTTCTTTTCCGTGGCGGCATCGCCGTGGAACAGCAGGTCGCCGATCTTTACCTGCTCCATAAAAACTTCCTCAAAGGCCTTGAGCTGCTCCGGCGTATGCTTTGCCTTGTGCGCCATGCCGGGGGTGGCTCCAAAAACAATGAACGCGATCAGCCCCAGGGACGCGGCCGGCGCCGCGAGACTCAACAGTGTTTTTTTCTTCATGACTCATTCCTCCTCGCGCAAAAAGGTTAGTATTTTTTTGTCCAGACCCTACGGCAGATCGGCGATCCTGGGGTGCAGTATCTGGTTGTCATTGTCGCCGGTCCCCGAATCCACCTTGGTCGTGGCAAATACGTCTTTCCGCCACATCATGTACTCGTAATTTACTTTCCCGGCCGCTGTAACGGCCAGATTGCCCCATCCCACGCCGTCAAAGTGATCACCGGGATCGACGCGCACCAAGGGCGTTGTGAGTTTGGGCACGCCTGTGGGCGCATACGGCCATGTCCACGACGTGGCGAGCATGCCGATGGACCGCATCCTGCCGATCTCGTTGTACAGCACCTGGTGGGTGTGGCCGTGGATGTTCGTGACGTTGCTGTACGGTTTGAGCGCCTCCTGCACCTCCTGCCAGTCCCTTATCCAGAAATTCCACGGAGGATAGTATTCATAGAGCGGGTTGTGGCTGAAGAGGATGACGGGCTTGTCCTTGGGCCAGTCGGAAAGCGTCCTGCCCAGCCAGTCGAGCTGGTCCTTGCCCACGCCCGCCCACGGTCCGGCGACGGAGCCGTCAAGGGTCGCCATGTGTCCCATCCGCTCCTGCGGCGACATCTTCTTTACCGACCAGTAATCCGGTCCGCGGCTTATGGTGTCGAGCCCGATAAAACGCACTCCCTTATGATCAAACGTCCAGTTGGGCTTGCCGAACAGCTTCTCCCATGCCGCTCCCATGTCCAGGTACCAGTCATGCTCGCCGGGGATATAGTATTTCTTCACCCTGATCCCTTTCAAGATGTCCGCGCCGAGCTGAAGTTCCACCGGGTCGCCGAGCTGTGCCAGGTCTCCGCCGAAGATCATGAAATCCGGGGCGGGCTTCATGGCCTTCACGTCATTGACGGCCCTCTCGGCTTTCTCTACAAAACGCGTGTTCAGCGTCCTGGGGTAGAGGTGGGTGTCGGAGATCCATGCGAAGCGGAACGGTTCGGCGCCATATGCCACATCGATGGTCTGGATGAACGGGAACAGCCCGCTTGCCGCGGCGCCTGCTACTGCCCCCGCCGCGAGCGACCTGCGAAGAAATATACGACGGGTAATTCCGTTTGTCCTGCCGGGATCGCCTCCCGGCGGGACTGTCTTACTCACTAATTTTTTGTCCATCTGGTCCTGCTTACACATAAGCTACCCCCTCTCACAGTGATTTAACTGCCGCACATGATACGCTACTTTTTGATTTCAACGGGGACCGTTACTGTCTCATTCGCCTTGACGGTGACAGGCATCTCCATGCTTCCGGTGTACTCCTGCCACACGACCATGGTGTACTCTCCCGGCGGGACAGCGGGTATGCTGAATGTGCCGTCCTTTCCCGTAATCGCATAGTACGGGTTGTCGGCCGCATAGATCCAGGCCAGCATCCAGCCGTGGGCATCGCACTCGACACGGACGATTCCCGGTTTTTTGATCGGACGCTCCACCCGCATCCCCTGCTTCGGCATGGCCACGTTGAATACGGTGGCCTTGATCAAAAAGCCGTGGGTGTTATGGAGCACCGGGTCGGAGTTCAGGATTGCCAGGTTCATCCCCGCAGGCATCACTTGCACGTGGGGTTCGAAATTGCACTTGCGGTTGTTGATGGTGGGCGTCTTTTTCGGCTTGTCCCACCGTTTGCCCTTCGGGACCTCTTTCAAATAAACAATGGCGTTCATCACGCCGCTGTCCGGACCGACAATGACTTGCGGCTCGTCCCGAATGCCCCCGCAGAACTCCTGGTCCTTGGTCGGGATGATTTTTCTCGTCGGCACGGAGCCGGTGTAGGTCACCTTACCCTTGATTGCGCCTCCGTTGGCAACCTGCATCTCCTCGTAAGACCACGCAGAGGAAACCAGGCCGAGCAGGCACACGGAAACAAGAGAAATGAAAATGCTTTTTCGAAGTTGCATGAATGTACGCCCCCTTTCAAAAATAGAATATCACTCTGAGATGAGTATGCGGCAAGAGCGGCAGACGCCGTTACAGACCGGGGCCCCATCCTCCCCAGTACTTGATAAGGTAATAAATTCCCCACACGATAAGGCTTGCATACACGATAATGAGCCACACCGGAACCTTTCCCTCGTATGACTCTATCCCGCCGAGGTACGTCTCTTTTTCATTCTCATTCTCGTCCATCGCCAAGCTCCCGTTCGAGTATGCGGTATTTGACGTCCTCGGTATCCTCCATCTGTCCGGAGAGCACCGCCCAGATGAATATGGAGAGCGCCCCGAGACCCATGCCGAGAGCCACGCAAAAAGCGAAGAGTACGGTTATTTCTATCATGGAGGCTACCTCGCGTCCGCTGACAGACTAAGGACAAAAAAGGTCAAAGCCCAGCCGTCGTCGGGAGACGTGAAGGAGTCGCTGAACGACGGCATGGGCGTGCCGCTCAGTCCCGTCATGAAGGTCCGGAAAATATCTTCCGGCCGCGGGCCGCTCTTGAAAATACCCAGGGTAAAGTTCGCAGGAGGGATCCTGTTCCCGAAATCATCTTCCAGCGTGTCCGACTTGGGCCCGTCCCCTTTACCCTCATTGCCGTGGCACTCCCAGCACTTCATCTCCTCAAAAACTTTTCTCCCGTTCGCGATCAGCTCCGGCGTCGGTTTAGGCAGCCGGGGGATCATGATCGGCGGCTCCGGTGGAAACTGCTTAAAATCAGGAGAGAACGTCTTGATGAAATGAATCACGTCCCACCGGTCGTCTTCAGGGAGATTGAACCACGGCGGCATGGCGGTCCCCCTGATGCCCGTGGTGATCGTCCGGTATATATCCGAATCCAGGGGAACGGAGCCCGTGGGTGTCGTCCGGAATTTAAAAACGCCCGAGGTGAAGTCCCTCGGCTGGGCGACCTCGAACAATACCGCGAGAGGCGCAGGCCCTTGCCCGTCTCCCTTATCGCCGTGGCAGCCGGCGCAGCGCCGCTCATACACAGCCTTGCCGTGCTCAAGGGAAGCCGTTGTCTCGATGGAGGCGGAGCCTGCCTGAACGATCTGATAGGGAAACGCGTCGCGCCACTTCCCTTTGTTCATCCCCATATTCTGCACAAAAGCCACGACCGCCTTGCCGTCTTCGCTCAGGATACGCTTGCCGTCAACCTTTTCTTTTTTAAAGAACCAGGTGAATTTCGGCATTGTGGAATCAGGCACGATTGCCCGGGGGTCGAAATAATGCGCCGCGTGCCAGTCGTCCCCGTACTTTCCGCCGACGCGCGTGAGGTCCGGCCCGATCCTCCTCGTGCCCACGAGATGCGGGAGATCGTATGCGTATTCACCAAACTCCGAGACAGGTCCCCAGCGCCGGTCCTCTCCGGCCACGGGCCGCAAATACTGGGAATGACAGTACCAGCACCCTTCGCGAATATACACCCCTCTCCCTTTCTCCAGCAGTTCGGAGTACGGTACGGCATCGGCTCTTATCTCCGTGAGCTCGCCCAGCGATGTCCGGACCGTCCTGGTGACGGTCTTTACCCTCGCTTCCTTCATGAGATAGGGGAAAATCCCCTGCACCGCAAGGGCGAGGAAGAAAAAACCGAAACCCGCAATGAGGGCGATCGTTCTTGCCCGCTTCATGCCTTCACCCCCGGCAGTCCCCTGCTCGTAACATAGAGGTTGATCCCCACCAGGGCGATCCCCACATCCATGGTGATGCCCGTGAATGTCCTGATGAACCAGTACGGTTTCATGGTCACTATGCTGTCCACGAACTCGGATCCGGCCATGAGCTCAGTGCCCTGGATGAGCCCCTGGATGATGAGGATGAATATCATGGCGGAAATCCCTCCCATGATCATCCACGTGCTCCACGCTGCCGTGGTCACGCTGAAGGAACCGTCGGCAACCCGCGGCCAGACATAATAGCAGGCGGCGAGGACCCATATCACGTATCCGCCGAAGACCGTGGCATGGGAGTGCGCGATGACGAAGTCCGTGAAGTGCGTCGGCTGCTGGACGCTCCGGAGCGCCTCGAACGAGCCTTGCGTGCTCCCGATAAAATACATGGCAGCGCCGAAGATCATGAGCTTGACGGTGAAATCGGTCTGAAACTTGTTCCAATTGCCTTTGAGCGTTCCGAAAAAGTTGGCAACCACGGTCCAAACGGGAATGATCAGCATCATGCTGGAGACGATCGCGATGGTCTGGGTCCAGTTCGGCACCGGGCTGTAAAGGTAGTGATGGATCCCCACGAAGGGGTAGAAGAACGCCAGCGACCAGAACCCGATGAGTGAGAGCCTGTGGCTGTACAGGGGGTTCCGCGCCGACGCAGGCAAAAAGAAATAGATGACGGCAAGACC
>Ga0209342_10005260_pt1 | contig 13290 bp, 13 predicted proteins | sample RifCSP16_2_FD_184023 | JGI IMG/M metagenome (GOLD analysis project Ga0209342, IMG submission 184023) | Soil microbial communities from Rifle, Colorado - Rifle CSP2_sed 16_2 (SPAdes) (version 2) | ecosystem: Environmental > Terrestrial > Deep subsurface > Rock core/Sediment | place: Rifle... | reverse complement strand
CATCCCCGGCCTGGAGGGCGCCCTCGACGGCGCGGCGTGTCGCGCCGCCTGCGGGGATCTGGAAGACGCCGAATCCGAGGACGGGGATGGCCGTGCCGCCGTTGAGCGGCAGCGAGGAGTCGACCGAGAGGGCCACGGGCCGCAATGATGGCAGCGAGTTCTTGAGGGTGCGGTTCGCCCCCTCCCCGGGGGACGAAGCGGAGGGCAACGGGTCAACCGAATCCATTTCTACCCCCTGGGGCCCTGAAGCGGGCATGAAGGTCGGCATCCTCGGCAGCGGCGATGTTGCGCAGTCGCTTGGGAAGGGGTTCGCCAAGCACGGCCACGACGTGATGATCGGCTCGCGCGACCCAAGGAGCGCAAAGTTGGAGAAATGGAAGGAGGAGGTCGGCGCGAAGGCGTCGACGGGCTCCTCCGCGGACGCGGCGAAGTTCGGGGAGATCGTCGTGCTGGCAACCCTCGGTGCCGGGACGGCGGCGGCCCTGGACGCCGCAGGCCCGAAGAACCTGGAAGGCAAGGTCGTGGTCGACGTGTCGAACCCGCTCGACTTCTCCAAGGGCATGCCCCCGGGCCTCTTCGTGGGCACGACGGATTCGCTCGCGGAGCAGACGCAGCGGAAGCTCCCGAGCGCGAAGGTCGTGAAGTGCTTCAACACGGTCTCCCACGTGCAGATGGTGGACCCGCGGGCCAAGGGCGGCAAGCCGAAGATGCTGGTCGCCGGGGACGACGCGGCGGCCAAGAAGAAGGTCGACGAGTTCCTCAAGGGGCTCGGGTGGGGCGGCACGATCGACTGCGGCGGGCTCGACGGCGCGAGGTGGCTTGAGGCGCTCGTGCCGCTTTGGGTGCGCGTCGCGGGCGAGCTGAAGTCGTGGGACGTGATTTTCCAGCCGGTGCTGCCGTGACTCTCGAGACCGCGACCCTTGGCGGCGGCTGCTTCTGGTGCCTCGAGGCGACCTTCGAGATGCTCGAGGGCGTCCTGAAGGTCGTGAATGGGTACGCGGGCGGGACGGTCGAGAACCCGAGCTACAAGGCGGTGTGCACGGGCACGACGGGCCACGTGGAGGTCGTGCAGGTGACCTTCGACGCGGCAAAGCTCCCGTTCCCGGAACTCCTCGAGGTCTTCTTCTCGATCCACGACCCGACAACCGTGAACCGGCAGGGGGCCGACGTAGGGACACAGTACCGCTCGATCATCCTCACGCACGACGAGATCCAGAGGAAGGCGGCGCAGGACGCGATCCGGAACATGGACGCCTCGGGCTCCTTCCCGAGCCGAGTCGTCACGCAGGTCGAGCCGCTCAAGAAATTCTACCCGGCGGAGGACTACCACCAAGGCTACTACCGGAAGAACCCAGGCGAGGGCTACTGCCAGATGGTCATCTCGCCGAAGGTCGCAAAGATGCGAAGAGCATGGGCGGGCAAGCTCAGGACTTGAGCAACTCGTGCGCCCAATCGAGGAGACGGCGGGAGCGCTTGAGCAGCACCTCGGCGCTCGACCGCTTCACGAGGCCGGACTCATACGCGACCTGGCTCTTGAGCTCGAGAACCGCGGTGAGCTGCTCAGCTTTCTCGCGGGCCCCCGGCGCGCCGCTTCGGGCGAGGAGGCCCGACGCGTCGTCGTGGCTCGAGGAACTCGAGCGCTCGCCAACTTCAAAGACGCACACCGCGTCAGCCGCTGCGATGGCGGCGTGGATCGCATCGAGGCCCGCCGCCCGCCATCGGCCTGCCGCCGCGCTGGCCTCGGCGGCGGCCTGGAATTCGTGGGCCGCCTCAAGGTACTCAAGGGCCTCTTGCAGGTGCACCCGCCTCGACGCCCCGGGCATCCTTACTCCTCCGGCCACAGGACGCGCCCTTCCCGCTCGATTGCCCTAAGCAGGGGCGAGCCACGCTTGCGCTCGTATTCCGCACGCGTATAGATGATGGGCCGCACGCGGGTGCCGTAACGCTCGCGGAGGTTCTCCCGGACCAATGCAACGGCCCGCCGAGCGGCTGCCCGCTGCTTCGGACCCAACACGACGATCAGGAGGTCTACGTCGCTCTGTGCTCTCTCGTCGCCACGGGCGGCGGACCCGAAGAGGACGATTCGGAGCGCGGAGGTCCCTCGGGTGAGAGGCTCCACGACGGATGACATGGCCTCGCGGCGCCCCTGCGCCTCAGCGCGAAAAAGCGAACGGAGCGCGCGGAAGAGGGGGTGGTCCGGCCGCGCTTCCCATTGGTACGCCCGTCCAACGACCCGAGAGCGGACGATCCCCTCGAGTTCGAACCGGCGCAGGACCTCGAGCGCGCGGTGGGTGGGGGTGCGCGCCATTCGAGCGAGTTCGTTGCTGGTGGAGCGCCTCTCTGGGTGGCCCGCAAGGACGCGCAGGAGCCGCGTCGCGCCTTGGCTGAAGAGGAGCCCGTCGAGGGGATTGTTGAGGCGCACGGCTTTACCATCCGGTAAAATATCTTACCAATTGGTAATAGATAAGACTACCGTCCAGTCCTGCGAAGCGCGGCCGTGTGGTGAGGGGTGTGCGCGGGCAAGGGGCGCCTTGAGCGTGTGAGTTCATCGAGGCGGGAAAGGGGGCCGGCGCCGCGACGGCGCCGGGAAGAGAGAACACACGCTTCCCTTCACGAATCCAGATACCTGTAGAACTCGTAGGGGCTGGGCCTCAGGCTCGTCTGGAGGTGCTCGTCCATCTTGAGCTCGAGGTACTTCTCGAGGACGTCCTCGGACATGACGGGCTTCAGGAAGTCGTGGTCGTTCTCAAGCTCCTCGACGGACTCGCGGAGCGACCCTGGCAGCTCGCGGATCCCAAGGGCCTTGCGCTTCGCGTGCGTGAGCTTGTAGATGTCCTCGTCGACGGGGTCGCCGCAGTCCATCTTCTTCTTGACGCCGTCGAGCCCCGCCGCGAGCATCGCGGCAAACGAGAGGTACACGTTCGCGCTGGGGTCCGGCGTCCGGTACTCGATGCGCGAGGCCGCCTCGATCCCCTTGAAGTAGCGGGGGATGCGGATGTTCGCGCTGCGGTTCTTGCGGGACCACGCGATGAACACGGGCGCCTCGTAGCCAGGGACGAGGCGCCGGTACGAGTTCGTCGTCGGGTTCGTGATCGCGCAGAGCGCGCGCGCGTGGTGCATGAGGCCGCCAATGTAGTACCGGCAGACCTGCGAAACCTCCGCGTACTTGTCGTTGGGGTCGTACATCGCGTTCTTCCCTTTCTTCCAGATCGACTGGTGGACATGCATGCCCGACGCGTTGTCCCCGAAGATCGGCTTCGGCATGAAGGTCGCGATCTTGCCCATCTTGTGCGCGACCATCTTCATGACGAACTTGTAGGTGATCGAGTTGTCGGCGGCGGGCACCATCGTGTTGTAGCGCATGTCGATCTCGCACTGGCCCGCGGTCGCGACCTCGTGGTGGTGGGCGTCGAGCGTGATGCCGAAGTCGTCCTGGAGGATGTTGCAGGCCTCCGTGCGGTAGTCGTGGAGGGTGTCCTGGGGAGGCGCGGGGTAGTACCCTTCCTTGAAGCGGATCGGTGTGTTCTTGCCGTGGTCGGGGCCGTTCGACCAGGGCGCCTCGCCGGAAATGATCTCGTAGCCGCAGCCCGCCCACGGGTTGCGCACTGCGTCCGCGGTGGGCAGCATCTTGACCGCGTCGAAGACGAAGAACTCGATTTCGGGGCCCCAGTACGTCGTGTCGTAGCCTTGGGCCTTCGCGAACTCGACGGCGCGCTGCGCGACGTGGCGCGAGTCCCTTGAGAAGCGCTCGTGGGTGCCGCCTTCGTGGACGTTCACGATGAGGCGGGCGATCTTGCGCGCCTCGTGGCCGTTTCCGTTGCCTTTCCCGTTCGAGAAGTCCTGGCCGTTGAGTCCGCCGCCCCAGGGGAGGATCGCGTAGGTCGCGGGGTCGGGGTAGAGGACCATGTCGGACTCGTGGATCTCCTTGAAGCCCTTGATCGAGGAGCCGTCGAGCTTGCCGATGCCGCCCTTGAAGGAGCCCTCGTCGACGCTTTTGGTGGGCACGGAGATGTGCTGGAGGGCGCCGAGGAGGTCGACGAACTGGAGGTCGAGCCACCGGACATGTTCCTTTGCGATCGAGTTCATGACGTCCTTGGCGCTGAGGTTTTGGTTCTTCGAGGGTCCCATGGTTTGTGTCCTCCGGGGGTTGCAGGGAGCGCTCCACTTGGCGCCCGGCCGTCGAACGGCGCGGACATATATAAGGTTAGAACCGGAAAACGCCCTACAGTCGTAGGATTTCTTCCGCGAGGATCATTTGGTTGTCCCGCCGAACCCCCCGAACGAGGGCAGAGCCGGCCGCGCGTTCGGCTGGCGGCCCTCGGCAAAGCGCGTCATGATAGAAGGCCGGGCCTGCGGAGGCAGCGCTCCTCCTTGCGAAGGGGGCGTTCGCAGGGAGACGAAGTCGGGCCGGGGGCCCGGAGAATGATTAAAGCGGCGTGAGGCGTGGCCGCGTCGCATGGAATCGCGCTGGAACGAGGCCGAGGCGCAGGGCAGAAGCGACCTCGACCTCACCATCTACGCTTCGCGGCTCATCGGGGCCGAGGAGTCCCTCGTGCTCTGGGGCGGGGGCAACACCTCGGTCAAGGTGAAGGGGCTCGACTTCCGCGGCCGTGAGGCCGATGTAATGTGGATCAAGGGCTCGGGGTCGGACCTCAAGTCGATCGAGGCGAAGCACTTCGCGGGCGTCGTGCTGGAGGATGTGCGCCCCCTGCTTCAGCGCGAGAAGGAGATGGACGACGAGGAGATGGTGGGCTACCTTGCAAGTTGCCTCACGGACCCGAAAGCGCCGCGCCCTTCGATCGAGACGCTGCTCCACGGGTTCCTTCCCGCGAAGTTCATCGTCCACACCCACGCGGACCTGGTCCAGGCGCTCACGAACAACGAGCGTGGCGAAGCCGCGGTCAAGGACGAATTCGGGGAGGAGGCGGTCGTCGTCCCCTACCAGCGGCCGGGCTTCAAGCTCTCACGGATGGTCTTCGACGCGGTCTTGGAAAAGCCGAACGCGCGCTTCCTCGTCCTGCGCAAGCACGGGCTCATCACATGGGGCGAGACCGCGCGCGAGGCCTACGAGCGGACCATCGAGGCGATCACCCGCGTGGAGGCGTACATCGCCAAGGCGGGCAAGGAGAAGGACCCGGTCGCCGAGCGCGCGTGCGAGCCCCTCGCAACGGAGGCGCGAGAGGCGACCTACGCGGCGGTGGCGCCGCAGCTGCGCGGCCTCCTTTCGAAGGGCAAGCGGGTCGTGCTGCGCTTTGATGACAGCCCCGACATCCTGGACTTTGTCTGCTGCAGGGACGCCAAGCGGCTTTCCCAGGTGGGGCCGGCCACCCCGGACCACGTGCTCTCGACGCGCGTGTGGCCGGCATTCATTGACTGGCGCCCGCACGAGGACGCGGCCGCGCTCGACGCGCGCCTCAAGGAGGGCGTGGACTTGTGGCTGGCCAGGGACGAGCTCTACTTCAAGACGCACTCGGACGGAAAGCTCGCCAGGCTCGAGGCCTACCCGCGCGTGATCCTGATTCCAGGCCTCGGCATGGTGACGGCGGGACCCGACGCCAGGCGCACGCGCGTGATCGCCGACATCTACCACCACACAATCTCCGTGGTGCGTCAGGCGAGCCGGCTCGGCGCCTATGTCTCGCTCACGGAGGCCGAGGCCTTCGGGGTCGACTACTGGCCGCTCGAGCTCTACAAGCTCACGCTCCAGCCGCCGGAGAAGGAGTTCTCGCGCCGGATTGTCATGGTGACGGGGGCGGGAAGCGGGATCGGGCGGGTCGCGGCCGCGCGCTTCGCCGACGCAGGGGCCCACGTCATCGTGACCGACGTGGTGAAGGCCGCCGCCGACCAAGTGGCGCAGGAGATCGCCAAGAAGCACCCCGACCGGGCGCTCTCGATCGAGCTCGACGTGACCTCGGAGGCCTCGGTCAAGGAGGCGTTTGACGTGGCGCTCTTCGCGCTGGGCGGCATCGACGTGGTCTTCTCGAATGCCGGGATCGCGCTCTCCTCCCCGATCGAGTCGATGCCGCTTGACGACTGGCAGAGGTCGCACGCCGTGAACACGACGGGGCACTTCCTGGTCGGCCAGGCGGCGCTGCGGATCTTCAGGCGCCAGGGCCTCGGGGGCTCGATCGTGCTGAACGCCTCGAAGAACGTGACGGCGCCCGGCAAGGACTTCGGCGCCTACTCCGCCTCGAAGGCCGCGGCCGCGCAGCTTTGCCGGATCCTCGCGATCGAGGGCGCGGAGGTGGGCGTGCGCGCGAACATGGTAAACCCCGACGCCGTGTTCCAGGGGACCGGGCTTTGGTCAAGCGAGATCCGCGAAAACCGCGCGAAGGCGCAAGGGATCGACGTCGACAAGATCGAGGAGTACTACAAGAACCGCAGCCTGCTGAAGCTCCCGGTCTTGCCGGAGGACGTCGCGGAGGCCGTCCTCTTCCTCGCGTCGGACCGCGCGGCCAAGACGACGGGGGCCATGCTGCCCGTCGACAGCGGGGTCGTCGGCGCGTTCCCCCGTTAGGGCGGCTTCGAGCGGGGGCGCACCCCCTAGGTACGCACGCGCCTAGGGCGGCCCGCCTTCAAGCTCGTCGGCCGCTGCGGCCGGCACGCCCTGGCGGGCGCGGGCGAGGATCTCGCGGAGCTGCGCTTCGAAGTAGAACTCCTTCTCGCCGAAGGCCGGCTTAAGGTCGTCGAGCCACCGCGCCTGCGAGTCGTACCTGGCGAAAAAGGGCTGGCCCACCCAATCGGGGTGCCGCCCCTGGATGAAGCGCAGGACGAAGATCCGTTCCCCGTAGGCTTGTGCGACGCCGACGATCTGCACTTTGCCCGGCAAGGCCGACATCGAGGGGCCCCGGGCCGTGCGGCACACGCCGCTTACCCGCTGGTACGCCCCGCGGAACACGTGCCACGCGCGCTCGAGGGGGACCTCGAAGAAGTGGCGAGCGCCGGTGTCGCGCACCACGAACATGTAATACGGGATCATGCGAAGGTCCACCTGCGTGCGCCACATCTCGGCCCAGATGGCGGGGTTGTCGTTGATGTTCGCAAGGAGCGGGGACTGCGTGCGCATCTGCACGTTGGCCGCACGGAGGCGCTTGGCGGCCTCGCGGACGGCCGGCGTGGAAAGCTCCCGCGGGTGGTTGAAGTGCGCCATGAGCGCCATGTGCTTGCCCGCCTCCCCCGCGCGTGCGAAAAGGTCGAGGAGCTCGTCGGCGTCGTCGTCCGTAATGAACCGGTACGGCCAATAGGCGAGCGCCTTCGAGCCAATCCGGATCGTGTGGAGGGAGCGCAAGTTCGCCTCGAGGAGGGGCTCGATGTACTTGCGCAGGAACCTCGTCTTCATGAGCAGGGGGTCGCCCCCCGTGAAGAGGACGTCCTGCACCTCGGCGTGGTCCTGGAGGTAGGCGACGAGCCGCTCGGCGGCGCTCTCGGCGAACTTGAGCCCCTCCATCCCAACGAACTGGGGCCATCGGAAGCAGAACGTGCAGTAGGCGTGGCAGGTCTGCCCCTGCGAAGGGAAGAAGAGGACAGTCTCCCGGTACTTGTGCTGCATCCCTTCGAGGCGCACGCCCCGGTGCTCGGGGACGTTGTAGTCCTTCTGTCCGGCGGGGTGCGGGTTGAGCTCCCTGCGAATCATGTCGGCAGCGGCACGCACATCGGCTTCGGGCGCGCCCTGGCGGCGCAGGGACTCGATGACCTCAAAGTGGCGGGGGAGCAGCATGCCGCGCTGCGGGAAGTTGAGCACGAAAATGGGGTCGTCCGGGACGCGGGTCCAGTCGATGAGCTCGGAGACGACGTAGTTGTTTGTTTTGAAAGGGAGGACCGAACCAACGACGCGCATGGCCTCGCGGTCGGCCTCGGAGAACCGCTCGAGCTCGGCGATCTCCCCGAGGTTGTGCATGAGGTAGGCCTTGTACGCCCGCGGCACCCACTCGGGAGCGCGCTTTTCGGGCTGTGCGTTCAGTGCCATAGCTATCCTCGCGCCTTTGCGAATGGCCGCCGGCCGAGCCGGCGGCCCGTCCCGCAATTCACGAGACGGAACGAAGCCGCCGCGCGCGGACGCGCCCACGGCCCCGCAAGCAGGTGTGGGCCTCCATCGTATTTACAAATTCCCCGCAGCCCCTCATTGCGGCCGCGGCAGGCGCGGCGCCGACGCCCCTGCGCAAGATTCTCGGGTCCCCCAACCACGCGGGACGGTCGGGGCCCGGGCCCTCGTGCCAGGGCCCGCGGGAACCAAGTCGGCCAGCGCCCGGACAGCGAAACTACTAAACACCCGCGCCCGTGACCGGAGGCATCCCGACCGGGCGGAGGCGTTGCGATGGCGGGCGAAGACATCGTGGTCCAGCTGCTCGCGCTCCTCTTCGTGATGTTCGTGGCCGCGCGCCTGCTTGGCCGCGCAGTCGAAATGGTTGGCCTACCAGGCGTAATCGGCGAGATCGCCGCCGGAATCCTGCTCGGCCCGTCCGCGTTTGGCATCATCGACCCGGCCAACGTCGACTACGGGATTACCCTGGAGGCGCTCGCCGAGATTGGCATCGTCGTGCTCCTCTTTTCCGTGGGCCTCGAAACGCGCATCGGCGACCTCAAGAGGGTCGGGCGGGCGGCGAGCCAAACGGCCATGCTTGGCGTCGCGGTGCCGCTGGCGGTCGGAACCGCCGTTTTGATGGCGCTCGCCTACGAGTGGCACGCGGCGCTCTTCGTGGGGACGGCCATGGTCGCAACGTCGGTCGGTATCACGGCAAGGGTGCTCTCAGACCTCGACATGACCCAAACCAAAACCGCGAAGGTCATCCTCGGGGCGGCCGTGATCGACGACATCCTTGGGATGCTCGTCCTCGCGGTCGTTGGAGCGGTGGCTCTCGGCGGCACGGCGAATTTCCTGGATATTTCGATCGTGGTCGGTGAGGCGCTGCTATTCGTCGTGGTCGCGATCACCGTCCTGCCGCGCGTCGTCGACCGCCTTGCCGGCGAGCGCAAACTCATGGAAGGAAAGAAGCTCTACGACCGCCGGCTTGACCGGTTGAAGCCGGTGCAGACGCGCCAATCCGCCTTCGCCTTGGCAATCGCCATGTGCCTGGGGCTTGCGGCCGCGTCTTCCTTCTTCCGCCTGGCGCCGATCATCGGCGCGTTCATCGCGGGCGTCGCATTTGCCGACGTGGAACGGCGCTATCGCCTGCACGACCAGTTCGAGCCCGTGCGCGTCCTGCTCGTCCCATTCTTTTTCGTGCTGATGGGGGCGAAGGTGTCGCTTACGGCTTTTGCTGTAGACCCCTCGCTCATCGTGCTTGCCCTTGGGATCACGGCCGTTGCCTCTGCCACGAAGTACTACCCCTGCCGCTTTGGAGCGAGATCCCTCGGCCGTGGGCCGGCTCGCGCCGTGGGTTTCGGGATGATCCCGAGGGGCGAGGTGGGACTCATTGTCGCGGCGGTGGCGCTCAAAGCCGGCATCATCGATTCCCCGTTGTTTTCCGTGGTAGTATTCATGTCCCTCGGCACCAGCCTCGTGGCGCCGCCGCTGCTCCGGCGTGCGATGGCGAAGGACGGCCACGAGCATCTGCTCAACGGAGAGCGGGTCGCCAAGAGCCGTGAGTGGAGGCCCCCGGATTGAGGGCCCTTCAGTCCTCGTCGGCGGGCCGGGCCGGGAACGCGTACTCGTCCGGGGCCTCGTCGAAGAGCACGGCGCAGGCCGCGCTGCAGAACACGTAGACCTCGTCGAGGGCCTCGCGCCGCAAGGTCCCTCGAGCGGGTCCTTTGCAGACGGCGCACTCGAGGCCGGGGATGTGGCGCGGCGCCAGGCGTTTGGCGGCGGCTCGCATCGTTCTTCCCTTGCCTAAGGGGGCTTTGAGGCCTTCGTATGAACGTTAGGGGCGCTGGCGCAAGGGCCGCCTACTTCAGGGCCTTGCGAGCCGCCCCGATGTCTGCCACCTCGAAGATGATCTCGAAGTGGCCGTCCCTTTCGGAGGCGGCCATGAACCCGCCTTCGATGTTCACGCCCGCCCGGGACAGCTTGTCGGAGAGGGCGGCAAGCTCGCCCGGCGTGTTGGAAGCGGGGACGCTGAGGACCTCCTGGCGGCGGGCCTTGTAGCCTGCCGACACGAGGGCAGCGAGGGCGGCCTCGGCGTCATCGACGATGAAGCGGGCCTCGTCGGACTTTCCCGTGCCGAGGATTGCGAAAGCCCGGATGTTCACGTTTTCCCTGCCGATCGCGCCGGCGGCGGCCGCGAGCTCCCCCGGGCGGTTCGGGAGGTCAACAATGAGCTCGAAGGCGCGCACGGGCTCCCCCGCAAGCCCTTCGCGGGGACCCCCATAACCCTTGCGCCCTGAACCTTCAGAGAGCCATCCCTTCGGGCGGGGCCGCCGGAGGCTCACGCCTTGCGCGCTTCGAGGTAGTACATCGGCCAGAGCACCTCGAACTGTCCGCCGTGGACGAGGTGGCCGAGGGCCTCGCGCGCCTCGCGGCGCAGCGCTTCGCGCGCGGGGGGGGCCATCTCCTCGACCTCGAGGCGCGAGGCGGCGCGGGAGAGCCGCGCGTCAATGAGGGACTCGAGTGCGAAGGCGTGGAGCGTGTGAGTGACCGTCTCGCCGCGCACATGCGCAAACCCCGCGGCGCGAAGCGCGGCTTCGAAGTCCTCGCGCTCTCGAAGGGACTCTGCGGCGCCCGCCCAGGTCGAAAGGGCCTCGCGAAGGCGGCCAAGGCGGGGGCCGGGAGAGGCGACCTTGTGGCGCCCCAAGACGTCGTCGAGGATGCGCAGGGCCGCGACCTTGTCGAGGTGCCACTCGGCCCACAGGAAGCGGCCCCTGGGCTTCAGGACACGCCGCACCTCCGAAAGGACGTCGCCGGCGCGCAGGAAGGACACGCCGCAGCTCGAAACCGCCGCATCGAACCACTCGTCGGGGAAGTCGAGGGCGGCGGCGTCCATCTCGAGCACGCGGACGGAGGGGCCGGCCGAAGAGAGGGCGGATCGCGCGCGCGCGGCCATCGCGGCTGAGCGGTCGATGCCGACGGCGCGGCCCTCGAAGCCGATCTGCGGGGCGGCAATCGAGAGCGCGGTGCCGGTCCCGGTGCCGACGTCGAGTACCCGCTCGCCCGGCCTCAGGTCCGCGCGGCGCACGACTTCCTCGGCGAACGTGCGGAAGACCGGCGCCCACCGAGACTGCCACAAGTCCGCGTCGGCGTCCCAGAGGTCGGCAAGCAGGGCCCGGGCTTCTTCGACCTCCACGGGGGCCCTCCAGAGGACGACGCGCCGCGGCCGCTTTAGCCTTGCCGATCCGTCCCGGCGCGGCCTTGAAATGGCGCGCGCCTGGTCACTTTCTCGCGACGGCCATGACGGCTTCGTTCGGCACCCAGATCTTGCCGCCGCGCCGCGGGTACTTGCGCAGCTGCCGGTACACATCGTCCTTGACCTTCGCGACGTGCGCCCTCGGGTGGTAGTCAAGGACGGGGCCGATCGGGCTCGCGCGGCGGATCGCGTCCCAGTACTGGGAGGGCGAGTCGACGGGCATGTCGATGACCACCCGCCGGTCCTTCACCTGGCGGAACCCCGCCCGCGCAAGCGCCCCCTTGAGTTCCTTGATGTTGCCAAACTCGTACGGCGTGGGGATGTACTCGGGCTGGGCCGTATTGCGCACGATGGCGCCGATGATCAGGTCGAGGAACTCCGCGCGCCAAGGCAGGCCCCAGACGGCGACCCCGATCTGGCCGCCGGGCTTCAGCACGCGCCGCCTCTCCCTGAGCGCCTTCTCGGGCGTCGAGAAGATCTGGAGGCCGAACCGGCAGGTGACCATGTCGAAGGCGCCGCGGGGGAAGGGCAGGTCCTCGGCGTCGGCCACGCGGAACGAGATGTTCGAGGCGCCCTTGCGCCGGGCTTCGCGCCGGGCGACCTCGACCATCTTCGGCGAGAGGTCGCAGCCGACGACCTCGATCAGGGGCCCCATCCGTTTGGCAAGTGTGATCCCGGGCTCGCCCCCGCCGCAGGCCAGGTCGAGGAGCCGGCCGCGCCTGGGGACTTTCAGCATCTTGAGGAGCTCGCGGCCGTAGGGCTCGAGGTAGCGCGTCGCGAAGGCGACGTAGGCGGGTGAGGCGTAGTCCCAGGTCTCGCGCGTGAATTCCTTGTACTCCTCGGGGTCCCAGGCTTCCTCGTGTTCGAGGCCTTTGCGAGCCATAGGGCCCTGAGGAGGCGCTCCGGGTGTTAAGAACCTCTTCGCCGCCCGAGCCGAGGGGCTCCCGAGTTCCCGTTGGCGTCCGCCAGCCGCGGGTGCGCTTGCGCCGCCTGCCCGGGGCCTTTCCACGTTCGAAGGGTTTGAGGCGTGTTCTTTACAAATGAGAGGCCTTTTCCCCGCGGGGCTAACGGAATGGAGCTCGACGGAGCGGACCTGGCGATCCTGCGCGCGGTCCAGGAGGATTCGCGGCGCTCGCTGCGCGAGCTTGCCAAACTCGCGGGCGTCTCCGCGCCCACGGCGGCCGCCAAGCTCAAGGCGCTGGCAGCCAAGGGGGCTCTCAAGGGGTTTTCCGCCCAGCTTTCGCCCGAGGCCCTCGGCGAGCACGTGATGCTCCTCGAGGTGAAGGCGCGGCCAAGCGAAGTCGAGGCGGTCGCCGAGAGGCTCGGCGCGCTCCCCGAGGTCCGGGTCTGCCACATCGCGAGCCCGCACCGCGTGCTGGCGTTCGCCACCCTGCTTGACGGCGGGCTCGAGGCCGAGTTCCACGAGAAAGTGGGGCGGATCGAGCCCATCGTCTCCTACGAGAGCTTTGTCATCCGGAAAACCGTCAAGGACCTGCCGCTCGCGGTCGTCGACCGCGGCGTGTTGCTCACCGTGAAGTGCGAGTTCTGCGGGCGGCGGACGAAAGACGAGGCCCTGCGCGTCAAGGTCGGCGAGATCACGCACTTCGTGTGCTGCGAGAGCTGCAAGGCGGGCTTCGAGGAGCGGGCGGGCAGGCTCGCAAAGATGGTAGGCAAGGGGCGCAGGGCCGGGGCCGCGCAAGCGCTCAAGGAGCGCGGCCGCCCTGGGGGCGAGGCGCACCACCACTGACCGGGCGCGAGCCCCGGAGCGGCGCTTTACAATTGTCAAGGGTGAGGAGGAAGTAGGGTGAACGCTATGCCCCCGTAGGAGATCCCCCATGGCCAAGGACATCATCTGCGGGATGTACGTCGAGGAGGCCAAAGCGCCCTTTGCCGCCGAGCGGCGCGGCACGAAGTACTACTTCTGCAGCGAGAGCTGCCTCATCACCTTCCGGCTCCCGGAGCGCGAGTACCGGAACCTGAGGGTCATGACGGCGTTCAGCCTGACGCTCGGGTC
>Ga0209342_10005258_pt1 | contig 13294 bp, 13 predicted proteins | sample RifCSP16_2_FD_184023 | JGI IMG/M metagenome (GOLD analysis project Ga0209342, IMG submission 184023) | Soil microbial communities from Rifle, Colorado - Rifle CSP2_sed 16_2 (SPAdes) (version 2) | ecosystem: Environmental > Terrestrial > Deep subsurface > Rock core/Sediment | place: Rifle... | reverse complement strand
CGTTCCACAGCGCTCCAGCCGTGATGCGGATCGGCCCGGCCAGGTACAGGTCGCCGAGGAGGGCGCCGGACAGCCACCTGGCGTCCACACCGTACGCCACGTTGCCGATGGACTGGTCGGTCCGACTCAGCTTGAAGTAGTTCAGCTGCACTCGTGGCTCGAACCGGTTCGCCAGCCCCAGCTTCGCCTCGGTGCTGAGGCCGAACGTCCCGGCGCCCACGCCAATACCGAGCCTGGGACCGCCGCCCGACGCTTGCGCCAGCAAGCCCGCCGGCAGCGCGAGCATCAACAGGGACAGGCTGGACAACCGCAGCCGCATCATCATACTTGGACGCTCCGACAAGAGACACGGCAAGTTAATCGAGAATCCTCCCGAGAACCGACCATGACCGCCAAGCAGCCTTCTGGCGACGTCGAGGCCAGGCTTCTGGCCGACGTCTCCGTGGACCTGGGATGGGCGTTGATCGAGCGCTTCACCACGCTGGTGCGCGAATCCGGCAGCGCCGACGAGTTCGCGGCCGCGGACTACATCGCCGCGCAGCTCGCGCGGCTCAAGATCCCGCACGAGGTGCACGAGCCCACGCTGTACCTGTCGCTCCCGCGGAGCGCGTCGGTCGAGCTGCCGGCCGCGGGGGCAACGACCCTCCAGGGAAAGCCACCATCCTTCGCCGCGTCCACCGGGCCGGGCGGCGTAAGCGCGCCGGTGGTGCACGTACCGGCCGCCGCCATCAAGGACGTGACCGATCTGTTCGAGGACCACCGGGCGGCGGGCACCGACGTGCGCGGCAAGATCGTGGTCTCGGAGGGCTACGCCATGCCACTCGCGGTGCAGCGCTTCGAGCGCGCTGGGGCGGCGGGGCAGGTGTACATCAACCCGGGCAAGCGGGTCCACTGGGGCATCTGCACGCCCATCTGGGGCATGCCCACCGACCGCACCCTCGAGCAGAAACCCAGGACACCCGTGCTCGCCATCAGCCGCCCGGACGGCGACCGGCTTCTGGGTGCCATCCAGTCCGGCCTGGCGCAGATCACCATTCGCACCGCGCTGGAGGAAGGCTGGTACCGGTGCAAGGTGCCCGTCGCCCGGATCGCGGGGGCGTCGGATGACCTGCTCCTGGCGCACGGCCACTACGACAGCTGGGACGTGGGCATCGGCGATAACGCCGTGGGAGACGCCACCCTACTCGAGCTGGCCCGGATCTTCCACGCCCACAAGCGGAAGCTCCGCCGCTCGCTCTGGGTGGCGTGGTGGCCCGGCCATTCCATGGGACGCTACGCCGGCTCCACCTGGTTTGCCGACCGGTTCGCGATGGAGCTCCGGCAACGGTGCGTGGCGGCGCTCAACATTGACTCACCTGGCTGCCGGGATGCCACGGTCTACGAGGAAGTGATGTGGATGGCGGAGGCCGGCGACCTCTGCCGCCGGGCGATCCAGGATGCCACCGGCGTCACGCCGCATCGGCTGCGCCCCATCCGGGCCGGAGACTACTCGTTTAACCAGATCGGCCTCACGTCGTTCTTCATGCTGCTTTCCAACATCTCCAAAGCCGAGCGGGACGCCCGTGGCTTCTACCCGGTGGGCGGGTGCGGCGGGAACATCGCCTGGCACACGGAAGACGACACGCTCGAGGTGGCCGATCGGGAGAACCTCACACGGGACCTGCGCGTGTACGTCACGGCCATCAGCCGGGTCCTCGACGCGGTGATCCTGCCGCTCGATTACCGCGCCACCGTGAAAGAGATCGCGGAGGCGGTGGCCGCATACCGGAAGCAGGCAGAGGATCTGGCGGATTTCTCGCCAGTGGATCGCGAGCTGAAGCAGCTCAAGTCCGCGCTGCGGACGTTCTACGCCGGGCTGGCCCGCACGCCCCGCGGCGCGGCCGCCGAGCGCGCCAACGACACGCTGAAGGAGCTGTCGCGCATCCTGGTGCCCATCAATTACGCCGCTGGTGAACGATTCGACCACGACCCGGCGCTGCCGCTGGGCGCGGTTCCCCGTCTGGCGGCGGCCGCTCGCCTCCAGGCCGTCCCGCCCGATCAACGACGCTTCCTCCAGGCCGGCCTCACGCGCGAGATCAACAAGGTGGCCAACCGTCTGCACGAGGCCTGGCGGTTGATCCGCCGCTCGGCGTGACGCTCCTCGCCGGGCCGCTGCTCCTCGCCCTGATCGCCGCCGCGCCGCAGGGGAGCCTGCAGGACGCGCGAGTTCGCATCGCGATCGTCGGCGACACGGCGCACGTGGACGCCCGGTATCGGATCACCGACCCCGGGGACTCGATCCGCCTCCACGCGCCGCGTGTGGCGGGCCAGCACACGGCGTTCGACCACCGGTTCGACGATCCCCGGCTCCGGCTCGATACGCTGCCCGGACTGTTCCGGCTCACCGCCCTGGGCGAGGGCCGGGGAATCACCCTGAATCTGCGCTACTCCGTGCGCGGAGACCTCTCCCGCATCCCGCTGTTCGTTCCGGAGGCCCCCAGTACCCCGGGGCAGAGCCGCGTCACGATCCTGGTGGACGGCCTGGCTCCGGACCGGGCGGCGCGCTTTGTCGTGCCACGCTTCACCCGCGATTCCCGCGGCCCGTGGCGCGCCACCCCCGACCACCTGCCCAGCGTGGTGGCGCTGGTGAAGCCGGCGCGTGGGCTCCCGGTGCCGGCGCTGGCGCAATGGAGTGTCCTGCTGATCGCGTTCGCCGGGACACTCGCCTGGCTGCTGACCCACCTCGCCGCACGACGCAGGACATGACCGCCACGTTCTTCGTCGTCGCCGGGATGTATTTCACCGCCATCTTCGGCATTTCCATCTGGAGCTACTTCCGGACCGCCGACGAGGTGGACTTCATCGCCGCCGGCCGGTCGATCGGTCCCCTGGTAGGCGGCGCCGTGCTGGCGGCGACGCAGATCAGCGCGGGGACGTTCGTCGGCACCGTGGGCCGGCACTATCTCGCCGGCGTGTCCTGGTGGTACGTCTGGTTCGGCGTCTGGGCGGGGTGGCTGGTTTCGGCGTTCTGGGTGGCGCCCAAGCTTCGGCGGTTCGGGGCGCTCACCGTGCCCGACTACATCGCGGTGCGGTTCGGCAGCAAAGGGGCGGGCGCCCTTGCGGGAGCGCTGATCGTGGTCTCCTACACGATCTACCTCGTGGCCCAGTTCCAGGCCGGCGGTGAGATCGCGCTCACGGTCTTCGGAATGAAACCCCTCACGGCCATGCTCATCTTGGTGGCCAGCACGGCGGTGTACACCGTGCTGGGCGGGGTCCGCAGCAGCTCGTACATCGAGTTCATCCAGATGCTCATCATGGTCAGCGCCCTGGTGATCGCGGTCCCGGTGCTGCTGCACTACGCCGGCGGGATCACGCAGGCCAGGCACTTCCTCGATTCGCTCGACCCGCGTCTCACGTCCGGCTTCTACGGTTGGAAGGAGATCCTCGCCTTCAGCGTGAGCTTCGGCTTCGCCATCGCCGCGGCCCCGTACGAGATGACCCGCTATTACTCCATGCGCGACGAGCGCACGGTGCGGCGGGCCATTTACGTCGCCATCGGGTTCCAGGTCGTGATCGGCGTGAGCGTGCTCGGGATCGGCATGCTGACCCGGGTGCTGTTCCCCACGTTGAGCTCCCAGGACCTGGCCAGCTCGGTCATGGCCTTCGAGATCCTGCCCCCGCTCGTGGGAGCGCTGCTCCTGGTCGCCATGCTGTCCGCCATCATGTCCACGGTGAACTCGATCCTGTTGGTCGTGGGAGCGGGCGTGGCCCACGACCTGTACGGCAAGCTCCTGCGCCCGGAGGCCAGCCAGGAGCACCTGGTCCTGGTGAATCGGGTGAGCATCTTCGTGCTGGCCCTCATCCCGGTGTATTTCGCGCTCCAGAAGTACGGGGACGTGCAGACGATCGTGGTGGAGCAGGCCAAGTTCATCGCCAGCTTCTTCTTCGTGCCGGTGGTCATCGGACTCAACTGGCGGCGCGGCACTGCGGCCGGCGCGATGGCCGCCATGGTGGGCGGCTTCCTGGCCTGCCTCGCGTGGGAGTTCACCGGGCAGCGGGGATTCGCCTCGCACGGCATTGACGCGGTGGAGGTGGGGATCGCCGTGAGCCTCATCTTGTTCGTCACGGTGTCGCGGTTCACCAAACCGGTGCCGGACCAGAACCTCGCCGTGTTCTTCCACCGCCCGCGGGGCTAGCCTCTTTCACCGATGCGGATCTCGCTCATCATCCCCGCCCGGAACGAAGAAGCCTATCTCCCGCGGCTCTTGGAAACGGTCCGGGTAGCGCGCGGAGGCTACCGCGGCGGCCCCGACGCCATCGAGGTCATCGTGGCCGACAACGTCTCTACTGACCGCACAGCGGAGATCGCCCGCGCGCACGGGTGCCGGGTGGTGCGGGTCGAGAAGCGGGTCATCGGCGCCGTGCGCAATGCCGGCGCCCGTGCCGCGCGGGGCGAGATCCTGTGCTTCGTGGACGCGGATGCCCGGATCCACCCGGAGACCTTCAACGCCATCGGGCGGCTGCTGGAAACCAGGCGGTACGTGGGCGGCGCCAGTGGCGTGCGCCTGGAGCGGATGTCGGCGGGCATCGCGCTGACGCTCGCACTCATGCTGCCGCTGGTCTGGCTCACTGGCATGGACACCGGCGTGACGTTCTGCCGTCGGCAAGACTTCGAGACCATCGGTGGCTACCGCGAGGATCTGAAGTTCGCCGAAGACGTCAAGCTGCTCCTGGACCTCCGCCGCCTGGGGCGCCGGCGCGGCCAGCGGCTCGGCCGCACCCGCTCCGCCAAGGCCACAGCCTCCACGCGGAAATTCGATCGCTACGGCGAGTGGCATTACTTCGCGCTCATGGCCCGCGGCCTCTGGGGTCTCCTGGTGCGTCCCCGCACGTTGGAGCGTTGGGCCCACGAGTACTGGTACAGCGACCGGCGATGACCGGCCCTTCACAAGCCCCCGCCCAACGCGGCATCGAGATCCAGAATCTGTTCTCGGCCATCCCCGACCTCGCGCTGGCAGGCACGTACCTGCTGACCTGGCTGGCGCCCACCACCCTGGGCGACCGCGTCATCGGTTCCCTGATGCTCGTCATGCTGCTCGAGTTCATCAACGTGCATTCGGCGGCCATCATGGGAAACGCCTTGGTAGCCCCAGGCGCGCCCCGGGGGAAAGTGGTAGCCGTGGTGGGATTGGGGTCGTTCTACACGCTATTTGTTGGAGCGTTTGCCCTGGCCTTCCAACGCTGGTGGCCGCTCGTCGCGTTCTGGGGGCTCACGCTCAACCGCCTGACGCCGGTGTTGTTCGGCCAGGCGCCGCGCGGCAAGGAGAAACAATTCGTGCAGCGCAGCTGGGCGGTCGGCGCGATGCTGTACCTGGCGGGCGTCTTCCCCACGACGATCGCGCCGGTGCCGCGGTTCGGGATCACCGAGGAGGTGGTGCGGGCCCAGGACCTCCCGGGCAGCGGCCTCTGGATTGACGAGCCCTGGCGGGTGATCGCGTTCGGCTTCCTCTACTTCACCGGCTGGGGAATCTCGGAGCTGTACGCGCACCGGTGGCTGCCGGAGGAGCGCGCTACGGAGCCAGGAACGTCGCAAAGACGTCCTTGAGCCCCAGCGCCAGAATCACCGCGATCCCCACCGGCACCACGTAGCGGATCCAGTAGAACCACAGCGCCCCCAACCCCTGTCCCCGGGCCCCGCGGCGCACCTCCTCCAGCGCGCGACCCTTCCCCACCACCCACCCCAGCGCCAGCAGCGCACAGGCGCTGCCCACGGGCTGCATCGTCGAGCCCCAGAAGAGGTCACTCTTCAGGATCCAGTCCACACTCCGCATCGCCGGGATGGCCAGCAGCAGCTCGATCCCGCAGAGCCCCAGCACGGCCTTCCAGCGGGGCAGGCGGAACTCGTCCATGAGCATGGCGACCACGACTTCGAGGCCCGCCACCGCGGAGAGGAACGCGGCGACCAACAACAGGCCGAAGAACAGCGCGGCGAACGCCGACCCGCCCCCGATCTGCCCGAAAATGCGCGGCACGGTGACGAACGTGAGCGGCGGACCGCCCGCGAGATCCAGGCCGAACGTCACCGCCGCCGGCACGATGACCAGCCCGGCGAATACCGCGGCCAGTGAGTCGCCGATCGCCATGCCCCACGCGGCCCGGGGCAGGTCGGCCGACTCGGACAGGTAACTGCCGTAGGTCACGTGGAACGTGCCGCCCAGGCTGAGCGAGAAGAACACCTGTCCCAGCGCCGCGGCGATCACCCCCGCGTTGATCCGGTCGAAGTCCGGTACGAAGTAGAACCGGAGGCCCTGGTCCACGCCGGGCAGCGTCAGTACCCGCGCGATGAGGACGATCAGCAGCACGAACAGCACCGGCATGCCGATCACGCTCCACCGCTCGATGCCGGCCCGCACACCCAGGATCAGCACCAGCGCGGCCAGCCCCAGCACCAGGGCCGTGGCACCGAACTGGGCCCACACACCGCCCAGCAGCGACTGAAACAGCGCGTCCGGCGCCGTTCGGCTGAAGGCCCCCGTCACGGCGTAGCCCGCGTAGCGGAGCACCCATCCCACCACCACGACGTAGTACGAGCTGGCCACGAAGATCGTGATGACCACCAGCCAGCCGGCTGCGCGGCCCCCGGGCATGCCGATCGCGCGGAAGGCACCCAGCGGGCCTCTCCGCGTGAGGCGTCCCAGCGTGAATTCCGCCGCGGCGGCCGGCACGCCGAAGGCGAGCACGATCCCGAGATAGGTCAGCAGGAACGCGCCACCGCCGAAGGCCGCGACCATGTAGGGAAATCGCCAGAAATTGCCCAGGCCCACGGCGACGCCGATGAACGTCATCAGCGCGCCGAAGAACGAGCCGAAGGTGGGACGCGAGCGGTCGTCCGGAGCCACTCGGGAGGGGGTTAGGGTCGCGGGAAGCTACGACTCCCGCGTGAACGCGTACAGGACCTGGTCAATCACGCGGCCGTCTTTCACCGCGCTCCGGCGAAGCACCGCCTCCCGCTCGTAGCCTGCCTTCTCCAGCACCCGCATCGAGGCTGGATTCCACTCGAACACCGAGGCATAGACGCGCGCCAGGTGGTGCGTCCGCATCGCGTGCTCCGTGACGGCGCGGACGGCGTCGGTCATGATCCCGCGCCCCCAGCAGGACTGGCCCAGCCAGAAGCCGATCTCCGCCGACACCCGGTGCACGTCCGGCTGGATTTCGTAGCCGATGCCGCCCACGGCGTCGTCGTTCACCGCGATGGCGAAGTTGGTCTCCGGACGCTCCGACCGCACCCAGACCATCCAGCGCGCCGCGTCGTCCGGCGTGTACGGGTGCGGAAAGCGGTCGCGCAGGTTGATCCACACGTTCCGGTTGTTGGCGTGCCGTACCAGCGACGCCTCGTCGCCTCGGCGCCAACTCCGAACCGTGCAGCGCTCCAGCGCGATGTGCACTCAGGGCGTCAGGGCACTGATGTCGCCTGCGGCACGTTCCAGAATCTCCACGATCTTCCGCTTCTTCTCGTCGTCCGCGCCCAGGCGCCAGGCCGTGCGATAGGCGGCCCCCACGACCTTACCCACCGAGCGGTTCACCTCCGGCATGGGCTCGCCCATGAACCGGTCAATCGTCTCCGCCACACGATCGAAGATGTCGTCCACCGTGGAGCGATGCTCCTCCAGGAACGCCCGCCCCTGATCGGTGATGCCGTACACCTTCTTCCCTTCCAGCTCCTCGCTCTTCACCAGGCCCTCGTCCTCCAGCCATTGGAGCGTGGGGTACACCGACCCGGGGGACGGCCGATAACAGCCGTGCGTCTGCTCCTCCAGGGCTTTCATCACCTCGTAGCCGTGCATGGGCTTGTCCCGGAGCACCTTGAGGATCACGTACTTCATATCGCCCGACTCGAACCACTGGTGCCGTCGGCGTCCTTTGCCACCCATCCACCACCACTCGCCGGGACCAAACCCGAATCCGAAAGACTTGCCACGCATAAGTACCTCCCTTATCCGCGATACTACTGCCGACACAACTACACGACGTATCTTACGATATGTCGCGCGATATGTCAAATCCGACGCTGAAGGCTCGGATCCAGGCTGGTATTGGAGGAAACGACTCGAAATGCCCGAGGGGTAAGGGATTCCCCCTTACCCCTCACGCGGCTGCCTCGACCGTCTCTCTCAGCCGCCCAAGCTCATGGGCCAGGACCAGCCGGCGTAGTAGGCGATCAGGAGAGCGGCACCTCCGAGGGCGATGTCTTTCCAGAAATGGATCATCTCGTTCAGCCGCGCCATCGGGTCTTTCTCGGTCCAGAAGTGATGGACCAGCGTCGACGTGAGCAGCATGAACAGGAAGAGGAGTCCTCCTCCAATGAAGCGGTTCTGCCCCAGGATGATGGTGACACCGCCGACCACGCCCATGAGGCCCGTCAGCAGGACCGTGACCTTGGGCGCCGGAACGCCCCGGGACGTGGCGTACGCCACCATCGATTCCCGCTGAGTGAAGTGCCCGATGGTCAGGAGGATGAAGGCCAATCCGAACATGACCCGACCGACCAGGTGCATCCACGGATACAGCGCGTCGAACATGCGAGCCTCCCGGAACGGAGTGCGGTAGGGGTTACTGCTCCGCTAAGATAGGCTCGCCGGGGCCGGGCGCCAGAGAAAGGCGGGAAAGGGCAAGGCGGGGACGACCAAAAGCGTGAGGTGAGGAGTGGACCCCTCACCCCTTACCTCTCACGCAGTTCGGTAACGGTCGTTACCGGTGGTTCCAGTCAAAATCCCACTGAAAGTCCTCGTACCGCCCGGTCCGACTGGTCCGCTCCGGGATCTTCACCGTCAGCGTGGTGCGGCGTTTCTGCCGCATGACGTCCAGCTTCACGTCCTCGCCGGCCTCGTAGGAGCGCAGGATCCGCATCAGCTGCGCCTGGCTGCTGACCGGCCGCCCGTCCACCGTGAGAATCACGTCTCCGCCCTGCACCTGGAGCTCCGATTCCTCCGGGGCGCGGATCACCAGCAGGCCGTCAGTGGTGCCGAAGTACTCGCCCAACTCCGGGTTGAGCGCCACCAGCTCGAGATCGAGCCAGCCGCTCGACCACGTCAGTGCGCCCCGCAGGCCCTCCAGGGTCGCGATCATCGGCGCGGTCTCGACGTGCACGTCCGGCGTCGTGAACGTGTAACTGAACCCCTCCGACCCCAGCCGCTTGGCGACGATGGTCGTGCGGTGCATCTCCTTCCCCCGCCGGTAATCCACCCGGACCGTGTCGCCCTCTTCCAGCTCCTGGGCGAAGTCCACCAGCTTCCTGGCGGGCTCCGACTCTCGCTCGCCAGCGGCGGGATACCGGCCCGCCAACTTCTCGCCGTTGAACGCCGTGATAATGTCACCCGCCTTGAGACCGGCCTGGTCCGCCGGTCCACTGGGGGTCACCGACGCGAGCACGGCACCGATAGAGTCAGTCGCTGGGTTCTTGGGCGTCGCCACGTTGACCCCGAGGCGGCCCCGGTTCCCGAAAATCGCCATCATCGGTGTTGGCGCGATGGTCCGCGCCCGCACCACGGCCCCCGCCCGCGACGCCTCGGGCCCGAGCCTGGCCATCTCGCGTTGGAGCTCGCGCATCTGCTGCTCGAGCTCGCGCATCTTCTGCTGCATTTCGCGACGCTGCGTGTCCTGCTGCGCCTGGGTCCCGGCCTGCTGCGCCGTCACCGGGGCCGCCAGCGTCAACGCCACGACTGCTACCATCATGCCTCTCATGATCACTCCTTGGTTCGGGCGATCAGACGGACTGGCGGTCAGGCGGTCTCGATCCGACCGCCCGCCCGCCTGTCCGCCTACAGTCCGACATACGCCGCACGCGTCACGTGCACGTTCACCAGCTGATTCATGAGCTGCACCCGCTGCTGCCACAGGCGCAGCAGGTCGTCCCGGCTGGCGCCGGTGCGTTGCGCCTCGCCCAGCTGCGCATCCACCAGCGCGATTCCGTCTTCCAGCTCGGCGATGGTGCTCGCCGCCCGGCCGCTCAGCACCCGGCTGGTGGGATCCAGCGTTCGGAGCGCTTCCTCCAGCTGTTGGGAGGCAGACACCAGCGAATCCAGGTTGGCCCGCTGCCCCGCCATCTGGCCCCCGCTCGGCCACCAGCCCCGAACGCCCACGACCACCGCCAGCGCGGCCGCCGCCGCGAGCAACACCCAGCCGGTGGCGATCCAGCGGCGGCGCCGTGCCCCGGCCGCGACCGCCCGAACTTCCGGCCACCGGTCGCGAGGGGGACGCTGTACCGGCAGCGCTCGGAGCGCGGCCGCCACCTGATGCAACCGGTCCAGCTCCGCCCGGCAGGCCAGACACTGGTCCCCGTGCCGGAGCGCCGTCCCCGCACCCTCGCCGTCCCGCACGGCGAGCAACTCTTCTATGGTGCAATGCTGCGTCATTGGTGCTCCTCTCCCAGCCAGGTCCTGAGCCGGGCATGCGCGCGGGCCAGCTGCGACTTTGAGAAGCTCACCGTCATGCCCATCATCTCAGCGATGTCCTCATGGGTGTAGCCCTCGACGTCGTGCATCCACACCACCGCGCGTGATCTATCCGGCAACCGCGCCAGAGCCTGCTCCAGGTCCATGGTCAGAGCCACATCCGGGTCCCGCCGGGCCACCGCGTCGCCGTCCTCGAACAACTCGTCCGTCTCGCGGTACTTCTCGCGGCGGATCTTCATCAGGGCCTTGCTGGACGCCACCCGCTTGATCCAGGCGGTGAGGTTCCCTGGACCGCTCCCCCGGAAGCCGGCAATGCTCCGGCACACTTCGAAAAACGTCTCCTGCAACACATCCTCGGCGTCCTCCGCCGTCCGGCAGATCCGGCGGGCGAGGTTGTACACCGTGCCTTCGTAGGCCCGGTAGATGCGCTCCAGGGCGTCCAGATCGCCTGCCCTGGCCCGTTGGATCGCGAGGTCGTCCAGCGCCGCGAGCGTCATCGTTGGCATGGCCAATAACATAGATGCCTAACGGCGGTTGCGCGTCGCGGCCGCCCGGGATTGCGGGGGACGTGACTGCGTACGGGGTGAGGGGTGGCCCCCTTACCCCTCACCCCTCACGCATTGTGGTGGCTACTTTGGAGCCATGCCTTTACCATCACCCCCCCCTGACGCCGTTGCGGTTTGGACGCACCACCTCCAGGACGAGGCGGACGCTGCATTCCTGTATCGGGTGCTGGCGGACGCCGAGGCCGCGCCAAAACGGCGGGAGATCTACCTCAAGCTGGCGGAGGTGGAAGACCGCCACACCGGCATCTGGCGCAAGGTGCTGGCGGAGCACGGCGTCGAGGCTGGGGCGCCGACGCCTTCGTTCCGAGCCCGCCTCATGGCCTGGACCGCCAGGCGCTTCGGGCCGTCCATCCTCCTGGGGCTGCTGCTCCGGGAAGAGGGACAGGAAGTGAAGGGTTACCTCGACCTCTACAAGGCAACCGGCGCCGGGGCGGTCAAAGACGCCGCGCTGACCCTGGCCAAGGAATCGGCCCAGCACGCGGAGGCCCTCTCCGGCATCGCCGGCACCAGCGGGGAGCCCTGGCACCGCACCGAGTCCGGCGGGTTCCTGCGCAACGTGGTGTACGGGTTCAATGACGGACTGACGGCCAATTTTGGGCTGGTGGCCGGCGTCATCGGCGCTTCGGTCGCTTCACACATCGTGGTCGTTACCGGCGTGGCCGGGATGATCGCCGACGCGCTGTCCATGGGATCGTCCGGCTACCTGGCCGCCAAGAGCGAGCGCGAGGTGTACGCCCACGAGATCGAGATGGAGCGGGAAGAGATCCGGATGATGCCGGAGGTCGAACAGGAGGAGCTGGCGTTGCTCTATGAGGCGAAAGGCGTCGAGCGAGAGCAAGCCCAGCGCATGGCGCGCGACGTGATGGCCGACCCGGAGCGGGCGCTGGGCGAGAAGGTCCGCGAAGAGCTGAAGATCGGCGAGGCCCACACCACCCCCGTCAAGGAAGGTTGGATCACCGGCTCGGCAACGGCGGTGGGGGCGCTGATCCCGGTGGCACCGTTCTTCGTGTTCAACGGTCAGGCGGCGATCTGGACCTCGTTCGCGGTCGCGATGCTGTCCCACTTCGCGGTGGGCGCCGCGCGGAGCGTGTTCACTGGCCGGGGCGTGATCCGGAGCGGGATGGATATGTTCGTGGTGGGGCTGGGGGTGGCCGGCGTCGGCTATCTGGTGGGGGACCTGGTAGCCAAGTGGCTGACGTAAAGGACGCCGCACCCCTCGCCTCTACCGGCGGCTCCAGAATACCACCACGCCGCATCGCGAGCCGGTCCGATTGAACTCCACGGGCATCTGGCTCGGGCCGTTGTAGGCTTCGACCGCTTCGACGTGATTCACCGCCAGAACGGACGCGGAGGACAGGATTCCCAAGCCGATTCGCCCTCGCGCGATTCCTAATGCGGAACGACCTGCCCTCGCTCACCGATCTCAGGGCTGTCTTCTCGTCCTGAAGTGGTTGCGCACTTGGGAACACGACGGCACTCCCTTGGCCCATCAGGCCCTTAGATCAGGTCGGGACCCGGCCGTGTGGTGTCGACTGGTCAGACGAGTAACGAGGCGCAAGTGGTCGGAGGTGCGCAGCCGAACCACGATGGCGGTCACAGCGGACCTTCGCCAGCGGTTCGTTAGAGGATCAGACGCCTAGGCAAACCGGCAGATCAGACTACCAGATTCACCAATCTGTCCGGCACATAGACCACCTTCTTGACCTTCTGCCCGTCCACGAATTTCCTCACCGCCTCGTCCGCCAGCGCCTGCTCCACCGCCTGCTTCTCGCTCAGGCCCCGCGGCGCTTGAAGCCGCGCCCGCACCCTGCCGTTCACCTGCACCACCAGCTCCACCCGCTCCTCGGTGGCAAGCGTGGCGTCCCAGGTGGGCCAGGAGGCGTCGAACACGCTCTCCGTCTGCCCCAACCGTTCCCAGCACTCCTCCGCGAAGTGGGGAGCGAGGGGCGCCAGCATGACGGCGACCGGCGTGACCAACTCCCGCGGCACCAGCGCGGCGGCCTCGTTGGCGGCAAGCCCGGTGGCATCGCGCAGCGCGTTGATGTACTCCATCATGGCCGCGATGGCCGTGTTGTAGCGCAGCCCCTCGATGTCGTCCGTGACTTTGCGAATCGTCTGGTGAAGCTTGGTCAGCGTCGCGGGGTCCGGTTTCCCAGCGTCGCGCGCCAGGCGCACCGCGCCCCACACCTTGTCGAGGAAGCGCCGAATGCCGGCGATCCCCTCGTCCCGGAAATCCCCGCCTTCCTGGTACGGTCCCAGGAACATGAGGTACATGCGGAACGTGTCCGCGCCCCATTT
>Ga0209342_10005256_pt1 | contig 13295 bp, 10 predicted proteins | sample RifCSP16_2_FD_184023 | JGI IMG/M metagenome (GOLD analysis project Ga0209342, IMG submission 184023) | Soil microbial communities from Rifle, Colorado - Rifle CSP2_sed 16_2 (SPAdes) (version 2) | ecosystem: Environmental > Terrestrial > Deep subsurface > Rock core/Sediment | place: Rifle... | reverse complement strand
GGAACTTTCTATTGGCAAAAATATGTATAAGGAAGGAGAATGGGAGCAAGGGAGAAGCGGAGAAAATAAGGATAGAGAAGAAGTTTTAATATTTTTTTTCTCCACTTCTCCATTTTCCCTTTTTACATTTTCCCCGATGCGTTCGGGTTAGGTTTCTTATCCGTTGAATTCCCCTTGATTTTGCTAATTTGATAATTACAATGTGTTCAATAACAAATTCTATAAAAATCAAGCAATATTGTGATATACGGAATTCTTTCTGCATTTTATAATTATTGTAGAATTATTTCTGTATACTTAATAGTTATGCCACGTTTCGACTTTTCAGTCTAAATGGTGGAAAATATTTTATGAAAAAGCCTCAAAAGCCTATAAGACAAAGATTTCCAAAGCATGAAAGAAAATATGAATGGCTTCCTATGCTCCTAGATGCATATCATGCTAATAATGTCGGAGCTTATAATGAGCTCAAGTCTGAGATAGGAAGGCGAAAACAGAAAATTGCGTGTCAAAAAGGTTGTTACTATTGTTGTTTGAAACCGGTTGTGCCTATTTCTGAAATTGAAATTGTCGGGATATCGTGGTTTGCTTCGGAAATGATAACAGATCACCTTACGCGTGAAAAACTCAAGAATCAATTGATTAATCACAAAGAAAATCTTCAATGCCCATTTCTAATTGTAGGGGATTGTTCAATTTACCCGGCACGACCTATTGCTTGTAGAGAATATCATATGTTTGGTGAACCTTGTAAGAAAGACGAGATGCCAGAGCAGACAAGACCTTCTGATGTATGGAGTCCGTCGAGGGAAGTAGCAAGAAAGACTGCTCTTAAGATATTGCCCTTTTTCGGATTCCGTAAAAAAACTGATATAATCAAGGCTTATGAAGGAGGTTTTATTCACAATAATTCTAGGGCAATGCATTTGATTGACTGGTCTGTAGTTGCTCAAACTATGAGCCTGTATGATCCGCTTTCAATTCTGAACACTTAGAAAAATGGCATAACCAGCCACTCCAGCCGATCGCTTGCAGCGCCAGCTGATTTTTACGTTATAAGGCAAATACTTTTAATAGCTTTGGGGTGATTAATGGAAGAAAACAACAACGAAATCTTGATCGAGCAACTTAAGGAAGAATCAGAGGCATTAGAAGTTCCTGAACTTAAGAGAAAAGTTTATACAGAACAAGGTGACCCAGAAATTGAATCTTTGTATCGTAAATGGAAAGATGGCGATTTAGACATCCAACCAGACTTCCAGAGAGGTTTTGTTTGGGATATAATAAAGGCAAGTCGTTTGATTGAATCTATACTTTTAGATATTCCTTTGCCAGTTATTTATTTATCACAAGAAAAGGATGACAGGGAATATGTAATTGACGGACAACAAAGGTTAACTTCTTTCTTTTCATACATCGACGGAAAACTTCCAGATCCCCAACTGCCTTTTGGAAAAGATTTTAAACTAAACAGTCTCAATGTTTTTACTGAACTAATTGGGAAGTATTTCAAAGATTTACCAAAAGAACTTCAAAAGAAGATCCGCTATTATAAAATTCGGACGATAACCTTTATAAAAGAATCTGAACAAGATTTAAAGTTCGAAGTTTTTGAAAGATTGAATACTGGCTCGGTATCCCTGAACGATCAAGAACTAAGAAATTGTATTTATCGTGGTAAATACAACGATTTACTTTGGGAATTATCTGAAGATAAAACATTCCGCGAATTACTTAGAATTAAAAAGCCAGAAAAGAGAATGAGAGATGTTGAGCTGGTCTTGCGGTTTGCATCTTTTTTCCATAGCACGTACATCAATTATAAACCGCCGATTAAAAAATTCCTAAATAGCGATATGGAAAAATACCGATCCATTTCAGAGAAGGACGCACAAAATTTAAAAATTGCTTTTAAAAACTCAATATCCATTATTAAATCATTACTGAATGAAAATGCATTTAAACGTTTCCATAAAGGGAATGAAAGACAACCAGATGGTTATTGGGAAAAGAAACAATTCAAAGCTTCACTGTACGATATTCTAATGGACAGTTTTGCAAGACTTGATAAAAATACAGTTTATCAACATTTGGACTCCATACGTGAAGCATATATTGAGTTAATGACAAATGATCAGGATTTTATCGATTCGATTGAACTATCAACCAGTTCTACTCAAGCTATACAGACTAGATTTAAAAAATGGAATACAGCAATAGATGGCATTTTTAATGTGAGTCATCGTGAACCAAGATTTTTTTCATATCATTTGAAGGAACAATTATTTAATGCTAACTCTATTTGTACTATTTGTAATCAGCGCATAATTGATATTGACGATTCATCGGTGGATCATATTGAACAATATTGGACGGGTGGAAAAACAATTCCTGAAAATGCCCGTTTAACTCACAAGTACTGTAATTTTGCACGCTCACGTGGACAAAATGTCCTAATAGTCTCTCCCAAACAGCCAATGGGAAGAACGGGAACGAGAAGAATATTGCCGAGAGGTTGCACTGTTGATGGAATTCATTATGAAAGTGGTAATGAAGCAATTGACGCCTTATTAACAACGGGTAAAATTAGAAATGGCAATTTACCAACCTCAAGTTATAATGCACATAAATGGCTCCAAGAAAATTATTGTGAGTTTGGTTTTTCATATGAAAGAGATGAAGAGAAAGCAAAGGGGTCGAATCTTTCTTATTGACAAATGTTTTTTATAGTGTGCTGGTGTAATGGCAATGCCATTACGAATGCAATAGAAAGGCGCAAAACCTTTCTTAATAAATTTTTTACCCCCGGGCATGCCCCCCTTGATAGGGCGTTTTTTTCGGCTACGCTGCGCTATGTCTGTTCAGTGGCGGAAATACTGGCTTTGGTTATATTATACTTGACGATAATATCATTGCATGATAATATACAGACGTGATTGTATCATTCGCCAATACAGAAACGGAAAAGATATATAAAGGTATAGTATCAAGAAAATTACCAATAACTATTCAGAAAACAGCCCGGCGTAAACTTTTATATCTGGATGATGCTGATAGTTTATGTGATTTGGCAGCACCACCCGGAAATAGACTTGAAGCACTTCATGGAAATCGAGAAGGTCAATACAGCATTCGAATAAACGACCAATGGCGAATTTGTTTTAAGTGGGCAAATGGCAAGGCTAACGATGTAGAAATTACGGATTATCACAAATGAAAGGACATATTATGGAAAAACTACCACCTATCCACCCTGGCGAAATATTGATGGAAGACTTTATGAAACCGTTAGGATTGAGCAGCTATCGTGTAGCCAAAGACATAGGTGTGCCGGCATTAAGGATTAGCCAGATCGTACGTGGACAGCGTTCGATTACAGCAGATACGGCAATGAGGTTGGCACGTTACTTTGGCACGAGTGCGGGGATATGGTTGCGCTTACAAGCTAGATATGATCTTGAAATAGCGGAAGCTAAAATGGCGAAGCGCATCAACCGCGAGGTTAAAGTCCTACATGCAACACACCCTTTGACATCAAACAGTTAGTCATGCGCTTATTTGCGAGCTACGCTGCGTCATGTCTGTTCAGCGGTGGGAATATTGGTTTTGGTTACATTATATTTGACGAGTTTGTTTTGAAGTGTTGTGCGGGGTATCCGCAAAATCTCTGACATGCGCACCTGATTGCCGCTTGTCTTCTGGTATGCCCAAAAAAGAAGTTTTCTTTCTGCTTCACTGAGGGTTTCCTGCAAGTCAATAGAATCAATCGTAGAAAGTTCGATGGGGAATATTCCCGAAGGGGTTTCTCTTTCTAACAAATTTCCAGGTAAATTTTTGGGTATTATCGTATCTGAGGTGCAAAATGCCACGGCGTGTTCAATGACGTTTTCCAGTTCCCGGATGTTTCCATGCCAGTTATATGACAATAGTAAATTAAGCGTTTCCGTGGATATAGAGTTCACACTGACCCGCTGATTTGTAGCATATTTCTTAATAAAATACGTTACCAACGGTGGAATATCCTCTTTTCTTTCCTTTAAAGGCGGGAGTTGAACGGTAACCACATGGAGACGATAATAGAGGTCTTGACGAAAACTGCCTTCCTGTACCAGTTTCTTAAGGTCTTTTTTGGTTGCACAGATGACACGAACATTGACAGGAATCGTCTCCTCGCCGCCGACACGTTCAAATTCCCGTTCCTGAAGCACTCTCAGCAGCTTGACCTGCATTTCCAAAGGTATGTCATCCACGTCATCGAGAAATATTGTGCCTCCATCGGCAAGTTCAAAACGCCCACGCCTTGTTTTTATCGCCCCTGTAAAGGAACCTTTCTCATGTCCGAAGAGTTCACTCTCCAGAATCTCCTTGTTTAATGCGGCACAACTGACTTTTATAAAAGGCCCATCCTTACGGTTACTGTTATAATGAATTGCCCCCGCCGTGAGTTCCTTGCCTGTGCCGCTTTCACCTTGAATGAGGATGGTGGTATCACGGTTTGATACCGTGCTGATAATCTCAAACACACGCTTCATCCCCTCACCCTTCCCAATCATATTATCGTAGCCGTACTGGCTGAGGACGCGCTGTTTCAGCATAATGTTTTCTGCAATCGTGTCCTTATGTTTAAGCGCCTTCTGGAGCTTTATGGTGAGTTCTTCCAGGGAAAATGGTTTCGTCACGTAGTCATACGCCCCTTCTTTCATAGCGGTAACTGCATTCTCAATGGAGCCGTATGCGGTCATGATAATAACAACGGTGTCTGGAGATGCCTTTTTTATCTCCCTTAAAAAATCTATCCCATCCATCCTGGGCAGGCGCAAATCGGTTATTACCGCATCGAAGTTTGTAGATTGAAGCAACTTAACGCCTTCCACAGCATTTGAAAGGGAATTGACGGAATATCCCTCCTTGGTTAGTTTATCTTCGAGCGATACCCGCATAAGTTTTTCATCATCGACAATGAGTATTTTATTTTTCATTTTAAAACCTAGTTTTTACCACAGAGGGCGCGGAGTTATAATTCCTTTAGTCCCCCTTAAAAAATGGGGATTTAGGGGGTTGTTACGTGATCTTTGCGTAAACATTCGGTAAAGACGTTATGCACTGCCCATTCCCCACTTCCGTGAGGACAAGTTTGTCATTCCCGAATGCTTCCCCGTTTTCACGAGGACAAGCTTATCGGGAATCCACCGCCCATCAGCACACGCCTGGATTCCCGCTAAAAACATGCGGGAATGACATGTGTAAGACGTGTTTACCGAATGTTTACATCTTTGCGTCCTTTGCGGTGAAAATTTTTACTCTGCTTTGCGACAGGGGAGGCATACACTAAATATAGTTCCCTGCCCAACCTTGCTTTCCACAGAGATTTCTCCGTGGTGATCCTCTATAATTCTCTTTGAAATGGCTAGTCCCATTCCAAGTCCTTTTTCACCTTCTTTATTCTTCGTGGTAAAAAAAGGATCAAATATCTTATCAACAATCCCGTCACTGATACCGCACCCCGTATCAATAACACAAACAGCAACACATTCTCCATGCTTCTTGCAAGCATCTGTCTTTATAGTCAGTTTTCCCCCATTTGGCATACTCTCAAGGGCATTAACTATAATGTTGATCAATGCCTGAGAAACATGATCTGCATCCACAAAAACAGGTGGAAGAGAATCGTTGAGTTCTTTCTGAATAAACACTTGACCCGGCTCAATCCTATGCTCTATAAATTCAAGAGAGCTATTTATGATCGTGTTAATATTATTTTCGGATATATGTAGTGTATAGGGTCTCGAAAAGGTTAAAAGGCGTTTTACTATCATCTCGACGCGTTTGAGTCCTTCCAGCATAAGCGTTGCATATTTTTTTGTTTGCGAAATGTTTTCAGGTTCATTTTCCAACATACTGGCAAAATTCCGCAATCCGCCCAAAGGGTTATTGATTTCATGGGCTACCTCGGCTGCAAGCTCTCCCACCGCTGCAAGGCGTTCCGCACGCAGCAACTGAGACGTTTTTTCCTCTACCTTCTGTTCCAGATTTGAGTATGATTCCTTCAGCTTTGCGGCCATTTGATTAAATTCCCCGGCAAGAATCCCTACCTCATTCTGCGAGGTAATCGGTATCCGGTGGTCTAAATTCCCGGAACCGATGGACTTCGCCCCCTGCGCCAGTTGTAATATGGGCTTTGTAATCCGGTTGGCAAATGAAACACCAATGGCAATAACAATGATGATACAAAAAAAGATCAGCACAATAACACGGTCCTTTAGCTTTTCTACCGGGGCAAAAGCTTCTGTCAAATCCTGCTTTGCTACAAGCCCCCAATTGGGAATGGGAATATGCCGATAAGCAGAAAGAACATTGACGCCTCTATAATCCTTAGACTCTTTAATCCCTTCTTCTCCACGGGAACTTAATACCGAAGGAATGTCGAAAGTAGAGCGAATAGGGCTTGTAAATTTTAAAGCCGCTCCTTGCTTATGACGAAGGTCATTCAAATATACGATATTATCTCCTTCTCGCCTCACCAGGAGTGTTTCTCCCGTCTTGCCCATTCCAGGCCAGCTATGAATCAACGGCTCGACGCTATTTTTGACATTGACATCTAATACTATGACTCCGATAATAACATCACTGCTTTCCAGGGTGAGGGTGTCTGTCCTGAGAACAGGGCAGAAATACGTCATACAGTTCTGTCCCATGAGTTCAGAGGTATAAACATCTTTTACATCTACGTCTTTCTTTTCGAGGACATCTATATATTTATTAAAATATTCTACCGTCTTTCCAACGATATCCGGGTATGTAGATACAATTATTTCTCCGTTTGCGCCGTCAATAATGGAAATAACGTTATAGTGTTTATAAAATTGTTTGAGTGCATGAAGATTTTCCAAAACCCTGTTGTAATTTATGCGCGCAGTTTCTGAGTTCATCAATTGATGAACGCTTTCAAATCGCCTCCTCTGCTGCAAAAGACTTGTTGCCGCTGCGGCGAGCACTTTGTTGCGGGCAATCACCGATGTATCTGTCAGTCGCTCTTCCAGCCAACTGTTGAGTTCGCTCTTTTTCAGGTCGGCAATAGAAGTAAGCTGTTCAATCACTCGCTGCTCGATGGCGCTCTTACTACTGTAATATTCCACGATGCAAACGAACAACAGTGGAATGGTAGTAACCAGGCATATATAAAAGATGAGTTGTGCCTTAATGCTCTTGAAAATGTTTTTATAATAATTCATAAAAACAATAATAACAAAACCACGTACCCACTTTCAACATTTGATCAGGGGAGTTAAGTGAAACAATTCAAAACAATTTGAGCTAACGCATCCAAAACTTCCATCAGGCGTGGTTTAGTTGCACTTTTGTCCTTGCCCGGTAATGGAATTTTAAGGGAACCTCTGAAAAGGGGAGCTTGCGATGAAGTTGATTGGAGAGGTAACGTTCGTAATCGCTATCGAAGAGTTTTGGATCGTTAACAAAAAGGATGAACGTGGGAGGAGATACGCTTACCTGGGTGGCATAATAAATCCTTGGAGACTTAGACTTCTTGCGTGTCGGACGGTGTAAAGACAAGGCTTCTTGCAACGCCTGGTTTAACTCAGAAGTAGTTATACGGGTATTCGTCTGTCCGTACAGTTCCAGTGCAAGGCGTATCATTTCCACAACGTGGTCATTATTCTTGGCGCTGATGAAAGAGACGGGAGCGAATGAAAGTCCGGGCAAACACTTATAAATATAGTCATTAAATTTTCCTGTTTCAACTCCCCGAACCAAGTCCCATTTATTAATTACAATGATACATGGTTTGTTTTCAGTGACGATGTAATCGCCCAGTTTTTTGTCCACCTCGGACACCTTCAGCGTGGCGTCAATAAGAAATAGCGCTACGTCTGCTCTGCGGATAGACCGTTCGGCGCGCGCCATGCTGTAAAATTCTATAGAATCATGGACCTGTTTTTTCTTTCTTACCCCTGCCGTGTCAATTGCAAGGAATTGTTTACCCCCTATTTCGAACCGCACATCTATTGAATCTCGCGTAGTGCCCGGCACTTCACTGACGATTACACGCTGTTCCTTTGCCAGGGTATTGATGAGCGTAGATTTCCCGGCGTTCCGCTTGCCTACAATGGCAAGCTTCATGATGGGTTCTGTGGTATCTGATTCCTGGCATGGCACTGGCAAAAGAGAAACAACCTTGTCCAGCAATTCAGATCGTCCAAATCCTTCAACGGCAGACATAGGAAGTGGATTACCAAATCCCAATTTATTAAAGTCTGCCAATTGATATTCAAACTTTGGCGTATCCACCTTATTGGCAATAAGGATTACCTTTTTCCCCAGGCATCTCAATTTTTCTGTCACCATAATATCCAAAGGTGTCACGCCGTCCCGCACGTCTACTACAAAGAGAATTAAATCAGCCATGGAAAGTGCAGTTTCTATCTGGGCTTCTATATCTTCTGTAAGGCCATCCACGTCCTTTACGCCCATCCCGCCGGTATCCACTAATTCAAACACGTAATCGTTGTATCGAATTTCTGTTGAGACGCGATCCCTCGTAACGCCACTGGTGGGTTCGACGATAGAAATCCGGCGTCTTGCAAGACAGTTGAGCAGGGAAGATTTTCCTACATTCGGCCTGCCGACAATAGTAACAACTGGGATATTCATTGTTGCATTTAAGGTTCTTCCTTAGAAGAACGTTCCTCTTTAGCGCCTTCTGCTGGTGAAGAAAGTTTCTCGGTTTCTTTCTTTAATATTTCTGTCTTTTCTTCCAGATACACATCAGTCACATCGGTGCTGTCAATTTCTTTTCTGAGCAGGAAATAGATAATTGTCTTCGCAGAAAGCAGGTAGGTAGTTACAAATGTCCATACTGCCAGTTTGATCAATCCGACATAAAGAATTAACATACCTGCCAGGAATTTCAAAGACCAGCTATCAAGAGAAACCACCGCAGTTTTTGTCTCGGCAGAAGGTGCGCTGCAAAATCCAAGGCATGCAATGTCGCACTTTTGTAATATAAAAGTCTGAACAGCCTGAAACTTTTGCCCCATACCTAAACCCACCGTACAGAAGGACAGACGTATCATCAACCATGCTACAAATGCAATAATTATCAGACAGACCAGTCCATACAATGTATTTACAATACAGTACCAAATAAATTGTTTGGGGCGTGAGAGGACGTAGCTATATGCCCGGCTCATCGCATCAAAGGCATCTGACCCTTCCGCACTGATTGTAGGAAACATGAAACACAATCCCAAAGCACCTATTACACCAACAAAGACCATGAGAAATCCGGAAAGTATGGCAAGAGGAAAACCCAATGCCACTGCTATCTCACCAAGAACAGGGATTCGCCCAATCATGCCGCCTACCACATTGCACAAGGCGAAGAAAAGGACTCCAATTACCGGCACCAGAGGTGACCAGAAATAAGACCAGAACTTTTTCCTGGCAAATTTCAGGGCATCCATCAGACTTACACTTTCGTCTCTGGCATAGTCCAGCGAGGCAATTCGTGTAATTGCCCCCCCTATCAACGACCAGATGACTAGCAGCCCAAAAACGAGTACCGCGAGAACGACAAATTCTCCGAAATCCAGAGGCATAATCGCTAATAACAAATTTTTTATAGCGAGAGGTATGCCTTCCCTGGCCGAATATAAGACAAGTTTTATAAAGGCATAAGGATTGGCGCTAACCAAGTTTAATGCCGAGAAAAATGCAACTGCAACCACGCACCAAACCAAACTCGCCAAAAGACCAATGTATCCAAGAAACATCTTCTTGGGGTCAAATGCCATCTTAAAGGCGCGAAAAATATCGCGCCAGTCATGTACGACGGTTTTCGTTTCACCCATTTTCCCCTCCTTTTTTTTCTATTCGACTCAATGCTTCAGGAGTCATTGGCTCCTCAATGCGATGCTTTTCATCCAGCCATGCTCCGAGATCGATAAGCTTGCACCGCTCACTGCAAAAAGGGAAGTTTGGCAATTCTTTTATATTCTGATAGACAAATTCCTTTTTACAATTGGGGCAGTTTATTTTCGGCATATTTTCTTTTACTTTTTCTCTGCGGCTTTTGTATCAGGTTTTACAGATTCGGTTTCTTTTTTAGCCTTAGACTTGTATTCTTCACTTCGGTAATCTGTCTGATAGAAGCCAGAACCTTTAAAAATAATAGCGCTACCAGACCCAATCACCCTTTGTGCTTTCAGCTTTCCACAAGCAGGACACTTCTTTACCGGCTTTTCCGTAATGTGTTGAAACAACTCAAACGAATGATCACACCCATTACACTTATAATCGTATGTTGGCATATTTTCTTCTCAGATATTTAAATTTTATTTAAAAAATATTTTTCATTTTCTCAAAAAATTTCTTTTGCCGGGGAGAAACATTTTTTTTCTCCAATTCCGCAAATTCCCGGAGCAACTCCTCCTGTCTGGAGGTCATCTTCGTTGGAACTTCAACAATCACCTGTACCAGGAGATTGCCCTTCCCATACCCATGTATATTAGGAAATCCTTCTCCACGAATCGGAACAACTTCATTGTTCTGCGTCCCTTTTGGTATCTTTACCTGAATAACACTGCCCGTAAGCGTAGGCACGTCAATAGTACAACCCAGGGCTGCCTGTGCAAGGGTAATCGGGACCTCGCAAAGAACGTCATTCCCATGTCTTTTAAAGATAGGATGAGGCGTAACATGGATGTCGCAATACAAATCTCCAGGGGCTGCTCCATTTTCACCCGGCTCTCCCTGTCCTGTCAACCTCAACCGTGTTCCATCCTCAACACCAGCCGGAATCTGAATAGAAATAATTGACTTTTTTGGATAGCGGCCAGAGCCTCCGCATTTAGCGCACGGCGACTCTACAATCTTGCCATTACCATGACATTTAGGACACGTAGTGCGGAGTGTAAAGAATCCTTGCGACTGCTGCACCTCCCCTCTGCCTTTACAATATGGACAGTTTACGGGAGAAGTACCCTCCCGTGCGCCGGTTCCCCGACATGTCTCACACAGTTCCCTACGAGTCAGTTCAATCTTTTTTTCAACGCCTATAGCCACTTCTTTAAAATCGATCTCAATATCACATTTCAGGCTCGCCCCCCGACGTGCTGCCCTACCCCGACCCTTTCCGCCGCCAAAGAAGTCTTCAAAGATACTCCCCCCGCCAAAAATATCACCAAAGGCGTCAAAAATATCTTCCATGGTGGTATATCCACGGGATTCGGCGCCTCTCAGACCATCTATTCCATATTGATCATATCGTTTTTTTTTATCAGAGTCGCTTAGTACACCATAAGCCTCAGCAGCCTTCTTAAATATCTGTTCAGCATCCTTATTTCCAGGATTTCTATCCGGATGATATTTCATAGCCATCTTACGATATGATTTTTTAATCTCTTCCACGCTTGCGTTTCTATCAACACCTAAGATTTGGTAATAATCTTCTTCCATGTATATCGTCTTTATATTAAGTTATTATTTTATAAAAAGATACTATTACTTCCCAATTTTATTAACGTTAAAATTATAGTATATAAAACAGCACAAAATCAAGGGTGTTTTAAATACACCCATTATTTTCTGGAAATAATATTCATGAAGTGTATAAAAGCAAAAAGGCTACTCATCGCAGCCTTTTTACTTTTACTTTATTTGTTATGTAAATTCTTAATAAATGCCTGATTAATGGATACTGCCTTCGATCTCCTTTTCTTCTTCATCTCCCTTCAACTCAGTAATCATGGTTTCTGTTGTTAACAGGAGACCAGCAACGCTGGCCGCATTTTGTAAGGCAACACGAGATACTTTCGCGGGGTCCACAACTCCTGCGTCAAACATATCCACACAATTTCCTGTATTGGCATCATATCCCACATTGGTCGACAATTCCTTTACTTCTTCAAGAACTACCGAGCCATCGGCGCCAGAATTGGAGGCAATTTGACGCAACGGAGCCGCAAGCGCCTTTATTATGATGTCCACACCAACCTTTTCATCACCTTTAAATTTTTTACGCGCTTCATCGAGTGCAGGCATTGCCCGCACAAACACGACGCCGCCTCCCGGCACAATCCCTTCTTCTACTGCAGCACGAGTTGCATGCAGCGCATCTTCCACTCGCGCCTTCTTCTCGTTCATCTCGGCCTCAGTTGCAGCGCCAACATGAACAATAGCCACGCCTCCGGCTAATTTTGCCAGCCTTTCACTGAGCTTTTCTTTGTCGTAATTTGAAGTGGTTTGCTCGATCTGGTTTTTGATTTGATTGATTCTTGCCTGGATATCTGACTTCTTTCCCGCACCCTGGATGATTGTCGTATTATCCTTATCAATGGTAATCCGTTTTGCGCGACCAAGGTCTTCTATTCCCATATTTTCAAGCTTTACACCCAACTCCTCGGTAATAGCACGCCCCTTCGTTAATATGGCAATATCTTCCAGCATTGCCTTTCTGCGATCTCCGAAACCCGGCGCCTTAACGGCCGCGCAACTCAACACGCCGCGGAGCTTGTTAACTACAAGGGTTGCCAGCGCTTCACCATCAACGTCTTCAGAAATAATCAATAAAGGCTTTCCACTGCTGGCAATCTTTTCCAATAATGGGAGGATATCCTTCATGCCGGATATCTTTTTTTCGTGAATCAATATATAGGCATCCTCGAGGACAACCTCCATATTCTGTGCATCGGTAATAAAATATGCCGAAAGATATCCCTTATCGAATTGCATACCTTCTTCAACTGTCAGTGTAGTCTCAATCCCCTTCGCTTCTTCTACGGTAATAACACCATCCTTACCGACCTTCTCCATAGCGTCGGCCAGGAGATTTCCGATAGATGCATCGTTATTAGCAGAAATAGTTCCCACCTGGGCAATTTCGGCGCGCCCCTTTACAGGCTTACTCAATTTCTTAATTTCCGCAACTACAATTTCTACAGCCTTATCAATGCCCCTTTTGATCGCCATTGGGTTTGCGCCGGCTGCAACGTTCTTCAATCCTTCATTAAAGATAGCCTCTGCAAAGATGGTGGCCGTCGTTGTGCCGTCACCAGCAACGTCACTGGTCTTTGACGCAACTTCACAAACCATCTTTGCCCCCATATTTTCAAAGGGATTTTTCAATTCAATTTCCTTAGCTACCGTGACGCCGTCTTTTGTAACTGAAGGCGAACCGAATCCTTTTTCCAGGATCACATTTCTTCCCGTAGGACCCATGGTTACCCGAACGGTATCCGCTAGCTGTTTAATCCCTTTTTGGAGCAACTTTCTGGCATCTT
>Ga0209342_10005254_pt1 | contig 13297 bp, 9 predicted proteins | sample RifCSP16_2_FD_184023 | JGI IMG/M metagenome (GOLD analysis project Ga0209342, IMG submission 184023) | Soil microbial communities from Rifle, Colorado - Rifle CSP2_sed 16_2 (SPAdes) (version 2) | ecosystem: Environmental > Terrestrial > Deep subsurface > Rock core/Sediment | place: Rifle... | reverse complement strand
CCAACCGACACGAACACACCCACGGTCACGCCGGGCACGCCCACGCCAACCGATACGCTGACACCCACGGCCACGAACACTCACACGCCGACGCCGACCGACACACCCACGCCTACGAATACGCCAGTGCCATGTCCTGGCAATTACCCGCCGGGCGAACCCAATGCCGGCGCGCCGGACGGAAGCTTTTATGCATCGGTTGGATGCGGAGATGCCATCACCGTCTTGCTGACAACAGCGATCGCCGTGCCGCACGCGGGCTACGATCTCGTCTACTATGAGCTCGAGGAACCGGCAGGTTCTGGCGCCATCCAGATGGATTGGGTCGTCGTGGAAGTTGCCGGCAGTTGCGGCGGGCCGTGGATCCGCGTGTTCTATTGGGGCGACGGCGCGATTGATGCGAACACCAATATCGGCGCTCTGGGCTACACACCAGGTGAACCCGATAACCAGATCATCCCCATGTCTGACCTCTATGGGACCACCGGGATCGCCATTGACATTGACGCGTTTGCCCCGCTTGGCATGTATGGATGTGTTCGCCTCAGCGTCCCAACTGGCGGCGACAATGACCCGGCCGAGGTGGATGCGCTAGAAGTGTTGCCGTAGCCTGACACAGAGTGGCGTCCGAATAGAATACCTCCCAACTGATATGCTTCGCATAGCCTGATACATGTTTCTTGGTTTCATTGGGTCTCTTGCCATATCTAACTGGCTATGCGCAATAAACGCCGCGCAGGAGCACACCCCCTGAATCACAAGTCTCGCTGGACAGCCCGGAAGATCGCCCAACGTGTTGACCTCGTTCAGGCCCTCGTCTATCGCAGCCGTCAGCCTCTCCCGCCATTTCGCTATCTCACGCTTGAAAGCCCGCTGGCCCCACCGCCGGTTGATCCAGATGTGGACGATAGCCACTGGGCATCCATCAAGCCAAACACTTATTGGGCCGGGTGGCTGACGGATTTCGTCCTCCGCGTCCACTTTCAGCGCCCCGCCGATTGGTCACCCCACATCCCGACCGCGCTCTACCTCCCGCTCGGCAAATCAGGTGACTTTGAGCATCCTGAGGCCCTGGCGTACGTGGACGGCGTCGCCTATGCCGCGTGCGACCGCCATCATGAGGAAATTCTCCTGCCCGCGCGCTGGCTCGACGGCCACTCACACCTGCTGGCATTGCACGGCTGGACCGGCCTCGGCGGCTGGATGAGCGGCAGCCCACAGACCAGACTCTTCATGCGGGAATGCGCCCTCGTGCAGATTGACCAGCCCACACGCGACTTCGTCACGACGGCGCGCTGTGCACTCGGCGTCGCCAAGGCTCTCGACGAGAACGAACCCGCGAAGGGCCAACTGCTCACGGCGCTCGACGAGGCCTTCAAGATTCTTGACACGCGTGAGCCGTTTGGCGAGGCGTTCTACGCCAGCGTGCCGCTCGCTCACGCCGCACTGAGAGAGGGCGTCGCGAAAGCTGGGCCGGCCCTGGACGTGACGATCACTGCCGCCGGACACGCGCATATTGACGTAGCCTGGCTCTGGACGCTGGGACAGTCGCGGCGCAAGGCCGGCCGGACTTTTCACTCCGTCCTGCGGCTCATGGAACAATTCCCGGCCTACCATTTCACGCAGAGCCAGCCGCAGCTGTACGACTTTGTGTGCCAGGATTATCCCGAACTCTTTAAAGGGATCAAACAGCGCGTGGCCGAAGGACGCTGGGAACCTATCGGCGGGATGTGGGTGGAAGCCGACTGCAATCTCAGCGGCTCCGAATCGCTCGCCCGCCAGTTTCTTTTAGGCCGCACCTTCTTCCGCGAACACTTCGGTCCGGAAGCGGACGCGCGCGTGCTCTGGCTGCCCGATGTGTTCGGCTACGCCTGGAATCTGCCGCAGCTCATCCGGCAGGCCGGGTTGGAATATTTCTTCACCATCAAAATCGGCTGGAGTCAATACAACCGTCTGCCCTACGACTCCTTTTGGTGGCAGGGCCTGGATGGGACCAAAGTGCTCACGCACTTCAGCCCCACCCCCGAACTGGGCGAGAGCGCCTTCGCCAGCACCTACAACGCCGAGGTCACTCCCAGCCAGGTGATCGGCACCTGGACGAACTACCGGCAAAAAGATTTGGTCGGCGCGGACCGCCCGCTGCCTCTGCTCATGGCCTTTGGCTATGGCGACGGCGGGGGCGGCCCCTCGCGCGAGATGCTGGAGAACCTGCGCGAATTGGAGAACTTCCCGGCCACGCCGCGCCTCCGGCAGGGGAGCGTCTATCAATTCTTCCACGACCTCGAAGCGCAAGCCGGGAAGCGCCTGCCCACCTGGAACGGCGAACTCTACCTCGAACTCCACCGCGGGACCTACACGACCCAGAGCCGCAGCAAACGCGCCAACCGTAAGAGCGAGTTCCTCCTGCACGACGCCGAATTTCTCGCCACTTACGCTTCTAGCCTCGACTCAAACGATCCGTATCCCGCCGCCGAACTGCGCCGGGCGTGGGAACTCGTCTGCCTGAATCAATTTCACGACATCATCCCCGGCAGCAGCGTCGGCCCGGTGTACGTCGAGTCGCAGCAGCAGTATGCCGAGATCAGGCGAATCGGCGAAGCGGTGCGTGATGCGGCGTTGCGGACAATTGCCGATAAAGCGGGCGGCGACCTGCTCATCGTGAACCCGGCCTCTTTTCGCCGCCTCGACCTGGCCTTTTGGCCCGGCCGGCTGCCCGACGGATATCAATTGCAGGACTGGTTCGGCAACCCGATATTCACCCAGCCCACCGAGGAGGGAACCTGGCTAAGCGTCTCCATCGGGGATTACGATGTCGAACCGCTCTTCCTCCTCCCGGCCAGGGCTTCCCAGGAAAATATCGAGGCTTCATCGCACCTGCAAGCCACGCCCACATTGCTTGAAAACTACAACCTCCGAGTCGAGCTGAACGCCGACGGCGACATCACCCGTATTTACGACAAAGTCTGTGAGCGCGAAGTCCTGCCCGCGGGCGCAATGGCCAACCAGTTTCAAGCATTTGAAGACCGCCCGCTGGATTGGGACGCCTGGGACGTGGATATCTTCTACGACGACAAGATGTGGCTGGCCGAACCGGCTGAGTCGGTCCGCGTGGTCGAGGCCGGCCCGCTGCGGGCGACGCTGGAAATCAAGCGCCGCGTCCTGAATAGCGATTACACCCAACGCATCTCGTTAGCCGAGCACGGCTCTCGGCTCGACTTCGACACGACGATTGACTGGCGCGAGCGGCACGTCCTGCTCAAGGTTGCCTTCCCGGTAAACATCCTCTCGCCCGTGGCGACTTACGAGATTCAGTGGGGCAACGTCCAGCGCCCCACCCACCACAACACGAGTTGGGATTGGGCGCGCTTTGAAACCTGCGCGCACAAGTGGGTGGACTTGAGCGAAGGCGGCTACGGCGTGAGCCTGCTCAACGATTGCAAATACGGGCACGATATCCGGGATAACGTCATTCGCCTCAGCCTGCTCCGCGGCCCCACCCTGCCCGACCCTGAAGCCGATCAGGGCGAGCACCGTTTTGCCTACAGCCTCCTGGCCCACGACGACGGATTTTTCCTGGATGAGACGGTATGCGAGGCTTACAGCCTGAACGACCCGCTCATCGTCTGGCCGATGAGCCGCGCGCTACAGCCAGGAACGGGCGAGCGCCGACGGAGACTGCCCCCGCTGATTTGGATGGATCCTCCCGGTGATCGTTTTCAAGCGCGCGTGGTCATCGAGACGATCAAGCGCGCCGAAGACGGGAAGGGCTTCATCGTGCGGCTGTACGAATACCATCGCCGGCGCGGGCCGGTGACGCTCCACACCGGCTTCCCGCTCAGCGCGGCGTGGCGCACAAACCTGCTTGAGGAAAATCAAGAAACGCTGACCGTGGAGGACGAGAGTCCCACCCTCGAAGGGCAGATGATCGCGAGCTCTAGCCTCACACTATTCGTAAAGCCGTATGAGATTGTCACGCTCCGGCTGGCGCCAAAAGTTGAATAATCATCAGCCGCCTCGAGTGTATCTTTTAGTTGCAGCGGTAGTGCTGGCGGGTTGCCGAGGCCCACAAACAGCGACGGCTTTGCCCGTCTCCGGCAACCCGCCGCCCATTACACCGACTCTGCCCCCCGCCCTCCTCCCTTCTCCCAGCCCGACGATTGGTTTCACGCCCGCGCCGACGGACACGGCGCCTCCACTCCCAACCCCTACGCCCACCCCCGACCCGTACAGTGGACTCTACGTAGACGACCTGCGGGCGCGCGGCTACGGCGGAGGCGAAATTGCCCTCGTGCAGACGCTGGCGGTGACGAGGGCCTTCACCCGGACACTGATTGCCTATCCCAGCGACGGGTTAACGATGTACGGGTTCATGAACATCCCACACGGACCAGGGCCATTCCCTGTGATCATCGTCAATCATGGGTACATCAGTCCCGCCGGATATCAAACGCTCACCTACATGACGCGTTACACCGACCCGCTGGCCCGCGCGGGATTCCTCGTCATCCATCCGGACTATCGCGGCTATGGCCAGTCCGATCCCGGCTCAAACTTGTTTCGCATCGGCTATGCGATTGACGTCCTTAACCTGATTGCGCTGGTCAGGCAGCTGCCTTACGCCGATCCCCAGGCCATCGGCCTATTCGGGCATTCCATGGGCGGCGGGATTTCGCTGCGCGTCAGCACCGTCAGCCCCGATGTGAAAGCGGTCCTGCTCTATGGCTCGATGAGCGGCGACGAAAACGCAAACTTTGCCAAGATTGCCGACTGGCGCGGCGACCCGGGCCTGCCGGAACTGTCCATGCCACCGGAGGTCGTGTCACGCATTTCGCCCATCAACTATCTGGCGAACATCCAGGCCGCGCTGAGCCTCCACCACGGCGATGCGGATGCGACCGTGCCGCCCGAATGGTCCGCCGACCTCTACATGCGGTTGACCGCCCTGGAGAAAGAGGTGGCATACTTTTCCTATCCCGGCCAGCCCCACACCTTCGTAGACGACGGCCATACCCTGCTTATCGAGCGAAGCCTCGCCTTCTTTGAAGAACACTTGCGCGGGGTGAGGTAAAATACACCCTGCGAAAAGACCCAAGATGAGAAACCCCTCAGCCAACGTGCTGCTGTTAGCCTGCTATGAATTGGGACACGCGCCGCTCAGCCTGGCGTGGCCCCTCGCGTTTTTGGAGGCCGCGGGTTACGGCGCTGAAGCCGTGGACCTGTCTGTTCAACGATTGCCTGAAACCTCGGCGGCCTCCGCCAAGTTTGTGGGGATTGCCGCTCCGATGCATACCGCGCTCCGGCTGGGCGTGAAAGTCGCGGCGCGGGTGCGCCAGCTTAACCCGTATGGGCACATCTGCTTCTACGGGTTATACGCCTGGCTCAACGCCGATTATCTTTTGTCGAAGGGCCTCGCCGACTCAGTCATCGGCGGCGAATATGAACAGCCGTTGGCCGAACTGGTTGACGCGGTATGTCGGGGGAAAAAGCCGGGAGATGTACCCGGGGTGTCCACGGCTGAGTCGCGGAACGAGCCCTATCTTGGCCGCCTGAGGTTCCCCATTCCTCGCCGGTCGGGCCTGCCGCCGCTCGACCAGTATGCGCGTTATACACACGCTGGTGCCACGCACCTGGCCGGGTACGTCGAGGCCAGTCGCGGGTGTCTACACACCTGTCATCACTGTCCCATTGTGCCGGTCTATGGCGGGCGCTTCTTTACTATGCCGCTTGAGATTGTAATGGCTGATATTCGCCAACAGGCAGCGGCCGGAGCGGCGCATATCACGTTCGGCGATCCGGATTTCCTGAATGGCCCCGGCCATGCTCTCCGCCTGGCGCGCGTTCTACATGCCGAGTTCCCAGGCATGACTTTCGATTTCACGACGAAGGTCGAACACGTCCTGAAGCACGCCCGCTTGTTCACCGAGTTTGCCCAGGCGGGATGCACCTTCGTCGTCTCGGCGATTGAGTCCGTCAGCGATGCCGTCCTGGCCCACCTTAACAAAGGCCATACTGCGACGGACATCGTCAAGGCCCTGTCTGTCCTGGACGCCGCCGGCATTGCCTTGCACCCTACCCTGGTCGCTTTTACCCCATGGACTTCACTTGAAGACTATGTGGCGCAAGTCGAGTTTATTCGCCAACAGGGGCTGGTCCAGCACCTGCCGCCGATCCAACTGGCCATCCGGCTCCTCGTGCCGCCCCGCTCAAAGCTTCTCTCCGCGCCAGATGCGCCATCGTGGCTGCGCGAGCTAGACGCAGAGGCTCTCACCTATCGCTGGGTTCATCCAGATCCGCGCATGGATAAGCTGTACGAGGCCGTCATGGCTCGCGTCGAACTAGCGGAGCAAACCGGCGAGGATCCCGCGAAGACGCATGCGTGGATCAGGAGGCTGGCTTATGATGCGCTCGGGCGCGCGATCCCCGACGAAATGGAAAAAAGCGCCGTGCGCCCACCACCTCCTCGGTTGACCGAAAACTGGTTTTGTTGAGCCGAACCGCTGCGAGGTCAGGTTGACCTCAAGTAGCTCGTCCACAGCAAGAATGGGTGTCGCCTGAGGCCCGGCTGTGCGTCAGGGCATTCGGTTCATCCATTTGCGCTGGCTAAGCGAAATCTCACTCGCTATTCAGCCACTTGGAGTATAACGCAATGGTGGCCGACTCAGGGGACTTATAAAACTCGTCAGGGGTGATCGGGAGCACGACCCGTTTGTGCGCGGGCTGGACCGTGGGATGCCGGGCGGCGAAATCGCGCAGGACCTGGGCGTGCGGCTTGACTGAGCCATCCGGACGCACCAGTCCAAAATAACGCTCGTGACGCGATTCGCTGCATGGCGGCTTGTCCCACAACTCCGGCGCATAATCGGCAAAGCACCAGACCAGCGCGCCCGTCGCCCCTACTTCCACCAACTTAGGCAACACGGCGGTGAGGTACTCGGCGAAGGCCTCCTCAGAAGCCATGAACTGTGTACGCGGCTGGCCATAAGCGACCCACTGCCAGGTTTGCGAGGCCTCGCCGGGCGCGGCGGTGCAGCCGCCAAACTCCTCCATCAGCGTGGGCTTGCCTGAGAGCGCGCTCGTCAACGCGCAGGTAAAAGGGACCAGGTCAGGGTCGAGCGGATGGCGCGCCCAGGGGAGGTACATGGGGTAGGCGTGCATCACCGCCACATCCGCCTCGGCAAACACCTGATCCACACGCAGGCCGTTGTCCTCCAGCAGGCTGGCCGTGTGCAGACCGCACGTCACCGGATGCTGATCGTCGAGGTCGTGGATCAGCCGGGTCATCTCGCGCACCCACGCTTGTCCGGCCGCTGCATCCGGGGGATGAGCAAACAAATCGGGTTCATTGCCCAGGTTCCACAGGCCGATGGCCGGATGGTCCTTCAAGGCGCCGACGACGGTCTTGAGCAACAGCCGCTCGGCGCTCAGGGCGACTGGATCGGTGAAAGGGTTGCGGTAACCGCTGTTTACGACGCGCCCGCCGCTCACGAGTTGCCGCACGTGGGGCAGCGTCGGGCCGTGCAGCAGCCAGCGCGGCGCCCAGTTTGGGCCGCTCATGTGCCCGGTGAAGAAGGTCACATCCAGCTTCAGGCCCAGCTCGGCGGCGGTGTCGCAGACGGTCGTGAGATGGCGCAGGCAGCTGTGCGAGACTGCCTCCGGCTCCGGCTGCCAGTCATCCCACAGCAAAAAGATGCGCACCAGCGAGAGGCTGAGTTCGCGGAGGAGCGCAAACTCCTCGCGCACCTCGCCGGGGTCGAAGTCCGACCACCAGTACATCGCCTTGCGGCGGGGCCAGTAATTGACGCCTAAGACAAAGGGTTCAAGGTTCATGGGAGGGGTTGCAAGCGACTCAGAATTTCCGGCGCTTCACCGGGCGCGGCCAGTCGGGGAAGGCCGTTCTCGACGATGATGGGAATCCAATCATACGCCTCGACCCCGCGCCGGGTCAAGACCGCGGTAAAAATGACCGAATAATTCTCGGGGAAAGTGAAGCCGTCGAAGACGAAGTTCCCCAGGCTGTAAACGATCAGGCCGCCGTGATAGCTTTCCACGCCTTGCAGCACGTGGGGGTGACTGCCCAGCACCAGCGCCGCCCCGGCGTCAATCGCCGCCCGCGCCTCGACGCGTTGGGCACGGATAATATCATGGCTCTCCCAGCCGGAGTGAAGCAGCACGATGACCAGGTCTGCGCGCGAGCGCGCCGCCAGCACATCGGCCGAGATGTGCTCGACCTCCGCCCAGACCACGCCGGGCGCAGCCTCGTCTGCAATCCAACTGCGCGTATCAAAGCCCGTCCGGCTCTCGACCGGCACATCCACGTAGGCCAGGAACGCCACGCGCACCCCGTTGCGCTCCACGACAACCGGGGTGCGCGCCGCGGCCGCATTCTGTCCGGCCCCCGCCGCCGCAATCTGCTGCTCCGCCAGCAGCGCCAGGGTGTCGGCCAGCGCCTCCGGGCCATAATCCAGGGAGTGGTTGTTCGCCAGCCCAACCACGTCAAATCCGGCCAGGGCCAGCGCCTCGGCCGCCTGGGGCGGCGCGCGAAAGGTATATCGCTTGGGCTGGGGCTCCCCGCGCTCGGCAATCGCGCATTCGAGGTTGCCGACCAGCAGGTCAGCCGCGTTCAGAGTGGAGGCCACGCCAGAAAAAGGCGCCGCGGCGCCATCCCTGAGGATCACCTCACCCACCGTGCGCGCCAGCATCACATCGCCCACGGCCATCAGGCGCACGATGGGCGGGAGGGTCGCAGTGGGTGTCGGCGGTGGATCACGCGGGGTATCGGTGGCCTGCGCTGTGGCGGGGGCCGACGGCGTTAGGGTAGGCGTTGGGAGAACCGGCGAGGGGGTAGGCGTTTTCAGCGAGGCCACCCGCGTGACAGGCGGGAGATCAGCCGGCGGTTGGAATCGCGAACACGCGGCGAGGAGGCACAACGCGCAGGCAAAGCCCATCCGGAAGAGGCTGCCGCCGACCCTAGGAGCGCGTGGTAGGTGCGATTGTTCGCGGCCGCCCGCCGCTCCGACGTGGGCCAAGAGTACAGGCCGGTTATGCATGTTTGGGGATGAACTCGACATGGCCGACCATATCTTCGGCGCTCAAGGACGCGTAGATCAAGGCCAGGTCATGCACCATCTCGTCCACGGAAGCGTCCGGCGAGGCGTAGACAATTCCCTTGTGCCACATGCCGCTGACGTGCCACCGCAAACCGTCAATATTTTGCGTAATAATCACGCAGCGCTGGGCGACGGCGAAGGCAAGGTGTTGATCGTCAGTCGTCTCGAGCATATCCTCCTGTTGGGCCGTGAAGACATCTATGCCGCGCTGGCGCAGGGCCTCCGTCACAGCCCGCGAGATGTTTTCGTCCAGATAGAACTTGATCCGCTCAGCCACGCGCGGCTACCTGAGCTTCGAAGGGGTGCGGCTGCGGAGTTCCGCCACGAAAGCTTCGTCAGCCTGGATCGCCGCTTCAATCTCGGCGCGATGGGCGAGGTAATACCCCAGAGCGGCATTCACCTCCACCCGCCGCAGGCCGAACGACGAGACGATGTCTTCCACGCTCATTCCCAGCCGCTTGTGCCAGACCGCGACGTTCTGAACCGTGATGCGGTGACCGTTGATGTGCGGCTTGCCGCCGACGGCGACCGGCGAAACCATGATATACGCGGCCCAAATATCCTCCACGCGTTTCACCATGGGGCCGGATCCTGTCGGTCAAATGAGGAGGTTTGAGCGCTCACGCCAGCGCCTCGGCCAGGAGCTGAATGGGATGCAGAGGCGCGCGGCCGGTGCCTCCGTGAATTTGATGGCGGCACGACATGCCGGAGGCGGCAACGGGCGTATCGCCTCCGGCGGCCCGCACGGCCGGGAACAGCCGTTCCTCGCCAACGGTTTGCGAAATTTGATAATGCTCCGCCTCATAGCCGAATGATCCGGCCATGCCGCAGCAGCCGGAGTCGATCTCGCGCGCTTCCCATCCGGGCAGGCCCAACATTTTCAACAGCGGCCCTGTCCCCGTGAGTGCTTTTTGATAACAGTGCCCATGCACCAGCACCCGGCGGGTCTCAGGTTTCCACCGCAGGGCCAGCTCCCCGCGCTCGGCCAGGCCCGCCAGGAATTCTTCGATCAGCATCGCCTGCCCGGCCACGCGCCGGGCGCGCGAGTCGCCAGGGAGCAGGTCAAGATATTCGTCGCGCAGCGTAAGCAGGCACGAAGGCTCCAGGCCGAGGATCGGGATTCCTTGTGCGGCGAATTCGTCCAGCGTCCCGACGTTATGCTCGGCGGCCGCTTTCGCCTGGTCGAGCATCCCTTTCGAGATCATGGGCCGCCCGCAGCAGCCGTGCTCCGCCAGCCGGACGTCATAGCCCGCGGCCTCCAGGACCTTCACGGCGGCGACGCCGATTTCAGGATGGTTGAAGTTAGTGAAGGTGTCGGCGAAGAGGAGCACCTGGCGTGGAGCGTGAAGCGTGGAGCGTGAAGCGTCGTGAGCGCGATGCCAATCTCGGAAGGATTGCGAGGCAAAAGGCGGCAGGACGCGGTGTCGGGAGATGCCCAGGATTTTCTCGTTCAGCCAGCGCGCCAGAGGCGACCTCAACACCGGATTGACGACCGGCGCGAAGTGATGCGTGATGCGTGAGACGTGATGAATATTGGCAAATAACCACGACCGCAGCGGCACGCCGTGCGCGGCCTGATAGTGCGCCAGGAACTCGTACTTGATCTTCGCCATGTCCACGCCAGAGGGGCACTCGGCCTTGCAGGCCTTGCACTCCAGGCACAGGTCGAGCACCGCGTGCATCCGCTCGGAAGTCAAGGCGGAGGGCGGGAGGCGCCCGGAGAGCGCAGCCCGCAGGGCATTCGCGCGCCCGCGCGTCGAATGCTCCTCCTCGCGCGTCGCCATGTACGAGGGGCACATCGTCCCGTCGGCCTTGCGGCACACGCCTGCGCCGTTGCACTGCTCCACCGCGCCCGCAAAACCGCCATCGGCGGCGAAGCTCAGGTGCGTCCTGATTTCAAGCGCATGGTAGCCCGCGCCGTAGCGCAGGTCCTCGGTCATGTCCGGCGCGTCCACGATCTTGCCGGGGTTGAGGCGATAGCCGGGATCAAAAATCTGCTTGACCTCGCGGAAGGCCGCGTACAGTTCCGGGCCGAAGAGTCTGCCGTTCCAGGCAGAGCGCGAGAGGCCGTCGCCGTGCTCGCCGCTCATCGCGCCGCCCATGGCGATCACCACGTCGAGCACCGCCGCGCCAAGCGCGCGCATCTTCTTCACGCCCTCGGCCGTCTTGAGGTTGATGACCGGGCGGATGTGCAGGCAGCCCGCCGAGGCGTGCGCGTAGTAAGCCGAGGCGACGCCGTGCTCCTTGAAAAGCTGCTCGACCGTGCGGACGTACTCGCCCAGCCGGTCCACCGGGACCGCGACGTCTTCCATGAACGCGAGCGGCTTGGCCTCGCCCTTCATGGATTGCAGAATCCCCAGCCCGACTTTGCGCACGCCCCACACGTTGGCCTGCTCGGCGGGCGTGAGCGCGCGCACAAACGTCTTGGCTACGCCCCTGCTCCGCAGAAGATGCTCCAGCTTCTCGATCTGCCCGATCAACTCTGCTTCGCTCTCGCCGAAAAACTCGACGACGAGGATCGCGCCGGGGCTGCCCTGGATGAACGTCAACTGCCGCGCATAGGCGGGGATCGCGCGCGTCAGGGTAATCATCACCGCGTCAATTAATTCAATCGCGGAAGGATGGCATTCAAGGATCGTCGGCGTGGCCTCGGCGGAGGCGGCGACGGAATCAAAGTGCACGACGCACAGCGCGGTCATCTTCGGGCGCGGGACGAGGTTGAGTTTGGCTTCGGCGACGACGGCGAGCGTCCCTTCGGAGCCGACCATGAGTTTGGCGAGGTTGAAGCCGTCCGCGAGCGGGTAGGACTCTTGGGAATACCAGCCGGCGGGTTGGGAAGCGACGAAGCCGAAAGGCTGGCGGCTGGAGGTTGGAGGCTGGAGGTTGGAGGTTGGAGGCCGGGGATTGGGGATGAGGTAGTTGAGCGAGTAGCCGGAGGCGCGGCGCCAGGTTTTAGGGAAGCGGTCGCGGATCAGCGATGCATGGCGGGTGACAAGTGACGTGAGGCCGCGGTAGATTTCGCCTTCCCGCCCTGGAGATTCCAGTTTCGCGTCGAGGGCCGCGCGGTCGAGGGCGGAAAAATGGGCGGCGGAGGCGTCGCCCAGGAAAGCCTCCACCCCCAGGACGTGGTCGGCGGTCATCCCGAACAAGACCGAATGCGCGCCGGTCGAGTTGTTCGCCAGCATCCCGCCGACGGTCGCGCGGTTCGAGGAGGCCGGGTCGGGGCCGTACATCAAGCCATGCGGCTTGAGCGCGGCGTTGAGCGCGTCGCACACCACGCCCGGCTCGGCGCGCACCCAGCGCTCCTCGGGGTTGATCTCGAGGATGCGGCGCATGTATTTGGAAAAGTCCACGACGACCGCCGCGCCCACGGCCTGCCCGGCGAGGCTCGACCCGCCGCCGCGCGCGAGCACCGGGACCCGGTGCTTGGCCGTGATCTCCATCACGGCGGCCACGTCGTCGCGGTCGCGCGGGATGACGACGCCGATCGGCTCGATCTGGTACGCGCTGGCGTCGGTGCTGTAGAGGAGGCGCGCGTATGGATCGAAACGGACTTCACCTTTGACAGCGCGCGCGAGGTCCGTGGCGAGGCCAGTGCGACTTTCGAGGGTGGCAGCGTCCATAAATCCTCCTCACCTGCCAGGTCTATCCCAAAGCGGCAGCCAGCAATAATCCCATGAATCCGATGACTACTCCGAGATGGAGGAGAAAATCACTCTCCGACAGCCAGCCGACGTGAATCAGGCGGAAGACGAAATTCAAAATGACCAGCGCGATGGCGATCATCGTCGGCAGGCCCTTGTAGCGGGCGATGAAGGCTGAGAGGCGGTCAAGCCACATGAGGCTCTCCTGTCTTGCGCGGCTGCTCAAACCCCTCCGGCACGCGCAGGTGCTGGGGCGCGGCAAACCGCCCGCGCCCGCGCTTGCGGACGATGTCGCAGAGGATGACGGCGGCGGCGCTGGCGGTGTTGAGTGAATCGGCCCGGCCCAGCATTTTGATGCTGATCTCGACCTGACAGCGCCGGCGGAGTTCGGGCGCGACGCCGCGTTCCTCGTTGCCAAAGATGACGAACACCGGGCGGTCGAGGTCGTCCAGCGCGGCGTAATCCATCTCGGCTTCGGGGACGGCTGCGACGCACTTGGTCTCCGGGCGACTTCCCCAGGCCCGATCGTACCAGTCGAGGAACGCC
>Ga0209342_10005253_pt1 | contig 13298 bp, 10 predicted proteins | sample RifCSP16_2_FD_184023 | JGI IMG/M metagenome (GOLD analysis project Ga0209342, IMG submission 184023) | Soil microbial communities from Rifle, Colorado - Rifle CSP2_sed 16_2 (SPAdes) (version 2) | ecosystem: Environmental > Terrestrial > Deep subsurface > Rock core/Sediment | place: Rifle... | reverse complement strand
GGGAGCCAGCTGGTCATCACGGACGACATGACGGGGTGCTCGCCGATCGACCCGAGCGCCCCGTTCGACCCGTTCACGGGCGCGGCGGTCGAGCGGATGGCGGGCTACGAACCACGGAAGTAGGCGCCGCGCCGGACGACGGCCCGAGCAGCCTTACCTCGCCGAGCAGACGAGCGTCAGGCTCCCGCCCCGGCCCGCTTCGCCGGACACCGACGCGGCGTAGACCGCGGGCCCGGCGCCGCACCGCCACTCCGCCGCGTAGTCCTTGTCGCAGCTCGGCCCAGGGTCCTCCAGCGCCGACGCATCGATCCGGTAGTCGCAGCTCGCACGGCCGTCGCAGGCTCGGGAGAGGTGCGCGGTCGCGTTCCCCGGCTTGCCGCCGCAGTTGCGCCCGTAGGTGCCCGCGAGCACCTTGATTGCATACTTCTCCTCGCCGGCCTTGGCCGCCGCCTCGGGGCTCTTGGAGGGAAGCTTCTCGGCGGCTGCGGCCTGCCGCACGACGTGGCTCCGGACGTCGACCGAGCCCGCGTCCTTCGGGCGCCCGGCGGACTGCTGAGCCGCGTTCTCGCGGAGCCACTCCCGCAGCGCTTCGCCTTCCAGGGCGTGCATCGCGAGGCCCACGAGGAGCAGGATGGCGCCAACGACGCTCGCGCCGATCCGGCCGAGCTTGCCCGGCTCGATCTTGCCCTCGATGCGGCCGAGCACCGCGACCAGCAGGAAGATCACCCCCGCGAGCACGAACATCCGCGTGAGCGGGACATCGACCAGTCTCGTCACCACGTCGTGCATGTCTTACCTCCGTCGTGATCCCTGGCAGTCCTGTCGATCGAGGGCCGTGCGGTTTCGGCGGCGGCCGGGGGAGAAGCGGCAGGGCTTCACCCCTGCCGTGCGGCGCGAGGAGGCCGCGCGGTCGATGCTATTTTCAAGCAGCCGGGAGGCCGCGTTCGAGGAAGTATTGCCGCGCCACGCTCCCCCCGGCGGGTCCCGAGGAAGGAATGCACGAAGGTGGCGAGACGCCGTCAGGAAGCAGGCGAGCTCAGGACTTCGCTGAGCGCGTCCTCCGCGCCCGCGCCGGCGCACGCCGCACCCCCGCCCGGGACGCGCGCCGCTTGGGCGGCACTCGGGGATGCCGAGCGTGCGGACAGTGTGCGTTCGCTCACTGTCCCGTCGCGGCAATGGAACTCGACGCGCAGCGCGTCCTGCGAAGCTCCGGAGCTCGCGTGCACGACCGCGAAGCTGTCCTGGCCGATCGACTCATCCTGGATTGCGTAGCGCATCTGCCAGCCGCCATCGAGGTCGAGCCGGCCGGTCCGCGCGAACTCGTCGGGCCCGCTGTTCGCGAACGGGAACGGCGCGTAGAGCGGGGACGAGACGATGCAGCGAGTTCCGAGGTCCACGTCCGCGCCGGCCGGGTCGACGAACCAGATCCGGCTCGCCATCGAGCGGTGCGCATCGCCGCAGAGAAACACGACGTTGGTGATCTGTGCGACTCTGATGTAGGACATGAGCTCGCGGAGCGACTCTGGGAAAGCATCCCACCCGTCCGATCGCCCGCGATACGCATCCCGATCCGCACGGTCGCGCTGCGCCTCGCTCCGGAAGGGCACGACCACGCTCGGCGACACGACGAACTTGTGGCGGTCACGCTGCTTGTCGCGCTCCGCGAGCCAATCTCTCAAGGCGCGGCGCTGCGCCTGCTCCATGATCTCCGCCGGGGGAGTGCGGGTGGTGCGGGTGTCGCACACGAAAAACGGGAAGCCGGCCGCCTCGAAGCTGTAGAAGTACCTGCTCGCCGCCGCGTGGCCCTGGAGGAGCTGTGCCGCGTTGCGCGGCGAGTGGAGCCATTGATACCCCTCGAAGGCCTCGAGGCCCCACCTTTGGGTGTCGCCCTCCGCCTGGCCCGGAAACCAGTTGTCCTCCACCTCGTGGTCGTCCATCATCATGTAGGTGGGGAGCCGGCGCAGCACCGCGCGCGCGTTGGGCGCGGTCCACGCCTCGTGGTAGGACTCGTAGAAGCGCTCGCGCGCCGACTTCGGATCGAACACGCCCGCGGTGGCATCGGCGTAGATCTGGTCGCCGACGAGCAGCAGGAGCGCCGGCGCGCCCCGGCCGTCCCCATTCTCGATCAACCCGCGCAGCTTCCCGAACATGTAGTCGGCCATTTCGCGGTCGACCATCCTCGCGGAATAGCGGCAACTCGCGAGCGCGAAGGACAGCGAGGGCCGGTTCGGGTCGAGCGCGTCGAGCACTGCTTTCGGCACCACGATGGAATCCATCCGCTCGTCGTAGCCGGCGTCGACCGTGGTCAGGCCGGCTTTCTCGCCGCGCCGCGCGTCCTCGCGCCACGTCGCCCGCTCCGCCTCGATCAACTTCGCGTGGGCACTCACCGTAGCGCCCGGCTCGTCGTAAGCGCTCGCGACGAGGATCTCGACATCGGCTGATTGCGCGCCGAGCGGGACGTCGACGGCGACCAGCGTCTCGATCCCGTCGACGCGCGCGCCACGATCCACGGCTGCTCCCCGAAGGCCGGGCGGAGGCGCCAAGGCCTTGAGCCCGTGCTGGTGCGGGGTGGCCCGGTTGCCATACGCAATCGTCATCACGAACGAGGGATCGACGCGAGTGTCGTCGACGCGGCACCAGACCCGCGCCCGCCACTCCCCGTCTTGCCACCGCGTCCAGCCCAGCACTGGCCCCACCAGAGGCCGGCGCCCGAACCGCTTCGACGACTCGCCGAGCGTTCTGCCGGGGTGTAGGTCAACCGGCGCAACCGCCGGCCGGAGGAACTCCGAGATGCTCGGGAAGACCTTGCGGTCGGCCTGCCGGGCGATCAGCGGATCGAGGTGCCCGAACCCGTCGAGGGGCACCAGGTCGGCCGCGCCGGCGCCGTGCACCTCGTTGAGTAGCCGGCACGAGCGCTCGCTCGTCGCGTAGTCGAAGACCTTGTTCGCCCGGCCGTGGATGAAGCGGACCGGAAAAGCGAAGTGGTCGCGCAGGTTCTCCCTGGTGACGTAGGCGTTGGTCGCGTTCTGGTCGGTCAGCCGCTCGAAAAACGCGTATTGCAGCGTCTGCTCGAAGGTCGTGAGGTTCGTGTGGCCGAGCAGGTCGCCAAGCGAGTCGAGCATGGCCGTGCTGACGTTGGCGTGGTTGAACAAGCGCCCGAACACGGCGGCCGACCGGTTGCAGTTGGCGATGTGCGTGCGCCGGACCCAGGGCGGAGACAGGCGGTGATGCTTCGCCTCTTCCGGCGGATACGGGTAGGTATTCAGCAGACGGTCGACGAGCGCGTCCACCCAGTCCGCGCGCTCGCGTTCGATCGAGCTGTCGACGTGATCGACTTTGGTGTAACGCCTCAGGAAGCTGATCAGTCGCGCGCTGAACTTGTTCGTTTCCGACAGCGTCACGAGCGGTCCCACCTGCAGCAGCACGGCCCGCCGGACCTTGCTGGTTCGCTCACCAGCGGCGCCCGCCTTCCGCGAGAGCTTGCCGGCGAGCACTGACGTGCAGAACATCGCCGAGCCGATGCAGTGCGCGACCACGTCGACATGCTTGCTTCCGGTCGCTTCGAGAACGGCGCCGACAATGGCGGGGATGTCGTTTTTCGCTACTTCATCGAGCGTCCACTGTTCCCAGGACGAGGGCACGCCGATGCTGGTGCGAAGCTCGGGCACCCAGACGTCGAACCCCTGCTTGGCGAGGTGGGTCACGAGGTTCTTGGGCAGCCGCCATCCCCGGAACGCGAACTGCGCGCCGCTGGACCCGAAGCCGTGGAACAGCACCACGGGACCCTTCAGGCTGGCCGGGTCAACCCCTTTGCGCCGGTAGTTGGTCAGCGGCAGCTCGAGCCGGCGGGTCGGCTGGCCGTCGACGGCGACGCGCACCTGGTGCTCGGATCGCGCGAGGCCCCGGAGATCGCGCGGCCGCCGCCGCTGCTCGCGCTGCGGATCGCGTTTCTCGTACTCGGGAAGCCGGAAGCTCCAGAAGTGGATCTTGAGGATCAGTCGCGCCATGTACAGCGCAATCGACGCGAGGTCGAGCAGGGTCGTCGGCGCGTCCGCTTGTTCGACCGCCTGGAGCTGCACCGCGTAGCGGCGTAGGAAATCCAGCGGGTCGAGCTTCAGTTTGCCGACGTTCCACGCGAATCCGTCCGGCGTCGTCACGGTGACGCTCAGCTCGGACAGCTGCTTCCAGGGATTACCGCCATACGAGTACTGGAAGGTCTTCAGCCCGGTGATTCGCGTGCCCTTGCGAAGGAGTAGCCCCCCCTGCTGCGCTCGGAGGTCCGCATCGACGCTCAGCTCGTAGCGCAAATAGCGGACTTCGCCGACGTTCGTGGCGAGCCTGACGAACGCGAGCAGCGACATCTTCTTCAGCGCGCCCAGACCCTCCTCTCGAATCTGCTGGATGAAGTCGGCCAGCCCACGGGTCCGGAGCCAGGTCCACAGGGCGCGGGCGGTCCGCTGGAGCGCACCGCTGCGGCCGCGCTCGAGCCAGTAGACGTTCCCGCTCAGGGGGACCGATATGCGTCGCGCTTCAGGGATGGCCACTGAGGATGGCGCTTCACGGGTCACTGACAGGCGCGCTTCACGGATCGGCACTTTGTGGGCCGGCTCGCGGAGAAAGCCGGGAACGGGCCCGATCGGACTGAACTCGGTCTTCAGCTCGCACTCGACCTCGAAGTCGCAGTTGGCGCCGAGCGTCAGCGGGCCCGTCATCCGTTCCGCGACCCGGATCCGGGTCTCGGCCTCGGCCGGCTGAGGCACGTCGATCTGCGGCGGGCCCGGCGGCAAGTGCTGCTGCGGCGAATAGGGCTGGTCGAGGCGGAGGTCCCAGCGCTGCTCCCTGGCGTAGTGCTCCACGGCGCGCTCCGCCAGCGCGGCGATCGTGAGCAGCGGATTCGTGCCGAGGGCGGCGGGGACGATCGAACCGTCCAGCACGAGGAGGCCGTGGTAGGTGCTGGTGCTGCCCTTCCGATCGAACACGCGACCGACGTGATCGACGACGCCGGTCTGGTAGTTGCTCCCCATCGGGCATCCGCCCAGTGGATGCACCGAGAGCAACTTCCCGTCCGGCTTCGGACCGGAAAGCGCTGCGGAAAGGGCCGGCGGCAGGGGTCGCCAGAGCGGGCTCCTGAGGTAGCGCCCGCCCGACGCGGTGTCCGAGCTGAGCAGGCTGTCCTGCTGCTGGTACACAGACCCCTCGCCCGCGCTCGGCCAGTCGACGGTGATGGTGCCGTCCCAATCGAGGGATCTCCAGCCCTCGACCATTCGCAGCGTGCCGCGGGCGCCGTCGTCGCCGAAGGCCGCGAGGATCTGCGTGCAGTCGATGGCGCGCGGATCGACGGCCGCGGGATCGGGGTACACGCGGGCGTGCGTCGACCAATCGAGCTCGCCGAGTCGCGCGGCGAGCGCCGCGGTGGTGATGACCTCCTCGAAGATCCGCCGGAGCGCCCCCGGGATCGCCAGTTCCTCCAGCGTGAGACGGTCGCCGCCGGGGGTCCTCGCCGCGGCGATCCCGGTGATCGTCGGCCCGACTCCCCGCTCCGCGAACGGCTCGTGCTCGGGCGCCGACGACTTGACCTTCTCGTCCTGCCCGTAGCGCGCGCTGATCATGTCCCCGTTCGCCGAGACCTGCTTGCCGAGCCGGTCCGAGAGCGTGAGCCCGCGCAACTCCGAGCGCTTGAGGATCTCGGGCGATCCGAGCGTCCCCGCGGCCAGCACCACGTGTCGCGCCCGCACCCGATACGGGTGTTCGATCTTCGCCGGGCCCTTGGCGCTCGTGAGGCGGAACGCGACGCTCCAGCGCGCGCCATCGTTCCCCGCGGTCTGCTCGATGTAGAGCACCGCCGCGCCGGTGTAGAGCTCGGCGCCCTTCCGGCGCGCGTGCGGCAGGTAGTTCGTCGCCAGCGTGTTCTTGGCGCCGAAATTGCAGCCGGTGACGCAGTCGCCGCAGCCGATGCATGCCTGTTGCGCCACGCCCTGAGCGTTCGGTTTGCGGTCCTGGAACGAGATCGCCACGCGCGCCGGCCGCGCGGCGTCGACCGTCATGCCCGTGGCGGACAGGCCGCTCACGAACTGGCTGAATGCCTTGTACTTCGGATACTCGCGGTGCTCGGTATTGACGCCGAGCATCGCCTCGGCCCGCTCGTAGTACTGGTCGAGGTCGCCACGGATCGCCTCCGGCCATGCCGGGTGGGTGAGCGCCTCGGTCGCACGCTCTGCCACAGCGGCGTTGATCAGCGAGCCGCCCCCGAGGCCGCTCGCCAGCACGACGGTCACGTCGGCGCCGATCCGCAGATCGAACAAGCCGTCGCGCCGGCCCTTGAGCTTCGGATCGTCGTAGCGGCTGTAGCGGACGTAACCGGGGAGGTCGGACAGCCGGTTCGGGAACGCGCCGGCGACGTATTCGTTGCCGCGCTCGAGCACGCAGACGCTGAGCCGCTCGCCGCGTTGATTGACTGCGCCCGCGAACCGCGCCGCGGCCACGGCGCCGCCGTATCCGCTGCCGACCACGACCACGTCGTAGACCAGGGACGGGTCGGCGCACAGGTGCTCAACGAGGACCTCCGCGCCCTCGGACAGCCATTCCGGTCGGTAGCGCATCGCCGGTCGCCGATCGGGTCAACGACCGAGCGCGGTCAGGATCGCGGTCCGCAGCGCGTCGGCGAACACCGGCTTGTGCAGCAGCGGCAACCCGCTCGCTGTCGCCTCGCGCAGGCGCTCGGGAGCCGTGTCGCCCGTGACCAGCAATGCCGGGACCTCACCCACCTTCGCGCGGAGCGCCCGCACGGTCTCGATCCCGCTTTCGTTCTGGCGGAGCCGGAGGTCCGCCACGATGACGTCGATTCCCGCCGAGTGGGCCGCCAGGATGCGCTCGGCTTCGGCGAGCCCGCTGCACACCGTGGCGCGGCAGCCCCACGCCCCGAGCAGCGCCCGCATGCTCGTGCGGACCGCAGGCTCGTCATCGAGCACGAGCACGTGCAGCCCGCGCAGGGCGCTGGCATCCGCTTCGACCGGGGCGGCCGGGCCCGCAATCGGCCGGAGCTCGCCGGTCAGCGCATCGGGCGGCGCGAGCGGCATGCGCACCGTGAACGTCGACCCCGCGCCGGGCGCGGTGTCGAGCTCGATCTCGCAGCCGAGGAGGCGGGCGAGGCGGCGCACGATCGCGAGGCCCAGTCCGAGCCCGCGCGCGCGGTCCCGTTCCGGATTGCCGATCTGGTAGAACTCCTCGAAGATCCGCTCGCGTTCGGCCGCCGGGATGCCCTGTCCGGTATCGCGCACCGCGACGCGGACGTCGCGGCCGCGCGATTCGACGGCGAGCGCGACGCTGCCGCGCGCCGTGTACTTGATTGCGTTGTCCACCAGGTTCCGGACGATGCGCTCGAGCAGCACGGGGTCGGTGTGCGCCAGGACCTCGGCGGTCGAGGCGTGGAGCTCGAGCCCCTTCGCCTGCGCGACCGGCGCGAAATCCTGACCGAGGCGCTCGACCAGCGTTCCGACGTCGACCAGCTGGATCTCGGGATGGATGGCTCCGGCGTCGAGCTTGGAGATGTCGAGCAGCGAATCGACGAGCTTCGAGAGCGACTCCACCGCCTCGCGGATGTTGCCGGCGATCTGGCCCGAACCGCTCGCGGACGCGCGCAAGGTGAGCGCGGCGGCGTACAGCGACAGCGCGTGGAGCGGCTGGCGCAGGTCGTGGCTCGCCGCCGCGAGGAAGCGCGACTTGGCGCGATCGGCGTCCTCCGCCCGGTCCCGCGCCAGCGCCGCCTCCAGGCGCTCGCGCTCGAGCTCCTCGATGAGGCGCTCGTTTTCGTAGCGGATGCCGAACGACTCGCGCAGCACGCGCTCGTTGTCGCGGACGAAGAGCGACAGCACCAGCACGAACAGCACGATCAGGACCCCAAGGAACACGCCGTGCGTCTCGCCATTGAGCGCCCACATCAGCGCGAGCGGACCCAGCGCCGCCGGAATGAACGCGAAGAACGCCCCGGCATAGGCGGCCGCGGTCGCGACGCCGCCCGCCGACCAGCAGACGAGCACCATCGTCAGCAGCGCGCGGTCGGCGTACGGCAGCGAGCCGAAGAACAGCGGCGCCGCGGCGCCGGTGGCGATGCCGTTGGCGGCCGCGAACAGCACCATCGTCCGCAGCGCGGTGGTCGCATCCGCGGGCGGCGACCGCAGCACGCGGAGCGCGTACGCGCGCCGGGTGAAGAGGATCGCGCAGAGCGCCGCGCCCCAGGCCCAGACGAGCCACTGCGGCACGCGGTCCCAGACCGCGTAGGCGACGAACGCAACGGCGATGAGGATCACGAACGGCGAGCGCGTCGCCTGGCGACAGAGCAGCGCCAACTGCTGCAGCCGGAGGTGGCCGCGGCGGCGGACTTCGTCGGTCACGTCCGGCACCGGGGCCGCTTCCGCCGCGGACGACGACCGAGCAGGACCGACGAGCGCGAGATCAGACAAGGCTCAGCCCCCGCCGCGCCAGGGCGTCGGTCGCCGGGAGATAGACGCCGCCCGCCAGCACCCGCCTGAGGGCGTCCACCATGATCTCGGCGGGCGACGACTTCGGGATGAACCCCATCGCGCCGGCCTCGATCGCCGCACGCACGGCCGCGGGATCGTCGTCCTCGGAGAGCACCACCACCGGCGTCGCGGGGAACGCGGCGCGCAGCGCCACGAGGGCGTCCATTCCGTCCATTCCCGGGAGCTCGGGGTCGAGCAGCACGAGATCGTAGTGGCCGGTGCCGGCGAGCGCGGCCGCGGCGGCGCAATCGGCGGCCTCGTCGAGGCCCACTTCGGCATCGAGGCTGCCGAGGAGGAACTTCATCCCGCCGCGGAAGAGCGGATGGCCGTCGACGAGCAGGATCTTCACGCCAGGCGCCCTTGTTGTAGGAGTTGTCGCGCTAGGATACGACAGCCGGTCGCGCACCGGGTACCGGCCGGAACGGCTACGCGGAAGGTCTTAGGGCTCGGTGCCGAACCCCGTGCGGCAGACCGGGTCCCGCTCCAGCTCGACCGCGGGCGCATCCCTGGGGTGGCCCCCCGATACGGCGCTGACGAGCTCGATCCGGCGCGTGACGAATTCGGGAATCGCGCCGTCCGCCAGGCACGGCGTTCGGACCGGATCGGCGATCGCCGGGGCGAACGCTCCAATCAGCGCCAGCAAGGCGACGACGACGGAGGTGCGTTTCACGGGTCTCTCCTTTATCCGGTCAAGAAAGCTCAGGGTGGATGGTCTGCGGCACGCTGATGCCGCGCCCGATCGCAACTTAGGCCGGCCGGAGCGAAGTCTCAATCCGCCGGATCGCCCGCGACACGGCCAGGCTCACTCATCCGCTCGGATTAGGGCGCGCGCGGAAGCGCGGGCGTGGTCGGCGAAGGCTGCGGCGACGCCGTCGCGGCGCCGGGAGCGCTAGAGCAGGACGAGCGTCGGCGGTCCCGAGCCGCGCTCTTCAACGTGGAGGCGCACGGCGGTCACGGTCGATCAAAGGGCAAGATGGATTGCCCCGGGCCGCCGGGGTGTTTACGCTTTGACCGCGTAGGATATACGCGATTCTCAGGAGGGCCGTGCGATGAGAAAGCTGCTGTGGATTGCCCTGGTGTGCGCCGTCGCGGGCTGCGCGGCACGGGTCGGCTCCTCGGTCACGCCGGGGATGGCGCAGGCGGATGTGACCCGGCTGGCGGGCAAGCCCTTTGCCGAAGGCCGTCTGCAGAGCGGCGAGCCGTACTGGGACTACACCCTGCAACCATCCGGCTACTACACGTGGCGGGTGGTGTTCGGGCCCGACGGCGCCGTCCGCGACGTGCGCAACCTGATGACGCAGCAGAACTTCCTGAACCTCAAGCCGGGCATGACCGAGCCGGAGGTGGTCGGCGTGCTCGGCCCGGCCCGGATGCGCGAGCTCTACTGGCTCGGCACGTACTCGATCAGCTACCGGTTCATGGAAGCGTCGACGTTCATGATGATGACCGCCGAGTTCTCGCGCGACGGACGCCTGACCACTTACCACTGGCAGCCGGACCAGGCGATCTATTCCACGCCCGGCGGCGGTTTCAAATAGGCGGGACCCCGCGGATCACGCCAGCCCGGGCGGAGGGGGCCGATCGCCCCTTCGCCTGCCGTCAGTTGGACTGGTCGGGACGGGCGGCGACCTCGCCGAGCCCGCTGTCGATCTTCTCCGCGGGCATGGCGTAGAGCCAGACCTCGATGAGCGTGGAAACGTCCCCGAGCTCCCCGAGCCCGCTGTCGATCTTCTCGGCCGGAATCGCGTAGAGCCACGGCTCCCGCCACTCCGCGGCCGGCGGCAGCCCGCCCAGGCCGTCATCGATGCTCGCCGCCGGGACGAGAAGCTCCGGGGCGATCTGATCGGCAGCGGCGAACGACGCCACGCCGAGGCCAAGTGCGATTCCGCAGACGATGTTGGTGAACCGGTGCATGGACTTCTCCCTTGGTCTTGAGTGACCGCCGCCGGCGCGCAGCATGGCGCTTGCGGCCCGGGATGAGAAGTCGCGTTGTGCTCGAGGCGTGTGGTAAGTCCCGCGCACCGGCGCGGTGGTGGAAGGACTGCACGCACGTCCTGCCAACTCGATCACGGAGCAACGTCAGCGCCGGTCAGCGCTGCCTCTTGCGCCCCTCGGCCAGCAGCATCAGCTTGACGTACTTGTAGTAGGTCCCCTCGGCGTTGGAGACGGCGAGGAGAAACCCCTCGCGCCCGTCGAGGAAGCCGGCGCGGAAGAGGTAGGTCCGGAGAAACGTCCACAGCCCGTGCGCCACCGCGCGCACGATCGAGCTCGTCCGCCCGCGCCCGGCCAGGACTTGCGCCCCCGCGCTGGAATAGTGGTTCATCTTGCCGAGCACGTCCTCCAGCTCGATGAACGCCTCGTGCATGAGCACGCCCCGGGCATCGCCGACGCGGCCGTCGACGATCAGGCGCTCGTGCACCAGCTCGTCGCTGAAGCGTGCCTTCCCGCGCCGCACGAGCCGCACGACCCAGTCCGGCCACCAGCCCGAATGGCGCATGGCGCGCCCGCAGAAGCTCGACAGCCGGCGGATCCGGTAGCCCGCGGCCGCGTCCGGAGGGGCCGTCATCAGCCGGGGAATCTCCGCCTGCAGCTCCGGCGTCAGCCACTCGTCGGCGTCGAGGGAGAGAATCCAGTCGCCGCCGGCAAGATCGAGGGCACGGTTCTTCTGGGGCCCGTACCCCGGGTAGTCGTCGGTCACCACGACGCGCGCGCCGAGCGCCCGGCAGATCTCCACGGTGCGGTCGGTGCTGCCCGAGTCCACGACGATGATCTCGTCCGCGAACGGCACGGACTCGATGCAGCGGCGGATGCACGCTTCCTCGTTCTTGGTGATGATGGTCAGGGAGAGTTTCATCGCGGTCCCCGCCGCGGACGCGCGTGCCGGGGCGAGGCGTGATCTTGCCGCGGATCGGTGATCCGGGCTAGCCGTACGGCGTGCGCGCCCCGTGCCGGCGGCGGAACGGGTAGGTGAGCTGCCCGAGGTAGTCCTCCGGCGGCTGGAACTTGACCGTCCCGTAGTTCTTCGGCCAGTGACCCGGCTGGTGCGCGGTGCCGAACACGACGTCCCACAGCGGCAGGCAGGCGGCGAAGTTCTTGTCGATGCCCTCCTCGTCCGAGGTGTGGTGCCAATGGTGGTACTCGGGCGTGGCGATCACCCAGCGCAGGTACGGCCAGCGCCAGCGCACGTTGGCGTGGATGTAGACCGCGAGGAACGAGATGAACACGAGGTAGGCGTACAGCGCCGCGGGCGCGAAGCCGAGAACGAACACCGGGAGGAACGCCGCGGTGCGGGTGACCAGCACGTCCACGATGTGCATGCGCGACCCGGCGAGCCAGTCGAGCTCGAGGCTGGAGTGGTGGATCGCGTGAAAGCTCCACAGCCACGGCACCCGGTGGAACGCGCGGTGCACCCAGTAGGTCGTGAAATCCACCGCCAGCGCGATTTCCACGAACTGCAGCCACAGCGGCTGCGCCGCGACCGCCTGCTGGAACTCGGGCCGGACCGCCCAGGAGAACAGCGCCTGGGCGGGGATCATGCTGGCAAAGGCGAGCAGCTGCACGCCCACGTGGCTGACGAAGAAGTGCTTGAGATCGGTCTGCCAGCCGGTGCGGAAGATGCGCTGCGTGCGCAGCGCGAACAGCCGCTCGAGCGGGATGAACACGAGGCCCAGCACCAGGAGCTCGAGCACGAGGTAGTCGACCCCCGCGGCGACATCGCGGTGGCCCGCGATGTCGAGGGGTTCGGCCTCCGCGCCGCCCAGGGCGAGCGCCACGGCGCCGAGCGCGATGCCGAGCAGACCGTGCATCTTCGAGCGGAGGAGAAGCACCGCCGCCGCGCCGAGCGCAAAAGTGGCGAAGATCGCGGCCTGCAGGATGCCGCGGAAGAGGGCGAGGTTCGCCTTGTAGATCGGCAGCGCGTCGCGCGTGACGAGGAGGTCGGGCAGCAGGAAGCAGAGCTCGCCGAGCACGCACAGCACGCCGAGCAGGCCCGAGGCGACGGCCGCGCGCTTGCCGAGGCGGATCCGGACGGCGCGGCTCAGCGCCATGGCTTGAGCATGCCGTTCAGCGCCGAGTTCAGCCAGCCGCTCGCCGTGCAGTAATGGGTATCGAACGGACGCCGGTGATGCATCCGGTGCTCCTCGGGGCGGAGGATCAGCCGCCAGCGCTGCGCGAGCCGGACGAGCCGCGGAATGCGCTGCGGTTCCATGTGCGCCCACTTGTGGCACTGGTTGGCGGCGAGGATCCCGAGCACGGTGAAGAGCGCCAGGGCCTGCAGGAAGACCCCGGTCGGGGACGAGAGCGGCATCAGCGCCGCGGCGAGCACCGCGGGCAGCGCGGCAATGCAGCTCGCGCCGTTCGTCTCGATGAAGTCGTGGTGCGCGATGCGGTTTGCGTCGACGTGGTGCTCGCGGAACGGCCGGACGAACCAGCGACCGAGGACCGGCGTGCGGACGCTGCCGAAGCTGTCGAACGCCCAGTGGACGAGTCCGCTGAAGAGGTCGGCGGCCGTCCAGCCGGCGAGCCCGGCGACCGGAATCAGCCAGCCGGGAGGGCTCGCGTGCGCGGCGAGCCGGTAGAAGCCCGCCGCCGCGAGCACGGCGAACGCGCCGATCGCCGCCGTCTCGAGCAGCCGCTGGCCGCTGGTGTAGTGCGTCGTGCCCGTCATCGATCGTTCTCAGTCGCGGGCGGCCGGCCGAGCCTGCGGGCTCCGCGCGCGCCGTGCCGGAGCGCAATATGCGCCACGCCGGTGCCGAGGGCGAGGAACTGCCAAGCGCGCCG
>Ga0209342_10005250_pt1 | contig 13300 bp, 11 predicted proteins | sample RifCSP16_2_FD_184023 | JGI IMG/M metagenome (GOLD analysis project Ga0209342, IMG submission 184023) | Soil microbial communities from Rifle, Colorado - Rifle CSP2_sed 16_2 (SPAdes) (version 2) | ecosystem: Environmental > Terrestrial > Deep subsurface > Rock core/Sediment | place: Rifle... | reverse complement strand
GGCTCAGCGTGGGCGGGGTGGCCCTGGCCATCACGCTGGTGCTGATCCTGGACGGGGTGCTGGTTGGCATGTTTCGCCAGATCACCGCCTACCTGGATCACACCCAAGCCTCAATCGTCGTCGCCCAGGAAGGTGTGGAGAACCTGCTGGGTGCCACCTCGCTGCTGCCGGCCGAAACCGAGGACCGGGTCGAGGGAATCCGGGGGGTAAAGGAGGTTGTCCCGATCCTCTCGCAATTCGTCATCCTGGACCTGCACGGCAAGAAGCAGCCGGCCTACTTGATCGGATACGACGACGAGCTCGGAGGCGGGCCCTGGGAAATCGTGGAGGGGCGCGAGCCGCGCAACGACAAGGAGATGGTCTTCGATCGTGTGCTGGCCGAACGGCACGGGCTTGGCATTGGCGACCTGGTCGAGGTGATGGACCGGGACATCCGGATTGTGGGACTCTCTGGCGGGACGGCCTCCTGGATGACCAGCTTCTTCTTCATGCCCAAGTCGGCGGTGGAGGAGCTGCTGCGCGCCCCTGGGGCGACGAGCTTTCTGCTCGTGGAGCTGAGGGATGGGCAGGCTCCCGAGCCGGTGCGCGAACGGATCGCCCGGTTGGACGACCTGGAAGTCCTGCTCAAGTCGGAGATGGCTGCCAACGACACCCGGCTCTTCGCCCGCTTCTTCTCGTCGCCCGTGCGGCTGATGACCGGCATCGCCTTCCTGGTCGGCGCGCTGGTCGTCGGCCTGGTGATCTACACGGCCACCGTGGAGCGTCAGCGGGAATACGGGGTGCTCAAGGCCCTGGGCGCCCGGAACCGGCTGCTCTATCAGGTTGTGCTGGTCCAGGCCGTGCTGGCGGCCCTGCTGGGGGCCGCCCTCGGCGTTGGCCTGGCCCGAGCCGCCAGCGAGTTGATCATGACGGTTCGTCCGCAATTCCTGGTCGTGCTGCAGGCCGACATGGCCGGGCGGGCGGCGGTCATCAGTCTGGGGATGGCATTGGTGGCAGCCCTGCTCCCAGCGCGGGTTGTGGCGGGACTGGCCCCGGCCGAGGTCTTCCGTCGATGACGCGCCTGGCCCTCCGCAACCTGTTCCAGAGCCGGGCCCGTCTGGCGATTTCGGTAGGCGGCGTCGCCCTGGCCCTGATGCTGATCCTGGCCCTGGACGCCGTCCTGGGATGGATCGAGCGGCGCGTCACGGCCTACATCGATGCCAGCCAGGCGGATATCTGGGTCTCACAGGAGGGCGTTCGCAATATGCACATGGCCTCCTCCTCGTTCTCCTCCTCGCTGGCCACCGGTGTCGCCCGAGTTGCGGGGGTCGAGTCGGTCACGCCCATCCTGTACCTGACCAACGTCGTGGAGGCAGGAGCTGAGCGAACTGTTGCGTACGTCATCGGCCTGCCCGATGGAGCGCGCGCCGGGATGCCCTGGATCATCCGTTCGGGCAGGGCCAACCCGGGCCGGGACGGCGCGGTGATCGACCAGGGCATCGCCGAGGCTTCCGGGATCGGGCTGGGTGACACCGTCGAGATCCTCGGTGAAGAATTCGAGGTGGTCGGTTTGTCCGGCGGGACGGGCAGCCTGACCAACTCGATCGCCTTCATCTCAGGCCGGGATTTCGCCGACTTGTTGGCCAATCCCAGGGTGGCCAGCTACCTGCTGGTTCGGCTTGGACCTGGGGCTTCGGCGCGCGAGGTCGCCCGCCGGATCGAAGCCCAGGTGCGCGGGGTCACCGCCCAGACCCGGGAGGAGTTTGCCGCGCAGGAGCGCAGGGTGGTGCGCGACATGAGCACCGACCTCATGGCGATCATGAACCTGGTCGGGTTCTTGATCGGGTTGGCGGTTATGTCGCTCACCGTCTACACGGCAACCTTGGGCCGCCGGTCTGAATACGGCGTGTTGAAGGCGTTAGGGGCGCGCAACCGGGATCTCTACCTCACGGTGGGTGTGCAAGCGCTGGTCAGCGTGGCCCTGGGACTGGTCGTGGGGTTGACCTTTACCCTGGCCCTGGCGCAGATCATGCCCCTGCTCTCCTCCAACATGGGGCTGGAGCTGCGCCTCCAGGCACTGGGCAAGGCGGGCGCCGCCGCCCTGCTCTTCGCCGGCGCCGCCGCGCTGCTGCCCATTCGCCAGATCCGTGAACTGGATCCGGCCCTGGTGTTCCGAAGGAAGTGACATGGGGACCTCGACGCTGCAGGTGATCGACGTGACCAGGCGGTTCGGCTCTGGTGCCACCGAGGTGACGGCGGTGCGCGGTGTGTCGCTGAATATCGATCCCGGCGAGGTGGTGCTGATCATGGGGCCGTCTGGCTCCGGGAAGACCACGCTGCTCATGATGCTCGGCGCGCTGCTGAAGCCTACGGAGGGCACCATCCGACTGAACGGACAGGTCATCAGCGACCTGGACGAAGGGCAACTTCCGGTGGTCCGCCTGCGGCAATTCGGCTTCGTTTTCCAGGACTTCAACCTGCTCTCGGCCCTGACCGCCCTGGAGAACGTGGCGCTGGTGGCTGGCCTGGCCGGCCGGAAGAACGGTCAGGCTCGGCAGAAGGCACAGGAGTTGCTGGTCCAGCTTGGGCTGGGCGAACGGCTGGGCTTCCTGCCGGAGAAGTTGTCCGGCGGCGAGAAGCAGCGGGTAGCCATTGCCCGGGCGCTGGTCAACGATCCGGCCATCCTGTTCGCCGACGAGCCCACGGCCAATCTGGACTCGAAGATCGGGCACGAGATCATGCGCCTGCTGCGGGCCATCGCCAAGGAGCAGGGGCGCAGCGTGGTCATCGTCAGCCACGACCAGCGGATCAAGGACATCGCCGACCGGGTGCTCTGGCTGGAGGACGGCGAGTTCAAAGAGATGACCACCATGGTCACCGACCCGGTGTGCGGCATGTCGGTGGAGAAGGAGAAGGCGGCCGCGCAGCTGGAGTGGAACGGCAGCCTGTACTACTTCTGCTCGCGCGGCTGCCGGTCTGAGTTCCTTGAGCAGCAGCAGGCCGAAGCGAATGCGGGCGCTGGTCACCCGAAGCCAGTATCTGAGCCAGACCCCGCCGGGTGATCGCTCGGCACCCTGCAGAGGAAGGAGCAAGACATGGATATGCGGATCATGTGGAACCTGATGCAGGAGCTCGGCCGTCTGCGCAAGCACGAGCAGTGGTCGCGGCTCCGGCTGCAGGCTCACCAGGCCGGGGCACTCCACCGGCTCAGGCAACACGCCTATGCCCGTTCGCGTTTCTATCAAAGCTACCACCGAGGCCTCCAGGACCGGCCGCTGGATGAACTCCCGATCCTGACCAAGGCCCAGCTCATGGAGCATTTCGACGAGCTGGTGACGGATGCACGGGTGCATCTGCAGGATGTGCGCGCCCTGGCCGGCGGGGACGGCTCGGGCGGCCGTTTCCTCGATCGCTACTGGGTGAATGCCACCTCCGGGAGCAGCGGAGAGCCGGGTCTGTTCTTGTTTGAAGAGCAGGAGTGGCTGGCGGTCCTGGCCTCCTTCGCCCGCGCTCATGAATGGGCCGGGCAGAGCATTCGCCTCACCCATCGCATGAAGATGGCCTCGGTCGCCTCGGTCAGCCCCTGGCACATGTCGGCGCAGGTCGGGGCTACCCTCAAGAGCTGGTGGATGCCGGCGCTACGAATGGCGGCCAGCGACCCGCTACCGCAACTGGTTTCGAAGTTGAACGACTGGCAGCCCGAGATGCTGGTGGCCTACGCCTCGATGGCCCGCATCCTGGCCGAGGAGCAGCTGGCGGGCCGGCTGCAAATCCACCCTCACCTGGTCTTCACCAGCTCCGAGGTCTTGACGGACGAGACCCGCCGGCGGGCCGAGGCGGCCTGGGGCCACGCTCCCTTCAACCAGTACGGGGCGACGGAGGTGGGGGATCTCGCCGCAGAGCATGTCGCCAGCCGGCGCATGCACCTCTTCGAGGACCTGATCATCGCCGAAGTCGTCGATGAGCAGAATCGGCCGGTGCCTCCGGGCGAGTTCGGGGCCAAGGTATTGGTCACCTCGCTGTTCAGCCGCACCCTGCCCTTGATCCGTTACGAGCTCAATGACAGCCTTCGGCTGGCCCCCGATCCAAGCCCTTCTGGGCTTCCCTTTGCCGTCCTGGACAGCATTCAAGGCCGCACTGAGGACGCGCTGAGCCTGGCCTCGGCCGGCGGTGGTACGATCGGCATCCAGCCTCTGGTCTTTCACCGCATATTGGATGTCCTACCGGTCAGCGGCTGGCAGGTGGTGCAGTCGGCGCCCGACGAGCTGACCCTGCTGCTCAGCGGCCTGCGGGACGGTCTGGCGGAGGATGCGATCGTCGAGCGGGTGACGAGGGCCCTGACCGCGGAGGGGGCTCGGCCGCCGGTTGTCTCCATCCGGCGGGTCGAGGCGATCCCCAAGCGAGGGAGTGGGAAAGCTCCGTTGATTCAGGCCTACCGGCCTTCGGCCACAAGCGACCGCCTGAATTGACCGCCAGACCAGCACGGTACATCCCGGCCCTGCGATTCGATTGGCTCAAACCGCTCTACGACCCTGTGCTGCGATGGGTGATGCGGGAGGAGCGCTTCAAGGGGATTCTGGTGGCCCAGGTCGGGCTCCAGGCAGAACAGCGCGCCCTCGACCTGGGCTGCGAGGGACCAAGGCGCCCTGAGCGGGGGCAAGCCGTCCGGCGCGTGCCGGTCGATCCCTGAGACGATGGGCGCTGGGGCCCGGCATCCGCGGCCTGAGTGCCCGGCCGCGTCTGACGGATTGGAGGCGAAGGTGGGGACACATCGTTTTGCGTCGCACACGCCCGAGGAGATGCGCAGGCGCTCCAACCTGGGGCACGTGGTGGAAGGCGCCCTGCTGGCGGCAGTCGGGGTGCTGGCACTGCTGGCGGCCCTGGCTTCGGCCGCGTGGGCCGTCGCGGTCTATGCCGGGTTGCTGGCGGCCGCCGGCGTTCTCTTGCTGATCATGCTCTACGCGCTGCACCCGGTTTCCGACTGGGCGGCCATCTGGCGCGACCCGCAGCAGCGCGAGCACACGATCATGGCGGCCGCGGTCGGCCTGGCCGGGGTGGCGGAGCTGGCTGGGGGCGGTCGGCCCCCTTTGGCGTTCGCATGGCCCGCGGCGCTGGCTCTGATCGGCACACTCTTTCTCACCCATGCCCAGCATGGGACCGGAGAAGCGATGGCGCAGGCCGTGCGCCGTCACCGGTGGATTGGGGCGACCGCCATCACGGCCGGGGTCTTGCGCCTGCTCTCGGTTCTACAGCCCGAGGGCACCTGGGACGTCTGGTGGCCGATCGCGGTCCTGGCCGTGGCCGCGCAGCTGTTGCGCTATCGCGAGCCGGAGGGGGCCTACGAGGCCCCTCACGGCACGCATCACGGTCCCTGAGCCTCAGGCCGGCGAGCTAGCTTCGCGCCTTTGTCGCTGCCGCTGCACAAAGGTCTGGACGGCGAGCGCCTCGCCGATATCCTCCCGCGCCACCAGTCCCAGGAACCTTGAGCCCTCATACACGGCGACCACCCGGGAATTCGCCTGCTGCATCGCAAGCTGAACCTCATCCAGGGACCGGGCCGCCTCGACCCGAGGGACCTCGCGCTGCATGATGGCGGTCACGAACACATCCCCGGGGTGGGCCTCCAACGCCGCCAGGACATGGGCGCGCGTCACGATCCCAATCAGCCGGCTTCCCTGCAGGACGGCGAAGTCCGGCTGGTAGCTGGTCAGCAGGAAGTCCACCACCCGGCTCAAGCGATCGCCGACGGCCAGGCTGAGGGCATGCTTGTTGTAGGCATCGCCCACCCGCAAGGTTTTCAGCACGGTCTTGGCATCCGCCTCGGCGGTCTCCTGCCCGGCGCCGAAGAAGATGAACACGGCCACAAGCGTGAGCACGAAGTGGCTGTTGAGCACGCCGTACACGCCGAGCAGCACGGCCAGGAGCTGGCCGATCGAGGCCGCTGCCCGCGTCGCGGCACGCGGACCCATGGACATGGCCAGCAGGGCGCGCAGGGCCCGGCCGCCGTCCAGGGGAAAGGCGGGGATCAGGTTGAACAGAACCAGGCTGACGTTGGCGGCGAACAGCCAGGTGATGGCGGTGCGCAGCGAAGGCTCGTCCCCCACCCCGGCCGGAAGCAGGCCGTGGTCAGTGAGCAGCATCGGGCCGGCGCGAAAGCCTAAGGGGAGCAGCAGCAGGGCCGCGATCAGAACGTTGACCAGCGGGCCGGCGAGCGCGATGAGCAGTTCGTGGGCCGGCCTCTCGGGGTGCTTGGTCATCTGCGCCACGCCGCCCAAGGGCAGCAGCACGATCTCGCGCACCGGGATGCCGTACGCCTGTGCCACCAGGCTGTGTCCGAGTTCGTGCAGGACCACGCAAAGGAACAGGAGCAGCATCAGCGCCGCGCCGAAGGCGGCGGCCCCCAGGGTCCCCAGCATGCCATACCACTGGTAGGCGCCAAGCAGCAAGATGAGAAAGAAGGTGACGTGGACGCGGATGGGAATACCGGCCACATTGGTGATGCGGTAGGACCAACTCATCGGCTCCTCCGTCGGAGCGCTATGGCGTGTGAGCCAGGGCCAGCCGACCAGGCCACGCAAGGCGCGCCAATTGGCGATTCTACTTTCGTTGGAGCCGCGTCACCCGCTGGCGGCGGGCTTCCCGGTCCGACCCCATCATCCGCTGGCCGCAGGGCCTCCCTCTTCCGGCACCGACGCCTTCCAGCCGAGGTCCCGCTCGAGGCGGGCCTTGAGCGCCTGTGACGCATGCGGCTCACCGTGCACGAGGAACACCCGGGCCGGAGCGGACTTGAACTCCCCCATCCAGCGGGTCAGCTCGCCTTGGTCCGCATGGCCAGACAGGGCATCCAGCCTCACCAACCGGGCCCTTACAGGCACCTGCTGACCATGGATCCGGATGTCGCTGGCACCCTCCAGCAGCAGCCTGCCACGCGTGCCCGCGGCCTGATATCCCACGAACAGCAGGATGTTCTTCTCATCGGGAAGACGCCACTTGAGGTGATGGAGGATTCTGCCTCCCGTCAGCATCCCGCTGGCCGAGATGATCACAGCCGGCCCGGGCATCTCGTTGAGCGCCTTGGACTCGGCCACCTCCCGGACGAAGTGCGTCTCGCGACAGCGCAAGGGACAGGCATCCTCGTCCATCAGCAGGTTGACGCTCAAGTTGTGATCATCGCCGAACCGGCAGTAGATCTGGCTGGCGTCCACGGCCATCGGACTGTCGACGAATACTGGAATCCCGCCGCCAATCCCTTGGTCCTGGAGCTTGCGAATGTGATAGAGAATCTGTTGAGTGCGGCCCACGGCGAAGGCGGGGATCAGCAGCACCCCGCGGCGCTCGGCGACTCCTTCGAGGGCTTGCCCCAGGACGCTCGCAATGGATTGCTCCGCGTGCAGGCGGTCGCCATAGGTGGACTCGACCACCAGCGTGTCGGCGCGCTCGATGGCCTCCGGCGGCTTCATGACCTCGTTGTCGAACCGCCCCAGGTCCCCCGAGAACACGACCCGTTCGTGGTCGGGCTCGGCCACCTCCGCCTCCAGGATGGCGGATCCGAGAAGGTGGCCTGCGGGTCTCCAAGTGACGTTGATGCCATCCAGCGCCAGGGGCTCGCGGAAGCGAAACGGGCGAAGCCGGGAGAGCGCCCGTTCGGCGTCCGCAACGGTGTAGAGCGGGAGGGCGGGCTTGTGCCGGCTATATCCCTTCTTATTGGCATAGAAGGCGTCCTGCTCCTGGAGATGGGCCGAGTCGGGCAGGACCAGCTGAGCCAATGCACACGTCGCCTCGGTGGCGTACACCGGCCCGCCAAAACCTTGGGCCACGAGACGGGGCAGGTATCCAACGTGGTCGATGTGGGCGTGGGTGAGCAGGACCGCGTCCAACCGTTCTGGCGGGAATGGGAATGGCTCCCAGTTCCTCATCTCCAGAGCGCGGCCGCCCTGGAACAGGCCGCAGTCGATCAGGTAAGATCGACCATTGGTCTGGAGTAGAAAGCGAGATCCAGTGACCGTCTGGACCGCACCCAGCAGGGTCAGCTCAGGAGGCATCGTCGCGGGGCCGCAGGGTCAGGATTGACCCCAGGATCGCCAGCGTGACCATGACGGCCCAAAAGAGGGGGCGGAGGGGATTCGGGTGTGCCCGGTAAGCCCGCCGATACTCCGGCCCCGCGCCGAGGATGGCGTAGGTCTCGCTGGCCAGCTCCCAGACTGCCTCGTGGGCCACGGCCGCCGCGGCCAGTCTGGCCAGCAGCCCCTTCGCCCCCAGGCCGCGCCATCGACCCATGAAGAGCAGCCAGGCCAGGTGAGCCAAAGCGAGTGGAAAGGTCTGCAGGTGGCCATACTCGTGAAAGAAGCTGAGCCGCAGGCGATCCTCCGGAGGCGGGCCTCGCCGCATGATCCAGTTCACCACCGGCGGATGATTGAGGGAGACCCCTGCCACCTTTACCAGGTGCCACAGTTCGTTCTCGACCGCGATCTCGCCCCTCAGACCGTACCAGGATCGTACAGGAATTGGCGTGGCGCCCGAGTTGGCCGCGCTTGGAAACCTGCTCATGTGCTCCTCCCCAGGCGAAGCTTCCGCCGTTTGCCTCGCGCCACTTGCCGGCCGGCTAGCATGCCCAAGTCTCTCTGAGTCCTCTCCCGAGAGGCACCTCAGTGGCCAGCCTTCGCTGTTTGATACAGGTCGGCGTGGGTGAACGGCAAGTGGCTTCTCCCGGCCTCGGGCTTCGAGAGCAAGGTCTGGTTCACGTTGAGCCAGCCCGACTCGAAGCCGTGGGCGGAGGCAGCCATGAAGAGCCGCCAGGTCCGGTAGGTGACCTCATCGGTCGCCTGAATCGCCTCCTGCCGGCGGGCCTCGAGCCCACGGACCCAGTGCCGCAGCGTCAGGGCGTAGTGCTCGCGCAGGTTCTCCACGTCGCGCACCTCAAACCCGGCCGCTTCCGCCACCAGGTTGACCTGGCTCACAGGGGCCAACTCGCCATCGGGGAACACGTAACGCTGGCTGAACGATCCGGGGCCGAGGATCCAGCGCTCCATCCAAGAGGACCAGAACGACGATTGGGCGTCTCCATCGCCGCGGCCCAGGCGGCCCGAGCGCGAGATCGACGACTGACGGGAGATGCCATGATTCAGGAACAGCCCGCCCGGCTTCAAGAGGCGTTGGGCATGCCGGAAGTACTCATCGAGGTGGTCCACGCCAACGTGTTCAAACATCCCCACGCTGACGATCTTGTCAAATGGCTCGCCGCGTAGATCGCGGTAGTCCTGAAGGGAGATGCTCACCTGTCGGCCGAGGCCCAATTCGGAGATCCGCGCCTTCGCGTAGGCTGCCTGGTTCTCGCTCAGAGTCACCCCCTCGACCACGGCCCCATAGCGCTCAGCCGCATACACGGCCAGCCCTCCCCAGCCGCAGCCGATGTCGAGCAGGCGCTCACCCCGGCGCAGGCGCAGCTTCCGGCAGATGTGATCCAGCTTGAGCGATTGGGCCGTCGCCAGGTCTTCCTCGCCGGTCGGGAAGTAGGCGCAGGAATACTGCATTCGGGGGTCGAGCCACAGCGAGTAGAACTCGTTGCCGACATCGTAGTGGTATTGAACCGCGGCGCGGTCCCGCCCCCGCGAGTGCCTGGCGCCGCGCAGGCGAGCCGCGCCGCGTCCCTGCAGCGGCGGGCTCCCATCCTTGGGAGTGAGCAGGAGGTTCGCAGCGAGCGATCCGAGCTCAGCAAGCGAGAACGACCGCCGGCCCAGGCCCTCGAGCAAAGGGAATGCGGCAAGGATGTCGCCCTCGATGTCGAAGTCGCCGCGAATGTAGGCTTCCCCGAGCGAGAGCTCGAGGGGCGGTGCAAACATCCGACGAATCGAGCCAGGGTGATGCAGGATCAGGCGGAAGGCCGGATCGCCCTGGGCGGGCAGCTCGACTGTGTTGGGAAGAACGAGGGTGAATTGGCGCGGCCGCGGGAAGACTCGCTCCAGAATCGACTCAATCTTGTTCATGACTCGGCCTTTCTCCCGTGGTAGTCCATTCGACTGGGGAAATGCGAATCCGCCAGACGGGCTGCAACCCGCAGCGGGTGCTTGTGTCAGATAGTATCACCGCGCTTGCGGTGCCACCCATGCAGATGGCTGCACCGGCTGCTGTCTCTCACTGCTCCCTGCGGCGAGCGTTCCGTCCGCCGGCCCGTAGGCAAGCCCCCGGATTCGCGCCCCGAGGCTGCGCCTGCCAAGCAATCCCGCAAGCGAAGCAGCGCCTTCAGTGAGCCAGTACAAGGGCAGGCTGACGAACATACGCAGCATGACCTCGGGGTAATCAGTCCGGTCGGCGAGCATGTCGGCAAAGGCCTCGGTCACAAAAGGGTTGCGCGCCCCCAGCGCCAGGCAGACCCCGGGGAAGTGGTAGAACAGCCAGGTCAGCGCCAGGCCCGCCTCGTGGCAACGCCCGATACGGCGGCGCAGCTCCCGCGCATACTTCGCGGGGGTCTCCGCCAGAATGGCCTCGGCGGCCATGCGGCCGCTCTTGATGGCCAGGCGGATCCCTTCCCCGGTAAGCGGATCGGCCAGGCCGGCAGCGTCACCGACCAGCAGCGATCGGCCGGTCGCCACCGGCTCGCCTCCGAGAAAAACGGGAATCGGATGCCCATGCAGCGGGATGCCGCTCAGATCAAGCCCATAGCGAGCCATGACCCGCCTCAGCACAGCCTGCAGCTCCCCCGGCCGCGGCCGCAGCGCGCCGATCCCAACCGAGAGGTGAGCCGCCTTGGGGAAGATCCACAGATAACCCATGCGCACTTCGCCGAAGATGAACAGCAGGCTGCTACCGAACCGGGAGAGCACCTCGCCAGGGGCGGGGATCTCGGCCTCGATCGCGGCCGCCGTGATCTTGTGGCGCCTCAGGCCCAGGGATCGTGCCACGACCGAGTTCGAGCCGTCGGCGCCGATCAGGTATCGCCCATCGTATCGTGCTCCGCCCTGGGTCTCGACCACCACGCCCACGTCCGTCTCTCGAACGCTCCGCACGGCCTCCCCGGTGTGAACCTCCGCCTGGGAGTGGGCCAGGATGTGGGCGTCAAACCGGTCGCGCATGACCGTGCACACGGCCTGGTTGCCAAGGGCTTGTGTCAGGGTCCGCCTGCCCAGCGCGAAGGAGACAGACGACACGCGGGACTCGATCACCGGCTCGAACGAAAAGGGGAAGTGGGCTCGCAGCACGTGCTCAGAAAGACCACCCCCGCAGGCCTTGTAGCGGGGGACCTTCGCTTTGTCCAGAACGAGCACCTTCAGGCCGGTCTGGCCCAGGAAGTAGGCCGCAGTTGCGCCGGCGGGCCCGGAACCCACGATAATGACATCGTAAACGCCCATGACACTACCCTTCCTGGCTCCATTCGTTGGCGAAAACCGCTGACCCCATGATGCAGAACGAGCTGCGCAGCCCGGTAGGTGACGCGACCCCCTTATGCTCCCCTCAATGACACCCTCCGGCGTGGCGCTTGTGCTGGTCCTCGTCCCCGGTTTCGGAGGCCGCCCGTCCTGGACGGTCACGGGCGTCGGTGTCGGCTCCGGAAGATGCCCGTCCTTGCCGGTCCCGGGATTGGTCGCCCTCCGCGTGGCCTGCGTGCCCGTGGCCCCCATGCATGAACATGTGGCCAAGCCCCATAAAGGCGATGAACGCGTAGGTGAGAACGGTGCCTGCGGCAACCTTGAACACGAACACGGCCAGGATGGAGGCGCAGGCAATGGCCAGCACGATCCAGAGCGCCGGGTGAATTCGGCGGGTGGCGCCGGTGTCCGAGCTAACTCGACTGGTTTGCATCTTCTTTCACTCCTTCCGCCGGGGGCCAGGCCCTCAACTTCCTCCCAGTGTACGGAGGCCTTCGGTCCGTCGGAGGGGCGATTTGGCGGGGGTGATGGCGGCAGATAGGCGCATTGCGCTCCTGCAGCGAACCGCACGGACGGGTAAGTGCGCCGAACGGCCCATCGGGGAACGGGCGAATTGGCCGTGGTCACTGGATGAGCCACATCGTAGCCTCTGTGGCCGGAGGGATCACGGCCGATGAGACATCTTAAGCTCCTCACCCCAATCGTCATCCTGACGCTGTGGGCGGCAGGCTGCGCCGCCGCGCCTGACGCGGCTCTACCCGCTCCTGCCGAGAAGGACGTTGCGGAGGCCACAGGGCAAGCGTCCATGCCTTCGACTATGCCCGGGATGGCCATGGGCCAACCCACGGGGCAACCCACCGCCGCTCCGGCAGACATGCCCATGGGCGCAGGATTGATGCAGGACGAACCGGTTCCCTCGCAAGGCGTACTTCCGGCGACGGAATCCGAGGGCGGCCAGCTGCTGCCCTTCACCCTTGACGGGGAAGTCAAGGTTTTCCAGCTCTCCACGCAGCCGGTGCTGTGGAACATCAACGCCGATACGCAGGTAACGGCCTGGACCTTCGACGGCACGGTGCCGGGACCACTGTTCCGTGTCACGGAGGGTGACAGAGTTCGCGTCGTCTTCTCAAACAACCTGCCGGAACCCACCAGCGTCCACTGGCACGGACTTCCGGTCCCCACGGACATGGATGGCGTGGCGCAGCCGGAGCTCTCCCAGTCGCCTGTGATGCCTGGCGAGACCTTCACCTACGAATTCGAGGCCAGACCGGCCGGAACGTTCATGTATCACTCGCACTATGACACCGACACCCAGATCAACATCGGGCTGTTCGGCGGCTTCATCATCGAGCCTCGAGACTGGCAAGACCGGCCCGACCAGGACGTCACCTTGATCCTCAACGAGTGGCGGGTGATCGACGGGGTGACCTATCCAGCCATGCCGGACATGGGCGAGCCGAACTACTTCACCGTCAACGGCAAGACCTACCCCCATATCCCGAGCATTAATGCCCGGCTCGGCGAGCGCATACGCATTCGCTTCATCGGGGCCGGGCAGTTCGAGCATCCCATGCATCTGCATGGCATGCCCTTCCAGATCGTCGCCACCGATGGCTATCCAGTGCCGGAGGCCGCCCGGCTGACCAAGGACACGATCCCGGTTCACCCGGGGGAGCGTTTCGACATCGAATTCGTGGCCGACAACCCGGGACAGTGGGCCATCCACTGCCACATCGTGCATCACGCAACCAACAACGACGTCGAGCCCGGTGGGTTGCTGTTCGTGGTGAATGTGGAAGCCTGATTTCGGGGGGTCGAGTGGCTGCGTCACCCAGCCTTTCACGGTTTGCAGCGGCGGAACTTAGGGAAGAAGCGGGGCACCTGGCGCATGTATTCGCGGTACTCCGGCAGGCGCTGCAGCAGATCCTGTTCTTCCAGGCGAGCCTGCACCGCGAGCC
>Ga0209342_10005247_pt1 | contig 13305 bp, 7 predicted proteins | sample RifCSP16_2_FD_184023 | JGI IMG/M metagenome (GOLD analysis project Ga0209342, IMG submission 184023) | Soil microbial communities from Rifle, Colorado - Rifle CSP2_sed 16_2 (SPAdes) (version 2) | ecosystem: Environmental > Terrestrial > Deep subsurface > Rock core/Sediment | place: Rifle... | reverse complement strand
AATTCGCCGCTGCCTATAAATAACATCAAGTACGCTGCGATTGATAACCAAGGTAAAAAATGGATATGCACTGTTTCGGGTCTTGCAGTTTTTGATGACTATAATTGGACTGTTTACAATTCAACTAATTCCCTTCTTCCAGATAAAGAGTTGACTTGCATTGGCTTCGATGCTGATAACAATGCATGGATTGGTACATACGGCGGTGGAATAGTTTTTTTTGATGGGATCAATTGGAAAATCTATAGTACAACGAACTCCAATATAAAGTCTGATATTATTACTACAATTGATATTGATGGAAATGGCAATAAATGGATTGGGACCTACGATGAAGGTATTGCTAAATTTGATGGAGTATTTTGGTCTATTTATAATAATTTTAAAAGTGGTGTTGAAAAAAATGCAAGTCACATCGCAATAGATTTAAATAACACACCGTGGGTTTCAATCGGTTCTATCCATCTTTTACCTGGCGGGTCTGCTTATTTCGATGGTTTAAGATGGCAAGCATCTATTTCAGTTCCAAGCAGCAACGTTCTGTATGTAGCCGTTGATCGAAATAATCAAAAATGGTTTGGCAATTCAGAGAATGGATTATCTAAATTCAGCAATAATACTTGGACACATTTCACAACTTCAAATTCGCGTCTTCCAAACGATAGAATTTTTGCGATAGCTTTTGACGGTGCAGGAAATAAATGGATGGCAACCTTTGGAAGTGGAATAGTAAAATACAAGGGTAATTAAAACTTGTTTTGTCAATAAAATCTTTTCGGTCCAAATATTTAGTATTTGCAATTGAAAAACACAGCACAAATAGTTCAAATCTAAAGAGCTTAATTCAACAAGACGATCCCGGATCATCTATAAATTAATCTTTTTTACTCTAGATGATAATCAATCAATGACGCATATGGATTGTAAAATTCATTTGAGATTTCGTTGATGTCTGCCCAGTCTCTAAGGACTAATCCAACTCCCGGTTTAAATATTGTATAGCCAGTCTTTTTTATTTCTTCGGCAGAATAAAATGCGTTTAGAAAATAATAATAACAATCATCAAACTTTACATTGTCTGATGCTGTGATAAAAGAATATTTATAATCGGTTCTGGAAATAATTCCAACTGGTTTATTTCCATAAATATCCAAAACATTTCCTAGTCCGATTAAACCACAGTTTTCTCCAGCAATACCCGGATATTTAAATTGCAAAGTATCATTCATATAAAGTCCCTCTTCTCCGTTTTTGTAAAAACCATTCTGCAGAATTATTTGCAATCTAGAATTCAACAAAAAACCTCTTTCACTTTGTTCAATTACTTTTAGAGTATCTTTAAATGTGAGGATAGTATCGTTGTAGGAATCTTTAATGCCAACTCGGTAAATCCAGTAGTTGCCAATTTTAAGTGGCAGCAATTCGAAAGTTTCATCTGCAGGTGTAATATTCTCTTCAGTACAGGAACTTGAAAGCAAAATTAAAATTGAGAATGCTACAGAAATGAATTTCATGATTTCAAATTTTTAGAAGATTAAGCAAAGGTAATATCCACTTAACGCCGTTAATTATACCTTAGTGACTCTCACCTGGCAATAAATAGTTTTAGCGAAGGAGGACTTGTCCGCCGTCTCGATTTTTGTAGAGTTTATCGAAGGAGGATCATTTTCTTTGTTTCAACAAAAGCTCCGCTCGAAGTGGGATAAACTTGCAACTGATAAAAATAAACTCCGCTTGCCAATTGCCTATTGCCTATTGAAGATTGGAACTCCACCTCATATTTGCCAGCTGGCATGTACTCATCAACAAGAGTTGCGATTTCATTTCCAAGTATATCATAAACTCTCAAAGTTTGCCAACTGCCTAGTGGCGACTGCCAACTGATTTTAGTACTTGGATTGAAAGGATTGGGATAATTTTGGTATAATAAAAATTCTGATGGTGTTAGAGAATTGTTATCAACTTCAACAAAAATTACACCGCCATTTGAAGTTTTTAAAATTGTATTATAATCACCAACTGCCCAACCAGTCTTTTCATCTACAAATTGTATTGCATAAAGCCCACCAGCTCTATAAGTAGAAAATTGCTCTGACCAACTTTCACCGCCATCTACTGAAATTAGAATTTTTCCAATATCTTCCGTTATCCAACCAATGTCTTTGTTAATAAAAAATACTGAATGTGCACTAGATTGTAAAAATGATTTAGTTGCCCAAGAAATTCCACCATCTGTTGTTTTTAAAACTACACCCGATCCATTATTATAACTTGTGCCAACTGCCCAACCAATTTTAGCATTAATAAAATATATTGAAAATAAGTAATGTCCTTCCTCTGTTCTATAATCTTCCCAAGATTCGCCTCCGTTCGTCGTCCTCAAAATATGTCCATACATATGACTATGCTGTAAAGAATCATCCATCCAAATAGTACCTGCAACCCAGCCATAATCTTTATTTAGAAAATATGAATCCCTTAAATAATAGTACTCAGGCGTATTAGCTTTCCAATTTTGTCCTCCATCTGTTGTCTTCAAAATTGGTTCATACCAACCAACGCACCAGCCCGTATTCTCATCAAGGAAACTGACTGAAGTTAGTTGCCCAAGATTCCAGGGAGCTGTTTGTTCATTCCAATTATTTCCCCCATCTAATGTATTTAAAATAGTTCCATTTCCAACAATCCACCCATGATATTCATCAATAAAACAGACATCCTCCATATTTCTATCCATAAATTTTTGATTCCAGTTTTCTCCGCCATCAGTAGTAATTAAAGTATTTCCTCCGAACCCGACAACCCAAACAATTTTTTCATTAACAATGTCTAATGATAATAAGCGCCCAAGGGAATACGGCGGAATCTTACTTTCCTGATTTATCCAATCATTCCCGCCATTATTCGTATAAAGTATAGAATTGCCTCCGACTATCCAGCCAAATTTACCATTTACAAAACTCAAAGAGTTTAATTCTGATAAACTCTGATCATAATTTGGAGATGTCCAATTTTTTCCACCATCAGTCGTCTTAAAAATCATTGCATGAGCTTCGAATATGGCATCCCAATCTTCTCCAATTACAAATCCGTTGTTTAAATCCGAGAAGTATACTGATGATAAATTGATGTCAAAATATGGACTATCTACAATAGTGCTGCGATTCCAATTTTTACCGCCATCTATTGTATTAAATATTACTCCACTTCCTCCAACAGTCCAGCCATAAAGAGAGTCCAAAAAGAAAATTGAGCTTAGATAATTCACATTTACAGTATATATTTTATTCCACGATACCCCAGAATTGGTAGACTGCAGTACCTCATTTTGTTTTACCGCCCAACCTTTTAATGAATCTATAAAATAAATTGAATAAACAGTCTGAATATTGTTTCCTACTGATTGTGATTGCCAATTTAATCCACCATCAGTTGTCCTTAAAATTAAAGAGGAATCGCCCGAAGCCCATCCAATCTTTTCATCATAAAAAAATACTGACCTTAATTCATAATTTTTATTTTGATTTGCTCCTCTTTCTTGTCCTGTCCAATTTTGCCCGCCATCAGTTGTATGTAAAATTATACTCCCAACAATCCAGCCTAAATTTTTATTCTTGAAGAATACTGAATTCATATATTCTCCTCGTAAGCGAGAAGCATCCTGGTATTTCCAAGATTTTCCACCATCTGTTGTATGAATTAATTCCTCATCGCCTACTGCCCAACCTGTTAAAGAATCTACAAAACAAACAGATGTAAGGTTACCAGGAGAAAAATTTTGATATTCCCACCCACCTTGACCAAATAAAATAATTGGGAATAAAAACAATATGATCGGATTTTTATTGAAATTCATATTTGACTAAACTGTAACACAAAATTTATTTTAGAACCATCATCTTCTTGGTCTCCACAAAACTATCGGCTTGCAAACGGTAGTAATAAACTCCGGAAGCAAGTTTAGAAGCATCAAAGTTTACTTCATATTTGCCAGCCGGTTTTTCTTCATTAACAAGAGTTGCTATTTCATTTCCTAGTATATCGTAAACCTTTAGCGTTTGTTGACTGCCTACTGGCGACTGCCAACTGATTTTTGTGTTTGGATTGAATGGGTTTGGATAGTTTTGGTATAAAAGGAAGTTTGTCGGGGCGAGCGAATTATTATCAACTTCGACAAAAGTTACACCACCATTTGATGTTTTTAAAATTGTACCATAACTACCAACTGCCCAACCAGTTTTTTCATTAATAAATTTTATAGCACTAAGAGTACTAAATGATCTATAAGATGAAAATTGCTCTGACCAATTTTCTCCGCCATCTATTGAATGCAGAATTTTACCCGATTCAAAACCAGTTGTTACCCAACCAATATTTTTATTAATGAAAAATATTTTAAACAAATTAGATTCATCTACAGTTATGGTTCGCCAAGTAATTCCTCCATCAATTGTTTTTAGGAGTATACTGGTGTAGTCTGTGAGATTTGTTCCGGTGACCCATCCAATATTAGTATCAACAAAATGAATGGAATTAAAACTGCATCCTTCTAATTTATACTCATCCCAATGTGCCCCTCCATTCGTTGTTCTAACAATTTGGCCAAATTCCTTACTATGTTGTAACGAATCCTCTATCCAAGTCTCTCCGCAAGCCCAACCATAATCTTCATTTAGGAAGACTACATCACGTAAAGAATACTGTTCAGATGTACTTGCTTTCCAATTTTGTCCTCCATCGGTTGACTTCAATATTGGATCGGACCAACCAACACTCCAGCCGTTTTCCGCATCTATAAAATGGACTGATTTAATCTGTCCAGTGTGCCAAGGAGCGGTCTGTTCATTCCAATTATTTCCCCCATCGGTTGTATATAAAATGGTCTCATCTCCAACTATCCACCCAATATTTTCATCAATGAAACAAACATCCGACATTTGTCTATCCCTAAATGTTTGATTCCAGTTTTCTCCGCCATCTGTCGTTTTTAAAATATTACCGTCAAATCCAACTGCCCAACCAGTTTTTTCATTAACAAAGTCTACTGATGTTAATATTCCATTTCCTTCCATCATACTATTGTGATTTATCCAATCACTTCCACCATTGGTAGTGTAAATTAGAGAATTACATCCTACTATCCAGCCAGTTTTGTTATTAGTGAAAATTATACTACTAAAACATACATCAAGCACTTCAGAAGGATCATAATTAAAATTTGGACTTGTCCAATTTTTACCATTATCAGTTGTTTTAAATAATAAGGGATATTCTTTAAAAAAGCTATCTTGATAACTTCCAACAATAAATCCATTATTTAAGTCCAGAAAGTATACCGATGAAAAATGTAAATCTTGATAATCTACAACAACACTACTATACCAATTTTTACCGCCATCTGTTGTGCTAAATATTACTCCACCATACCCAGCCGTCCACCCATTTAGAGAATCCAAAAAGAAAATTGAGTTCAGATAATTCACATTTACGGTATATATTTTATTCCACGATTCTCCAGAATTTGTTGATTGCAGTATCTCTTTCTCTTTTACAGCCCAACCTCTTAATGAATCTATAAAATAAATTGACGATACAATATCAAATTTTCCTCCGACCGATTGTGATTGCCAATTCAATCCGCCATCAGTTGTCCTTAAAATTAAAGAGGAATCACCTGAAGCCCAGCCAATTCTTTCATTATAAAAGAATACTGATCTCAGTTCAAAATTTCTATTTTGACTTGTTCCTCTTTCTTGTTTTGACCAGTGTTCTCCGCCATCATTAGTGTTATAAATTTCCACTCCAACAACCCATCCTAAATTTCTATTTTTGAATAAGATTGAATTTTTATGTTCCCATTTGGGATTAGAAATCTCTTGATATTTCCATGATTTCCCGCCATCCGTTGTTTGAATTAATTCCTCATCACCTACTGCCCACCCGGTTAAAGAATCAACAAAGCAAACGAATTTAAGGTTACCAGGAGAAAAGTTTTGATATTCCCATCCCCCTTGACCAAATAAAATAAATGGAAATAAAAACACTACGATCAGATTTTTATTGAAATTCATATTTGATTCACCTATAACACAATATTTATTTTAGAACCATCATCTTCTTGGTCTCCACAAAACTACCGGCTTGCAAACGGTAGAAATAAACTCCGGAAGCAAGTTTGGAAGCATCAAAGTTTACTTCATATTTGCCAGCCGGTTTTTCTTCATCAACAAGTGTTGCTATTTCATTCCCAAGGACATCAAAGATTTTAAGTACTTGCCGACTGCCTACTGGCGACTGCCAACTGATCTTTGTGCTTGGATTGAATGGATTAGGATAATTTTGCGGAAATGAAAATTCCAATGGAATTAATTTGTTGCCTTCTTTAATATCGGTTACAAGAGTAGTGTTGTACCAGTTCTGCAAAAAGGCAGCGTACTGTTTTAACTTTGTAACACTGTTTAAGTTATCCGTTCCTTTTTGAAGAAAGACAGCAATCACAAATTCATTTGTATCTCCTGGAGCTAAGGTAAAAGGACCCGAAGGTATCAGTGATCTTCTATCACCGGGAGTTGGACCACCAGGCCAACCCGCTCCGCAAAACCATCCGGTTCCAGTTTCCGGGTCGCCATCGAGTGGGAATAATGTCCCAACACCAGTATGAGGATTTATTAGTGTATCGCCAAAATTGCCTAGTCCATGAAGTAAATTATCCGCCTCAATAGTACCGCTATATACGCCCGTTTGAATATCTTGTGGCAATTCAAATGCATTTTTAAATCCAGGACTATAAGCACTCATACTCAAATTCTTATAACCGTTCCGCCATCCGTAGCTAAATCTTGCACTGTCAAATTGGGATGCAGGGACAATTGGCGGTTGGATTATCATTCTCCCAATTGCCGGGGGCGGAGTGCCATAACCAAAATTATCATCATTATCTCCATTAAAAATATATCCTAAATTTAACAGCGAGTCACAACCAGGGTAATCATCATTAGCATCCCCAAGATCATCATCAGACCAGAATCCAAGAATCATATCCTCTGCAGTTTGATTTCCTTTATTTATGATTTTGTACTTTTTAAAAACAGCATCTTTCAGTAAATCAGATTTATAACCCCACGTAGTTACTTGAAATTCCAGACCAATAGGTAGGCTGCCGAAAACACTTAAGCTTTTTGCAGTATCAAGATCATTTGAAACATACCATAAAGTTTCATCACCAATTTGCTTTGGTAAATCTATACCCCGTGTAAAAGTTCCATCGCCATTAACATCTTCCCATGGAGCGCCGATTTCTGCAGGCCAATTGTTGTAATTAAATTTATATTCTTCTCTTTCTTCACCAGGTGGAAGTGATTCCCAATCTTCTATGAATTTCCAAATTTTATAAAGACTGTCTGAAGGATCAGCCGGTAAACCGTTTGTTTGTATTATTCCTGGACTTACACCCGACCAATTAAAATAACTGCCGTTGGCTCTTTTCTCTCCGTTCACTAAACAAGACCACCATAAGCCATCAGAAAATGTAGCTGGAATTTGTGCATTAATTCCTCCAGGCCAGTATAAACCCGAACCATCTGTCCTTGGATCGTGAGAACCGATGTCATTATTCTTCATCCACATAAAAATTTCGTTAATGGCAATATATTTGATATCAGAAGCATATAAAACGAAGGGGAATAGGTTTTGATCAAAATTTGTAGTATCGGCAATTTCAGTTATTCTAATCCGACATTCTACCCGTTGAGTATCAGGTACCAACCAATGGAAGTTATTTCCGCCTCCATTGCCAGATGCTTCAGTCCAACTTGAATCGTCATCCAGACTATATTCAATTTTTACAAAGCTCCTCGTCGGACCCGACCATTTGATCTGATAGAGTATTGTGTTATCTACAAATTCATTATCTTCAGGTAGAATAAGGTTTATTTGCTGCGGAAAAATTACTTGTGAGTCACATAAAACAAAACAAATGAATAAAATAAAAATTGATTTAATCATTGCTTTTCCTTTTAATTCAAAAGTTAGGATTTTCATTTAAGCACCATCAACTTTTTTGACTCTATAAAAGAACCTGCTTTCAAGCTATAGAAATAAACTCCTGAAGAAAGTTTGGATGCATCAAAGGTCACTTCATACTTTCCTGCAGGTTTAAAATCATGCACCAATGTTACAACTTCATTTCCTAAAACATCATACACTTTCAAAGTTTGCCAACTGCCGACTGGAGACTGCCAACTGATCTTTGTGCTTGGATTGAAGGGATTAGGATAGTTTTGTGAAAGTGAAAACTCTAATGGAACAAGTTGTGCAACGTCTTCAACATTAACCACAAAATCATTGTCATACCAATTCTGAATTAAACTTGCATAGTTTTTAATTTCAATGATGCTATTTAGATAGTCAGTTCCTTTCTTGACAAGGATTGCAATTGCTACTTCTTGTGTATCGCTCGGCACCATATCGAATTTGCCACACGTAATTAAAAATCTCCTATCACCAGATCTGGGACCACCAGGCCAGCCAGCACCTTCATACCAGCCTGTGCCCGATATAGGGTCACCAGCTAAGCAAAAACGGGTTTGTAGATTTGAAATGGGATCTATTATTGGACTTCCATCTCCTGACAATCCATGCATCAAATTATACCATTCAAGTGTACCAGCGTACTCTCCTAAAGATGGATCACAGAATAATAGACCACCACAAGTAAATAACAGGAATGAATTAACAGGGATATTTCTATAACCATTCCTCCATCCATCAGCATAACGGGCACTGTCTTTGGACTCAGCAGAAACTATCGGAGGTTGAACAATTAAATGTCCAACCGCAGGCGGTGGTGTTCCATAGTGACCTTGATCGTTATTATCACCATTGTATGTATATCCAAGATTTAAAATTGTGTCACATCCAACATAATCATCGCTTGCAAAACCCAAATCATCATCAGTCCAATATGATAAATACATATCTACAATATTGTTCGGACTTTTATTTACGACTCTATATTTTTTAAAAACTACATCTTTTAACAACTCATTGTTGTATCCAAATGTTGTAACCTGAAACTCCAAACCAATAGGATTTGATCCATAAGTAAAAAGCGATGTGGAAGTATCAAGATCATTAGCAACAAAGAATAATGTTTCATCACCAAGAATTTTAGGTTCATCAATTCCCAAAGTGTAAACTCCATCTCCGTTCTTGTCCTCCCAAGGGGCGCCAACATCAACAGGCCAATTTAGAAAATCAAATTCATATCTATCTCTCTCTGCGCCCGGCGGAAGGTACTGCCAGTTTCTTTTAAGCTTAAAGATTTTGGATTTTATCTCAAAAGGGTCTGAAGGAAGACCCGAAGACAAAATATAACCCGGTGTTAAGCCGTACCGGTAAGTTGAACCATTAACTCTTATTTCGCCATTTACTTTTCCACCCCAAACTAAACCATCGGCGAAGATTGCCGGAATTGTAGCATTTTCCCCGCCAGGCCAAAAAAATCCGCTCCCATCGGTTCTTGGATCGTGTGAACCCATACCGTTATTTCCTATCCACATAAATATTTCATTAGCTGCAATGTAATCAGTGGATTGATAATAAATAGCAGTTTGTGGGGGATCACTTCTATCAAATACATCAGAATTAAATGAATCACTTATCCTGATAAATAAATTTCCTGAAGGCATTTCCGGTAAAGTCCAATAAAAAGTATCGGCTTCGGCCGGATAATAATTGACAATTTTATTCCAGGTATTCTGGTTGTCAGTTGAGTAATCTAAATTTATATAGTTGACGTTGTACCTACTCCATCTAATTGGATACTCCGAAAAGATATTCAACGAGACTCCGTCCAATGGCTCTTTCAAATTAAGAGCTTCGTAATTAAGGTCAAAATCAATTTTAAGTAACCAAGTATATAAAAAATTGTAAAGCTGTTTAATCGATCCACACACTATAAATCCACCATCACTGGTAAGCGAAATGTATTCGCCAGAATTTTCAAATGGGATTTGTGATAGGATATTTCCACTGGTATCCATTAATGATATATTACAGGAAGATGGTGTACCGAAACTACCTTGAATCAAAGCATAATTTCCATTTGTAGTTTGTGTAATTGACTTAATGTTACCAATGCTCTTTTGCCAGATTATGTTACCATCTAAATCAAGTTTTAAAATAGAAGATTCAGAAGATGTTAGAATGCAATCATCATTGGTAAACATACTATAACTTAAATAGTTTATTGTTTTAGCCCAGATTGTATCTGCTTCAGAATTCATTTTGATAATGGCAGATCGTTTTCCAAACAAAAAATTGCCGTCATTAAGATTCACAAGATAAGATGGATAGATAGAAGGAAACCCCAATATTTCTTTAACCCATATCAAAGAACCTTCTGCATTAGTTTTTCTTATGAAAAATTTTCCGCCATCCAATGAAGAAATAATAAAATTGCTGTCTGGTAATTGAATCACAGCTTGACCTGATCCAGTGACATAAGTTTTAATCCATATAGTATCGAGATTCTGATCAAGCTTTACTAAGCATATATCCTGAGTTGGAGATTTATAGCCAACAGCCGCATATCCACCATCTAAAGTTTTGATTATTTTCTTTCCCGGATTAAAAATTTCAGGGTATTCTTTTTCCCATTCAATATATCCAAATTGATCAACCTTAATAAATTTTAATCTTAATGGACAATTAAGCAAATAACCTCCATCATCTGTTTGAAAAACCTGTGTTGCAGAGTTTGCATTTATAGATTTATCAAAAGTAATAGTTTGCGGAATGCTTATAGTTGAAAATAAAATTATCAATATCAATAAATAAAATATTTTTTTCATTTTGATGCTCCTCATTTAGTTAAAATCATTTTCTTAGTTTCTGAAAATACACCGGTTTTCAAACTATAAAAATATAATCCACTTGCCAATCCGCATTTGGCAGAAAATTCAACCTCATAATTTCCAGCAGGTTTGTACTCATCGGTAAGTGTAGCGATTTCATTTCCAAGTACATCATAGACTTTCAACGATTGTCGACTGCTTACTGGTGACTGCCAACTGATTTTAGTGCTTGGGTTAAACGGGTTCGGATAGTTCTGCTCTAAAGTAGAATTATCATTACTTGGTTCAACATCATTTAGACCTGTCGTTTGATTATACAAGATATTCAGTGCATCTTCAAGCATTTTATTCATAGCATACAAATGTTTAAGATGATCGTTTGCAGCATCACCGTAATATCCTTTCAAATGAAAATGTCCCGTATCGCATTTCGAGTATTGCATCCCTATTTCATCAATTGCAGAGTAAGCAACTCGAAGAGAACCAATTCCATTTATCAGGTAATTTGCTGTCTGAGTTGTGTTGTCATACCCGCTGGTCAAAATGCTGGAATGAGTGAGAAACATTATCTTTAGTTTATCGCGTGCATCTTTAGCAAAACCTAAAAAGTCTTTCATCTGAATTGTTTTAGTTGCAGAATCGGAATTGCAGTGTAGACCATCAGCTAATGTTAAGACATTTATCTTATCATAATAAGCAGAGTTTTTGAGTATTTCTCTGACTCCTGCATAACCCGCACTAAATGAGGTGACTATCAAATACTTGACTTGGGGATTAGAGATTATTCCATTTCTATCCAAGATTGCAGCAACTGTGTCTAAGATATTCTGAAAGTAAGATTGATTCACAAAATAATTTTGATATGAGCTTGAAAATCCTCCAAGATGAATGTTAAAAAGTATTGCATTCGCATTTGCTTTATAAACTTGATCCTCAGCAGCCCATGAGGCACTATGAAGGTGGAAAACTAAATCAAATTTTCCATCAGTGGGAGCTTGGTAATAATCTGGGATGAACAACTGCGCAAACTGTCCTGTTGTTCCATTATTTAGTCCAAGATTAGAGTTTAGGTCTATTCTTGTACCTTGCCCAACTCCTTGAGCACTAACATGCAGGGAAAAGCATGAAATAAGTAATATAAAAAGAAAAGATTTTTTTACCATGAGCAAAACCGTATTGAAATGTTATTCCAATAACAACATTTTGCAATTGATTCGTATTCAATTACAGTTATTACATATAAATGTAATCAGCGCTGCACTAAATTGCAACAAGCTGCACTCAATAAGCATTTGACAAACTGCTTCCAATTATATCCGCACAAATTCTCGGTCATCGAATGATTCAAGTTAAACACCAAACATTTTTTTAAATGTGTCAATGTCATCCATTGCTTTTATTCTCGATTCTTCGTCATCCGTATTTTTGTCTTCTGTTATTTCTTTTCCGAAATCTTCGGCCAGGATAACTTCACAACCACAGACCTTGGCAAATTCTCTAACGTTATTATCCGAACTGATAACGACTATGTTTCGTTTGTTTCGCTCTATTTCAATCTGTTTTTTGATTTTTTCATCTGCAGATATCTTATCCGAATAAATTAACTTTGCTTTAGATAAATTGATCTTTTGGTTGGCAAATCCGTCAAAGTTTAGTATCACTTCAACCTTTTTATTTACAAAATATCTATCAACTAAATGTGCAAGTTTCTCTCGCGAGGCTTGCTTATCTTTTTTCTGCAGATTTGCTAGAGACTGAATTTTGCCGATTAGATTATTTCCGTCAATAATGTATTTCTTCATTCGGGTTGTGTTATCTTCCTTCGTAGAACTGATCTTGTTTAGTAACCTTAAGATCTTGAAGCTGTGGCGCTTTGACTCTAATTTCAAATCTGTAACCGGTGAAAGTACCTATCGGGTTCCATGTAAAGTTCATTAGCCAGCAATGTAAATCGCGCGATATTTTTACCTGAGGTGCAGAGAACTCTTTTTTATCAAAATCGTAGCTGCCCGTAACTGAAAATTTCCAGGCTGGAGTAAGATTGAAATTTAAGCTGCCGCTCATGTTTGAAAAGCTTCGAGTGCTTGCGGGAGAAGATTTATCCATCACATAATTATAACTTAACGATATGTCCCAAGGGATTGTAAAATCCGGATCACTATCATCATAAAGACCTTGATAAATTTTTCTATCTGCTCTGCCAAGTTCAAATTCACCTTCTGGCAAATGAACTTCGCCTTCATCTTTTTCTTGTGATCTTAGTTTTTCTCCGGATAAAGTTGTTGACAAAGAGAATTGGAAGTTGGTTAAACGAAGCAATCCTTTTTTGTTATTAATTAAAAATTGATTTATTTCCTGACCTGTCTCATTCGATTCATACAAAGAATAAACAGAATTACCGGAAAGGTTAAGCCAATCACCGATTTGAGTTCTGTACCCTAAATTCAGT
>Ga0209342_10005246_pt1 | contig 13306 bp, 8 predicted proteins | sample RifCSP16_2_FD_184023 | JGI IMG/M metagenome (GOLD analysis project Ga0209342, IMG submission 184023) | Soil microbial communities from Rifle, Colorado - Rifle CSP2_sed 16_2 (SPAdes) (version 2) | ecosystem: Environmental > Terrestrial > Deep subsurface > Rock core/Sediment | place: Rifle... | reverse complement strand
CTCGGCCGCCCAGCGCTCGGCGCGCACGCGCAGCGTGGTGAGCGGCGCGGCGATCATCTGCCACACGGGCAGCGCCTGAAGGGCCTCGCCGCGGGCATAGTGGAGCAGCGTGGCTTCCAGCGCCGCCAGGCACAACTTGTCGGCGCGCAGCGCGCGCGCCAGCGGATGCTTGCGCAGGCGAGCCATGAGCGTCTCGTGCCCGACCAGGATTCCAGCTTGCGGGCCGCCCAGCAGTTTATCGCCCGAGAACATCACCAGCGCCGCGCCCGCCGCGAGCGATTCCTGGACCATGGGTTCGTGGCCCAATCCGAAGGCCGCGGTATCGAGCAGCGCACCCGAGCCCAGGTCGTCCACCACAGGCACCTGATGTGCCGCCGCCACCTCCGCCATCTCGGCCAGTGTCGGCTCACTCGTGAACCCGACCAGGCGGAAGTTCGAATGGTGCGCACGCAGCAGCATTGCTGTGCGCGCGCCGAGTGCTTCTTTGAAGTCGGCCGGGTGCGTGCGATTGCTTGTACCCACCTCGACCAGGCGCGCGCCCGACTGGCGCATGACGTCCGGGATGCGGAACCCCCCGCCAACCTCGACCAGCTGCGAGCGGGCAATGATCACCTCGCGCCCCTTGGCGAGGGCAGTGAGCGCGAGCAGGACGGCCCCGGCATTGTTGTTGACGACCAGTGCGGCTTCAGCGCCGGTGAGGCGGGTGAGCAATCGTTCGGCATGCGCCGTGCGCGTGCCGCGCTGGCCGGAGGGCAGGTCGTATTCGAGGGTGGCGTAGCCCTGTGCCACCTGCAGCATGGCGCGCAGGGCGGAGGCGCTGAGCGGCGCGCGGCCGAGGTTGGTGTGCAGGATGACGCCGGTGGCATTGATCGCCGGCACCAGGCTGGGAGCGGTCCACTCGGCCAGGTTCCGCTGTGCGCTTTCGAGGAGCACCTCGGCCGATGGAACGGGTTGCCCGGCGCGTACGGCATCCCGCGCGCCTTGCAGCGCGCTGCGCAACGCATCCAGGGTGAGATCGCGCCCGTAGGCCTCGGTCAGGCGGCGCGTGTGGGGCTGCTGTAGAAGCACATCAACCGAGGGAAGCTCGCGCAGGCTCATGCGGGCGGATCGTCCGAATCCAACTCATCATCGATGAAAGGAGGCGTGACGAGCGATGCCGTCGGCGGCTCGGCTGCCTCGGCCGGGGGCGTTGCCTCCACAGGGGCCGCGGGCGAACGCACGGAGGTCGATGGCGCCCATCGGCTGCGCTCGTACAGCCGCAGCAGGAGCTCCACGGCGAAGACAGCGCCAGTCAGCGTCCATGCGGCAAAGGGGGTGAGCAGGCGCCCGACGCGCAGCCAAACAAGGAACAACCCCCAGACGCCGACTTCCACGGCCTCGCGCCATAGCACGCCTGGGCTTGGGAATGGATCGGGCGAGAAACGGCGATTGAGGTACCACAGCAGCGGAGTGGAGGTGCCCACCAGGGCGATGAAGAGTGCGAAGAAGAACGCCCAGCGCGGGCCGAGGGTGGGCGAGACGAGAAAGACGAGCGCGGCAATGAGCGCCCAGCCCCCCAGACCCATCAACAACGAGCTTGTCAGCAGATCACGATAAGCCGGGGTGCCGCCGGGTGAGGTGGAAGGCGTGGGCTGGCTCATGCCGTGATTATAGCAGTGCCCTCATCGGAAGCGCGCGTCGGGGCAGTGAAAAGCGGCGCACGAAACGGGCGGGCTGCGCTTCAGCGGGGAAGGTGCAACCGTACGGACGTGCCGGCCGCGGAGGAGTCAACGTCGAGCGTTCCGCCGACGATGGCCATAAGGGTTGAGTGCAGCGCCAACCCATGGCCCGCGTCGGGGGGATGCGCTGCGCCCTCCAGCCCCACGCCGTCATCGGCAACGCTCAAAGTCAGGCCTGGCCCTGCTTCGGCGGCCATACGCAGGGTGAGCGGGCGCACGGCATCGCGGCCGCGACCGTGATGGGCCGCGTTACGCATGGCCTCGCGCGCCGCCAGGAAGAGCACCTCGATCACCACCGGCGCCAGCTCACGGCTGCGCGCTTCGGCCTCCGTGCTGATGGCCCATTCAATCCCGGCAAATGAATCGCCCAGTTCGAGCTCGGCCGCTCTGCGCAGCGCGCCGAACAGCCCTAGGCGGCGCACTTCCACCATGCTCGACACGGGAATCTCGCGGATGACTTGCGACAGGCGGCGGTGAGTATCACCCAGAAGCCGCACCACCTCGGCCGAGGCCGGCGAGGCGGCCGCGGGTGCGCTGAGCAACAGGATGGCGGTGTGCAACTCCGGCAAGACGTCGTCGTGGAGTGCCTGGCGCGTGCGCTGATCGATCACCTGCACTTCCGCAAGGCGTTCACGTTGCAGCGCCATCAGGCGCTCGGCCATCGTGGCCGTGGCCCGCGTGTCGAGCAGGCGCTCGGCCGCCGCGCGCGCCGCCTCGAATTCCTCCTGCGTGTAGGGTGCGCCATTCGTCCTCGCCCCCAGCACCAGCAGCCCGGCCAGGCCGCCCTCGCTCCACAAAGGGATGGCCCACTCGCAACCGGAGGCACGCAACGGGTCGAGCGGCAGGTATAGCGCGCTCGACCCCAACGCAGCCGCCTGCGCTTCGAGTTGGCGTGTGGTGCCGGCCGGCAATGCTGTGGCGGCCGGCGGAAAGGTGAACATCTCGCCGGCGAAGTTTGCCAACGGCCCGGCGGCGAAGAGATAGGCTTGCCGCGTGTCGAGCACTTCCTGGCACAGCGCGCGGAATGGTTCGGCCAGTTCGCGCTGTGCCGAGCCGGCGGCGCCCTCATGCAGCAGGCGCTCGATAACCCGCGGGCTGGATAGGAAAGGACGCAGGCGGTGGATGAGTGCCTCGCGCTCGACGAAGGTGCGCCAGGTCAGCAGCGCGTACAAAACCACCGCGAGCGCGGCCCCGGCGAGAGCTGTGTAGATGGAAGGCAACCTTAAGGCGACGGCAAAACCCAGCGTGAGCGCAAACACGGCGCCCATCATGAGCAAGAGGTACCACTGACGGCGCATGACGTTGCGCGGCAGGGCTTTGCCGGTGAACACTTCGTAAGAGGTGATGGCCTGGCCGAGCAGCGTCACAGCGTAGCCGAGCAGAAAGGCTATGCCCAGGTCGAAGCGAGCAACGAGCAGGGCCAGCCCCTCGGGCGGGCCGCCGGGCGTTTCGACGTGGCGCACGATGGCGAGCATGGCCCAGGTGACCAGCAGGCTCACCGAGAGCAGCGTGAGCGAGGTGGCCACCAGCCATGGTCGTGCGCGGTGGCGTGCCTGCTGGCCCATCACGCGCCGGGTGGGCCCCGGCCGGCGCAGCGCATCCAGGGCAAGCAGAATGCAGGCGGCCATGTAGGCGGCGTAGGTCCATACCAGGAGCGGCACGCCGGCCAGTGAGAGCGCGGGCAAGAGATGCACTTGGCTCAGCCCGGCGTAGTTGGGCAGCGGGTTGGAGCGCACGAGCAGCACCAGGACAAGGGCGCAGCCCACACCCGCCAGCAGCAGGCCAAGGCTGTGCCAGCGGCGCAACCCACGCCAGGCGGCCAGGGCCTCGGCGGGCTTCTCCCACAAGCCGGAGTACCACAGCATGGCGACGTACCACGAGAGGGGGGCGACGGCCACCGGCGCCCAGCCCAGATGCCACCACGTATCACGCGCGGCCAGATCGCCTTCCAGCCCGCGGCTGGCGATGACCCCGTGGCTCACGAAGAAGAACGCGCCGGCTGCCAGGCCCAGGCCGATCAGCCACACGCCCCAGGTGCGGCGCTGCGCATTGAGCAGCACGGTGAACGCCAGCCACAGAAGCGTGATGGTGTTGAAGAGCGAGATGGAGAGTATCGCTCCGTCGAGGAGCCAGTTGCCGCTCATGAGGATTTGTGCATCACCCATCGTCCCTGTGCATCCATCGCGCGAGGCGTGCCGTCCTCATCCCAGGTGAGCAGCCGCCCCTCGCGCACAATGAGCGCGGCGCGTGTGCGGGCCACCTTCTCATCGACGGGCGTCTGGCTGAGCCCCCAGGCGGCGTAGATCTGCCCGTTCATGCGGCTAATGGTGCGCTTATCCCGGAAGCCCAACCGCGCCGCAATCTGCTCGTTGCTCAGCCCCTCGGCCAGCATGCGCGCCACCACCTGTTCGGTCGGTTCGAGCAGCGCCATCGGCGAGTTCGCATCCTTGTGGCGCACCTCTTCCACCCGGCTCTCGATCTCCGGGTCGATGAAGCTTCGGCCGGCGATCGCATCGCGCAGAAGAGGAACGATCATCGCCGGCAGGAGGTAGTTCGACTTGCGCACATAGGCATAGTGGCTGAGGATGCCGGCGGTGCGGAAGGCGCGATAGTAGGTCTCGTCGTCCTGAATGGAATAGAAGACAACCGGCAGGCGGGGAAACTCGCGCCGCAACGAAACCGCGGCTTCGATGCCGTTCATGGGGCCGGCCAGTTGCACGTCCATGAGCACGGCCGAGGGCGGCTCGTGGCTCAAACAGTACTCGAGTGCCTCTTCGCCGCTGGGCCCGTCGTGGACGACGTGCACTTCGCCGGTTTGTTCCAGCCCCTCACGCAGCGCCGAGCGCAGGTTGGGGCTGTCTTCAACGAGCAGCAGGTTTTCCATGCGGCCTCCGCCGGCCCAAGGAGCACTCACACTGGCCGGGGGGTGTGCAATTCGCCAGCGATTGTCGCGGGATGCCTGGATTTTACACGATGCCCCCGGCCGGGACCCTCGTCAAGCACTTGGGTGCTCCAACCGTGTGCGCCGAGGGCTGGCTTGGGAGCTGGGGCTGCCCTAGAATGATCTAGCACGCCCGGGATCGGGGGCGTGCGCGCCGCCGTGCCTGCCGGCACGGTGCCCCATTGTCGAGGAGGCTCGGATGAGCACATCGCCCAACCGCTTTTGGATCACCGCTCTGGTCGTGGCCTGGTCTTTCGACCTGCTCTTCTGGAAGAAGGCCCCAGGCGTTTCGTTCGCTGTCTTTGTCCTGCTCTGCCTGGGCGGTGGATTGTTCCTGGCGTGGCGCGAGCGGGTGCGCATGGCGCCCGTCAACCTGGTGCTGCTCGCGCTGATCCTGGTCTTTACCTCGCTGACCTTCCTAAGAGCCGAGTCGATGACCCTCTTCCTGAGCACGGCCACCTGCGTAGGGTTGATGGCCGTGCTGGCTTACTCTTTCATCGCCGGATCCTGGTGGCGCTTCAGCGTCAGCGACTACGTGGTGGGGGCCGTGCGCCTTGCACTCGACACGCTGGCCGGGCCGATTCGCTTTTGGCAGGCAGGCCCGGCCCAGCCGGTGAGCGCGGGCGAGCCTCGCCGCGGTGCGCCGCGCGGCTGGGCCGTGGTGCGAGGTGTGTTGCTCGCGCTGCCTATCCTGGCCGTGTTCGCGGCTCTCTTGGCATCGGCGGACCCGGTGTTTTCGAACCGGCTGGAACAGGTGCTCAAATTCCTACGCATCGAGAACCTGCCCGAGTACATCTTCCGCCTGGCCTACATCCTGGTCGGCACCTTCCTGCTCGTCGGCGTGTTCGCCTACGCTCTCTTCTCGAGCCGCGAGCACAAACTGATCGGGCTCGAGAAGCCGTGGCTGCCGCGCTTCCTCGGTTTCACCGAGGCCGGCATTATTCTCGCCAGCGTCGACTTGCTCTTCGCGGCTTTCGTTGCGATTCAGTTCCGCTACCTATTCGGCGGCCAGGCCAACATCACAGTGGAGGGATTCACCTACTCGGAGTATGCGCGGCGTGGCTTTGGCGAGCTCGTGGCGGTGGCGGTGCTCAGCCAGCTCCTGTTCCTCGGCCTGACCAGCCTCACGCGGCGCGGCGAGCGGCGCGAGCAGCGCTTGTTCTCGGCTTTCGGCGCCGGGCTGGTGCTGCTGGTCATCGCCATCCTGGTTTCGGCATACTTGCGCCTGCAGCTTTACGAAACGGCTTACGGTTTCTCGCGCCTGCGCACGTACACCCACGTCTTCATCTTCTGGCTTGGGGGGTGGTTGATCGCGCTGCTGGCGCTCGACCTCATGCAGCGACTGAGGATGTTTGCCATGGTGACCCTCGTTGCCTCGTTGGGCTTTGCCCTCTCGCTCGCGGCGCTCAACGTGGATGGATTCATCGTTCGCCAGAACGTCGCACGCGCGCTGGCCGGGCAGAAGCTCGATACAGGCTATCTGGCCAGCCTCTCGGAGGATTCTGTTCCCGCGCTTGTTTCTCTGCACCGCAGCCTATCGGGTTGGGTGCAGGCGGAGGTCGGCGGAGTTCTCGCTTGCCGGGCTGCATTCGATGCCCGTGATCAACGCGTGCGGCCCTGGCCATCATTCACGGTCGCGACCTGGCGAGCCCAGCGACTGATGCAATCGGAGGCGCAGGCGCTCACGCCATACCGCGTGTCCGAGCGCAAAGGACTGTATTCCGTCGAGGTCAACGGCCAGAAACGGGAGTGCTACTCGCCGTTTATTGACTGAGTGAGTTCGGCCAGAACGACCGGACCTTGGGAGAGGGGGGCGCGGCCCTCGTGATGCGGGCGCTACCCTCCCTCCCATGCATCACGAATCGGTGCGCCCGGCAAACACTCGCCCCGCGCTAGCCCGGCGCGCGCACGCATTTCCCCCGCGGACAGACTCCGGCGCGCATAAAATCCCAAACCGCCGCCTCGAACTCACGAGGTTCGGGATCGATGGCCGTGCCGCCACCGCTGCATGGAGCACCCAGCCTCAAGATTCTCTGCGGTCTCTGCGTTCTCGGCGGTGAGAGCTCTTGGGCTTTACGTGGCGGTGTGCCTCATGATGGGCCGGGTGGGCGAGCGGCGTGCCACCTCCACAAACCCGGCTTGGACGAACGCGGAGAGCAGGCCGGTATAGACCCACGGGTCCGGGGAAACCTTGCCGCGCATATCCACCGGGTAACCCTCGACGATGCGTGCGCCCCGGCGGTGCGCGTACTCGGTGGAGGCCGCAAGCACTTTGGCGGTCAGCCCCTGGCGGCGAAAGGGGCGCGCGACGAAGAAGCACACCACGGACCACACCGGCGTGCTATCCACCGGCGCGAGGATGCGCGATCGCTCGAGCCCGGGGAACTGGCGGCGCGGAGCGATGCTGCACCAGGCGGCGGGCACGCCCTCCACGTAGGCCAGAACGCCGGGGACCTTGCCCTCGCTCACCAATCGCTTGAGACCGCGTTTGGTCCCCGCGCCACGCTTAGCGTTGAACTCAGCGCGCGGCAGGCGCCACCACATGCACCAGCATCCAGCGCAGGCGCCATGCGTGCCGAACAAGGTCTCCAAATCCTTCCAGCGCGATGGGGTAACCGGGCGAAAGGTCAGCGTTCCCAGTTGTTTGCGTGGGGCGCTCATTGTGCCTCCTTGCCGGCCATGAGCTGTGCGCGATGGCGGCTGGCCAGTGCGTCAACTCTACAATCCGACGCAAGCCATGTCAATCACCCCAGTCTAAAGGCCTTGGCCCTGCATGTGCAGGGCCAAGGCCTTTCTGGAGATAAGGGGTTTCCACAGATGTGCTCTGTGTTCTCTGTGGACTCCGTGGTGATGGCTCTACCTCTTTCGCGAATTGGCCATACCAAGCGCCACAACCATCCCCAACGGCAGCAACGCCGAGGCACACGGCAATGACAGCGGAGCAGCGGACACGGGTTGAGCCGGGTCGGGCAGCAGCGGCGGGTTCGAGGGGTCGATCGGTCCGGGCTCGATCGGCTCCGGCACGTCCACTGCCGCCACGGGTTCGCCCTCGGCCACGATCTCGTACGCGGCGCCCTGCCAGACGACGATCACCCGCGGGCCGAGAGCCAGCGCCGCGCCCACCTCGGGCGAGACCCCGGCCAGCTTGAAGTAGTCGGCCGAACCGAACGCGATGGGTGCAGCCTGCATGCGTCCTGCATCGAAGGTGGTGTCGATCCACACCTCGCCACGCAGCAGGAAGCTGTGCGAGCCCGCGTTGCGCACCACATCCTGCGCTTCGGGCAGGCTCGGGGCGGGTACACTCTGCGCGCCGGCCAACTGGGATTGTTCCTGTGCCTTCTGCACCGCCGGTGCCCCCGCCACCTGGGTGGGCATCGCCTGAAGCTCGCGCAGCGCCTGATCGGTGATCTGTTGCCGGCTGTCGGCGCTCAAGGCCTCCGGCTCGGTCACCAAGTAGGAGGTGTAGGGTGTGACGATGCCGTAACGCACGCTGAGTGCCACCACCGCATCCACCATTTCGCGCTCCGCGCCGTGCAGCCGGATCTCGTTGAGCAGATGGCCGATCTTGCGCGTGGCCCACAGGCGCGAGAGTGCACTCAAGCCCCCGCTCGCGGAGAAGGTCTGCCCCGGGTAGCTGAACGACCGCGATTCGTTGTTCACCCGGCCGGTGAGCGTGATGGTGCTGCTGCCGTTGCCGCGGTAGCGCCCGGCCACCACCAACTGACTTCCGCCAAACAGATCGGGCAGCTCCTGCGGATAGTAGTCGTAGGCCGTGATCCGCCCGAAATCGAGTTGCAGGTCGGTGAGCACCGGGCTGGTGATGCGCGCGTAGAACGCCGAGACGGCCTCCTCGAGGCTCTCGCCCGGGGCGACGTAGGTCGTCGCGCCATGGTGCGCCTGGGCCAGGCTGTCGAGCAGCACCGTGTCCACGTCGTAACCTACGCCGAAGGCAAACAAACGCACCGTCGAAGGGGCGGCCGAGGCAAAGGCCTGCAGTATCTGTTCGCGATCGATGACCCCTTCCGTCGGCAACCCGTCGGTGAGGAAGATCAGGTAGGTTGGTCGTCCGGGGCGCACCATGGCCGCCGCCTCGAGCAATGCGCGGTGAATGTCGGTTGAGCCTTCCGCCGAGAGTGTGGCGATCCACCGCTCCGCCTCGCTGCGCCGGCTGGCGGGCACGAGTTCGCTGGCAAAAGGTTCCATGCCCGTGCTGAAGGCGATCAGGCCGAAGCGATCCTCCGAATTGAGATGCTCGAGCACGTACTGCGCCGCCTGCTGCGCCTGATCGAACTTCTCGCCGTCCATGCTGCCCGAGCGGTCGAGGACGAAGATAACGTCTTTGGCAACCTGCGAGTCGCCGGTGTCCAACCCGGGCGAGACGAGCATGAGGAAGAAGCCATCCGCCTCGCCGCCAGCCGGGTCGTGAAAGGTCATCAGGTTAAGGCCGATGCCGTTCTGGGCCGTGGAGTAATACAGATCGAAGTCGGTGTCGGGCCGCACGCCGGAGGCTTCGTACCCGGCGCGGAAGTTGTGTTCGCCGTCGCGGGTGACAGAGATGGGATGCGACGGGGAGTAGATGGCGCGCAGCGCCTGCGTCGAGCGTGCGCTTACCGTGATGCTCACCTGCTCCAGTGGTTGCGACGAAAACTTCTCGGTGTTGAGCGGGTAGCGGTAGTGCACCAGGCCGCTCGTCATCGGCAAAGTCTGGGTGTACTCGAGTTGAATCTGGCGCGTCTCGCCTGGGGCGATGGGGAAGATGCGTGCCTGCACCGCGCCGCGGTCAATGTACTCGAGCAGCGCCGGGTCGCGCTGGCGGCGGACGATATCTTCATAGATGGCCCGCGCCTCTTCGGCCGTCAACACCTTGCCCTCCACCTTCTCGCCGCCGACCCACAACGAGAAGCGGGTCACGGAGGACTCCGGCGGGAGCGGGAAGACGTACATTCCCTCCACGGTGATGCCGCTGTCGTTGCGAAAAGCCTGGTCGACGCGCGTCACGGCCACCTGATCCTGGATGGTGACCGTCACCCGGTGATAGACGATGGCCAATTCCGGCCGGGGAGGGCAAATCGTGATGCGGACGGGTGTCGGCCAGGCCGGCATCGCCTCGGACGGAGTCATGAAGGGCAGACAGTCGGGCGGCGGAGGATCGGGGATGATGATGCCATCCGCGTGAACCGCAGATGGCAGGGCGAGCAGGCAAAACGCAGCGAGCAGGGTGAAGAGCACAGGTCGGCGTAGCATAGGGCACCTCCCGGTTGCTGGGTCTGCCGATTAAGACGCCTGTGGCCGGCGCGGTGTTCCGCCGCGCACACCGCGGGTGGGCCGTTTGGGCTAGAATCGGCAGGCAGCGTAGTCCGCACCATCGGCGTCGCCCGGGCTGGCAACGCACGCGAGGGGGCCTGGCGATAATGGCCGCACGCGAGAGGTCGATAAGTGACCGAACCACCTGAGGTGGACTTGTCCGCGGTCCCGCCCGAGAACGACATCCCCGCCAGCCGGCACGATGGGCTGCTGCCGGGCGATGTGGCCAGCACCAGTGCGCGTCTGATTCAGATCCGCTGGCTGGCCGGCACCGGCGTGCTCATCGGGGCGCTGGCTTGCGTTCGACTGCTGGGTCTGCCGATCCCCGAAACGCCGCTTGTCGCGCTCGGTCTCACGATTCTCTTCTACAATCTGGTTCTCTTGTGGCTCACCGGGCGGATCTTCTCGGACGATGCGGCGCTGTATTCGCGGGGCATCCGGCGCTTGGTACTTCTCCAGGTGGCGCTCGACTGGATGGCAATGGCCATCTTCCTGCATCTGACCGGCGGCCTGACCAGCCCGGCAATTCCTTTCTTCCTCATCCACATGCTGATCGGGGCCATCCTGTTCCCCGGAACGCACCCATTGCTCACCGTGAGCATCGGTCTGGGCGCGCTCATCGTGCTGGCCCTCGCCGAAGCCACCGGAGTGCTGCCCAACCTGCCGGCGCTGCCCTTCCTGCCACCCGACCTCTACCGGCAGCCGCTCTTCATCCTGGCCCAAATCGGGTTCTTCGGGATCGCGGCCGCGGGGACCGTCGTGCTGAGTGCCTCGATTATGGACCGCCTGCGCGAACGCGAACGACAAGTGGTGGGCTTGCTGCAGGCGACGCAAGCCGTTTCGTCGACGCTCAGCTTGCCGCAGGTGCTCGAACGCCTGGCGCGCAACGCCGCACACGTGCTCTCCACGGAGCGCGCCTCCATCCGCCTGCTGGATGAAACGGGCGAGAGGCTCATCCTGGCGGCCTCCTATGGGCTGCGTGCGGAATACCAGCGCAAAGGGCCGGTGGATCTTTCGCGCAGTCCCATGGATCGCGAGGTGCTCTCGGGGACTCCGGTCATCGTCAATGATGTGCTGGCCGACGACCGCTTGCAGTATCCCGACGAGGTCATTCAGGAGGGTATTCTCAGTATCCTGGTGGTCCCGATCATGGGCCGCACGCGCCCGCTGGGGGTGCTGCGCGTGTACGCCGATCAGCCGCGGCGCTTCACTCCGGCCGACGCTGACTATGTCACGGCCATCGCACGCGAGGGAGCGGTGGCCATCGAAAACGCCCAGGCGCACGAGGCGCTGCAGCGTGCCGACCAGGCCCGCGCGGAGTTCGTGCGCACGGTGACCCACGAATTGCGCTCGCCGGTGGGCGGCGCGCAAAGCCTGCTGCGGGTCATGCTGGGTGGGATGTCGGGCGAGATGAGCGACAAACAGAAGGATATCGTCGCTCGCGTGCTCGGCCGCCTCGACCGGTTGATGGCACTCATCGGCGACCTGCTGGCCCTGGCCGCCACCAAGACGATGGGCTTTGAGGAGCGCACCGAGGCGGTGGAGCTCAAGGCGGTGGTGCAGTGGGCGGTCGAGCAGCACGCAGCGGCCGCCAAGGTCAAACGGGTGGGGCTGCGCGTGCGCTTGCCGCCGGGGAAGGTGGACGTGCGCGCGACACACGACGGGTTGGCGGGCGTCCTTGAGAATCTGATTGGCAACGCGGTCAAATACACCCCGGCCGACGGGCAGGTGGAGGTGCGCGTCGGTCTGCGCGCCACCTCGGCCGAGGTGGTGATCGCCGATACCGGCATGGGCATTCCGCGGGACGAGATGCCGCGCCTGTGGGAAGAATTCTTCCGCGCCTCCAATGCGCGCCACTCCGGGATCGTGGGCACCGGCCTGGGCCTGAGCATCGTCAAGCGTCTGGTGGATTCCTTTGGGGGGTTGATCAGCGTGCAAAGCGAGGAAGGACGCGGCACCACTTTCACTGTTGTGCTTCCCCTGGAGACTGCAGCCCCGGAACCCGCGCGGGCTGCCTGACCCGGACGGCCCCTGTGCAGCACGAATCGTATGCGGGTCGCCAGATGGCGACCCGCATATGTGCCCCGCCCTCTCCCGCGCGTGGCGGTTTCCCTCTACAGGTAACTCTCCAAGAAGTTGCCGACCTGGGCCATAGAAAAGACCGGCCCGTCGCGGCACACCAAGAGCTCGCCCATATTACATCGTCCGCACTTGCCCAGGCCGCAGTGCATGCGCGCCTCGAGCGTGACGTAGCGCTGCTCGGGCGCGAAGCCCAGTTCGCTGAGCAGCTTGTCGACGTGATAGATCATAATCGGCGGCCCGCAGGTGATGGCGATGGTGTTGGCGGCTGAGGGCGCCACCTGCCGCACAAGATCGGTCATCAGGCCCACGTGATGATCCCACGCGGCATCCGCCTCATCCACGGTCAGGTGCAGCTCGGTGTGCGGCGCGGCGCGCCAACTTTCGTATTCGTCGCGGAATATGAGCAGCGAGGGGTGGCGGGCTGCCCACAGAATGGTCAATTGACCATAATCCTGGCGGTGGTCGAGTACGCTGTGAATCAGCGGGCGCAACGGCGCGCCGCCGATGCCGCCGCCGAGCACGAGCAAGTTCTTGTGCTGGAAGGCCTCCATCGGGAAGGTGTTGCCCAGGGGGCCGCGCACCCCCAGCGCATCGCCCTCGGCCAGCTCGTGCAGGCCGGTCGTCACGGAGCCCAGGCGCTGCACGGCGAACTCAAGCACTTCGCCTCGTTCGGTGGTGGAGGCCAGCCCGAAGGGCGCCTCGCCGATTCCGAACGCCGAAAGGAAGGCGAACTGACCCGGCGCATAGGCTGGAAAGCGGGGCTGTGTTCCATTGAGCAGCTTCACCCCGAGCAGTTTGATCTCGCGCCCCATGTCGCGGCTGGAAACCAATCGCCCCAGGAGTGGATACATCGGATCGGTGCCGTCGGCTGTGCTCATTGGGCAGCCTCCTGAAGCGCGCCGCCAATCTCGAGCAGGTCGAGGTTCACCGGGCATGCGTCGAGGCAGCGACCGCAACCGGTGCAGGCGGCAGGGCCATACTGATGCGGGTAGTAGACGAACTTGCACAGCAGCCGGTTGCGCAGGCGGCTGCCCGAAGCCGCGCGCGGGTTGTGCCCGCCGGCCGTGCGCCGGTAGCCTTCCCGCGTGCAGCTATCCCATGTGCGCAACCGCTCGAAGTGTGCCTCGCCCGGCGGGGAGGGCAGCGCCTCATCGCGTACGTCGTAACAGCGGCAGGTGGGGCAGACGTAAGCGCACAGGCGGCAGCTCAGGCAGCGCTCGCCGTGCTTGGCCCAGCGCGCGTCGCTGTAACTCTCTTTCCA
>Ga0209342_10005245_pt1 | contig 13308 bp, 13 predicted proteins | sample RifCSP16_2_FD_184023 | JGI IMG/M metagenome (GOLD analysis project Ga0209342, IMG submission 184023) | Soil microbial communities from Rifle, Colorado - Rifle CSP2_sed 16_2 (SPAdes) (version 2) | ecosystem: Environmental > Terrestrial > Deep subsurface > Rock core/Sediment | place: Rifle... | reverse complement strand
GGGATCCCCGCGCCCGGCACTCGGTCATGCATCAAGGTGACGAACTCCCTCGCACCTATGGCTGTGATCGGCTCTGCCTCGGTCATGCCATAGACGACCGAGATGCGCGCTTGCGGCGCGATCGCCTGAAGTCGCTCGACCAGCTCGCGCTGCACCGGAGCGCCACCGACGTGGATCGACGCCAGGCCATCGAGCTCGCCCGGCGCTGCGCCATTGACCAAGCGCGCGAAAAGCGCCGGGAAGCCAGCTGCCGCGCTCGGCCGAGCACGCTCGATGATCCGGCGCAGCTCGGCGCCGCTCGACCGCGCTGGCGCAAAGACGATCCCGACGCCCATCGCCAGGTCGTGCAGCGCGAGGGTGGGCAGGCCGACCAGGTCGATCGCCCCGGGCGGCAGGGCCCGAAGCGCGGCCAGGGCGCGGTGCTGAGCAGCCAGCACCGCGTGACTGCGGATGATCGGCTTGGGACGCCCGGTCGTGCCGGTCGTCCACGAAACCAGCGCCGCGTCGCTGTCTTGGCGCGCGATGGGCGCGGCGGGTGCGCCTTCCCGGAGGGCGCCGGCGCGCAACAGGTGGCGCGGCCGCGTGCCCAGGGCGAGTGCCGCGACCAGTAGCGGGCCGTCGGCAACAATCAGCTCGGTGCCAAGCTCGGCCAGCGCCCTGAGCGCCGCGCGCAGGCCCCTTGTGCGCGGCGGCGCCACGGCCACCCCGCCCGCCCAGATGACCGCCGCGACAATCGGCAGCGCCCGGTTCGGGTCACGCACGAGGATCCCCACCTTGTCGCCCGGTTGCAGGCCGTGCTCGGCCAGCCCGGCGGCGAGTCGCGCGGCATGTTGCGCCAGGCTGGCCATGCTGCACACGACCTGGCCATTGGGCCCCACGACCGCCGGCCCATCCGGCGCGCGTCGAGCGGCATCATCGAGCAGTGACGCGATGCCCCCGCGCGGAGTGTCCGCGACGCCCACGGCGTCGAGGGCGAATGCTGTCGTCGGGGCAAGGGTCACGGGCGTGCCACGACCTTTTCGAAGGTCGCGTACCGGCGTATCGGCGAGCCCCACCGTTCGCCGAGACGCCGTGAGAAGGACTGCTCGCCGGCCATAGCGAAGATCGCGTCGCGGTGACCGTTCGTCAAAGCCCACCGGTGGACTGCTATCGCGAGGCCGATGCCGACACCTGGGTGCTCCCGCGCGACCGCGGGCGTGACCGCGAGCGTCTTGGCCACGAAGCGCGTGTCGCTTCCGCCACCGCTGGGCGCCGGTTCGGCGTAGCCGAAGAAGAAGCCGACAGCGCGGCCGGATCGGTCCTCGAGCATCCTCACCGAGCTAGGCTCAGCGGCGCCAATCAGCGGGGCGTAGATGGCCGCGAGCTCGTCGACCGAGATCGGGCTGAAACCCCAGTTGCGGGCAAAGGCCTCCGTCGCAATGCCATGGACGGCGGCGATCTCCTCGCCGAACCGCGCAGTGTCGAGTGGTCGGTGGGCGAAGCCGCTCGCGGCAAGCCGCGCCTCCGCATAGCCCGCACCGGCCAGCCATGGGGCGATGGGGACGCGATACGACAGGGCCCAATGCACCGGCAGCCAGCCAGCGTCGGCGAGCACCTCGGGTAATAGCCGGTCGTTGGCCGGCTCGAGCGGGAAGCTGGGCTCGCCACCCTCCTGCCAATACATGTCAACCACGGCGCGGTGGCCATGCCAGGTCGTGCCGTTGACCGGGCAGCGCAGCACGTCGGCTCCGCTCTCGATCAGCCAAGCCTCGGCCGAGCCGATCACGGCCAGCAGCGCAGCGTCGTCGCGGTAGTCCCGGACGAAGCCGATCGTGCCCACCTGGCGCCCGCTTGCCCGCTGGCGAGGGTCGATGCCCGCGACGACACCTGCACGTGAATCGGACGCGACGAAGGCGCGCGCGATGCCCACTGACGGCCACGGTCGGCCGATCAGCTCAGCCGCGCCCAGTTGCGATACTGCGAGCGGGGTCATGGTGCGTCCTCGGTCGCCGCGGAGGGCGACGGAGCCAGTGAGCGGGTCCTGCCCAGGCCAGCGGCCACCCAGACGCCAAGCGCAGCGATGAGCAGCAGGTCGAATGGCAGCGGCAGGGCGACAGCGGTGAGAGCGGCGGCGGGCATGGTCAGGTTGTCGATGCCGAGCGGGGTGCCGGCCTCGGCAAGCGCTGCGGCGACTCCGACGGCGATCCCTCCGGCCAGCGCGGGCAGGATGTCCAGGTCGGCCACGGTGACGAGCACCAGCACCGCGCACAGACCGCTGGCCACGGCGGCTGCGATCGATCCCTCGATGCTGCGCGGCGTGCCCCATGACCAGAAGGTATGCCGGCTGGGACTGTCGCCAACGACCGCGGCCAGCGCATCGCCCACGCCCAGGGCGAGCACGGCCACGAGGTATTGCGCCGGGCTGGCCGCGACGACGAATGCAGCGGCGACGGCCACCGGGTACAGGATTGCCCCGAGTGATCGGCGCGGGATGTCGTGGATCGAGCCGAGTAACCCCAGCCGACGGCTGCTCGCCATTAGCAGCGCAAAGCCCAGGCCAAGGAAGAGCACCGGCTCGGCACTCGCGAACAGCCATGGAGCGGCCAGCGCGGGCGCGGTCGACGCCAGGTGCGCCGCCCGGCGTGTGACGGTTCCACGAACACCCACGCGGCGGATGATCTCGGCCAGTCCGAAGATCGCCAGGTAGGCGCTGGCCACGCCGGCGATGGCGATACCGACCGGCGGCTGGCCCTCAGGCCACATCGACGGGACCTGCCTGTGCCGCTCTGACCGTCTCGACGACCAAGCGCGAGTACAGGAACGCGCGGTCGTGCAGCGCCAGGTCAGATGCCACGCCCGGCATGGGCGCCAGCCGATCGGCGAGCTCGGCAGGACAGCTGCGATCGACCAGGTTGTTCCAGTAGCACAGCCGGGCGCCCGGGCGCCCGACACGGGCGATCTCGCCCAGCGTCGCGGCGAAGGCGGGCGGGTCGGCCAGCTCGAAGATGTCCGACAGGTAGAAGGCATCGATCGATTCGGTCGGCATCGACCGCAACACAGCGTCGATTGGCGCGGTGCGAACCTCGATCCGGTCTGCCCGCGCAGCCAGGGTGGCTGAGTTGGCGGGTTGCAGGTAGTCGGGTGTGGCGTCAGGCAGCGCGTACGCGCCGGTCAGGGCAAAGGTCATGTACGGGTTCTGCCCTATAGGCGTCGCGGTCAGGCCAAACTCGACCCGGCTGAGGAAGTGCCCGGCCACGTCCATTCGGGGAGCGCGCGTGAAGAATGCCGGATGCCGGCCCAGGGCGGCGAGCACGCGTCGGTTGAAAGCCAGCCGGAACAGGAGCCGCCATTGACGCGAGTTCCAGCGGCGCCGGTAGATCGACTGCTGCTCCTCCAGGCTGCGCGCGGCGAGCAATTCGCGGACCACGGCGCGACCCGGGGCGACGGCCAGGATGAGCCGCCGCGCGGCCGCGACGTGGCGCTCGAAGCGGCCGGCGTGGATGACGCCCCGTTCGATCAGCCGCGTTCGAGCAGCCCAGAACTCCGCCGCGGGGCCTGAAAGATGCGCTCGCAGGCGGGCGAAGTCCGCCAGGCGATGTGCGTTGGGCTGGGCGCCGACGAACGCCGCTGCGCGGTCACCCAGTTCGCGCAGCGCGGCAAGCTTGAGCTCGGTCAGCGCCGTCTGGGCGGGATTGACATCAACGGCCACGACGCGCGCGGGGTCGTCCAGGAGCAAACCAATGGCGTTGTCGCCCGCGGCGGCAATGGCCAGGACTTGTCCCCCATAGGGCACCCGGAGGGCCTCTCGGGCGAGCCGCAGGTCCTCCCAGCAGGTGCTGTACAGGATCTCGCCGCCGAGTTCGCCCGTGTCGCGCCGGCCGCTCATTGGATCCGGACCGGACGTATGCGCACCTCGCCCAGCGCGCCGTCCATGCATGCAACGTCTCCGTCACTGACCGCACGCGTTATGCCGGTCAGGCCGACGATGGCCGGCAGGCCAAGCTCACGGGCGATGATCGCCGAATGTGACAACAGGCTGCCGCGCTCGACCAGCAGACCGGCGGCAGCCGCCATCAAGGGAACCCAGCCGGGATCCGTGCTGTGGGTGACGACGATCTGTCCGATCGGCGCGGCAGCATGGCGCGGGTCCGTGACCACGACGCAGCCGGCCTCGACCGCGCCGGGCGAGACACCGACTCCGCGCAGCACCCGCTCGCCGTCGGCCGAGGCCGTGCCCGGCGCATCTCCGACGGCGGCGGCATCGCCACCGCCGGCTCGCGGCGCCAGGTTGCCGCGCGTCTCGAAACGCGACGGCGGCTCGGGCATGGCCGCGTAGGTCTCGTACTCCGACCGCCGCCGCGCGATCAGCTCGCGCGCCAACGCAGGCGCCAGTCTGCCCCGTACAAGCGCTGCGATGTCGGACAGCTCCAGGTAATGAATGTCGCCCGGTTCATCGAGCACGCCCGCCTGGGACAGCTGATCTTCGAGAGCGGCAAAGATGCGGCGCGCCGCCGCAAACACGCGTATCCGCGCTGCGCGCATGCGTTCCCGCCAGACTAGCCGCGGCCGGACCCGGGCAACCAGCCAGCCCAACGCCAGCCGGCGGCGCCAGCGTATCCAGCGAGTGGACCGGGCAAGCAGATCGTCAAGGGCGGCCATTGCCGCGCGGCGCTGTGCCTCGTCGGGCATCGGCCGTGGAGCTAGGGTCCGCGACGCCCGCCGGGCGAGCGCTACGACCGTGGCTAGCAGTGCCGCCGGGTCGTCGCCGTAGGGTGCCTGCTCGAGCTGCAGGCCGCGCGGCGCGACGTGGCCCCAGCGGTCGACGTAACGGGCAAAGCCACGCTCGAAGTCAACGAGCGAGCGGTCTGTCCGCAGCGCGGCTAAGGGGTCGGCAGCCCTGGCCAGTCGGTTGAGATCAGCACCACTCGCATGGAGCCGGGCAGCGAGCCCCTCGAGCTCGCGCGCGGGCGCCGTGCTCGCCGTGCCATCGGTGCGCAACAGCTCGCTGACGACAGGCTGACCGGCCTCGCCCAGCCATCGGTCGGTCAGCCGGCGCAGGTTCCCGTGCAGGATCATCACCGCCAGGTCGTTGAAGATCGTCACCGGCCACGCGGCGACGGCCCGGGCATGCAGTCGCTGGTACAGCTCCAGCGTCTGCTGCGCCGGCAGCTGGGCCAGGTCGATTCGAGCAACCTCGGCCTGCAACTCGGCCACGGTGGCCTCGAAGCGCCGCGCCCGGCGCTCGAAAAGCACCAGCCCCACGGCCGCACGCAGGCCTATGCGCACCATGCTGAGCCGCCGTCCCGTTCGCGCTTTGACCGGCGGCGCCGCCTCCCCTGCCTGGCCCGGCCGCTGGGCGCCCATCATGCGCTCCAGGAGCGCCTGGTTGGTGCCAAAGCCCGGCAACAGCGCCAGCAGCCGATGCCAGTTGCCGACGTCGTAGTAGACCCTGCCGACGACCAGCCCGAGCAGGCCTTCGAAGAGCGCAGCGTTCCCGGCTATCACGTCGTCGCTGACTCCCAGCAGGCGGCAGGTGCCGCGGTACACGGCGGCGTATGACGCGCGGGCGATCGAGAATGTCAGCGGCAAGGTGACACCCGGGAAGCTCTCGATGATGTTCGAGTTGTCCCACAGGCGGACCTCCCCGGCGTCCGGTCCAGCGCGGTTGGGCAGTCCCGCAGTGACCGGCCGGGTCTGGAGGATGTACACGACGCCGTCCTCCGCCAGCGCCCACTCGATGTCGCGCGCCGCACGCGCGCGGGCGGCCAGGGTACGTGCCGCCGTGGCGATCGCCCGAGCTTGGCCATCGTCGAGCAGGGGTTCGCCTTCGTCTCGCTCCCCGGCGGCCTCACGCGTGACCTCATCCGAGCCCCCGACCTGGTAGGTCTGGCCGTCGACCTCGCCCTTCACCAGGCGATCGGCCAGCCCGGCGACGGCCACGATGGTCGCGGCGGCGCCCGGCGAGCCCGGGTCGTCAGCGAAGCACACTCCGGCCACGGCCGCGGCGACCATGCCCTGGACGATGACCGCCATGCCCGAGCCGGCGGATGGCAGGCCGCGGGCCGCGCGGTAGGCGCGCACCGACGCGCCATCTGCCGACTGCCAGCAGCGTTCGATTGCCGACGGCACCTCGCCGGCGCTGCGCACATCGAGCACGGTCACGTACTGGCCGGCGAACGAGCCAGCAGCGGAGTCCTCGTCCTGGGCCGACGAGCGAACGGCGAGTGCAGGGCAGTCATCCAGCAGGGCGCCGGCCGCGGCGACAACCTGGGCGCGCAGCTCGGGCGGCATCGGCCCACCGTTCGGAGGCCGCAGCGAGGCTGGGACGGCGAACCACACAGGCGTGGTCAGGCCGGCACTTGAGATCTCCTCGAGGCCCCGCGCCTTGGCGCCGATGTCTGGAGCGCGGATGCCGCGGCCGGGACGGTAGAGCGTTGCCGCGGTGCGGGTGCTCATCTCGACAGCGGCGACAGGACCGTGCCGAGGATGGGCGTGCACAGGAGCAGCAGCCCGGCCGCGTTGGCCGCTGCTTCGATCGCCCGCTGGCCAAAGCGGCCGGCCAGGACGATCGTCCCCACGCCGATCACCAGCGCGGCAGCGAGCGCCACGGCCGCTACCCCCATGGCGCCGATGGTCGCGGCGTGGCCCACCGCGGCCAGAGCGGCCAGCGTCAGCATCAGGCCGGTCAGCAGCGATGCCCCGCGGTGGCCCAGCTGCTGCGAGTACGTCTCGACGAACGGCCGTTCGTCGCCGGCCGGCCTGGTCTTGCGCGCGAACTCCAGTCCCAGGCCGAGTGACCAGGCCAGGGCAATCAGCCACGGCAGCTCGGAGCGTGGTGCCGGGTCGCCGGCGAGCGCGGCGAAGACGAGCAGCAGCGGGACCGTGGGGGAGTGAGCCAGGGCATACACGAGCAGGTTGCCGTGGACGATCCTGCCGATGCCGAAGTCGAAGTCGGCCAGGGCGATGAAGACCGCAGCGGCGGCGAAGGCGGCCAGTGCGCTCGCGCCGATCAACCCCGCCAGGCCCACGCCCAACGCGAGGACCACGATCGCCACGACCCGTAGCTCACGCGCACTTACCAGTCCACGTGGCAGCGGACGCTCGGGCCGACCGAGCCGGTCGACCTCGACGTCCTTGAGCTCGTCGGCAATCCTCAAGTGCAGGAAGGCCGCGCCAACGGCCAGGGCGGCCACAACGTAACGGCCCGCGTCGAACCCATCCGGGGCGTGTCCCACGGTCGGCACAAACGCTGCCGCCGTGAATACCGCGATCAGCGGCCCGTAGATCGCCGGCGGAAAACGCTCGCGGACGAATTCGACCAGCCTCGTCGCGAGCCCCTCAGACAAACGGGCCTGCATCGAGCGGGCCCGCTTCGTACGCGGCGCGTCAGTGGTGGTCGGCGCGCAGATAGGTCATCGACTTCTGCGTCACGTCCGCCACCTGGCGTGCCACACCGAGCAGCTCGCCGGTGCTGGTGACGCGGGCGAGGTCGTAGCACGCGAACTTGTACCAGCGCGCGGCATCCTCAAGCGTCAGCTCAAAGCGGGCGTCCGGATCACCCTGGAGGCCGGGAATCACCAGCCATTGACCGTCGACATTGACGATGGTGAGCTCGATCTGGATGGGCCGACCGTCGTAGGTGACCGGCTGGGTCGGCGGGATCACGACATGCACGAAGTCATCCATGCCGATCCAGCTCTTGTCGCCCGGCTGCCGGAGAAACGGGACTGAATACATGTGCCGCGCTGCCGGGACGGCCAAGACATAGAAGATTCGGTACATCTCCTCGTAGGTGACGAACTTGTCCTCGAGGACCTGGGCCATCGCCGCGATGTTGGAGCGGGTCACGGGCAAGATCATGGTTGGCGGTCTGCTCACATCCCACCCACGAGTCAGCTTTGCTTCGCCCTTGGCAAGGTCAACCGTGAAGCGCAGGTCATTGGCATCAACAACGCTGACGAGGACGTGCTCGTCTTCGATCTGGCTGAACCAATCGAACTCGCGAGCGATCTCGCCGACGGCGAGGATGCCCGCTTCTATCTGCTCGTCATCGGGGCTGAACTCGCGCTCCGGCCCGGGATCGATTGGCTGCGACGGATAGACCATCTCACGAACGTAACGCGGTCCGGCGCGTCCACCCTTGTGGTCATGCTCGGTGGTTGGGCCCTTGAAGTGAAGCATGACCTCGGCCAGGTTCGTGAACACCGTTGAAGCGAGACGCTCGAGCATTCGGACCCCTCCCGTATGGCACGTAGCAGCTAACGTACGCCGGCGGCGCCTCAAATCAAGTGCCATTCAGAAGGGCAGTCGGCGCTCCCTGGCGATGTCCTCCAGCCGCGGCTTCTCGGCGGTCAGCGCCGTCAGTGAGGGGAATTCTTTTCGCCAGTGCCATTGGTCACCGATCTGGCGGTTGTCTTCGCCCCCTCGCTCATCGCCTTCGGCACTGTGCCGGTGCGCCGGCGCGGCACCTAGGATGGCCACGCCACTGGCCTGACGCGAGGTGTCGCACGGCTCGGCTGAACGAGGGAGAGAGCAGTGGTCGGCGATGCCGTTCACAGGCTCCGGTACCGGTGGTTCCTGGCACGCGGTGCGCTCGGCTTCACGGAAGCCCTGTTTGAGACGACCTACCGCACATACCTGAACCACAGCAAGGTCATCCACTACCGGGACGGTAAGCCGGTGTACTCGTTGTCGACACCGGCCCTCTATAGCAGGCCGGCTGCCAACTTCCTGGCGCGCACGCTCTACCGCACCATCCAGAACAGGAACCTACCCAACTTGATGAGCCTGGCGGTGAACGACGTCTGCGATGCCAGGTGCGAGCACTGCAGCTTCTTCGGGGCGGTCGCCGATCCGACGCGCCGCGTCCTGACGACCGACCAGTCGAAGAACCTCATTCGCCAAGCCCAGGAGCTGGGCGTCTCAGTGCTCAATTTCGTGGGCGGCGAGCCGCTCCTGCGCAAAGACCTGCCGGAGCTCATAAGGGCCGTCGATAAGGACCTGACGACCACGATCGTGTTTACGAACGGCTCAATGCTTGCCGATCGGATCGACGTCCTCCGCAGGTCCGGCCTAGACAGCGTCTACGTCAGCCTGGACTCGGCCAACCAGGTCGAACACGATCGCTTCCGCGCGGTGCCCGGGCTGTTCGACCGGGCGATCGACGGTATCCGCGCGGCCCTCCGTCGCGGGCTATCGGTTGGCATAGCGTGCACCATGACCCCGGAGTCCTTCGCGCGGGGGGAGATGGCGGCCATCATCGAGCTCGCTCGTGGCTTGAGGGTGCACGAGGTTCTCCTGTTCGACGCGATGCCCTCTGGTCGCTACAGCAGTCGCGTCGACCTTGTCGACAACCAGGATTGGGTCGAGCAGATGATCGAGGCGTCCGTCCCATACAACGCGGATCCGGCATACCCGGGCGTCCTGGTCTGGGCGTACGCCTCCGGCTACCGCGCGACCGGCTGCGCGTGCGGCACCAGCTACTTCTACGTATCGCCTTACGGCGACGTCATGTCGTGCGACTTCAACCACGCCGTGTTTGGCAATGCGCTCGTCACTCCTCTATATCGCATCTGGGACGAGATGACTTCGCGAGAGGAATTCAGGCAATCAGCCTGGGGAGGCTGCAAGGTCAAGCGCTCGGACTTTCGTGAGCTCGACTCGGTTGTCACGGATGGCCACACAAAGGAGCTGGTGGCGACATGAACTGGCAGGAGTTATGGGAGGAGTTGCGCTCCCGCTACGAGTATCTGCCGAGGCTGGAGGTACTCGTGTTCGAGGTTGTCGTTGTCGTTGGCGCCTTCCTCACGTACCGGTACTTGAACGCGCGCATCGAGCGCACCGCGCAGCATTTCGTGCTGCTGGCGATCGGGGTCTTCCTGTACGAATTCTTCACTTCGCCCATGTGGCAGGTCACCGGCCTGGGCTTCTGGGCGTACGTCTACCGGGACGTCAGCTGGATCTACACGCTGGCCTGGACGTCTTTGATCCTGCTGGTCGTCTACTTTGTCGACCGTGTGCTCAAGCCGCCGGCGGGGTGGCGGCGGTTCGCCCTGTACCTACTTATCGTCACGCCGTTCAGCCTTCTACTGGAGGCTGTCGGATTGTGGCTGGGAGTTCGCGGATACAGCCCAGAGACGCTGGCAGCGGCCGGCCCATTGCGTATACCGCTGCTCGACGTGCCACTTGCCGGCCTGTATTACGCCCCGGTATTCATGGGGCTCGTACTGACCTTCTATAAGCATTGGTTGCCTGTCATTGAGCCCGGCCCCGCGCCCGTCGTCCACCCGTGGTGGGTCAAGCGCCTGGGGTTGCTGGTCGTGGGCGTGCTGCTGTTCGAGTTCGCCGTCGAGCCGATGGCGATGAATAGCGGCTTCCCTTCCTGGTCGTACATCTATCACGACATGACGCTGATCATGACCGGCTTCTGGGTCGCGCTGGTCGGGCTCTGCTTCCTGATTGTCGACCGCTTCCTGCATCGTGCGGATTACCGGCTGCGATTCGCCGCCATTCTGGCGCTCGCCACGATCATCGCCACGCCTATCGAGGGCTGGTACCTGGCAGAGGGCTACCGCACCTATGGGCCTAGCGCCATCGAGGCTTTCAGCGGCATCAAGACACTTATCGGCGGCATTCCCATCGAGGTCGTCGCGGCCATCCCGATCTACCTATCGCTGGCGATCGCCTTCGTGCGCTACTGGGACGGCAATGTCGACCAGAGCCTGAGCATGACGCCGCGCGGCCGGCCGGCGTCCGAGAACCTATCGATAGCGGCGGCCACCCCCGGCCAGGGAGCAGGCGCCGCCATGCAACGGAGTTGAGCCATGCGTCACCTGGGCTACATCGGGATCGGAGCGGTTGTTTCCCTTCTGTTCATGGTTCTTCTGTACGGGCAAAGCCAAGTTGCCACCATGCTCTTCTTGGCAGTCGTGTGTACGGCCGGCGTGGGCCTGATCCCGATGCTGTTCATCAGTTGGCTGGTAGGTTGGCTCGTGGTCACCGTGTGGCGCGCCGTGGCGGATCGTAATCGCACGCCGACCTCCGCCGCCTCACCGCCGACGCCCGCACCCTGATCACTGGAACGGAAGGCGACGGACCTCGGCAACAGCCCTCAACCAGGGCTTCTCCGCGTCCAGCCGACTCTGGCGGCCGTGGCCGGGCAGCACCTTCAGATCGTCAGCCAGGGCGGAAAGTCGGCCGAGAGAGTCGACCATCTGCTCTTCAGAGCCACCGTCCAGGTCGGTTCGGCCCCAGCCCTGGGCGAAGAGGGTGTCACCGGTGAGGAGCAGGCGCTCCGAATCGGCCAGCAGGCAGACCGAGCCCTCCGTATGGCCGGGCGTGTGCAGCACGGCGAGCGAGATCTCGCCAAAGCGGATGGTCGAGCCCTCCGCCAGGTCGATCGCCGGCACCGACGGCGGGATCGGGAAGGGCGCCATGATCGGCTGCGGGTGCTCCAGGCCGTGGCGATCGGCGACGTGCGCGGCAACCTTGGCGCCGGTGGCCGCGCTCACCCGTGCGTTGTCACCGATGTGATCCCAGTGCCGGTGCGTGCTGACGATCAGCTTCAACACCCAGCCGCGCTCCGCCAGCGTTGCCGTGAGCCACTCTGCGCACGGCGTCGCCGTGTCGATCGCGATCGCCTCGCCACTGGGCTCGTCGCCCAGGACGTACAGGTTGGTCCCGATCGGCCCGACGACGCGCGTCAGCAGCTTCACGCGCCGGTGCCGGTTACGGCGTCGGCGTGACCGGCGCGAGTGACGGCAGCGGCAGGATGAACTGGTTGCCCTCCGGCAGCAGCATGATCTGGACGTTCGGGTTGAGCTTCTGGATCGCCTGCCAGCGGATGAGCTCGTCGGTCAGCGACTCGTTGATCGAGCGGTTGGCGTCTGCCTGGCCGGCGGCGGTGGCTCTGTTGGCATCGGCTGCCCCCTGCGCCGTGACAACGACCTGCTGTGCCTGGATGCGCCGCTGCTCGAGGATCTGCTGCTCGCGCTGGACGTTCTGCTGCTCGACCTGCTTGGCGGTGATGGCGGCGTTGTATTCGTCCGGGTAGCCGATGTCGACGATGTAGATGTCGTCGACGATGATGTGGTAGCGCTCCAGGTTCTGGCCCAGCTGGGCCTTGGTCAACTGGCGGATCTCATCGCGCTTGTTGAGGATGAAGTTCGGGCTGTTGCTGTCCGCCGAGTAGGCCGGGGTGACCTGCTTGATGTAGTCGCTGAACGCGGGGTCGATGATCTTGCTGGCGAAGTCAGTGCCCACGTTCTGGATCAGCTGTCCCGCGAAAGCGGCGTCGAGGTGGTAGTTCATCGTCCCGGTGACGGTGACCTGCAGGTTCTCCGCAGTCGCCGCCGTGAGCTGCTGGAAGTTGTGCGACACGACGCGCGTGTCGACCTCCTCGACGGCGTTGACGAACGGAATCACCCAGCTGGCACCCGGGTAGAGGACGTTGGGCTGCACCTGGCCCAGGAAGCGGACCACGCCAACGTAGCCGGCGGGCACGATGATGACGCCCAGCGAAAGGATCCACAGCGCGAAGAACGACAGGGCGCCGGCGATGAGGGTGCGCCGGAAGGGGTAGCTCACCTTCCCCGGCCCGTCATTGGCGTCGTTGCCAAAGCGGCCGCGCTGCATCTGGATTTGGTGAGCGCGCTGGTCGGGCACGGCCGTGACCAGAATCGCGCCGATCGCGCACACGATCAGCAGAACCAGAAAGATCGCCGGCAAGAAATCCACCTCAACCTCCTCTGAAAGCGACGCTGGTGACGATGTTACGCGGCTGGCTCGAGGCGGAAGAAGGCGCCGACCGCGCGGATGTGGCGCCGGCCCAGGCGGTAGACCAGGTTGCCCGGGAAGGGGTGCTGGCTGGTGGCGCGGATGGCCCGCTCGCGCTCTTCGCCCATGGGCAGGCGCGCGGCGGAGAAGCGCCACTCCACGCCGTTGTGGTAGCGCAACACGCCTCCACCCGCGGCGTCGAGGTCGCGCGTCCAGCCCACGTCGCCGTTGGGATGACCCAGGTACATGCCGCCATCCGCCAGTAGCAGGCCGAGCAGCCGCGAGCGCTCGCCGCGGCCGTCACGCCGCGTCACGCGCACGTCGCAGACGTTGCCTATACCGAAGCGCCGCCACACGGCGCGGGTCATCGGATCCAGCCAGGCGAGGATCCGGTATTGCACGCGGAACGCGCGGCGCCAGAATGACGACATCGCGGCTGAGCATAGGCTGAGGGCACGAGGAGGCGTGGTGGGATGAGCGGAGCAAGATTCACCTGGTACGGCCACTCGTGCGTCGAGCTGCGCACGCCGGGCGACAAGGTCGTCGTATTCGACC
>Ga0209342_10005244_pt1 | contig 13308 bp, 10 predicted proteins | sample RifCSP16_2_FD_184023 | JGI IMG/M metagenome (GOLD analysis project Ga0209342, IMG submission 184023) | Soil microbial communities from Rifle, Colorado - Rifle CSP2_sed 16_2 (SPAdes) (version 2) | ecosystem: Environmental > Terrestrial > Deep subsurface > Rock core/Sediment | place: Rifle... | reverse complement strand
TGGCAAATGGGGCGACTCAGCGACGGCTTGGGAGGGGTAGCCTCTATGCGGCCTTTCGACGCCAAGCGGGACGGTGCGTTCCTCGGGGAAGGCGCGACGGCGTTTTTGCTGGAGCGGCTCCCCGAGGTGCGCCTCCGGGGCGCAAAGCCCGTAGCTCTCGTGGGCGGTCTGGCCGATCGCTTCAGCTGCTCCACCGATTCCGAGGATGTGCACACCTATAGGATGTGCGCCGAGCAGGCCTTGGTCTCGACCCGGACGCCCCTGAAGGCGATCGATGCTATCGTGGCGCGTGGTTTGGCGGGCCGTGAGGAGGATCTCCGGGAAGCCGAACTCCTCCGCCGGTTGCACTCGGACGCGCCCATAACATGCGTGACCCCCATCACCGGTCTGGTCCCGGGCTGCCCCCTGGAATTGCTGGCGGGCGTGGGACTCCTCAGTCGTGGCGTCGTGCCGCCCATCCCTAACCTCCAGGAGCCCATCTGCTCACGGCTCCCCCTCTACCGGACCGTGGCCGACTCGCGCCGAGTCCACCACGTCCTGGCGCTGTCCGCCGACTGGTTCGGGTCGCACAGCGCCTTCCACATCTCCCATCCCGAGGCCATTCCCGCATGACGAGCGCGCACGGATTTCGGAAGTACGTCAAACCCTACTTGGCGGATATCCTCTCCGCTCTCGGTCTGGATGTGGTCTATACCCGGGCCCAGGGGAACCACCTCTTTTACCGAGATGCCGAGGGGCGTGAGATCTCCGTGCTCGACTTGCTGGGCGGATACGGGTCACTGATGTTCGGTCACCACCACCCTGCCATCAACGCGGAAGCGCTTCGCATCCTGGGCGCGCAGGTACCTGTTCATGACCAGTTCTCCTTGCGAGAGACGGCCGGAGCGCTGGCGGAGCGATTGAACGGGATCTTCAAGAGGGAGCTCAAGAACGACGAAGACTGGATCGTTACGTTTGCCAATAGCGGCGCAGAGGCCATCGAGGCGGCCGTGAAGCACGCGGAGCTCGAGCGCGTGGTGAAGCTAGAGAAGCTCATGGACGAGATCACGCTGAACATCGAGCGTGTGCGCAAGGCCATCCGGCGGGGCGAAGCCGACATTCCGGAGGGCATCTATGCGCACGCCGACATTCGTGAGCAGGTCTTCGACGTGAGGAACTTCGACGAGCTGATCGTTGGTCTCATCTCTCACAACACGGCCCAGCTTCAGCATCGCCCGGTGTTTGTACTCCTGGAGAAGGCGTTTCATGGCAAGTTGATCGGAAGCGTCCAGCTTACCTACAACGAAGACTTCCGGCGCCCCTTCCAGTTCCTCGGGCTGAAGACCCGGTTCGTTCCCGCTCAGCAGCCAGAGAAGCTCGACCGCATCCTCGAAGAGGAGCGCCTGACCCTCTTCGATCTCGACGTGAAGGACCGGACGGTGCGAATCGTGGAGCGCGACATGCCCGTGTTCACCGCCTTCCTGGTGGAACCTATCCAGGGAGAAGGCGGCGTCCACGTGCTTCCGGAAAACACGGCGCGGCGCCTGCGTAGGGCCTGCAACGAACTCGAGTGCCCGTTGATCATCGACGAGATCCAGAGCGGCATGGGTCGGACCGGGACGTTTCTTGCGAGTACGCAGATTCCGGTACGCGGCGACTATTACACTCTCTCCAAGAGCCTTGGCGGAGGCATCTGCAAGATCAGTGCGACTCTCATCCGCCAGAGCCGCATTCAGAAGAAGTTCTGCCTCATCCACAGCTCGACCTTTGCGGACGACGCTCTGTCCGCGGGAGTCGCGTTGAAGGTGCTCGATCTGCTGGACGTGGATCAAGGGGCTGTCTATCGCCGCGTCCAGGAGACGGGCCGGCGACTGTCTGAAGCGCTTCGCCGGGTCCAGTCAGCTTTTCCAGATGTCATCAAGGACGTCCGTGGCATGGGGCTATTCCTGGGCGTGGAGTTGCACGACCAGAGCGAGGCTACATCCATCCTCCTCCGCGGGACCGCGTACAACGACTCCTTGGGCTACATGCTCTCGGGATATCTCCTTCGGGAGGAGGGTATCCGCCTGGCTCCTCCGGGAAGCGCTCCCAACGTCTTGCGCATCGAGCCGGGCTTCGAACTGACCGAGGAGGAGATCTGCCACATTGAACAAGCGCTTATGAGGATGTGCGAGATCGTGCGCAAGCAGGACATGGTCCATCTGGTGTGTCCCCTGACCGGCTCCACGCGGCCCAAGCCGAGGAGGACGATCGAGGACTTCAGGGCCGCATTCCCACCGCCTCCCTTGCGAAGGGAGAGGCCCTCCTCCAGACCGGCGCGCAAGGTGGCCTTCGTAAACCACCTCATTTCCCCGGACTACCTCCGGCAGGTGGATCCTTCCCTGGAAGGGCTCACGTTCGAGGAATTGCGCGCCTTCGTGTTGAAGATGGATCCCGTCAAGCGCACCTCGCCATACAGCCCGGTGCGGATCCAGTCCCCGATGGGAAGTGCCATCGATTTCATCCTCTATCCGCTATGCGTCATTTCGGAGCAGATGGCTGGCTACATAACGGCTGGTAACTTGGACGAGATCCGGGAGGACGTCGAGGAGCGCGTCAAGGCCGCTCGGGACGATGGATGCGAGGTGGTGGGGTTGGGGATGTATGCATCCATCGTCACCAACAATGGGCTCTCGCTTCGCGTTCCGGACATAACGGTCACCACTGGTAACTCCTTGACCGTGGCTATGGCTCTGGAGGCGATGGACGACGCCGTTGCGACCAAGGGATGGACACTGGCGGATTGCACCGCTGTGCTCGTCGGTGCCGCGGGGAACATTGCTTCCACCTACGCCTCCTTCCTCGCGGAACGAACGACGCGCCTCATCCTGGTGGGCAGCGAGCGGGAAGGCTCCATGAACCGGGTCCGCCGCACCGCGGAGGTCCTCTACGAAGAGGCATTCCGGGAGATCCAGGAGCGCCCCGCAGGCCCTTGGGGAGCCCTCGCACGGTTCGTTCGCGAGGAGCCTCTTGTGAAGGAATGGCTGGTGTCCGGCGCCCCGGCGAACTGCGGCCGGGTGCTCTCGAAGGCACTGGAGGACCGCCTTGGAGACGATCTGCCGATTCGGATGACGACTGACATCGCCTCCATCCGGCAAGGTGACGTGGTGGTGTGCTCTGCCAATGCTCCGGAACCCTTCCTGGATCCGGGGGAGTTCAAGGCAGGCAGCATCGTCTGTGACATTGCTGTGCCGCCGAATGTGATGCGGAGTCGCACGGCTCAGCTAGCGGACTTGACGTACCAGCAGGGTGGTATCGTGGCCACCCCCAATGGCGAGAGTCTCCACCCCGGTGCCCGTGCATTCCTGAAGCCGGGTCAGCTCTTCGCTTGCATGGCCGAAACAGCGATTCTGGGGCTTTCGGGTATGGAGGGCCACTACTCGTACGGCGCCATCTCCAAGGCCCAAGTGCGGGAAGTCGCCGCCCTGGCGCACATGCATGGGTTTCGTCTTGCGGCCTATAAGGCCGAGAGCTCCTTGTGAGGAAGGAGACGCCCATGTCTATTCTTCTGAACCAAGTGGCCCTCGTCACCGGGGCCAGTCGAGGTATCGGGCGCGCCATCGCCATCGGTCTAGCCGCCCACGGGTGCGATGTAGCCTTGAACTACTGCAGCGATGACGCAGGAGCCAAGAAGACCGCGGAAGCGGTGACAGCGCATGGCCGGCGGGTCATCGCGCTTAAGGGCGATGTATCGGATCCACACAGGGTCTCAGCCATGGCGGATGAGACAATTGAGGCCTTCGGTCGGATCGACATTCTGGTCAACAACGCCGGCATCACCCGCGACGGCCTGCTTGGCGGCATGCCTCTCGAGGACATCGAGCAAGTGCTGCGCACCAACCTGCTTGGGGTAATATATTCCACGCAGGCCGTGGTGGGCTGCATGCTCAAGGCTCGAAGGGGACGGATCATCAACATTTCCTCGTCCGCCGCCCAAAAGCCGGGACGGGGCCAGGCGAGCTACGCCGCTGCGAAAGGCGGCGTTGAGGCGTTTACCCGGGCTATGGCGGTGGAGCTTGCCCCGCGAGATATCCTGGTCAACGCGGTGGCCCCTGGGGTCGTAGTGACGGATATGACGGAGGAGATCCGACGGTACGGCGAAGAGGAGATCAAATCCCGCCTGCTGTTGAAGCGCTATGCAGAGGCCGATGAGGTGGCGGACCTGGTGATTCAACTGGCCAGTCCGCGCAACAGGTACATGACGGGCCAAGTGATACATCTGGACGGCGGCTTGAGGATGGCATGAACGGTCTGAACCCGTCGTCGAGCAGGACCATCCTCATTACCGGAGCCGCGCAGGGCATCGGCGCCGGTACCGCCCGCTGGTTCAGGAAGAGCGGCGTTCGGAGCCTTGTTCTGGTGGACCGGGCTGGGCCGATCCTGGAAGCCGTGGCGAAGGACCTGCGTGAAAGTGCGGATGCACCAACGGTGGAGACATGCGTCATGGACATCGGCCGTCGCGAGGCCATGGCCACGGAGTTGCGGCCGCTGCTGGAGCGCCAGGCTCCCGTGGACGTTCTGGTCAACAGCGCGGGCATCGCGGATGAAAACGAGCCCGAAGACGTCGATGCCTGGCATCGGATACTGAACGTCAACTTGCACGGCGCCTACTACGCCACCGTGGAAGCCCTTCGGTGGATGCCCGACGGAGGACGCATCATTAACGTATCGTCGCTTCTCGGGCGGGCAGGCAAGATCCGGAACACGGCGTACTGCCCATCGAAGCACGCGCTCCTCGGATTCACGAAGGGGCTGGCTTTGGACTTGGCATCCCGCCGCATCACGGTCAACGCCGTCCTGCCTGGATGGGTGGACACGCCCATGCTACAGCGCGAGTTGCACCAACAGGCAGCCTTCATAGGCTCCGAACCGGAGCACCTCATTCGGAAGGCTCAGCGCCAAATGCCGCTGAAGCGCTTCGTGACGGTGGATGAAGTAGCGGCCCTCATCGGATTCCTTGGATCGGACGACGCAGCGGGGCTCACCGCTCAAGGTTACACCATTGATGGTGGATACACGTGTGGCATGTAAGAGCCCTGGTCGTTGGAACCGTCGTCATGATACACGCCCAGACAACCCTTGCGTCTTCTGTGGAAGGAACCTGGGACCTCAGCGCTTCCGTGATCGCGGCGGGGCACCTCCTTCGAGCGAAGGATGCTCCCCGATTCCCCTGGTCGGGCGGACAACTGACTCCTAAGTACTCTGGCAGAGTCGGCACACTCGCCGTGCATTGGGAAGGACGACTTCGCTGGAATGAAGCCTATTCTGGGAACCGCTACTCCACGGAGGCCCGGGATGCCTACCGCTTCCAGTTGGATGTGCGGGAGGCGTACGTGAGCACGGCGTTGTTCGGTTGGCAGTTCACCGCTGGCGTTCGCCAGATGGTATGGGGTAAGGCCGACATGCTGCGGGTCCTTGACCAGGTGAACCCATTGGACCTTCAGATGTTCTTCCTGCCAGACCTGAACGACATGCGCATCGCCGTACCGATGGTGACAGGTTCGCGGGTGATCGGACAATGGACCGTGGAGCTGTCCTACATCCCGTGGTTCGAGCCCATGAAGTTGGCGGAACCCGGGAGCGAGTTCCATATCCCCGTCGTGGATCCTGCCATGGCCGGGCAGGTGATCCTCCTCCCGGAACGCCGGCCGTCAGGAGCTTTGGAAAATGGCGAAGCGGGAGCTCAGATCAGCCGGAGCTTCCAGGGCGTGGACCTGGAGCTTTGCGTGTTCTACACGCGAGATGACAGACCGGTCTACCGCCAGCAGATCATCTACGGTCAGGGTGGGGCGCCTGTTCTCGGCCTTCGTCCTGAATACCATCGCCAGTTGATGCTGGGGGGATCCCTGGCCAGCAACATCGGGCGCGGATTCGTCCTGCGCTCGGAGCTGGCCTATACCCCTCGCACCGCTTATACGCGTACGGATGGTGAGCACGACGGCCTCTCTCGGAATGACACCTGGACCGCTCTGCTGGGCCTGGACTACCTACATCGCAACTGGCTGTTCTCCTTCCAGGCCTCTGACCGCGTCATCGACGGGTGGTCAAGAGCGCTCGCCGTCCCGACCCGGGACCTCATCACCACCCTGAGCGCCACAGGATCGTCGTCCAGTGGTCGTCTTGAGACCCGTATCGCCCTGACCGGCTACCTTCTGAATGGCGATGGTGTTCTCTGGCAATTCCGAGAAACCTGGAAGCCCGATGATCGGTGGGCGTGGTCCATAGGTGGTGACTTCTTCACGGGCAATCGTAGAGGCTTCTTCGGCCAGTTCCGGGATAGAGATCGGATCTGGCTGGAAGCCAAGCGCAGCTTTTGACCACAATGAACCGGGAGGCAGTGTGACAAGACTCTATCCGCTTCATGCCTGGAGGGCGTTACACTTCGCCGTCCTCCTTGGACCGGCCCTGCTCCCCTGCCCGGCAGTGGGTTCCGCGCCGGACCCGAACACGGTCTTGGCGATGGTAAGGAACAGGGATGACGGCAAGGACATCTACTCCGAAGTGAAGATGGTAATAACGGAGAGTAGCGGCAGCACCCGGAACCGAGATCTCCTATTCCTTCAGAGGGACTTCGGCAAGGACGAGAGGGTCACGATCTACTTCAATGGTCCCGCGGACGTGAAGGGCGTGGCGCTGCAGAGCGTCAACTACGACGAGGCCCAGGATCAGGAAGACGAACAGTGGATGTACCTTCCCGCCATGCGTCAGACGAGGCGCATAGCCGGCAACGACAAGCGGGGTTCCTTCATGGGCAGCCAGTACGCCTACGTCGACCTTGACAAGCTCAGGGTGCGCGACTTCTCGCAGACCTACGTGGGGGAAGAGACAGTCTTGGGCCGCCCCTGCTTCATCCTCGAGCGCGTGCCCGCCGGAGATAAGATCATAACCAAGACCGGGTACTACAAGACTCGCCTCTGGGTGGATAAGGAGCGCTTCCTCGTGCTCAGGCAGACCTACTTCGACGCCAAGGGCGTACTCTTCAAGGAGCTCATAGTGCATCGAGTGGAGAACGTCCAGGGGATCTGGAGCGTTATGGATAGTGAAATGCGCGACCTGGTGAACCGTCGTTCCTCCTCGCTCATCTTCGGAAAGGTGCGCTACAACGTTGGGCTCGATCCATCTCTGTTCCAGACCAGCATCCTGAAGATGGGAATCCACCATGGAAACCTACCTGCGGTTCGTTGACCGGAGATCGCGATCGGTTCTGATTCTGCTGGGCGCTGTCACCCTCTTCTTTGGGTGGCAGATGAGGAACCTGGTCAACGACAGCAACCCGTATCTGTTGGCCGAGACGCATCCAGCGCGGAAGACGATCCTCGACATGCAGAAGGACTTCGCGGGTACGTACGACGCGGCGCTTATAGCGTTCTACAATCCTGCAGGAATATTCAACCGCGCTACTCTGGACGCAGTCCATGAACTGACTCAGCGGTCCCGACGTATCCTGCTCACGACACCGCAGGATGCGACGGACTTGAAGCGCATCGGAGAGAGCCGTTGCCAAGGCGATCCCGAAGCTCAGCGTCTCGTGCAGTCCATCCTCGCCGGTGGACTGGAGCAAAACGATTGGTTCGACGCGGAAGCCCTGCAAAGGCGGTCTGCGTCCATCGCTCTGGACCAGGGAGAACGCGCCTTCCTCTCGTACCTGCCCTACCGCCTCAATCCAGTGAAGGAATTGGCCGGCATGGCCGCCAGCGACAACATCGTCGTGGAGAACGGCACCCTGGTCGTCACGAAGACGCTACGTGACAAGGTCACCCCTCCGGAGCGGATCCGCAGTGACATCATGGGGAATGATCTCCTGGTGAATGGTGTCGTGTCTCGAGACGAGAAGGTTGCCCTTGTCGCGGTGGAGCTCGCCCTCCGGCAGAACGACGCGGAGGGGCAGGTGCGCGCCTACGACACCCTGAGGGGTCTCGTGGATGAGTACCGGACGGCACACCCGGCACTGAAGGATGCGATCTACATCGCCGGCGTCCCCATCTACTTCGCCGAACAGAAGCGGCTCATCGACCGAGACCTGAACGGGCTCTTCCCCCTCGTGATGGGGGTGGTCGGAGTCATCCTAATCGGCTACTTCCGAAAGCCCCTTGGGTTCCTGCTTCCCATGCTCAACGTCGTGATGTGCACTGTGTGGACTCTCGGTACCATGGCGTTGCTTCGTGTCCCCGTGGATATGATCACGAGCACCCTTCCGGTGTTCCTTATCACTATCTGTGGCGTGGACGCGATCCACATGATGAACGAGTACTACACCCAGAAGGGGAGGGGGCTCACCACGAAGGAGGCCGTCGCACGAACGGTAAGGGAGATGTTCTCGCCGGTGGTCCTTACGACCGCCACGACCATCGCTGGGTTCTTGTTCTCCACAGCCACGAACATCTCCAGCATTAGGTCTTTCGGGATGTTCATGGTGGTCGGTCTGCTGTCCGCCCAGATTATTGCACTGCTCCTGATTCCAGCCGGGCTCAATTTGCTGGGTTCCCGGAAGATCGTCTACGCGGCCCCTGGAAAGGAACATGGTGAATGGCTTGGCGGGATCCTCGAGCGGACCGTGGCATGGCTGTTACCCCGCCGAAAGATGGCCCTTGGGATCTTCAGCGCGGTGCTCGTGGTCTTCGGGGCCCTGATCACGCGTCTCGTGGTAGAAGACGCGGGTTCTGAGTACTTCCGGAAGGACAATGTGTTCCGGCAGGCCGACGAGTTCATAAATGGCCATATTGCGGGAACGAGCCCCGGCTGGTTGCGGATCAAAGGTAAGGAGCCCCGGGGCATGCTCACCGTGGAGCATCTCGCCTTCATCGAGCGGTTGGACGGGTTCTTGCTGTCTCAGCCCCACGTCACATACACTTATTCCCTGGCGACCTACCTTAAGCGAATGCACTACGTCCTCAACGATCTGAAGGAAGGCACCAACCGGCTTCCCCGGAAGGTCGAGAGCATCCTGACTACGGATCCTGTCACGGGCCGCGAGGTAGCCGAGACGTTGGATGGGGACCAAATTAGCGCACAGTTGGCGATGATGTACGAAAACGGAGGGGGGAACGATCTGAACAACGTGCTCATGCGTGATGCGTCGCAAGCCGCGACTCTCTTCACAATGAACACCACGAGGGCCAGCGATTACAAGAGGCTCCTGGCCAGCCTAGATGGTTGGTTGGCGACCCACCGCCCGGCGGACTTGGAGGTGACCGTTGCAGGTTCCCCCGTCATCTGGTCTGCAGTACTGGCCGAGATCATAAGCGGGCAGGCGACCAGCTTCGTCCTGGCGTTCATCGCGGTGAGCGTTGTCCTGATGGTCTGGCTTCGGTCCATCAGGCAGGGGGTTCTCGCCTCTCTGCCCCTGGCGGCCACGATGGTGGTGTACTACGGGACGATGGCGCTCTTGAAGATCGAGTTGAATATTGGCACGGCCCTGATCTCCTTCATGGTGGTGGGGATCGTGGACTACTCCGTCCACTTCCTCCATCGCACCACGTCCCGTCTTGAGGACGGTGGCCCCTTGGATGAGGCGGTGCTCTATGCCATTCGGCACTCCGGAGCGTCGATCGCCTTCAATGTGGCGGTGTTTTCATTGGGCTTTCTGACGCTCCTCCTTTCGGAGTTCAAACCCATCGCCTATCTGGGCGGCCTGGTAGCCCTCTCGCTGTTCATCAGTGGCGTGATGTCCCTTTTCCTGATCTCCATGCTTGCCCCCTGGGGGCTCAAGCCGAAGGTGGACGACATCCGGCTTCGCTCTGCGGCGCTGCTGGATGGAAAGGCCGGCAACGTTGCAATGGACGACGCAGAATGAGCGCCGCGATAGGGAGGAGTGAGATCAGACAAATGCCGATCACCTGTGGCCACTTCGGAAGCACGGGCGCACTATTACGAGGCGCGGACACACAGTTACACAGTGAGGACGAGCTCACCCCATGGAGGCGCTGAACCCGATCGATGCCTTCGCACTTCGCTCACGGCCGGACCAGGGCGCCTGCCGCCAGCGAGTACATGGATGCGCTTACGGTGCACGTCGCTTCCGCGTGATCACGAGCCCCGCCTCATTGCCGATCGCAGATCACACACAGTACCTCTACTGTACGAGAAGCAGAAGTAGCGGTGGCGAAGGAGGGGATCCGTCCGGGACGCGCGATCAGGATTTCGGGTGACGTGATCGAATGCACCGCCGGTTCCCGTGCCACGCGATCACCGCGGGAGGCGTAAGTTGACGTGGATCTCATCTGTGGCATCACCGTGCTCGCTGGGTGACATGGGCGCGGGAGGCCAGGATGGGCGTGGTGGTGGACGTGGGTCACCTGTCGGTGCGTGACGTGGAATGCCTTTCGGAGAACCTCGGCGAGTTCATGAAGCCGTACCTGGAGGTCGCGGGCTGGTCTTCGCGGGAGAAGCAGCTGAGCGCGTTCGTCGCCGGGCTCCTCGGCGGCACGGAACGCAAGTCGGTGGAGCCCATCGCGCTCGCGCAAGGTGTGGACCGCCGTGGGCGAGGGACCTGGCGCGCGGCGAGCGAAGGCGAAGATCCCAGGCCGCGGTCGGGGAGTCGACCGGCCTCGTCCTCCAGCACCGAGCCCTCGAGTACGTCGCTCGCGCGGCAGGTGCTCGGGACGAGGCCGGGCTGACGACGGGGCTCGCCCGACGCGTCGACGACCGTGTCCCAGGTCCGGAGCTCCGTGCCGTCGACGAGCGCCCGGCAGGCGATCTCGCCCGCGTAGATCTTGCTCGCGTATCCGACGATGGCGTCCGCGCGCAGGCGCCCGTTCACGTAGAGGGTCCCTTCCGGAGGAGCGTCGCAGGCGCACTCGCACTCGCGGCTCGCCGCGGGAGCTCCCACCAGGCACTCGCAGTGCACATCGCCCGTCACCAGACAGGTGAACCCGCCGAGGGCGATGCTGCGAGGACAGCCGGGTGGGCCACGGCGCCTCTGCGAAGCTCGGCTGCAAGAGCGGGGTCCCGCGTCGCGCGCACTCCAGGGCCGCATCGCGATCGAGCCACTCGCCGTGGCGGGCCTCGCCGGGGCTCTCCGGCAGCTGGAGCATCAGCGGCTGCGCGAAGTACGGCGCGACATGCTCCTCATCGGACGGGGAACCATCCTCCGCCTCCTCGTCCAGCACGACCTCGGCCCTGAGCTTGCCACGCACCTGGGCGTCGTACTCGTCGGTCAGCAGCCACACCTGCACCCGCGCCTGCCCGTCCACTCGCAGTGACCAATGGTTGTAGTCGCCCCAGAACAGCTGGTCGACCACCAGGTCCCCGCAAACCCGGATCCCGCCCTCGAAGGCGCCGGGCGCCTGGTTCTCGACGAACCAGCAGTCCTGGGGGAGTCGGTGCTTGATCGAAGCGAGGGGTACGAGCGATGGCATTCGAGTCCTCCATGGTCTCACAGGGCTCGCCCGGCGATCTCCGCCAGCTCAGCGTCCGTGAGGACGATGGGATTCCCACGCATGCTGCTCGCCGACTTTGCCCGCTCCACGAGCGCGGGCACGGCCTCTGCGGTCATCCCGTAGTGGGCCAGGCCCGGGACGCGGAGGGCCCGGCAGAGGTCGGCGATCCAGGCGATGCCCTCCTCGGGCATGGCGTCCGCCCGTCCGGTGAGCCAGCCGGCGAGATCGCGGAAGCGCGCCAGGGCCGGGTGTTCGGGCGCGCGGCCGCGCAGGGCGCGCAGGTTCACCTCTAGACAAGGGACGAGGAGCGCCGCGCACACCGCGCCATGGGGCGCCCCGAGCATACTGCCCACCGGCGCGGCGAAGCCGTGCACCGCCCCCAGCCCGGCGTTCGCAAGGCACAGCCCGCCGCAGAGGCTAGCCAGGGCCAGGTCCTCGCGGGCGGGGGCGTCGGCGCCCTCGAGGCAGGCGCGGCGGAGCGAGCGGGCCGAGTGGGCGATCCCCTCCCGCGCCAGAGCGTCGGTGAAGGGATTGGCGCGCACGGAGAGATAAGGCTCGACGAGCTGGGAGAGCGCGTCGAGGCCGCTCGAGGCGAGCACCGCCGGCGGCGCCCCCGCGAGGAGGTCTGGGTCCACGATGGCGAGCCGGGCCAGCATGAACGGACTGCGCAGGCTGGCCTTGACCTGCGCCTGGGTGGAGCCCAGGACGGCGTTCCTCGTCACCTCGGAGCCGGTACCGGCGGTGGTGGGGATGGCCACGAAGGGGAGCGAGGGCCGCGTGAGGGGCCGCCCCTGCCCCACGACCTCCAGGTAGTCGAGCGGATCACCGCCGTTGGCGGCGAGCGCGGCGATGGCCTTGCCGCAGTCGAGCGCGCTGCCGCCACCCACGGCCACCACGCAGTCACGGCGTTCGGCCGCGGCCTGCTCCGACCCCAGGCGGGCCAGCTCCACCGTGGGCTCGCTCGCCACCGCCAGCGCCGCCGTGGCGATCCCGCGCGCCTCGAGCGCGGCTCGCAGGGCCGAGGAGCGCTCGCCGGAGCGCCCCGTGACGAGCAGCACCCGGCGCGCACCCAGGGCCTCGATCTCGGCCGGCGCGCCCGCGAGGCGCCCCGATCCGAAGAGGATGCGGGCCGGCGTGGCCAGCTCGAAGCTCACCACCGCTCGTCGTCCGGGAAGACGTTCACGAACCTGCGCGAGGAGCGCGGCTCGGCCATCATCTCCGCCACCGCGTCCCGCCACCTCTGGTAGTGCGCCGTCGCCTTGTGCGCGGCCGGCGCCTGCGCGTCGCGATAGGCCTCGACCAGCACGAAGCGCGTCGGGTCATCGACGTCCTGGACGGCGTCGAAGCGCGCCACGCCCGGCTCCTTCAGGCTCTGCTCCGCGTTCTCACGGATGGCCCGCCGGAATGCCTCCACCGACTCCGACTTCACCCGCACCTCCACGTGGACGACCACGAGTCCGCTGGACATCGCTCGAGCGTACACCCGCCGCCGCCACCCGGCCATGACGTCCGCTGCCGTACCTCGGCGAGACCCCTGGACTCAGTCCGCGACCCGCGAATCTCGACGCGCCGTGCGAGGGCCGGTCCTCCCCACCCCCGCCCTGCCGAGCGGCTTGCGGTGGGTCCACAGCGGGTAGTCGAGGCCCGCGAGCCGGTTGATCGCTATCGCCTGCAAGGCGAGGGCGGCGACCGCCAGCTCCAGGAGCACCAGGTGCGTGGGGCGAGTCATCGCGCCCAGCGAGACGATGAGCGTCGTCGCACCCCCGGGGGGATGTGGCGCCCGGAGAAGGATCATGAAGGCTCCGGTCGTGCCGAGCGAGAGCGCGGCAGCGAGCGCGCGCGGCGCGGTGACACCGACCGCCATGGCCGATCCGGCATGCTGCAACCCGAAGAGCGTCAGCGCCGCGTAGCC
>Ga0209342_10005241_pt1 | contig 13310 bp, 16 predicted proteins | sample RifCSP16_2_FD_184023 | JGI IMG/M metagenome (GOLD analysis project Ga0209342, IMG submission 184023) | Soil microbial communities from Rifle, Colorado - Rifle CSP2_sed 16_2 (SPAdes) (version 2) | ecosystem: Environmental > Terrestrial > Deep subsurface > Rock core/Sediment | place: Rifle... | reverse complement strand
GGTGCAGTCGGCGCCCGCGCTGCCGGTGCTGGCCGACCGGGACCGGATCGCCCAGGTGTTCACCAACCTCATAGGCAACGCTCTCAGCTACACCCCTTCGGGGGGCAGGGTGTTCGTGAGGTCCGAGAAGAAAGTCAGCCAAGCACAGGTTTCCGTCAGCGACACCGGACGGGGTCTCGCCGCAGACCAGTTGGAGGTGGTGTTCGAGCGGTTCTATCGCGCCGACCGGTCCGTGGCTGGGGGCACCGGGATCGGTCTCACTATCGCCCGGAGCCTCGCCCGGCTTCACGGAGGCGACGTCAGCGCATCCTCCCCCGGTACCGGTCGAGGTTCCACCTTCACGTTGACGTTGCCCCTGGTTGGTGAAGGGTCCCAACGAACGAATACAAGAGACGAGCGCCGCTGATACCGCGTGCGAGTCGGCGGGCACTTCCAGGTGGATCACGGCCCGGTAGCGAGACAGTTCTTACCCGAGCGTCGAACCGACCTGTTCCCAGAAGGGTCGCCGCCGGGTCGGGCCAGTAGGCCAGGCCATCGACGGTGCCCTGGTCGCGGAGGGCAATGGCCACCTTTCGCTCCTCGACGAGACGGGTTTCCACCTGTTGCTGTTTCCGATAGATGGCCCGTTGCGCCGCCATCTGCGCGACCGTGGTTTCGTGGCGCCGCGCCAGCGCCCGTGCCTCGGGTGATGACCACTCGTGAGGGATCCGGGAAACGGATGGGTGCAGCCGCAGGCTGCGATCCCAAGCCGCAGGGTTGCCATGGGTCAGCACTACTCAGCGGTGGCATGTCGGGCATGGGCCTCCCCGGTGTCGGGGGCGCCACGACCCGGCAGTGGTAGCCGTTTGAGGAGTACGGCGTTGGCGGCAACCAGAAAGCTCGAGCCGGACATGGTGATGGCAGCGATCTCCGGCCGTAGTACCAGACCCAGTGACGGCTCGAGAAGTCCGGCCGCGATGGGAAGGGCGAGGCTGTTATAGCCGATCGCCCACCCCAGGTTCTGGCGCATCTTGCGAACCGTGCCACGCCCAATGCGGATGGCGACCGGTACGTCGAGAGGGTCCGACCGCATCAGGACCACGTCAGCGGTCTCGATGGCGACGTCGGTCCCGGCGCCGATGGCGATACCAAGTTCGGCGGTGGCGAGGGCAGGGGCGTCGTTGACACCGTCACCGACCATGGCCACCTTCTTGCCTTGACCCTGGAGTTCGGTCACCTTATCGGCCTTGTCCTCGGGGAGGACCTCGGCGATGACGGTGTCGATCCCCAGCATGGCGGCGATACGGTCGGCGGTGGCCTGGTTGTCGCCGGTGAGCATGACAACCTCGATGCCGAGAGTGTGGAGCTCGGTGATCGCACGAGCCGAAGTGTCACGTACCGCGTCGGCGATACCGATCACGGCACGGGCGACACCATCGATCGCGGCAACGACGGCGGTACGGCCACCGGCGGCAAGCTCGGCTCGACGTTGCCCCAAGTCTCCGAGGCTCACCTTTTCCTGTTCCATGAGGCGGATGTTGCCGACGACGACACGGTGGCCGTCTATGTTGGCGACCGCGCCTTGTCCGGGCACGTTCTCGAAAGCGTCGGCGGTGGCCGGCTCGACGCCCTGGGCGGTGGCGTAGCGGACTACGGCTTCGGCGAGGGGATGTTCGGATTCCCTCTCGACCCCGGCGACGAGGCGCAACACGTCCCCGGGTTCCCCGTCCGTGATGAAATCGGTGACCTCAGGTTCACCTTTGGTGAGGGTGCCGGTCTTGTCCAACACCACGGTGTCGATCCCGGCCGACGATTCCAGCGCCGAGGCGTTCTTGAACAGCACACCGCGGCGGGCCCCCAAACCGGTTCCGACCATGACGGCGGTCGGGGTGGCAAGGCCCAGAGCATCCGGACAGGTGATGACGACCACCGTGATGGCAAACAGCAGGGCAGTCGAGAAGTCGGCCCCGGCAATTAACCAACCCAACAGTGTGAGTCCACCGCCGATGAGGGCGACAAACACCAGCCAGAACGCGGCCCGGTCGGCCAGCCGTTGACCGGGCGCCTTGGAGTTCTGTGCTTCCTGGACGAGTTTGACGATCTGGGCCAACGCGGTGTCGGCACCCACCTTGGTGGCCCGGACCCGCAGCGTGCCGTTCTTGTTGATGGTCGCGCCGACCACGTCGCTGCCCGGCTCCTTGTGGACGGGGAGGCTCTCCCCGGTGACCATCGACTCGTCGACCTCGGACTGGCCGTCCTCGACCTGCCCGTCCACCGGGATGCGGGCACCGGGCCGCACCATCAACAGGTCACCCACCTCCACCTCGGCGGTGGGAACTTCGGTCTCCTGGCCGTCCCGGATCACCATCGCCATTGGCGGCGCCAGGTTCATCAGCGTGCGGATGGCGTCGTTGGCGCCGCCCCGGGCTCGCATCTCGAACCAGTGACCCAGCAGGACGAACACCGCCAGTAGCACCGCCGCCTCGTAGAAAACCTCCCCACCGCCGGTGAGAGTGACGACCAACGAGTACAACCAGCCGGCTCCGATGGCCACGGCCACCAAGACCATCATGTCCAGAGTGCGACGTCGGAGAGCGGCGATGGCACCCTCAAAGAAGATCGAGGCCGACCAGAACACCACCGGCAGACTGAGCAGCAGTTGAAAGAGATCGTCGCCCAGGCTGAAGGGGGCGGCGACATCGAAGCCGAGCAGGTCGCGCCCCGAGCGGGAGTACAACACGATGGGGATGGCGAAGATAAACGCCACCAGGAACCGGTTGCGCATGTCGGCCACCATGGCTTCCATCGACATCTCGCCGTGGCTGCCGTGGCCCATCACGGCATGAGGGGAGTGCTCCTCGCCGGGGTGGGCGTGGGGAGTCTCGGTGAGACAGACGTGATCGGGAAGCGATTCACCGGCGCAGTGGTAGCCGCATTCGATCACGCGCTCCCGGAGCTGGTCGGCGCTGGTCGCCTCGGGATCGAAGACCACAGAGGCGGTCTGGGCCACCGGGTTGGCGTCGACCTGAACGACGCCATGCTGCCGGGATAAGTAGGCCTCTACCTTGTGCTTCTCGGAGGCGAACTGCATCCCTCCGACATGCAGGATCACCGTCTCGTTTCGCGTGGTCGCGGTTGGACTCGCCATATGTTGTGACTCCTTGGACGGATTCTGGCCGTTCTTGAGTGGCTTCGACCCCTTTATCGGTGACCATCTCTATTGCCGCAACGGCTAGGGCCTGCGCTTGTGGTGGAACAAACTCCACCCGAGGCAAGGAGGCAGCAGATGACTCGGATGTTCGTTCGTCACTCGGTGGCCGATTTCGGTGCCTGGAGGAAGGTCTACGACGCTTTCGACTCCGAACGGAAAACGATGGGGTGGACGGGAGCGGCCGTCTTCAGGGGCGCCGACAACGTCAACGACATCACCGCCTGGCACGATTTCAAGAGTGTCGACGAGGCCAAGGCCTTCGCCGCGTGGCCGCGCCTGGAAGCAGCGATGGACGAGGCCGGAGTGACCAGCCCGCCCGTCATCTGGTTTGTCAACGAGGACTGATGGACGGCAGCAACCGCGATAGCCCTGGTGATCTAAGGCACCTGAGGCTCTGGGAGAGGCACCAAACCGACGTCACCTTCGAGCCTGATCACCTTTTCGCCGGGCTCGTCTTCGATATTCCACTCGGTGAAGAAACGGTTTGCGCCTTCGGCGGTCTCCCATTCCGCCAGCGCCCAGAAAGCCGAGTCGTCCACCTCGTACCAGGCCCGATGAAACCGACAACCATGCGATCGAGCACTGTCCTGCATCGCCGCAGTTATCCCCACTACCCGCTTCTCGTAGAGCTCACGAGCGGTCCGACCATCGGGGGTCGGACAGGGAACGTGGAACAGGACCCACATCTCGGTCTCCTTCAGCGACGAGAGCTTTGACAGTAGCCGGACCGATCGGGCGGGCTAGCTCCGCCGAGATCGCAACGCATCCATCAGAGGGCAACTGCTTGGCGCCGGCTACGTCAGCCGAAGAGCTCTCGGATCCAGCCGGTGTGCTCCTCGTAATGACCGAAGGTGTTGCCGATCACGTAGCCAAAGATCGGCTTTCCGGTGTCTGCCGGCGGCCTCAGAAAGCTCCCGTAAGGGCGCATCAACTCCTCATCGTTCAGCCCTTCGAGCACGCCGGCGACCCGCTGGTGGGCTTCCAACAACCACTTTCGAGCTTGAACGACCTCGAGGTGACGATGGCGGTCTACCAACATGGCATTGATGCCGTCTGATCCCAGAGTCTTGCGATCGTCATCCGTGATGTCGAGGCCCATGGCCTGCCAGCGGTTCTGCCCGGACAGCAGCGCAGCGATGCCGTCGGCCCACGTCGCCATGTGAGCGAGATGATCTCGTACGTTCCAACGGTTGGGATCCGTCGCCGCCGCCAACCGGCCCTGGTCAACCTCGTCGAGAGCGGTAAACAACTGGCCGAGACCCGTGTCCATCCGGTGTCGCAACTCGGCCACCGTGAGGGGGATGTCTTCCATCACCGTCTCCCTAACCGACAGCTTTCATCGGGAGACCCGTCGGCGTTGCAGACAGGCACGGGCTGTGCCGGGATGCGTTGGACGACGTCATCAAAGCGACAGTGGACTTTTCACCCGCACCCGACAGCGACGGCACCGCGAGCCAACCGGGAGCCGGCCTCGTCAACCTATCTCTTTATCGGCTTTGACTCGGTAGAGTCTGGTGACCTGGCCCAAACCCGGCAGGTCATCGCCGCCGAGATGCAGGGCCGAGGCGAACGGCCGACGTCGATCGTGTGCTGACCACAGGGCTCGTGACCAGCGACAGAGTCGACCTGCTCCGGCACCTCGGTGATTTTTGATGGACCTCGACGAGCTCCTGGACCTAGCTCTCTCGTCCGGCGACGACACCGAACTCCGCGCCCACCTCGTCGCCGGTAGTGGCCTTCCCGGGCCGCGCCTCAACCTGCGGCTGGTTGCCGACTTCGCCGACTCGGTGGGCTCGCTGGTGGGACGGCCCAACTCTCTCGCGCAGCCGCTGGAGGTGCTGCTCGACGGCTGGGCGGCTCTCTCCGCGGAGGAAGCCTCCGGCAACCCGACCCGAGGTGATCCTCCCCTGCGCCGCCGTCCTCGCCTATGGGCAGGTCGGGGCAGTGCGGCCGGACTGGTGGGCGGACGAGGTGGCCAAGCTGCTTCGCGCTGCCACCGATCCACGCTGGCGGGTGCGGGAGATGGTGGCAGCCGCGCTGCAACGGCTCCTCGCTGCCGATTGGGACCCCACCGTCGTCGCGCTCTTGGGGTGGGTGCGCAACGAAGATCCTCTGGTGGTGCGCGCGGCCGTTGCGGCGGTGGCCGAGCCTCCGCTGCTGACCGACCCGGAACGGGTGCGGGCGGCCGGCGACCTGCAGCGCCGAGCGTTGGAGTAGTTCATCACCTACAAACCCCATCGGCGCACATCGGAGGAGGTACGCACGCTGCGCAAGGCGCTCGGGTTCACAATCAGCGTGGTCGCCGCCGCTGATGGCGACTTTTCGCTGCTGGAGAATCTGGCGGCTTCGACCGATCCCGATTTGAGGTGGGTGCTCAAAGAGAACCTGAAGAAAGCCCGATTGCTCCGCTGGCCGGATCAGGTAGAGCGGGTGCGGAGCCTACTGCTCCACCTCGAGTGACCGACTTGTAGGCCGGGCAGCCGGCCAGTTCTAAGCCGTCACCTCCCAGATGCGGGCGGTCCACAGCAATCGACTCCCCCGCTCGGATAGATCAATCACCCGGTCTCGAACCAGACGGAGCACCGCCGGCTGTTCAGCCAATGCCGTCGGCAACGGGATCAAACGCTCCGAGAGCTGGCGGATCGACGCAAAAACGGACCGGGCCCTGTCGAGAATTGACCTCTCGTCCTGGAGGGTGCCGGTGGGGAGGAAGAGTTTTCCGCCCCGGCGCAAGAAGCGTCGCGCCTCTTCGAGCATCCTCATTGGCATCTCGGCCCCGGTCGGGCCACCGGCGAGCCCGGCCGGGAACCAGCCGGAAACGGTGGCCAGCTCGTCGGGGATGCCCGAAATGTCACCAATCACTACGTCTGCCTTACCGCCGGTGGGCAGCGGCTCGAACATGTCACCCTCAAAGAAGCTGGTGCGGTCATCGACACCCTGGGCAGCTGCATTGGCCGCCGCCACCTCCACCGTTCCAGGGGCAGCGTCAACGCCATACACCATCGCGGCACCCAGCTTCGCCGCCACTATGGAGAGCACCCCGGACCCGCACCCAACATCGATCACGACGCAGCCCGGGTCGATTTGCATCGAGTCGGCCAGGAGGGTGGAGATCGTTGACGGCCGGAACGTGGCCGGGCCGACCTTCAACTCGAACGGCCCGCACCGTCCCTTCCAAACGACACGCTCGTAATCCATCATTTCGGAGCCTACCGAATCGTTTCTGAGCAAACCGACCCTAGCCGATCGGCGTCTTCTCGACGGTCTAGATGTGGCGTCGTAGCCAGTTCTGCTCGAAGATGAGTTTGCCCAGGTGCCAGCGGCGGGATGGTCGGTGGAGGGTGATCTGGGGGAGGGGTTCTGCGTAGAAGTCGCCGGCGCCGAAGCCGGCCTTGCCGCCGCCGGTCTCGATAAAGCATTCGCCGTGCCCGTCGAACGACGCGGGTTCGCCCTTGTTGGTGATGGTGCGGGCGACGTTGTGTGCGACGACTTCGGCTTGGCGTTCGGCGAATACTCCTGCTTTGGGGAGCGGCTTACCCATCTTGAGTGGGATGCCAGTGATGTCGCCGATGGCGTCTACCCCGGGGAATCGGGTGTGCAGGGTGGCGCGGTCGACAGGGATCCAACCGGAGTCGTCCAAGAGACCTGCATCGCGGACCACCCGTGGTGCCCGGTGAGGCGGCACGTAGGCGAGCAGGTCGAAGCTCGCTGTGGCGCCGTTGGCGAAGGCGATCGTCTTGGCTGCTGGGTCGACTTGGGTCACCTGGTGTTCGGGGTGGAAGCTGATTCCTTGGTTCTCGACTATCCGTCGTACTTGTGCTGAAACTTCGGGGCCCGTGACGCCCATCGGACCTGGTTCGGCGGCATATAGGTCGACTTTGGTGCTGTCGCCGATTCCGCGCCTGCGACAGTGATCGAGGAGGAGCATCGCTGCCTCATAGGGGGCGGCCGGGCATTTGTAGGCCGCTGTCGCCGTCAGGATGACGATTCTTCCCCCGTTGAACTCGGCGAGGGCGTCGCGGAGGCCCTCGGCTCCCTGCAATGTGTAGAAGTTGTGTCCGGCGTCGGCCAGGCCCGGGATCGTCTCAGGGGCCAGGTCCACCCCGAGCGACACGACGAGATGATCGGCCTCCAAGTCCCTGTCGATGCCGCCGAGCCGGCGTGACAGCGGGTCGTCGCCCAAGGGCTGCTCAACTACGTGGACTCGGCGGGTGTCCGGTTCGATGCGGCTGATCTCGCCGTGAATGACCTCGATGCCTCTCCTGGCGAGGCGGTCGAGTGGACGGGATATGCGATCGCGTGTCCGCTTGCCGGTCATTAGCCACAGCAGGGAAGGGGCGAACAGGTGATCCCGCTGCCGGTCGACGACGACTATCCGGTGCTGTCCGGGCAGCTCCTTGCGCAGTGACCTGGCGGCGACCACGCCGCCTACTCCGCCACCCAACACAAGCACTGATGTGTGTTCGGTCATGGTCAGTCTCCCAGGCTCGGTCGCTGGGCAACCACGGTGATGAAGGCGGCACCGATGGTGATGTACGGGGCGGGTAGACGGTCGAGGACCCGGCGCCCGGCAAGCTCCCCAGCCATGTCCAAGACCAGGTCGAGTTCACACTTCTCGGTGATCGAGTCGAGCGGCGTGTCACGCCACTCTTGGTCGGCGCCGGGTGTGATCGTGTTTCCCATCGTCACCTCAGAACACGAGGACTCGGTCGGCTTGCTGCGTCCAATCGGTCAACTCGTCCATGCTGCTGCGATGACAGCCGTCGGCCAGCTCGCCATCGATGATACCGCGGGCATCCATACAGGTGCCGCACACCCCGACCGCACCTCCCCGTCGAGCCACCAACCGGAGCATCAACTCGAGGTTGTAGTAACCCTGCGGCACCTTCTGACCCGCCTTGGCGCAGGCGGCGGCGTCGCCGATGAGGAACACCCGAACCTCCTCGGCCTCCCGCTTGGCAAGCGAGCAGGCAAGCCGCAGACCGTTGTAGCTGCGCTCGGTTCCGTAGGGGCCATCGTTGAGGACCACCAACGTCTTGTTCAGGCTCGGTTCGGTCATCAGCCCGCTCCCTTCGCCACTTCCAGACCGGCCGCTCGCCACTCGGCCATACCGTCTTCCAGGTGTGCCGCGGTGAACCCGTGATCCTTGAGCACATCAACCGCGTCGAGGGCGAGAACGCAGTATCGGCCGCGGCAATACGCCACCACCACCCGATCCCGGGGCAGTTGATCGAGGTATCCGCCCAACTCTTCGAGCGGCACCGAGACCGCGCCGGGAATGTGACCGAACAGATACTCGTCCTGGGGCCGCACGTCGAGCACCGTTACCTCACCCCGCGATACCCGGTCAAACAACACGGCGCGCTCGATCGGTTCCATCGCCCCTCTCGATTCAAGGAACTCCCGTCGGACCTGCTCCACCTCCGCCAACCGTGATTCGGCCAGTCCCCGCAACGCACCAAAGAAGGCGCCGACCCGCTCGTCAGCGAGCCGGTAGGTCACAAAAAGGCCCTCCCGCTCGGCTTCGACCAGCCGCGCCGCCCGTAGAACCTGGAGGTGGTGGGAAGTGTTGGCCAAGCTCTGATCCGCCTGCCTGGAAAGTTCATCAACCGTACGCGGCCCCTGATACAGCAAGTCGAGCAGCTCGAGCCGACGCGGGCTCGCCACCGCCTTGCCCACCCGAGCGAACTGGCCATATACCGAATCCTTGAATCGCCGCGCCGGGTTACTCACTACTCTCCTACTCAAACGACTTTTTGAATAGGTTACTGAATCACTGACCGGATACAAATCCTCGCAACATGGGGCAAGCACGAACGATTATCCGGTTTTTCCTTGCGTCGGCACCTCGCAGGCAGAGGGTCAATTTTCAGGCGGTGTTGACCACCATCAGGGCAACCACAGGTTTGCTGACCGCCGATATCTGTCTATATGTTCAACTATCCTGTCCGGTCATGGAACCCGGCGCTTCGACCGAATCCGTCGGACACCCGGAGATCCTGCGGCTCGAAGACGCCGAGGACCTGGCCCAACGGTTCCGTCTGCTGGGTGATCCGGGTCGGCTCCGCATGGTGTACGCCCTCCTGGAGACCGGCGAGATGCGCGTTGGTGACCTGGCGGCCACCGTCGACGCCACCGAGTCGGCTACCAGCCACCAACTGAGCCAGCTGCGACTGGCCGGTCTAGTCCGCTTCCGCCGGCAGGGCCGTGAGGTGTACTACCGCATCGCCGACGGGCACATCCGCCTGATCCTCGACGTTGCCGTCGAGCACTACCTCCACGACCACGAAGACCGAACATGACCCGCGACCACGGCCCTTCGACACGTTCGGCGAGCCGGCGCCACCTTCGTCCGCTCACGATCGCCTTCGGGCTGGTCGTGGTGTTCATGGTGGTCGAGGTGGTCGCCGGCTTTGTCACCGGGTCGCTGGCGTTGCTGTCCGACGCCGGTCATATGGCCACCGACGCCCTTGGGCTCGGGATGGCGCTGGCGGCGATCGTCGCCGCTGACCGTGCCGGCACCGGCGACCACCGCACCTTTGGCCTCTATCGACTGGAGATCCTCGCCGCTCTCGCCAACGCCGCGTTGCTGTTCGCCGTTGCGGGATACGTGCTGTACGAAGCCATCCGCCGTCTTCAAGACCCGCCCGAGGTCTTGTCCGGTCCGATGCTGGTGGTGGCGGTCGTCGGACTAGGGGTCAACCTCATCGGCTGGAGGCTGTTGCGCCCAGGCGCCACCGAGTCGATCAACCTCGAAGGGGCGTCCCTCGAGGTCCTCGGTGACCTCATCGGATCAATCGGGGTGATCGTCGCCGCTCTCATCATGCGCTTTACCGCATGGCCCTACGCCGATCCGCTGATTGCTGCAGGCATCGGCGTGTTCATCCTGCCCCGCGCCTGGCGGCTCGGGCGCCGCGCTCTGCGGGTCCTCGTCCAGGCCGCCCCCGAGGGGCTCGACCTCGATGAGTTGCAAAAGCGCCTCGGGGACATCGACGGAGTCGGCGACGTCCACGACCTGCACGTCTGGACCCTCACCTCGGACATGAACGTCGCCTCCGTTCATCTAATGACCCGTGAAGGAATCGACTACCACACGGTCCTCGACCGGGCCCGTACCGTCCTCACCGATGGCTTCGGCATCGACCACGCCACTTTGCAAGTGGAACCAGACACCCATCAGGGCTGCACCGAGATCACCTGGTGAGAACGCTCCGGGCACTGGCCCTGACCGCAGCCCTGGCGACCAGCGCCGCCGCCTGTTCTGACGTGCCGACAGATGATGGCCCGATACGACCGTTCGATGAGATCGCCGCCACAGGGCCCGAGGTCGAGGCCGATCCATCCGGAACCTTCGCAGTGGTTCTGGTCACCACCACGATCGAAGCGGTGTGTGCCGTCAGCTACGGGCCGGGGCCCGAGCTGGGGATGATCGCCACCGACCAGGAGATGGACGGGGGCGGGCATCGCGACCACCGGCCCGTACTCGGCGGACTCAGTCCCGGAGTCGAGTACTCGTTCCGGTTGCAGGGCATCGGGCCCGACGGGACGCTGTATCGCAGCCGGCTCATGACATTCAAGACCCCAACGGCACCAAGTGAAGACTTGCCAGGCCCCAACATCGCCCCCCAGGCCCAAATCGTCGAGGTCAGCTCGGAGTTCTCCGCAGCATTCTCCGCTGACAACGCGATCGACGGCGACCCGACCACCGAATGGTCGTCAAGAGGTGACGGGGACGATGCCTTCATCGTCCTCGACCTTGGAACCGACAGAGCCGTCAGCGGCATCGGGTACCGCGGCCGTTCGATGAGCGACGGAACCGCGCTGACCACCAGCTTCATCGTCACCATCGACGACAACACCATTCTGGGGCCCTTCGAAGCGGGAGCGGGCCTGATCGTGGTCGAGGCACCCTTCCAAGGCCGCCTCGTCCGCATCGACGTCGAGACGTCCACCGGTGGCAATACCGGAGCCGTCGAAATCGAGATCTACGCCACTCCTTGACGACCCATGCCTGCTCGAGGCTGGATGGGACCGGGGCGGCGGTCAACCGTGATGGTGAGCCGTCGAATCGTGCGCATCCGAGAGGCCTGAGGGGTCGACGTGAATCGTGGCGACCACCGGAAAGCGGAAGGCGTGATGGAGCTCATGCTCGACGTCATGGGCGGCACCGTGCCCGGCCGCCACGCTGATGCCCGAGTCGACGATGATCGATGCACTGACCGAGAGACGGTGACCCTGCCACCGCACCCGCAGATCGGCAAGCTCACGCACGGCCTCAACCCGACGGATCGCTGCCTCAACACGGTCAACGACTTCGGGCTCCACACCGTCGAGGAGCCGACGCAGCATGGCGCGAGCCGACCGCACCAGCAGCCACAAGATGCCGGCGGACACCACCAGACCGGCGACAGGGTCGACCCATGCCGCTCCGAAAGCAGCCCCGATCCCGGCGGCGACCACCGCCAACGAAGTGAACGCGTCGCTGCGGGCGTGGCGTCCGTCCGTCACCAGCGCTTCGGATCCGATGCTGCGACCGATCCTGATCCGGTAGCGGGCGACCAGCTCGTTGCCGGCTCCGCCAACAAGGCCGGCGACGATCACCCAAGGGATGTGGTCGATGAGCCGGAGGTCGAACAGACGCCCGACCGATGCCCAGATGACCAGGCCGGCGGAGACGCCGATGGCAGCCACTACCACAAGCCCTGCCAAGTCTTCGGCCCGATGGAAGCCGTAGGTGTAGCTGCGGGTGGGACGGCGGCGACCAAGCGAGAAGGCGATCCAGAGCGGGATGGCGGTGAGGGCGTCCGTCAAGTTGTGGAGCACGTCAGACAGCAGCGCCACCGATCCGCTGAATACGACGATCACCGCCTGGATGAGCGCCGTGGCACCGAGGCCGGCCAGGGAGACCTTGGTTGCCCGGATCCCGGCCAGACCCGAGTCGCCGAGACCGGCATCAACCCCACCACGATCGTGGCCGTGGGGAATCAAGTGACGGATGGACGCGGCAATTCTTGGCAACTCTTTCGGTCGGACTCCGCGCGAGAGCTTCAACCCACTTTTGCACCTTCCCCCCGACCGGAGGTCAAGGCCATGGTGGGGCATCTGAAGGTGTGGGGTTGGACCTCTCGTGTTTGCGACGCCTTCGGATAGAGTCATGAGGGCCCATGGCAATTCTCCATGTTCGCCGACGTCTGGTCTTGATAACCGGCCTGGCAATGCTTGCCGTCGTCGGAATGCTGTTAACGCACGGTCTCGACCCCGCTGCGCTCGGACCTATAGACACCGGTCACCATGCCGCTGAGCAGGATGCCGCTGGGGGCGTTGCCGGCCATGGTGTGCTCGGGCTTTGCGTCTTTGTTATCGCCGTCGCCGCCCTGATCGCTTCCACCACCATCGACCACCGCCGGCGCTGCCGACCCCGGAAACCGACACCAAGCCCGGTAGCCGGTGACTTCGCCGTCATTGTCCCCGTCGGGGGAAGGCTCCGACTCCTCGAACTGTGCGTGATGAGGGTCTAAACGTTAGATCCGCCCACGTAATCATCGTTTCCAAGAATCAGGAGATGTCATGTTGGATAGACGTTTACGCCTCGCCGCCCTCCTTTCAGGAACAACGGCGCTGCTGCTCGGTGCCTGTGGCGCAACAGCGTCGACTACCACAACCACCGGTGCGGGCAACGAACAGGGAATGGAGTTCACTTTCGGGGAGCAGGCCGATCCTGCGGACGCCGACCGCATGGTGGAGATCGTCGCCAGCGACGATTTCCGCTTCGACCCTGTCAACGTGACCGTGATGGTCGGGGAAACTGTCACCTTCCGGATCGTCAACGCGGGACAACTCCCCCACGACTTCACCCTCGGCGATCAGATGACCCAGGACGAACACGAAGCGGAGATGGCCGAAATGGACGGGATGACGATGTCCGACGAAGTAAACGCGGTGACAGTCGCAGTCGAGGAGACCAAGGAACTCACGTGGCAGTTCACCGAGCCCGGGACGGTGCTCATCGGTTGCCATCAGACAGGGCACTATGCGGCCGGAATGAAGGGGGAGATCACGGTCCAGTCGTGATCACTCGCCGACTCAGCACCGCAGCAGCAATAGCCGTGTTGTCCGCCGT
>Ga0209342_10005239_pt1 | contig 13310 bp, 16 predicted proteins | sample RifCSP16_2_FD_184023 | JGI IMG/M metagenome (GOLD analysis project Ga0209342, IMG submission 184023) | Soil microbial communities from Rifle, Colorado - Rifle CSP2_sed 16_2 (SPAdes) (version 2) | ecosystem: Environmental > Terrestrial > Deep subsurface > Rock core/Sediment | place: Rifle... | reverse complement strand
TTTGTAGCGATGGGTCAACACCTACTGTAAGCGGCGGAGCAAATGGTCCGTGGTCTTGGACTTGTGGTGCTGCTAGTTGTTCGGCGACGAAAACAGTAGTACCTACGGGTTCGTTCCCTGCGGGTAATTTGCCATGGACACCAGGCAACTATACTTTTGCGGTTCCAGCAGGTGTGACAGAGATCATTGTTGAAGTACAAGGCGCCGGTGGTGGTGGCGGTGGTGGTGGTGCGGGTAGTAGTGGTTCTTCCGGTAAAGGCGGCGCTGGCGGCGGTGGCGGTGGTTACATTAAAGCAAAAATAACTAATGTCGGCGGAGCAAACTGCGCGGTATCTATTGGCGGTGGTAGTGCTGGCGGCGGGGGCGGTAGCGCGGCTGGCACGGGAAAAAAGGGTGACAATGGAGTAGGTAGTGGATCAAATAGCTCAGTTTCTTGTACTGGCAGTAAAAGCGTGACAGCTTATGGCGGCGATCCCGGTTCAGGAGGAGCATGTGGTCACAATAGTTGTTCTGTATTTGCAACATCAGGCGGTGGAGGTGGTTCTTATACAACTTCTGGTGTTGGTATTACAACTATTGCTTCATCTTCTGGTATTACAGGAGAAGCTCTCGCTTCCACCGAAGGAGGAAAAGGTGGTAGAAGCTTCTTGTCACCTCCTGATGTGTCTACAGGCGGTCTTACTTCTGGTGCTTGGGGAACCGGTGGTGTAAGAGGTGCGGGCGGCGGTGCCGGTGCTGCTGGCAGAGACTCTAGCGATCAAGGCGGTCAAGGCGGCGCTGGCGGTAATGGTTATGGTTTAATTACTTATTAAAAACAATCTTTACCGTAAAAAGAGTAATTTTGCCGCAACGGTGGCCGAGGGATGGTGATAATGGCGATTAAGCTTGGAGGCCCCATAATTTAAAATAAAAACCGTCTTTAATCTATAACTAGGGCGGTTTTTGTTTTTGGAAAAACTTTTGGTTGTCCATGCTAAAATATCCTCAATGAAACCCCTCATCATCGCCAACTGGAAAATGAACCCGATTTATTATAATATATGAACTAGAAATGGCCTTTAAGGCTATTTCCAGTACAAATATGGATAAAAAACCTGGCTAAGATCTCCTCTCATAAAAATACTAAAGAATATTTACACCGATACCAATCTTGGCCCCATTCTGGGTTTTAAAGGAGGGACGGCTGCGTATTTATTCCATGAATTAAGCAGGGCATCGCTTGATCTCGATTTTGATCTCTTGGACGAAACGAAGAAAGATCAGGTATTTGAAAAAATAGAATTGATTGCAAGAAATTATGGGAAAATAAAAGAGCATAGAAAAAAGAGATATAACCTTTTTCTTTTACTCTCTTATGAGGACGAGGCACCTAATATCAAGATTGAGATCAATCGTAGAGAGTTTGGATCAAAATACGAAGTGAAATCTTATCTAGGAATCTCCATGAAAATTATGGTCCGCGAAGATATGTTCGCTCATAAATTGGTTGCTATGTACGAAAGGATTGGCGCTGCAAATCGCGATATTTATGATGTTTGGTTTTTCTTGGAAAAAGATTGGCCTATCAATAAGGAGATAGTCGAGAAAAGGACTGAAATGTCTTTTCGCGATTTCTTACAAAAATGCATTGAGGCGCTTGAAAAACTTCCCGATCGTAGCATTCTCGCTGGCATGGGCGAACTTCTAGACGCAAAGCAAAAAGATTGGGTAAGGGCTGAACTTAAGGCTGAGACGATATTCCAATTGAAATTAAAATTAGAAAATGAGAAATAGATTTACACCAACAAAAACAACCGCTAAAAAGAAAATCCACTTACATTCGTGCGGTTGTATAAATAATAGAAAATATCTGTTAAAATACCCTCAATGAAACCCACGATCATCGCCAACTGGAAAATGAACCCGCAAACCCTTGCCGAAGCCAAAGATATTTTTCAGAGTATCAAAAAATCGGCTTTGAAATTAAACCAACCAGTCGTCATCTGCCCGCCTTTTCTTTTTATTGAATCTTTAGCTAAATTGAGAGCGCCAAAAATAACGCTCGGCGCGCAAGATCTCTTTTGGGAATTTGAAGGCGCTTACACCGGGGAAATAAGTGGTTTGCAAATTCGCGAAGCCGGTGCGAAATACGCGATCATTGGTCACTCTGAACGCCGAAGACTTGGCGATAGTGATGAAATCATCAACAAAAAATTAAACGCCGCTTTGAAGTCAGGGCTCAAGCCAATTCTTTGCATTGGCGAATCGAAGCGCGACGAGGCCGGTAATTATCTTCACTTCATCCGCAAGCAACTTGAGCTTGATCTAAATGGCGTCAGCAAAAGCGATCTTGTAAATACCATCATCGCCTACGAACCGATTTGGGCGATTAGCAAAAATGCTAAAAGGGAAGCAATGCCCGAGGAATGCCGCGAGATTGTGATCTTTATTAAAAAAGTTCTTGCTGATATGTTTGGCCGCAAGCCGATGGAAAAAGTGAAAATTATTTACGGCGGTTCGGTCAATGAAAAGAACGCTCGCGATTATCTTACTGTCGGTCGTGCCGACGGACTCCTCGTCGGCCGCGAAAGTCTTAAACCCGAAAAATTCAATGAAATTCTTAAAGCAATTGCCAAACATTAAGGGGAAGCGGGTAATTGTCCGCGTCGATTTCAACGTGCCAATTCGAAACAGCCGCGTGGTTGACGATTTTCGGATTAGAGCGGCGTTGCCGACAATAAATTACTTACGTAAAAAAGGCGCGAAAATCATTCTTCTTTCTCACATTGGTCGTAAAGGCGAGTCGCTTAAACCAACCGCGCTTTATTTGAAAAAATTTGTTTCAAGCACTTTTATTCCTGAAATTGCCGGCAATCAAGCAACAAATAAAGTAAAGGAATTAAAAAATGGCGAAGTGATTTTGCTTGAAAATCTCCGGAAAAATCCTGGCGAAGAAAAGAACGATCTCAATTTTACCAAAAAATTGGCGAAACTAGGCGATATCTATATTAATGAGGCTTTTCCGGTATCGCACCGCAAACAAGCCTCTGTTTACCAGTTGCCGAAACTTTTGCCAAATTATTTTGGCTTCCAATTTGAACAGGAAATTAAAAATTTAAACGCGGCTTTAAAGCCGAGTCATCCTTTTCTTTTTATTCTCGGTGGCGCGAAATTTGAGACAAAAATTGATCTTTTGAAGAAATTCGTCAAGAAAGCCGACATTATTTTTGTCGGCGGAGCGCTGGCCAACAATTTTTTCAAAGAAATTGGCTTTGAAATCGGCCAGTCGGTTGCTGACAAGAAAAACTTTGGTTTGAAAAAATTGCTCGATACCCAAAAAGTTTTTATTCCGGTTGATGTCGTGGTGACCAAACGAACCGCCCGTGGAAGTTTAACTTCCACGGGAATTAAATCCATTAATGAAGTTTCTCGAGATGAAAAAATCGTTGATATTGGGCCGACTTCAATCAAACTCCTCGAACATCTAATTAAAAAATCAAAATTTATTTTATGGAACGGCCCCCTCGGTCTTTACGAAGAAGGTTTTGGCGGCAGTACGGAAGCGATTTTGAAATTTCTAGCCAAACAGAAAAAGAAAACTATTATTGGTGGTGGCGATACGGTCGCGCTTATCTCAAAACTAAAACTTGAGAAAAAATTCACTTTTGTCTCGACCGGCGGTGGCGCGACGCTTGAATATCTCGCCAAGGGCACCCTACCGGGCATTGAATCTTTAAAATAGATTGTGCTATTATTAAAACAACAATGAACAAAAAAGAAATCGCAAAAATTTTAAAACCCTACAACGATGACATGCGACGACACATGAGCGCTTTAAGCGAGGAACACCAGGAAAGATTAAAGGGAGTAGCGGAGCTAGTTACGGCCAATAGCAAAAAACTTGACGCTCATTCGAAAATTCTCGAATCCCATACTGAGATGATCGGCCAGATGATGGAAAATATTGAAATCATTAAAATAGATATTGGTTTTCTCAAGTCTTCGTTAAAAAAGAAAGTTGATTACGATGAATTTATGGCTTTGGCTAAAAGACTTTCTTTGGTCGAGGCTAAACTTCGCCGGTAGACTTATTTTTCCAACCGCCGAGGAGGTGGAGGTGAAGGTGGTCGATGATCTGCCCACCCTCGCGGCCGACGTTAAAGACGAGTTTATAGCCAGTTAAGCCTTTTTCTTCAGCGATTTTTTTAGCGGTAAAAATGATTTTGGAAATAATACCAGTATGATTGCCATTCATATCGGCGATAGATTGAATATGCTCTTTGGGCACGACCAAAATATGAATTGGCGCCGCTGGGTTGATGTCGGGAAAGGCCAAAATATCGTTGTCTTCGTAAACAATTTGGGCGGGGGCGGATTTATTGGCGATTTTACAAAAAATACAGTTTTCCATTTCTTTAATTTATGTTTATTTGGTAAAATATTATCAATTAACAATTATACAACTAACAATTTATTATGCGAGCTTTAAGATTTCTACCAGTTTTTTTCTTGGCCATCACTCTCGTCGCCGTGACTTGGACCAGTTTTGCCCAATACGGTGAAGAGATTGCGCTAGTTAACTACACTCTAACCGTTGATAAACAAGGCTCGGGTAGCGGAACGGTTACAAGCAACCCTTCCGGTATTAATTGCGGCACGGATTGCTCGCAAGATTATCTTCAAGGGACGGCGGTGACTTTAACGGCATCGCCATCTTTTGCTCATGTTTTCACCAACTGGTCTGGTTGTAATAGTGTCACCGTCGACAACAAATGCAATGTCACTATGAACGCGGCCAAAACCGTAACAGCAACTTTTGAAGTTTTACGAGTGTTGACGGTTACTAAATCGGGCACAGGCACCGTCACCAGCGACAAAGGCAATCCCGTTGACGGCACGAAAATAAACTGCGGCGGTGTTTGCGCAACAAGTTTTGCGAATAACACCCAAGTCACTCTTACCGCGACGACCCAAGACAATTTCACCGGCTGGTCGGGCGATTGTACTGGCACGGCGGCAACCACGACTGTAACGATGACTGCCGCGAAAAACTGTACGGCCACTTTCAGTGGGCGAACCGCGAGTATTGGGGTGGAGGTAGTACCAATTAGCTACACTCTAACTGTTGCCAAAACTGGCACCGGTACTGTTAAAAGCAGTCCCGCCGGGATTGATTGTGGCAATACTTGCGCGAAATCTTTTGTTGCCAATACGGCCGTAACCTTGACCGCTACCCCGGCGGCAGATTCCACTTTCACCGGCGCTGATTGGACGGGCTGCGTTAGCATTACGACTGACAAAAAATGCAATGTTAGTCTTACCAGCAACAAAACGATTACTGCTAAATTTACTTTAAAAACAACTCCACCGGCTGGTTGCGGCAATGAAACTGTCGCCGGCCGCTGTGATGATGACGAAGTGATTTGGTGCGATACGGCCAGCCAAACGATCCAGCGAACAAATTGTGAAAATCTTAATCAGGTCTGCGGCTTTGATCCGAAGGATAGAATTTACACCTGTTTGCCGGGAGTAGTAGTCGCCAAACCTGAATGTGATGACGACAAAGACAACGACAATGACAACAAAATCGATTACCCGGTAGACCCGGGTTGTACGAGTGCCAGTGATAATTCCGAGGCGGATGTGCCGCCAGCTGGCCAGTGCCCGCTTTATGCTCTTTACGGCGCCGGAAGAGAAAATTATCTAACCCCGGGTGTTCATAAAATAAAGCCGTGGCTAAAAGACAACATAAAGAATTTACAAGAAACAGTGAACGCCTATACTCCCTTACCAACAACGGCGACATATCCAAGTATCCTCGGTAAATCTCTAGCCAAATTAGCAGTCGATGGGTTTTATGGTGGCCTAACCCTCGATGCCGTTTGGGAATACCAATACAGAAATGGCCTGAAACCAGATCGGATCGTTGGCCCTCTAACGACCGCCGCTCTCAACGCAGACTACCTTGCCTGTCTTGGCGGTGAGCCGCCAGTAACCGGTTGCGCTGCCGGAGAGTATCCGGTGCCGGTCGGTGATGGCTGTGGCACGGCCGCGGAAATCTACAGTTTTGTCGGCCCGCTTCTTTCCCGAACAGAAACAATCAGACCCGGTTCAACATTAGCTGATAGTGCCAGCGCGAAAGTGGCGGCCAAACTTCTTTTCTTCTTGAAATACGCCGCAAGCGATTATTCTACGAGCGCTACCTGGTCTTCGCCTTTGGTGAACGCGGTTATTTCTTTTCAGCGCGATAATTTCCTGACGGTGGACGGCTTCTTCGGCCGAAATTCCCGGAACGCCCTTCTTGAATCATATTTAGTGAAAATCGGTTTACTCACGGCCGGGGCGCCATTGCCGGGGATTTAATCGATGAAGCGCGCTCCTCTCGAATTTTTGCGCGGCAAGTCAGCGCTTTTGCGAAATATTCTTTGGCAACGCGGGGTGAGAGAAGAAAACGATGCTTTGACTTTTTTCAACCCCTCTTATGAACAGGGTCTCCATAACCCGTTTCTCTTGAAAGGAATGAAGGAAGTTGTGTCGAGGATTACCGTGGCCGTGAAGGGGAACGAAAGGATCGCGATTTTTGCCGATTATGATTGCGATGGCACCGCGGCCGCGGCGGTTTTGGCTGACTATTTTCACTGTCTAGGTTTTTCGAATTTTTTGGTCTATGTGCCGGAGCGGATTGAAGGCTATGGTTTGACAAAAGAAGCGATCGTAAAAATTGCCGAAGGCGGAGCAAATCTTCTCGTCACCGTTGATTGCGGTATTGCCAATTACAATGAAGTTGAATTTGCCAAAGGGTTAGGTTTAGACGTTATCGTGACCGACCATCACCTGCCGCCGGAAGTAATGCCTCGATGCGCGGTGATTAATCCCAAACAACCGAGCTGTATTTATCCGGAAAAAATGCTCTGCGGCGCGGGGGTGGCTTTTAAACTCGTTTGCGCGCTCATCACTCTTTTGCCAATTCCCAATGGCCAGGAAAAATGGCTTCTTGATTTAGTAGCGCTCGCCACTCTTGCCGATCAGGTGCCGCTTCGGGGCGAGAACCGCGTCCTTGTTTATTTTGGAATGAAAGTACTTAGCCGAACCCGTCGGCCCGGTCTCCTGCAAATTATCAATCTTCTTCGCTTGCGGAGGATCGGGGAGGAAGATGTGACTTTTTCGATCGTGCCGCGCTTAAATTCTGTTTCGCGGATTCTTTCTTCCGCTCTTGTTTTTGAAACACTCTCGACGAAAGACATATCCCGCGCCAATGAACTTGTGAAAATTCTGGAAAACACAAATAAAGAACGGAAGACTTTAGTGGCGCAGACGATGAGAGAGGCTAACAAACGGCTCCGAGAAAGGGATCTCGGAAATGTTATTGTTCTCGGCGATCCTGACTGGAATCTCGGTATTTTAGGTCTTGTTGCTGCGAAAATTTCCGAAGAGTACACCCGGCCAGCTTTTGTCTGGACGAGGGTCGGTGAACTTATCAAAGGATCTTGCCGATCGCCGAAACTTGATTTAGTTGATTTAATGAAGCGAACCGCGCCGGAAACCCTCGTTTCTTTTGGCGGCCACTCGCTGGCAGGTGGCTTTGTTGCCACTAGCGATCAGGTGCATTTTCTTGAGGCCAAACTCGAGTCGGCTTTTGATGAGTCGAAAGGAGACGTCGCTCCCAATACTGAAGATAAAGAAATCAGCGACGGTATTTTTAATCTTGCTGATGTAAACTTGGAGAATTTCCGCATCATTGATTGTTTGCGGCCATTTGGCAATTCGTTCCCGAGACCTATTTTTCTTTTTGAAAATCTTTTGGTGACAAAAACCCGTCGCTTCGGCCAAAATCAAAATCATCTCTCGATGACACTTGAAGATGGCGGAGAAAATGTGGAAGCGGTCAGTTTTTTCGAAAAACGGGATAATTTTTCCTCGCCACAGAGTATTTTGGCGAGTATTGAAAAAGATTGGCGCGGCCGCCTTCGCCTCCGCATCGAAAAATTTCTATGAAACGGATTTTTGTTTTTACTGATGGTAGTTCGCGCGGCAATCCGGGGCCGGGCGGTTTCGGGGCGGCGATACTCATCGATGATTTTGTTTTTGAAATAGGAGGAAAGGAAGAGGAAGTGACTAATAATCAGATGGAGATGCAAGCTCTTATTGCGGCTCTTTCTTTTCTCATGCGTCGCGAGACGAAAGGCGCGGAAGTCACTTTTTACACTGATTCAAGCTATCTTCTTTTAGGCATTCAATCGCTTACTAATTGGGTAAAAAATAATTGGCAGACGAAAACCAAGGAAAATGTTAAAAATCGCGATCGCTGGGAGAAGATTTTTGATCTTCTTGAGAAAGTGGAGAAATTAAATAAAATTAAATGGCAGAAAGTGTCTTCCCACCAAGGCGTCATCTTAAACGAGCGCGTGGATTTAATCGCGACCAGTTTTGCGCTAAATCGACCAATGGAACTCTTTGCCGGCACTTTTGGGGACTACAAGAAAATCTTCCCCGCCGGCGAAGAATTTGACCTGACCAGAACAAAAAAACCAATGACTAAGCGAAGTCATAAGAGCGCCTATTCTTATGTTAGTATGGTTAATGGAAAAATAATGACCCATAAAACTTGGATCGAATGCGAAAAGCGGGTTCGCGGCCAGTCCGGCGCGCGCTTTCGCAAAGCCCTTGATGCGGCCGATGAAAAGCATATTATCGAAGAGTGGAGCCACTATCGAGGTTGAACCTCGATAGATAGATGCCGCGGTGGTGAAATTGGTAGACACGCTGCGTTCAGGGCGCAGTTCTCGCAAGAGATTGGGAGTTCAAATCTCCCCCGCGGCACCATACCAAGCCGAGGCCCGACCTCGGTAAAATTTTAAAATGAATTTTGCTTTGCTTTTTCTTTTTTTACTTCTCGGTTTTGGTTTTTTTGTTTTGAGCTTCTTTTTCAAAGAACGAAAAATTTTTCTTTACACAGCGCTTCTTTTTCTTTTCATTTTTGCGATTTTTTGGCGACTTCAGTTTATCAAAGACGCTCCACCGCTTGAGGATTTTGTCGGCCAAAAGATAACTCTTAAAGGGTTGGTGAAGGATATTCCTGACCGGAGAATCAACAACACCTTACTCACTCTTGAAACAATTGATCCGAAAACCCGGGTTTTACTTTCGACTGAAGTTTTTCCGGAATATCACTACGGTGATCTACTGACCGTCACCGGCATTTTGAAAAAACCGGAAAATTTTGAAACTGAATTGGGGCGGATTTTTGATTACAAAAATTATTTAGCCAAACGCGGTATTCATTACCGCGTTGGTTATCCGGTAATTGAGTTAAAAGATCGCGGCAGAGGTTTTTTCTTAAAGCGGTGGCTTTTTAGCTTTCGCGAAACATTTGAAAAAAAAATAGGCCGGGTCCTGCCTTTCGAGGACCAGGCGCTTCTTTCCGGAGTCTTATTGGGCGCTCAGAGCGCATTACCAGAAGCAACTAAAGATGATTTTATCCGATCAGGCCTCATTCATATTGTCGCTCTTTCTGGTTATAACATTACCATTGTCGCGGAAATGATCATGCGGATTGTGGCATTTCTTTCGTTGCGAGCACGACTCTTAGTCGGCGGTGGCGTCATTATTTTGTTTGTCATTATGACCGGCGGGCAAGCGACCGCCGTTCGGGCGGGGATCATGGCCGGGATCGCGCTTCTGGCGCGGACGCTTGGCCGGCCTTATGAGGCGCTACGCGGTTTGTTTCTGGCCGGTCTTGCCATGTTTTTTATTAACCCGCTCGTAATTTATGATCCTTCCTTTATTCTCTCGATGCTTGCGACTTTCGGTCTTATTTATCTTACTCCGAAAATCAAACCATGGTTTCTTTGGATCGCGGAGAAAAAATTTAGCATTGAGTGGCGGGAGCTTGTGGCGGCGACCTTCGCGACCCAAATTTTTGTTTTTCCCTACCTTCTTTACAAAATTGGCCTTATTTCGCTTGTTGCGCCGCTTGCTAATATTTTAGTTCTGCCTGTCATTCCCGTGCTGATGCTTTTTGGATTTTTCACCGGACTTTTTAGCTTAGCTTGGCATGTTTTCGCCCTGCCTTTCGGCTTTATCAGTTTCTGGCTGCTTGAATTTATACTCGGCGTGGCGAAAGCGCTGGCCGGTCTTCCTTTTGCGGTAGTGACGGCCGCCGTTTGGCCACTTTGGCTAACGCTTCTTCTTTACGGACTAATTTTATTTCTAGCGTCTTGGCAAGGAAAAATCCGTATGAAATATCTTGAGAAAACCCTATGGAAATAAGCGGCAAAATACGTTGAGCCGGGACTCGCAAAGGCCGACAAAGGCTCCGGGGAGCGTTTGTCGCCGAGCGGGAGAAATTTGCCTAGCCGGGCAAATATTCGTGCCCAGCGAGACGTGTTTTACCGCTTTGAAATTTTCGTGCTTTTCTCAAGATATTTTTGTGTGGGTGTTACTTTAAGGCGCCGACGAAGTTTTTTTCGATCACTTCCCAATTCAAATTAGCGAAAAATGTTTCCACATATTTTTTCTTTTCGCTTGTCGGGTAATCGTAGATGAAGGCATGCTCCCACATATCAATACCCAAAACAAATTGCAGAGAATTTAATTGGCCGACATGTTGTTCGTCGATCCAAGCATTTAGGAGTTTTTTGGCGATTGGATCGTAATAAAGAATTGCCCAGCCGATACCGCGCGTCAGCGCAACAGTTTTGAATCGGTTTAACCACTTATCAAAAGAACCCGAAGGGAGTGCTTCGGGAGCACCCCACTCAGCCTCGATGGCTTTTTTGAGGCGGCTTTCGGCTGGCAAGATTTTCGCGCCGTCTTCCAAACTCTTAAAATAATATTCGTGATTTCTCATGCCGTTCCATTCAAATGAAAACCGGCGCTGCATTTCGGCGAGCGCGTAAGCATCTTTTTCGTTGCCTTCAAGCTCTTTGATTTTTTCTAAAATAAGGTTGGTATGCTTAACGTAGCCGGCGTAGAGCTTCAAATGCTCTTCGATGTTTTTTGCTGAAATGCCTTTAAGTTCCGGGATATTGAATTTTTGTTCTTGATACATAATTAGTTTTTCGCAAATATGTTTCTGGTGAACTGTTCCCAACTTACGGGAATATTTACTTTTCGAACCGTTCCCTATTGGTTGTCCAGGTGAGGAAAGTAAGTATTCCCGTAAGTTTACCTTAGGTGAACCAGAAATATATTTGCTCTATACTATAATTAACCCATTATAGCATGAGGTTCTTGAAGAAAAAGTTAATTTGGCTGGTTTCCGCTTTAATTCTTGCGGTTGGCCTTGTCGGCTTCAATCTTTTTTCCTCATCGGCCAGCGAAGATAAATTGGTGGTTGCCTTTCTGGACGTTGGCCAAGGCGACGCCATTTTTATTGAAACACCAAACGGTATCCAGGCGCTCATTGATGGCGGGGGAAGCAATCGGGTAATGCTCGAGCTCGGTAGTATGATGCCTTTTGGCGATCAGACCCTTGATTTGATTATTGCGACGCACCCTGACAAGGATCATATCGGCGGGTTGATTCCGGTTTTGGAAAATTACGAAGTTGAAAAAATTTTGGAATCACCGATTGAAACTGACACAAAAGTTTTTGGCCTTTTAAAAGACGCGATTATCAAAGAACAAGGCGGTCGCGTTTTTGCCGAAGCCGGCGATATCATCTGGCTTGACCAGCCGCGCAGTGTCTATCTCAAAATTCTTTCGGTTGGCGGCGTAGGGAAGAAAACAAATGAAGCGGCAATCGTTGCTGAACTTCACTACGGCGAAACGGAATTTCTTTTAACCGCTGACATCGGCGCGCTTACCGAAGCCGAGCTTATGAAAAATTGGGGGGCGGAAATAGATACCGATATTTTAAAAGTTGCGCATCATGGCTCCCGTTATTCAACCACGAGCGAATTTTTAGAATTGGCAAGCCCTGCTATTGCCGTGATTTCCGCGGGCGCGAAAAATCCTTACGGTCATCCGCATAAAGACATGCTCGGGCGTTTGGAAAAATTAAAAATCCCGGTACTCGGGACTTATAGTGAAGGAACAATTATTTTTGAATCAGACGGCGAAACAATCAGCAGATTGAAGCAATAAAAAAGCGAGGAATATGATTTCGAAATTCTTAGCAAGCAAATATTCGTGTCTTGCGAAATGTATTCCAAGCGATGATTAAATAATCCCGGCTTCTTTGAGAACGGGGTAAGCGCCTTTTTTGTTGATGAGACGAATAGCTTGAGTGGAGAGAGTAAGCCGAAGGGAGTGTCCAAGCTCGGGAACAAAGATTGTTTTCTTTTGGAGATTAGGATATTTCCTTTTCTTGCCGGTCGGATTGAATTTAGTGGCGCGAACTCGGTTGGAGTAGCCTCCACCAACCTGCGAGCCTTTTTTTGTTACCGGGCAGCGTTTCATATAATGTGCCTTGTATGGTAACATGGATTCCATAATATGCAAGCCATCGATTCCGTTTTTTACATTGCTGTTCTTCTTCTCTCGGTTATTATCCATGAAATTTCTCATGGCTATGCGGCGCTGTATTTTGGCGATCAAACAGCCAAGCTCGCCGGCCGCTTGACGTTAAATCCCTTCAAACATTTAGACCCCATCGGCTCAGTGCTACTGCCGCTTTTTTTGGTGCTGTCCGGTTCCGGCATCGTTTTTGGCTGGGCGAAGCCCGTGCCTTTCAACCCTTTTAATCTTCGGGATCAGAAAAAAGGCGTTTTAGCGGTGGCCTCGGCCGGGATTTTAGCTAACTTGTTTATTGCTCTCGTTTTTGGTCTTTTAATTCGTTTCGGCATAGCCTACAATTTTGACAGCGAACCTTTTATCTTTATCACGTCGGCTATTGTTATTGTTAATTTGGTTTTAGCCGTGTTCAATCTCGTCCCGATTCCGCCGCTTGATGGTTCAAAAATTCTTTTCGCCCTCCTGCCGCCGCGTTTCCGAGCGCTTGAATTTTTTCTTGAGCGTTTTGCCATCTTTATCCTGGTTGTCTTTATCTTTTTCTTTTGGCAGAAAATCGCGCCGGTTATCTTTTATTTATTCAACCTCTTAACCGGCCTTACTTTTTAAATGAATCTTGTAAGAAAATTTAAGACATGATATAATCTAAAGGTCTACAACAAATTTATCATTAATTTTTTTCAAATTAACTATGGGTATCGAAGATATGTTTAAAAAAACCAAAGAATTTTTTTCCGGTAGTATTTCCCGAGAAGAAGCTTTAAAAAAAATTGCTAAATAAGGATAAAGTAGGTAAAATATGTACTCTCATGATTAAAATAAGACTCGCAAGGCATGGTTCTAAAAAAAGGCCTTTTTATAGGATTATTGCAGTTGAT
>Ga0209342_10005238_pt1 | contig 13312 bp, 6 predicted proteins | sample RifCSP16_2_FD_184023 | JGI IMG/M metagenome (GOLD analysis project Ga0209342, IMG submission 184023) | Soil microbial communities from Rifle, Colorado - Rifle CSP2_sed 16_2 (SPAdes) (version 2) | ecosystem: Environmental > Terrestrial > Deep subsurface > Rock core/Sediment | place: Rifle... | reverse complement strand
CGGCCCGGAGGCCGAGGTAGGCGTTCGCCGCCCCCAGGATCACCGTCATCACGATGCCGAGGAGGACCGCCCGATAGGTGAACTCGGTCATCTCCATGCTCTCGGGGACGAAGGGCTTGTGAGCGCTTTCCTTTGGATCGTTTTTCGCCGTCATTTCATTTCTTCTCCACCCGCCGTGATTCCCAGATCCAGAACACCGGAATTCCCAGGAAAATGATGGCGAGCCCCACCATGGACTCGCGGGGCGAGACCCAGAGTGTGTTCAGGATGATCCCGGTCGCTGCGGTAACGAACAAGAGTTGGGAGTAAGGGTAGCCCCAGCTCATGTAGGGCCGGTCGAGGTCCGGGCGCGTGCGCCTCAACCGAATGAGCGCGAGCGCCGAGAGCGAATAGAACACCCATGAGGCGAACACCACGTAGGTCGTGAGCTGCCGATAGCGGCCGGAGAGGATAAGGAGTCCCGCCCAAAGAGCCTGGCCCACGAGCGCGATTGCCGGTGTGAAGTAGCGAGGGTGTACCGAGGCGAACTTACGAAAGAAGAGTCCGTCTTCGGCCATGGCGTAGAAGATCCGCGCCCCGGTCAGGATCGAGCCATTCAGAGCGCCGAACATCGAGAGCAGGATGGCGACGTTGATGAACCGCGCGCCCGAATCTCCGAAGATCGCGCGCGCGACGTCCGCCGCGACCCCCGTCTGCGACGCGGCCTGGCTCGACGCCGGGAGCACGTAGAGATACGCCAGGTTCGCGAGGATGTAGACGACCATGACAACGGAGATGCTTCCAAGCATCGCGCGCGGGATGGTGCGCCTGGGATCCCGGACCTCGCCCGCGGCGAGGTTCACGTCGTTCCAGCCGTCGTAGGCCCAGAGCGCGTCCACGAGCGCCAGACCGAAAAGCCCGATGAAGCCGAGCTCGAGCCCAGAACCGAAGAACGGCGAAAAGTTCGCGGTGGTCCCCGCGTCGGAACTGAACGCGAGAACGATGAGGGCGACGAGAGCGCCTATCTTGAGGACGGTGAAGACCACCTGCACGTTTCCGCCCGAGCGGACGCCGGTGACGTTGATCCCGGTCAAGAGCGCGACGGCGGCGAGGGCCGCGATTTTCCCTCCCCATTCATCGAGAGGCAGGAAGTTCCCGAGGAATATGGCGAAACCCGCGGCGAGCGCGGCGATCGACCCCGAGCGCGCCACGAGGAGCTGCGTCCAGCCGAAGAGAAATCCCGCGCGGCGGCCGAAGGCCTCGCGGATGTATACGTAGTCGCCGCCCGCCTGCGGCATGGCGGCGCCGAGCTCGGCGTACGTGAGGGCGCCGAGCATCGCCAGGATACTCGCGACCACCCACACGGCGAGGATCGCGCCCGCGGTCTCGACGGAGGCCGCGATCGTTTTGGGGACGAGGAAGATGCCGGTTCCGATGATCGTGCCGGCGTTGATCGCGAGAGCGTGAGCGAGATTCAGATCGCGGACCAGGTGGGGACGGCTTTCGCTCCCGGAAGCCATTACGGGCCGGCATCATACTGGACGTTCCGGAAAGTCACAAGGTAAAGGATCTCGGGATCTCGGGCCTTGACTGGCGTCGCCCCGGTCTAACGCTGCCTGAACGATGACCATCAAAGTCGGCCTTCTGCTCGCTCTCGCCGTTCTCACGACCTACATCGTTTACTGGTTCGTTCGAGCGCGAAAGAGCCGCGGCGCCTCCGGGGGGCAAGCCGTCCCTCTTTCCTTCTCGCGGCCATCGGGTTCGCCACGAACTTCTTCGACACTCTCGGCATCGGCTCGTTCGCGCCGACGACCTCGATCTTCGAGCTTCTCGATTCTGCCACACCTCAAACCCGTCGAGACTGCGCCAACCCGACGATGAGCGCAACCCGACGTGACCGGATGACCGTCGCTTATCGCGTTGACGTCCCGGCGCTCGCGGCGGGGTAAACCGCGTTCACGAGATCGGCGAATGCCAGCAACACCTCAATCTCGGTCACCTGCTCGAGGTCCTTGTCGACACGGAACGCGAGAATCGCGTTGGCGTGTACCTCCACATAAAAGCCGGGATGGGTCTCCAGGAAGCGGATCAGGTCCGGGACCAACAGCACCCTGATGCGTTCTTCGTCCTGGCCGCGCAAGTGGTAGTAGTCGCGGAACGCCGGGTACGCAGCAAGACTGATTTCGCGGTATTCCACCAAATAGGTGTGGAGATAGTGGTCCGGTTTCAAAACGCAGTCCGGTAGTTCCACGGTGGGGTCTTGCAGGCGGATCACGATTACGGTGTGGCCGATTTCCGTATGATCTATCGGGAGCAGCGAAAAGCTGTAGTCAAAGATCCTCACGGTGCAGCGCTTGTAAGGGCCGCTGACAATATTGCGTTCCTGCCGGTTCGAGCCACGATTCAGCACGATGAAGCCGTCCTCATTCAGCACACTCACGATCGTCGGCGAAAACTGTAACTGGTGTCGGCCGGCAAACTCCAGCATCTCCTGCTGGCGCGTGGAGAGCATCAACTTCTGCTTTTTCACCTCGGGATCATGGAGGCAGGCCGACAGGGGATGATTGGAGAAGCGGTGGAAGCCGTCGAGCCCAATGATCTCGCAGGTTCGCCCGTCGCGGATCCGCTCTTCCTGAATGTAGTGGAGGTGTTCCATCGTGGTGTGGTCCACGATGCGCGCGGACCGCGTGAGCACGAGATTCACGTCGGTCGTCGGCGGAATGGTAGCGAGCGCTCGATCGAGTTTCAGGAGGTTGAAGCAGACACTGGTGGAGAGATACACATTGGAGGCCCGCTCGCCATCATCGCCGGTGCGCTTGATGTGCATGACGGGATTTGTGAAGAGCGTGCGGAGATTCGCCCAGGCGAGGGGCGGCCACTGTGTCGGGGAAACTTGACCCGTCAACACGCGTCGCGGTGAGGGCGTGACGAGGTAGACGAGCAGGAGAATCTTTGCGAGAACCCCGAGCAGGATGCCGGCCAGCAAGTCGGTAAACCACAACGTGGTCGCCACCGTTACCACGAACAGCGCCAACTGCTCGCGGCCGACCGCGAGCATCTTCTTCCACACGGTGGGCTCGCACAGCCGCCAGCCGACGTAGATCAGAATCGCGGCGAGCGTGACGAGCGGAATCCGCTCGATCACGACCGTCCCGATCAAAACGAACATCAGCAGGAATACCGCGTTGTAGCCGTTGGCCCACAACGTCCGGCCGCCCGCGTCGATGTTCGCGCGGCTCTTGATGCCCCCGGGGATGATCGTCAGGCCGCCCACCAGGCTGGACATCGTGTTGGAGATCCCCATCGCCAATAAGGTCCGGTTGGGCTGCGACCGCCTCTGGAACGGATCGATCTTATCCACGGCCGCGATGGTCGCGAGCGATTCGATACCGTCGACCAAGGTCAGGGTGATGATGATCGTGGCGAGGCTCCACCAGAGATCCCGCCGTTCCCAGACTGCTCCGAACGCGGGAAGCGTGAGTCCCTCCCGGAGAAGGTGATCCGGCATCGTGATCAGATATCGGGCGTCAAGGTCGACCACGTAACCGAACGCGATTCCGACGAGGGCCACAAACAGCGGCGGAGGAATGAATTTCAGGAGCCGCCGACCGGATGTGCTCAGGTAGAATATCAGACCGAGCGACCCCAGCCCGAGCGCGAGGACCACGGGATCGAGTCCGGCGATCTGTTGGGGGAGCTTGGTGAGTGCGTTGGCGATGGTCTTGCTCGGGCCGCCCAGGTCGCCCAGAATGATCGGCAACTGCTTCACGATGATCATCAACCCGATCGACGCCAGCATCCCTTCGACCACCGCGATCGGCAGCATGCGCGCGAACTCGCCCGCCCGGAACAGACACGACACGATCTGCACGACCCCGGTCAGGCAAATCGCGACCAGCAACAACGGATAGCCCACCGCAAGGTCCCCGTTGCCCAAGGTGAGCATGCCGGCCAGCAGAACCGGTGCCAGTCCCGCCGCTGGTCCGCTGATGGTCACGTAGGCACCGCCGAGGAAGGGAAAGATGAGGCCCGCGATAATGGCCGAGACCAGACCCGTCACCGGGGGTGCGCCGGAGGCGATCGCAATCCCCAGCGAGAGCGGAAGCGACACGAGCGCCACCTGCAGCCCGGCCGGCAGGTCGTGGCGCCAGTGCTTCAAACCAGCTAGACCATTCTGGGGTTTTTCTTCGATCTGGGGCGATGGACGTGGTGGCGACATCAAGACCTCTTCATCATCCCGTTTACGGGCCGGCATCATACTGGACGTGCCGGAAAATCAGGTAAAGGATCGGGCCTTGACTGCGGGACGCCGCGGTCTTAGTCTGCCGGAACCCATGACGATCAAATCCACGCTCCTTCTCGCTCTCGCCGTTCTCACCGCGACCTACGGCGCCTACTGGTTCGTGAGCGCGCGGAAGAGCCGCGGCGCGTCGGGCAAGGGGAGCAGTCCCTCTTGGCTTCTCGCGGCTATCGGGTTCGTCACAAATTTCTTCGATACTCTCGGCATCGGCTCGTTCGCACCGACCACCTCGATCTTCAAATTGCGGACGCTAGTGCCGGACGAGCTCATTCCCGGTACCCTCAACGTGGGCCACGCACTTCCCACCATCACCCAGGCGTTCATCTACATCACCATCATCGAAGTGGACATGACCACCCTCATTCTCATGATCGCCGCCTCTGTCGTCGGGGCTTTCCTCGGGGCGGGAATGGTCGCGGCCTGGCCGCGGCACAAGGTACAGATCGGAATGGGGCTCGCGCTCCTGGCGGCGGCGATCTTCTTCATGATGACGAACCTCGGTCTCTTTCCTCCGGGCGGGGATACGCTCGGGCTCGAGGGCGCGAAGCTCGGGCTCGGCGTCGCGGGGAACTTCCTCCTCGGCGCGCTCATGACCCTCGGGATTGGGCTCTACGCCCCCTGCATGATCCTCGTGGCCTTGCTCGGCATGAACCCCCGGGCTGCCTTTCCGATCATGATGGGCTCCTGCGCCTTCCTCATGCCCGTCGGGAGCATGCGCTTCATCGCCAAGGGGAGCTACAGCTTCGGACCCGCGCTGGGGCTCGCTCTCGGCGGGATTCCCGGGACGCTGATCGCCGCGTTCATCGTCCGATCGCTCTCGATGACCGCCGTTCGCTGGCTCGTCGTCGTGGTCGTCATCTACGCCTCGGCCGCGATGCTCCGATCGGCCCTGTCAGGAAAGCGTGAGGCGGCTCCCGAGGCCGCGCTCAACGCGTGAGCGGAATCGAAAGAGCCCGCCGTTTGTTATAGTAATCGGAGCGTTTTTCCGATAACTCCAAACTCCGCCCCGATTCACTCAGGAAACCTATGCAGCAAGAATCCTGGTACACCCAACCTGTCGAAACCGTCCTCTCCCGATTGAGCTCGTCCCCGGCGGGTTTAACGGGCGCGGAAGCCGCACGCCGACTCGCGGAGTACGGGCCGAACGAGATCGGAGTCGCCGAGGGTACTTCGCCCTGGACCCTTCTTCTCGAGCAGTTCAAGAACGTCCTCATCGTCATCCTCCTGGTTGCCACCGCACTCTCGGCGTTTCTCGGGCACGGGCTCGAGGCCATCGCGATTGCGGTCATCGTGATCTTCGCCGTGCTCCTGGGGTTCATTCAGGAGTACCGCGCCGAACGGGCGATCGAGGCGCTGAGGCAGATGGCGGCGCCGACCGCGACGGTCCTCAGGGAGGGCCAGGAGAACGAGGTTCCCGCGCGGGAGCTCGTGCCAGGCGACGTGATTCTTCTCGCCGCGGGCGACAAGGTGCCCGGCGACCTGAGGCTCCTCGAGGCCATCAATCTCAAGATCGAGGAGGCCGCACTCACGGGGGAGTCCGTGGCGGTTGAAAAGCATATCGAGTCCCTCGCGGATCTCGACCTGCCCGTGGGCGACAGGAAGAACATGGCCTACGCCGGTACCGCCGCCACCTACGGCCGCGGCCGGGGAGTGGTCGTCGCCACCGGCCGCGGCACCGAGTTCGGGAAGATCGCCCAGATGATCGAGACGATCGAGACCGGCAAGACGCCGCTCCAGGAGAACCTGGACCGCGTCGGGCATAGTCTCGCGCGGGCGACGTTCGTGGTGGTCGCGATCATCGTGGGGCTCGGTCTTCTTCGAGGCCAGCCGTTCATCGAGATGCTGGTCTTCGGCATCGCCCTCGCGGTCGCGGTGGTGCCGGAAGCTCTTCCCGCGGTGGTCACCATCTCTCTCGCCATCGGAGTGCGGCGCATGGTCAAGCGCCACGCTCTGATGCGCCGCCTTCCCGCCGTCGAGACCCTGGGCAGCACTTCCGTCATCTGCTCGGACAAGACCGGAACCCTCACCAAGGACGAGATGACCGCGCGTAGGATCCTTTGCGCGGGACAGCTGTTCTCGATTTCAGGAGCGGGCTACGAGCCTCACGGCGAGTTCTCCCTCAACGGTTCAGTCGTCCATCCCTCGGAGCCTGCGAACCGCCTCCTGCGCGCCGCGGTTCTCGCCGCGGACGCGCACATCGTCTACAACGAGAGCGAGCTCCGATGGCACGTGAAGGGAGACCCAACCGAGGGGGCTCTCGTCGTCGCCGCGGCCAAGGCGGGGTTGACGAAAGCCGATCTCGACGCGCATTACCCTCGGGGGCACGAGATTCCCTTCACTTCGGAAACGAAGCGGATGACGACCCTCCATGAGGGGCCCGCGGGGCCGGTGGCCTATTCCAAGGGCGCCCCCGAGATCCTCCTCGAGACCTGCAATCGTCATGTGACGGCGGAGGGAGAAAAACCTCTCGACGAGGCGTCGCGCGAGGCGATCCGGCAGGCGGCGCAGCAGATGGCCTCGGACGCCCTGCGGGTTCTGGGGATCGCGGAGAAAGCCGGCGCCCAGCCTTCGGACGCGGAGCGGGACATGGTCTTTCTCGGGCTCGTGGGGATGATCGATCCGCCCCGCCCCGAAGCGAAGCCTGCGATCGAGACCTGCAAGCTCGCGGGAATCCGGACGGTGATGATTACCGGGGACCACCCGCTCACGGCGCGCGCGGTCGCGAAAGAGCTGGGGATGCTCCAGGGCGGAAAGGTCGTCACCGGTCCCGAGCTCTCTTCGATGGCGGACGAGGAGTTCGAACGGGAAGTGGAGAACATCGAGGTCTACGCCCGGGTCTCGCCCGCGCACAAGCTCATGGTCGTGACCGCCCTTCAGAAGCTTGGCCACGTGGTGGCGATGACCGGCGACGGGGTGAACGACGCTCCCGCGCTCAAGAAGGCGGACATCGGAATCGCCATGGGCATCACCGGAACCGACGTGACCAAGGAAGCGGCGGCGATGACCCTCACCGACGACAACTTCGCCTCGATCGTGGCGGCGGTGGAGGAAGGGCGCGCCATCTTCGGGAACATCAAGAAGTACCTGATGTACCTGCTCTCTTCGAATATCGGTGAGATCTGCGTGATGGCCGGGGCGACGGTTCTCGGGCTCCCGCTCCCTCTGAGCGCGGTTCAAATCCTCTACGTGAATCTCGCGACCGACGGACTTCCCGCTCTCGCGCTCGCCGTCGATCCTCCCGAGCCCGACCTCATGCAGCGGCCGCCGCGAAACCGAAAAAAGGGAATCTTCACCCGGCCCGTGGTTACGCTGATGGTCGTTGGGGGACTCTGGTCGGCCCTCGTGAACCTGGGGATCTTCACCTGGGCCCTTCGTTCCGACCGGAGCCTGGAAGAGGCGATGACCATCACCTTCGTCTCGCTGGTGATGATTCAGTTCTTCAAAGCCTACAACTTCCGTTCCGACCGCCATTCGGTGCTCCGGAAGCCTTTCGCCAACAAATGGTTGAACGCAGCCATCCTCTGGGAGCTCGCCCTGCTCGGGCTCATCCTCTACGTGCCTTTCCTAAAGAAGCCCTTCGGCAACTTCAGCCTGTCGGCGGTCGACTGGGTCGCCATTCTGGGCGTCGCCCTGACGATCTCGCCGGTCCTCGAGATCGCGAAGTGGTTCGTGAGGAAAGAACGGTTCGGAAAGCTGGATTAGCGGAAGTCCCAAGTTAGGTGCGAGCGAGCGGAGCCTTTAGCCCGAGTGGAGGGCGAGCGCAGCGAGACCCGAAGCGAGAGCCGCGGGGGTGGGGTCCCCGCGGCACTGAATAAAAGAGCGAGGCGAGCACTAAGAAAAGTTCGGAAAGCTGGATTAATTTGCGTTAGCCCTCACCGTCCGGTTATAGTCGGCGGCCGTGGCCGTGTCGACCCGTTCAGGAAACGACCGGCCCCTCTTTTTTGCCCGGTTGCCTTCTGACGGGAGTCGACGTTCTCCCCTAACTTCCAGGCGGACCGATGACTGCGGTCTGCCACATGCTCGAGGGTATCGATTCACATGAGTGAAGCCACCATTACACTGCCCCCGTTCGGGACCTCCGACTGGACGGTCCTTTGGATTGTGTTCATTTCCGGGTGGGCGGCCATCGCCTACGGCGCCTACCTCGTCCGGCGCGTTCTCGCCGAGAGCCCCGGGGCGCCGTCCATGGTGAAGGTCGCGACCGCCATCGAAGCGGGCTCGATGGCGTATCTCTTCCGCCAAATCAAGACGATGTTCCCGTTCGTCGTCGTTCTGGCGTTAGGCCTTTTCCTCATGTACCGGCAGATCTACGCGGACGCCCAGGGCGCCCTCACGTACATACCCATCGGCGTCGCCCTGGCATTCCTGATGGGTGTGGCCGCCTCCTACGGTGCGGGCTTCGTAGGAATGTGGCTCGCGGTCAAAGGAAACGTGCGAAGCGCGAACGCGGCTCTCACCAGTTTCAAGAAATCGATGGAGCTGGCGTTCCAGGCGGGCGCGGTCTCGGGGATGTTCACCGTCGCCTTCGGCCTTCTCGGGGCGACGATCATCTTTATCGTCTTTCGCGAGAACGCCACCAAAGTCCTCGTGGGGTTCGGATTCGGCGGTAGCCTCGCGGCGCTCTTCCTCCGTGTCGGGGGCGGTATTTACACGAAGGCGGCCGACGTCGGCGGAGACCTCGTGGGGAAGGTGGAGGCGGGAATCCCCGAGGACGATCCGAGAAACCCAGCGACCATCGCGGACAACGTGGGCGACAACGTCGGGGATTGCGCCGGGATGGCGGCCGATGTCTTCGAGTCCTACGAGGTCACCCTCGTCGCCGGAATCATCCTCGCCGCCGCGATCGCGCTCGATCCGGCTTTCGCCGCGGCCCACGGCGAAGGGGCGGCCGCCTTCGGGATGAAGCTCATCCTCTTCCCGCTCCTCCTCCGGGCGGTCGGAGTGTTCTCCTCGATCCTCGGGGTTATGGCGGTGCGCGTGCCTGAGGGATCGGAGATGCGCGACCCGATGCGTCCCATCAACATGGGCTACTGGGTCTCCTCGGCTACGAGCGTCGTCGGCTTCTTCGTGGTGAACGCCGTCTATCTCATCGATCCTTCGACCGGACGCGCCGACTATCGGTTCGCCTTCGCGGCGACCGGAGGCATCGCCCTCTCGCTTGTGACGCACTGGCTCACCAACCACTTCACTCATCCCGACAAACGACCGGTGACCGAAACCGCCGCCGCCGCCCGCACCGGGCCGGCGACGGTGATCCTCTCGGGGATGGCAGAGGGGATGGAGTCGACGGTCTGGGCCATCGTAACCATCGGCGCGACCATCATGGGCACCAGCCTCCTCTTTCCCGAGAGCACGCTCTTCGGAGCCTACGGGGTCGCTCTCGCCGGGCTCGGGCTCCTCACCACCACCGGGTTTCTCCTGGCGATGGATACCTATGGGCCCATCACCGATAACGCGCACGGCATCTTCGAGATGAGCCGCGTCGACAACGAGAAGGCGAGCACCACGCTCGCCTGGATGGACGCCATCGGCAACACCACCAAAGCCCTCACCAAGGGGCTCGCCATCGCGACCGCGGTGCTGGCGGCGGTGAGCCTCTATCGCTCGTTCATCGAGGAAGCGCACCTCTTTGAGAAGGGAATCCAGCTGAACCTCCCGACGGTGCTCGTAGGGCTCGCCCTCGGCGGCGCCGTCCCGTTCCTCTTTTCGGCCTTCGCCATAAAGGCCGTGGGCCGGGCCGCCTTCGGAGTGGTCGAGGAGGTGCGGCGCCAGTTCCGCGAGAAGCCGGGAATCCTCACCTTCAAGGAAGAGCCCGACTACGCGCGCTGCGTCGACATCGTGACCGCCATGGCGCAAAAGGAGCTTCTGGGGCCGGCGATCCTCGCGATCTTTTCCCCGATCCTCGTCGGGTTCGCTCTCGGGGCCGAGGCGCTCGGCGGGTTTCTGGGGGGAGCCATCCTGAGCGGCCAGCTTCTCGCGGTCTTCATGTCCAATACCGGCGCGAACTGGGACAACGCGAAAAAGAAGGTCGAGGACGGGTACCTCGGCGGGAAAGGGACCGACGCCCACAAGGCGGTGGTCATCGGCGACACCGTGGGCGATCCCTTCAAGGACACCGCCGGGCCGGGGCTCAATCCCCTGATCAAGGTCATGAACCTGGTCGCGATCCTGAGTGCGCCGTTCGTCATCCGCGACCTGTCCACGGGACTTCGCGCGGTCATCGTCCTCGGGTCTCTCCTGGCTCTCGCGGCCGCGGTAACTTTCTCCAAGCGCGGATCGATTGCCGAGTCCCCCCGTACGGGCACCGTCGGGGGCGCGGCCGAGCATCGCACGTGATCTCAGGAATTGCAGTAACCCAAGCAGGAGGTCTTTTATGAGCCAGTTGTTCCTGACCAAGTCCATCGCCGACCTGCAAAAGGAGGCGGCGGACTCGGAGCACGGGCTGAAGCGCGCGCTCTCGGCGACGAACCTGGTGACGCTCGGGATCGGCGCCATCATCGGCGCCGGCATCTTCGTGCTGACCGGGCAAGCGGCGGCGAACTACGCGGGTCCCGCGATCGTGCTGTCGTTCCTGCTGGCAGGCTTCGCCTGCGCTCTCGCCGGGCTCTGTTACGCGGAGATGGCGTCAATGATCCCGATCGCCGGGAGCGCGTACACTTACGCCTACGCCACCTTGGGCGAGTTCGTCGCCTGGATTATCGGCTGGGATTTGATCCTGGAGTACAGCTTCGCCGCGTCGACAGTGGCCGTCGGATGGAGCGGGTACTTTGTGAGCCTGCTGGATCAGTTCGGGATCGTCATTCCTCCCGCGTTTCGCGCCGGGCCGGGAATGACGCTTCTACAGCTCGCCTCGGGGGAGTGGGTGGGCTCGACGCCTCAGCTACTCGCCGAGCTCGGCCGTCAGGGGATCGACGTCGCCTCGCTTCCAACGATCTCGGGGATCCTCAATCTTCCCGCGGTTCTCATCATCGCCATCATTACCACGATCCTGGTCATCGGGATCAAGGAGTCGGCGAACGTCAACAATTTCATCGTGATCGTCAAGGTGAGCGTCGTTCTGCTGTTCGTCGCCATCGGAGTCTCCTATGTCGAACCGACGAACTGGAGGCCGTTCATTCCCGAGAACACCGGCACCTTCGGACAATTCGGGCTTTCGGGAGTTCTCCGCGGCGCCGGAGTGATCTTCTTCGCTTACATCGGATTCGACGCGGTCTCGACCGCGGCCCAGGAGGCGAAGAACCCTCAGAAGGACATGCCCACCGGGATTCTCGCCTCGCTTGCGATCTGCACCATCCTGTACATCGCAGTGGCGCTAGTAATGAACGGAATCGTTCCCTACTACGAGCTGAACGTCCCCGATCCGATCGCAGTGGCGGTGGATCGCATCGGCATCGGCTGGCTCCAGCTCGTGGTGAAGCTCGGAGCGATATTCGGCCTGTCTTCGGTGATCCTGGTGATGCTCCTCGGCCAGCCCCGCATCTTCTACACCATGGCCAAGGACGGTCTCCTGCCGCCGTTCGCGGCGAAGATCCACCCGCGGTTCCGAACTCCACACATCACGACGATCCTGACCGGCTTCTTCGTCGCGATCATGGCCGGGCTTCTCCCTATCGGGATTCTGGGGGAGCTGGTTTCCATCGGGACGCTTCTCGCCTTCGTCATCGTGTGCGGTGGCGTCTGGGTCCTGCGCAGAACTCGCCCCGACATGCCCCGGCCTTTCAAGACGCCGCTCGTGCCCTGGGTCCCCCTCGCTGGAATGCTGGCTTGCTTCTATCTGATGACCGGTCTTCCACACGACACCTGGTATCGGCTTGCAATTTGGCTCGTGATCGGACTCTTGATCTATTTCCTGTACGGCAGAAATCACAGCCAGCTTCGTCACAAGGCGGAGTAGGGAGGCGCCCGCAAGAAAGACGCTTCGAGGCGGGGTGCGGCCGGAGACGGTCGCACCCCGCGTCTGATTTCAGTGCTGCGCTCCTCTCTCGTCGCCCTCAGCCACCGCAACTTCCGCCTCCTCTGGCTCGGGACCCTGGTTTCGATGGCGGGCTCGTTCATGCGCACCGCCGCCATTCTCTGGCACGTGTCGCTCCTGGCGCCGCCCTCGCAGAAGGCGCTCGCGCTCGGGATCGTCGGTCTGGTGCGCGTCGCGCCGATCCTTTTGTTCTCGTTTGCGAGCGGCATCGTTGCCGACGCGAGCGACCGGCGGAAGCTGATGATGCTGACCAACCTGTCGATGATGGCGATCTCGGGCCTTCTGGCGCTCGTCACCTTCACCGGCCGGGATGCGCTCCCGATGGTGTACCTTCTCGCCGGCGCCAGCGCCGCCATGGGCTCCTTCGATAACCCCGCGCGCCAGTCGCTCTTTCCCTCGCTCGTGCCCCGGGAGCATTTGCAGAACGCTATCGGCCTGAACAGCACGATGATCCAGGCGGCCTCGGTGCTGGGCCCGATGGTGGGCGGACTCATCATCGCTCTCGCCAGCGTCGCCTGGGTCTACGCCGTCGACGCCGCCAGCTTCGTGGTGCTGGTGGCGATGCTCCTCGCGATGAAAGACGTTCCCGTGCGTCCGGAGGAGGAGAGAAGCGAGCTGAGTTTCCGCGCGGGCGTCGAGGGCGTGCGCTGGGTCTTCCGGCAGCCTCTCATCCGCTCGACGATGCTTCTCGACTTCTTCGCGACGTTCTTCGCGTCGGCTCAGGCGCTGCTCCCGATCTTCGCCCAGGACGTCCTGAGGGTGGGACCTCGGGGATACGGCCTTCTGGTAGGAGCGCCGGCGATGGGCGCGATGCTCACGAGCATCCTGATGGTTCCGCTGGTGGGGCGGATCGAGCGGCGAGGACGGGTGCTGATGGGAAGCGTCGTGGCCTACGCCCTGGCGACCATCGCCTTCGGAGTCTCGACCGCGTTCTGGCTCACGTTCTGCTGCTTGCTTCTGGTGGGGGCTTCGGACATGGTGAGCACCGTCCTTCGCAACATCATCCGGCACATGCACACTCCAGACTCCATGCGCGGCCGCATGACGAGCGTAAACATGAT
>Ga0209342_10005237_pt1 | contig 13312 bp, 18 predicted proteins | sample RifCSP16_2_FD_184023 | JGI IMG/M metagenome (GOLD analysis project Ga0209342, IMG submission 184023) | Soil microbial communities from Rifle, Colorado - Rifle CSP2_sed 16_2 (SPAdes) (version 2) | ecosystem: Environmental > Terrestrial > Deep subsurface > Rock core/Sediment | place: Rifle... | reverse complement strand
CGAGGGAGCGAATGCTTTCAGCGGAGTCAATGTTCGCTCTGCGGCCTTCAGCCCAATAGTGCGAGTAGGCGAAGTAAGCTGCCATCGCCGTCACTGCAACGAGTAGTGTTATCAGCGCGCCGCGCTTGTGTAGTGGAATTTTCTTGACCAGTTTAGCGGTGATCGAGGTCGAGGGCGCAGCTGCCGCATCTCCCGTTTCTACTGCGGCTCGTGCAGTCTCGGTTGCCTGTTGTTTCGTGTCTGTGGCAATCGCTTTCACCTCGCTACTCTTCTGTTGCGGTTCCGCCGTGCGCTCAATTTCCGCCTCAACCTCTAGCCGTTGCCTTAAGCGCTTCAGATCGATCAGCAAATCTTTCGCCGTCTGATACCGTTCCTCGCGGTCTTTAGCCAGAGTCTTCATCACCAGCCGCTCCAGCTCGGCTGGCGCTTCAGGCGTAAAACGCGCGAGGGGCGGCGGGTCTCTTTGAAGGAGCGCAACAATAAGATCGCTCCGGGTCGCGCCGCCAAATGGTGCTTGACCGGCAACCATTTCGTAGAGCACCACGCCGAGACTGAAGATATCTGTCCGCGCATCGACGAGCAGTCCGCGCGCCTGCTCCGGGGACATATAAGCCGCGGTTCCCACCACCACTCCCGGTTCTGTTTGCACCACGCTTTTCGTCGCCGCTTCCGTGTCCACCGTCCTTGTGTCAACTTTCTCACTCAGCTTTGCCAGCCCGAAGTCCAATACTTTCACAATTCCGTCCCGTCGCAGCATGATGTTCTCAGGCTTGATGTCGCGATGAACGATGCCTGCCGTGTGAGCAGCGGAGAGTGCACTCGCAATCTGCGCGGCGACTTCGAGCAGTTTGCCCAGGTCCATTGGCGCGTGCCGCATTCTTTGGCGCAGCGTCTCGCCGTCAATGAACTCTGTGGCGATGAAGTGGACTGAATCCGTCAGGTCAATCTCGTGGATCGTGATGATGTTGGGATGGTTCAACGCGGAAGCAGCCTTCGCTTCCTGCACGAACCGCCGCATCCGGTTGTGGTTAGCAGCAACATCAGCGGAAAGGATCTTTAATGCAACTTTGCGATCGAGTTTTGTGTCCTGGGCCAGATAGACCTCACCCATCCCGCCCGCGCCAATCTTTGAGCGGATTTCATAGCGGCCAAGTCTTGTGCCGCAGGCCAAAGTCATCGGCAATGGGTCAACACTTTTGGGGGTGCTGCGACTCTTCCTACCTTCTGATCGCAGTATGGGTCTCTATTCCAATCCGAGATGGAAGTCAACTAAAACAGAAAAGGCCAAGCCCTCCCACAAGCCTAGCCTTTCCTTCACAGGGCGAACCCCAGGCAGTAAGAAAGTTACGCCGCGTTGGCGCGGTGCTCCAGACCAAATCCAAGTACGCCGCCTGAAGGCGGAACTGCAAACGTAATCGTAAGTGTAGCTCTGTTGAATAGGTCAACGTAAGTCATGTTATCGCCGCAGGACTGCGACACATGCGACAGCCGCTGAACAGCCGAGATCAAATGCGAGGCTTGGATATCAACCAGGAATGGGAACCGGGAGAAACAATAAGCAATTCTATGATTCATTCCCTATTTTGATCTTAGGGCTACGACGGACGGTAGATCGAAGCCTGAAGCGAGAGAAGCGGATTGCGCAGATTAAGGATGTGAAGGGGACGATCCATACTTCGCCGCACGTCCAGAAGGTCCATCAAGAGAAGACACTCTGCCATAGAGCTATACTCTAAGTGCGATTGCAGCTGTCTTTTTCATAGTGCTGCCGGCAATCGCCCTATCACAACTTGCCCTATCAGTTAGGCGCGAACGACTGTCACGACCTCCACAAACATTAGTCCTCGTGGACTTAACGTGAGCACGCGGCAGATAGCGGGGGAGTGGATAAAATCGGCGGAAGCGCAGCGTTGGCAGGGAAGCGTCTCAGCCTAAAACGTGGTTCTGTAGGGGCGATGCTCCATAAATGGCCACGCGTCTCCAAATGGAGGCCGCACCACAATCATGCTTCATGCGCGAGTGCCTGGAGAAGATCAGCGATGAGGTCGTCGGGGTTCTCAAGCCCGACTGAGAGTCGCAAAAGATTCTCAGGTGACCTTGAGGCGGGCTGTTCTGCTGAGGCACGATGCTCGATCAAGCTTTCGACACCACCAAGACTGGTGGCATTCCGGAAAAGTTTCACCCTCGCAGCCACCGCGACGGCTTGCTCTCGTCCGCCCTTCACCGAAATCGAAAGCATCCCTCCAAAGTTGCTCATCTGGGTTGAGGCGATAGCATGGCCTGGATGCGAAGGCAATCCGGGATAGAAACCCGTTCCACACTGTCACAAGCCTCCAGGGCTTTTGCGACGGCCAGCGCATTTGCCGCGTGTTTCTCCATGCGGCAAGGCAGAGTTCGCAGCCCGCGCAACACTAACCATGAATTGAATGGCGAACAGACAGCGCCGAGGATCATACGCACATGAAAGAGTTTGTCGTATAGCTGGTTGCGCTTTCTCAGAACCAGGCAGCCTCCTTGCACATCGCTGTGCCCCCCACAGTACTTTGTCGTGGAGTGCAAAACAATGTCCGCACCGAGCTCCAGAGGCCGCTGGAAGACTGGAGTCGCGAACGTGTTGTCAACAAGGAGGAACGCACCGACCGAGTGCGCGGCGCGGGCGGCGCCAACAATGTCCGTGATCTGCATCCGGGGATTTGACGGTGTCTCAACCCAGACTAGTTTTGTATTGGGACGGATCGCGTGGTCGATCGCCCTCTGGTCTTCCATATCCACGACACTGACCTGGAAGTTCCATTTCGGCAGGTATTGTTGATAGGCCACACGAACATGCGCGTACACATCTTCGGGAAAAATCACGTGCGAGTCAGGATCGAGGGTCAGCAACAGCGTGATGGCTGCTCCCATTCCAGACGAGTAAACGAGAGCACCCTCGCCGCCCTCCAAGAGACCGAGGGCCTCTTCAAGGCGGTCTTGCGTGGGATTTTTATCGCGAACGTACGTATAGCCATGCAATTCTTCGCACGCTGGGCCGTGCTCGAACGTGGTAGAGAGATAGATAGGCGGGCTGATTGCTCCAGTCACCGGGTCCGGATCAGCCGCCGCATGGATAGCAAGAGTTTCGATCTTCATAAGCCAGTTACACGAGAGAGAAGGTCAGACGAAGACGCGAGCCGCCCCACCAGAAGTTCCTTCGCCTTCGCAAGGCAGTGTACGTTGAAGGATACAAACGTATGAAGTGTCTTGAAAAGGCACCCGGTCGGCTATGTTACCCCGACGCGCATGCTCTTTCGAAGAAGCCAGGAGCGTATTGCGGTCGATAAAATGCCGTCGTGAAGTCCGCTGGTGTGAAGTGGGAGCCAATGAAGGGTATCCGCAGATGGATCATCACACGATGGACACCTACGTCCAAGCTGTAACGGACGAAAAGCGAGAGGCGCAGAACAAGCTTGTGAAGTTGATTCTTCCAGGCATTCGGAGGGCAGTGATTTAGTTAATGGACTTTTCTGGACGCGCGGCGAAATGGCGAGATCTCGTAAGTGATTGAAAGAACTGGCGTCCCAAAGCATTCCGAGTTGGAACCAAATTATCGCTTGGCTTAAGGAAATGCAAACGCTTCGTAAACATGCGGCTTGACGAAAATAAGCTTAGAATTGTGGCCGGAAATGGCGTTTCAGGCGTTCAACAGCCGATCCCATGTGTGATTGGAACAGGGTTTTGGGATGCTGAGTGGACGGCGTTTGTCCTTGGGAAGCGGGGCAACCGAACAATCTGTAGCACAATGGCTTGGGAGCGAAGAGGCAATTTTCAGTATTACTACAAGAATGAGCGCCAGGGCTCCCACGTAAGATCTCTGTACGTCGGGCGTGGCGAGATCGCCCATATGGTTTCTCAGCTTCAGTCCGGCTCCCCTGTGGTCGAAAGACTCGCACGCAACAATAAATCTGCGGAATTAATCAAGTTTGAGCACGCAGAAGCTGGCTTGGAGCAAGCTACCGATCTAATTCGGTTGGCAACAGATGCAACACTTCTGGCGGCAGGTTTTCATACTCACCATCGGCAATGGAGGAGAACACGGAATGGCGACGGTTCATGAAACATCACTAATTCCCGGCACAGCGAAACAAGTACGAGCTAAGTTCAAAGACTTGCTCGCCAAAACGAACAAGGAGCGTCCACGGCCGCAAGATGTGAAGGCACTATCGGAACTGCTTTACGGACATAAAAGTTTAGAACTATGGAGAACGGTGTCCAGTGCGGGAGCCATGGCCGAGATCGTGGTTGTTGAGAACGCCAGTGCTGTCCCGGGAGTAAAGGAATGTTGGAAGCATCGGCTTCAACAACTTAAAAAGGATCTAGGTTGTGATGAGGCACCATTGTTAGAACAGCTTCTAATTCAGCACGCAGCGTTGTGTTGGCTGAATCTGAGCCTACTCGAATTGCGTTATTCGTACGTGATGAAGCAATCGATCACGTTGGCGGTCGGGCTTTATTGGGAGAAGCGACTGACGGCTGCGCAACGGCGTTTCACTCGGTCGGTTGAGACTCTTACTCGTGTCAGGAAGTGGTCGCGGAACACCTCCCAGCGTTACAGGTGAACATTGCAATGGGTCTCCACATGCAAAGCGCAAGTCAGTGCAACGCCTACTAGATAAGTCCAGAGACTGGCAAAGCAGATCTAATATCCGTTTGGTTACAGTCACATGTGGCGGAGGTCGAGAGCAGAGAGTCATTGCAGCATTTGCGGTCCTAAAACTTGCCTCCACACCATCGTGAATCAGCAGTACGGCTTCCATCGAGCCGAGTTGGCCACTCTTTCGTGGCTGGACGAACCACTAGATCACACCAACCCGCATGTCTGGAATGTCGGCGAGGCCGTTCAGCCCGTGAAACGGGCGACAGCTTGGCAGAAGCGTCGTGGCAATTGCTACCGTTTCACGGGCTCTTCAAAGGTCGGTCCTCAAGAACCTGGGCCACCCCCAGGTTTTATGCTTACGCCTGCTTCGCAGGCTGAATTTCCTCATCTGTTGCCGGGGAACCGGTCCCGAAGGTGTTGCTCGATAAAAGCCTTCATTCTCGAATCGAGCGCTACGGCTCGTGAGAAGTCCTTCTCGGCCTCGGCCTTCTTGCCTTGCAACAGCAGAACCATTCCCCTGTTGATATAGGCCCGGGAGTTTTTAGGGTTGAATTCGATGGCGCGACTCAAGTCGGCGACGGCGCCCCTCAGATCGCCTTCGGCTTGCCGGGCAACTCCGCGATTGTTATAAGCCATCGCGTAACGAGAATTGCCTTCAATTGCCAAGTTGAAGTCGGCAATTGCTTTGTCCAACTCGCCTGTGGCCAACCAGATGTTGCCCCGATTGTAAAGAGCCTTAACTTCGCGGGGCTCCAGTTCGAGCGCCTGATTGTAGTCCGCCAGCGCCCCCTCCAAGTCTTTCTGCCGCTGTCGAACATTGCCGCGGTTAGTGTGGGCGCCAACATCCCGCGGGTTGAGTTCGAGAGCTCGATCATAGTCTGACAGCGCTCCCTCCAGATCTCCTTTATCCTGCCGCGCATTACCGCGGTTGATGTAGGCTGCAGCCAAGTCAGGTGCCGAGGCAATTGCTCGGGTGTAATCGGCGATGGCTTTATCCAGTTCACCCCGGTCGTACCATGCATTGCCGCGATCAACATAAGATGCTGCCGAGACGGCAGTTGGAGACTGTGCGGCGACGCCTGTCAGGATCATCACGACACAGAAGAGGGCACCTAAACCACGACAGATTGAGCCGAACATGATTTTTCTCCTTTGTTTCTCAAGTAAACGAGAATTCGGAAGAAGCGCGCTGCGGACATATTGTCTTAGCGCGCCCCCTACCTTAGAATGAACCTGCTTTCACCCGTAAGGTCACGGCTCATTCGGCTGCGGAGGATAGTCCCAGCGCCTACGTGAAGTCTTTTGCGGACTTCAGGGAATTTTCAGTTGATTCTCAGGGGTGTTCTCTGATGAGCGTTGAGGGTCCGGTATGAGCCAACAACCAAAGCAAATCTACGAGTTCGGGCCCTTCCGCCTCAACGCCGGCGAACGTCTGTTGCTGCGCCAAGGGCAAACAATCCCGCTTCAGCCCAAAACTTTTGACCTACTGCTCGTTCTAGTTCAAAACCCCGGTCATCTGCTGGAAAAAGAAGAGCTGCTGAAGGCCGTCTGGCCTGACACAATCGTTGAAGAAGTCAATCTTGCCAACAACATTTCACTGCTGCGGAAGGCCTTGGGCGAAGATAGCATCGGGCAACGATTTGTCGAGACTGTGGCCAGGCGCGGCTATCGCTTTGTCGCCAATGTGTTGAAAGTGGACGAGAGAGAAGAGCTGACCTCCACCGCCCAGTCGGCAACCCACAGCATCCATGAACACAGGTCGCAACAACCAACCGGCACGGAAGGTCTGCATAGCTGGATTAATCATCACAAGAAAGGTGCGCTCCTCACGCTTGTTGGGCTGTTGAGCTTAATTGTTGCCTCCGTCTTTGGGTTTTACAAAACAAGAGGTCGCAAAGACTCCGGATCGACTCCCCAGGGTCCCCAGGTTCAGGCGGGTAAGCTCACCCGGCTGACGTCGGATTCCGGGTTGACGACAGACCCAGCGCTCTCAGCCGACGCGAAACTTCTAGCTTATGCTTCGGACCGCGCCGGGAATGGCGATCTAGACATCTGGATCCAGCAGATGAATGACGGTCATACCATTCGCCTGACCCAACACGAGGCTGATGAGCGCGAGCCCACGTTTTCTTCAGATGGAAAAATGATCGCGTTTCGCTCCGAGCGGGATGGGGGTGGCATCTACGTGATGCCGGCAGTGGGAGGTGAAGCGAGGCTCGTCGCCAGGCATGGTCGCCGTCCGCGATTCTCGCCTAACGGGGACATGATCGCCTATTGGGCGGGCGGAACTAGTGGAGAGGTTCCCACGATAGCTAGTTCAACTAACCCCGCATCACCCGACAATGTCTACGTGGTGCCGGCGGCCGGTGGGCCACCGCGCCAACTGCAACGAGACTTTGAGTCCGCCCGTCACCCCGTTTGGTCGCCAGACGGAAAGCACATCTTGTTCACGGGAGTTCAAATTTCTGCGGCGCCGTTCGAAGAGAGATTCGATTGGTGGGTAGCACCCTTAGAGGGAGGGGCGGCGCTCAAGACTGGAGCGTTTAGTACTTTTCGCCGCCAGGGACTTTCCGCCTACTCCGTCCCCAGCGCGTGGGCGAATAGAGGAAATGACCTCCTGTTCTCTGCGAAGTTGGGTGACAGTGTGAACTTGTGGAGAGTCGCCATCTCGCCTCAGAACTGGCAGATCACAGCCGCTCCGCAACGCCTGACGTTCGGAACTGGACTGGAAGCTCAGCCTTCCTCCGATGCCGAGGGTCACCTGGTGTTTAGCGGTCTGGCTGAGAACACGGACATCTGGAGCCTGCCGATGGAGGCGAACGAGGGTAGGGTCACGGGCGAGATGCAACGGCTGACTGAGGATGCAGCCCCTGATATTCACCCCTATATTTCTGCGAACGGGAAGAGACTGGTCTTCCGCTCCACAAGGTCAGGGACCGCAGAGATCTGGCTAAAGGATCTGGAGAGCGGCAAGGAGACAAATGTGGCGCCCAGTACCGCGAACAAGTTTTGGCCCGTCATTACTGCCGACGGATCGAAGGTGGCTTATCGCCTCGAATCCCCTCCCGTATTTTACGTCGTCGCTGCTGACGGCGGAGCGACTGTGAAAGTCTGCGATGATTGCCTTAGGCTTGACGACTGGTCGCCCGATCAAAAATATCTGCTTTACCATTGGGGGCCACCATGGCGTGTGGCGTTGCTCAACGTGGCTTCTGGCGAGAAAACCAATCTCTTTCATCACGCTGAGTACAATCTGTTTCAGCCACATTTTTCGGCTGACGGACACTGGATCACTTTTCTTGCGCAACTGACTGCGGAACGCAGGCGCTTATTCATAGTGCCTTTCCGGAATGAGATACCGCCAAAGGAGAGTGAGTGGGTGGCAGTCACTGACGGCGAGTTCTCTGACGACAAGCCGCGTTTCTCACCTGACGGCAACCTGCTCTACTTCACCTCTAATCGGGATGGCTTCGTTTGTCTCTGGGCGCAGCAGCTGGATCCGGCTACGAAACGCCCTAAAGGGTCACCGTTCACGATCAAGCATTTTCACCGCACGCGGCTCTCAATAATGAACGTTGACTTAGGTTCGCTGGAAATTTCCGTCGCCCGCGATAGGGTGGTTTTCTGTCTGATCGACCTCACCGGCAATATCTGGTTGTTAAGTGGGATCAATAGTGTCTGAGCGTGATGGAATCAATGCGAGAGTCGCACGAGTCGGGGGCAGAGAGTGGCGGTGATCAGTTGATTCTCAGGGGGTGTTCTCTGATGAGCGTTGAGGGTCGCGGCGACGTTGCGCACATCGTCTCGAAGCTTCAATCGGGTTCAACAGCGCTTGAGAAACTTACTCGGGCAACCCATTCAATCCTCAGCATGGAATCCGAGCCAAACAGAAAGTCTCTTCGCCCTGGCTCTGGAACAGAACGTGCAGATCGGATAGTTCGTCTGCTCGCAGCAATTGAGGTGGCACCGGAACTGCTCGAGAGTTCTAACATCCCAAAGAAACTACTCGAGATCGAGTTTTTGAAATTAATAAAACATCTCCAGCCAAAACCAGAATACCTGAATCTATTTAAAGAAATAGTTTTAGATGTCTGGAAGCATCGTCAAATTGAGCTATCAAGCTCGCGGCGACTCTGGAGGCGCGAGCGGAGTCTCTGAAGTCGAAGCGTCAAAGGGTCATCGATGCCTTCGTACATGAGCGTTCGATCGATAAATCAACGTATCAGGAACAATTCGACCTACTGAATGAAGAGATCGCTTTGGTTAACCTTGAAATCCATGATACCAAGGTCGAGGAATTGGACATCGAAGCTGCGCTCAACTTTGCCACCCATGCATTAAGTAACGCGGCATTGTTTTGGAATCAGTGCTCTGCGGATCAAAAGCATAGGTTTCAAAGAGTTCTCTTTCCTGATGGTTTGATATTCGATGGTGAGAGTTATCGAACCGCCACAACTTATTTAGCCTTCAGTTACTTGCGGGAAATTTCGAGCGCGGATTCAGGTTTGGCGTCCCGTACGGGAGTCGAACCCGTGTCGCCGCCGTGAAAGAGAAGCGACCTATTGTAATTCAAAGGAACTTGGCGGCATGGATAGCACTCTACCGCATTTGAAGGTACTCACGGGAACGCTTATTGGACCTTTAATGGACGCGCGCGCACATCGCCGCTTTCGAGATCTGGCAGTTGTTTATTGGCGGAAGGCCATGATGATAATTCTGTGCCTCGTGGCCGCCCTCATCGCGAGGTATCCTTTGGTCGTCGCTGCTCGCTCTCCTTTATGATTTCGCTCAAATCCACAACCGGCCGTATCTCAATCGGTCCAAGTCCATACTTAAAGCCTGGTTGCTGTGAGACAAGCTGAACGGCATGATTGAGGTCTCGCGCCTCAAGGATTTGAATGCCGCCGAGCTGTTCCTTGGTTTCTGCATAGGGACCATCAGTCGTCGCGACTTTGCCGTTTTTCCAGTACAGGGTTAACGCGGTCTCCGGAGGCTGAAGAGGTACTTCGGCAACAAGCTGTCCGTTGGCGCGCAGATGGTCGTTGTACTCAAAGCATTCGTCGAATATTGCGTGTCGCTCGTCCGCGGTCATTCCTTCGAATTTTCCTGGCTCGATGTATCCCAAACAGACGTATCTCATCGATTCCTCCTTGGCCACCCGGCCGAATGTTTATAGACCTGCGGTTCCGGTTGTGATCGCGCCGGCACGTTCGTAATTCACGACAATGACGCCATTCGAGCCGACTATGCTTTCCGTCACCTTGAAGGCCGCCGGGATCGTGCCATCCGCAAACAGACGCTTTCCAGCGCCCAACGTGAGCGGATAGATCATCAGCCAGAACGCATCGACCAGATCATGCTTGATAAGCGTCTGAAGGAGATCGCCACTTCCCCAAATGTGTAGATCCGGCCCTTGCTCTTGCTTGAGCTTGGCTACTTTTTCTGCAACATCTCCGTTCAAAAACACGGACGGCTGCCATTCGTGAGAAGTCATGGTACTCGAGGCGACATACTTGGTCGCCGTGTTGACGCCCGGCCATACTTCCGCATGTTGAGGCCAGAAGGCCGCCCAGATGTCAAAGGTTTTGCGTCCTAACAGCAGGTCGAACGGCATGTTCATCTGCTTTTGCAGGGCCGTTCCAAGGATGTCGTCATCATATGGCGCAGCCCACCCGCCATACGCGAAGCCTCGCTGGTATCTTCGTCCGGCCCGCCCGGGGCTTGTATGACACCATCAAGGGAGATATGTTCAAGCACAATAATTTTTCTCATAATTGAGTTCCTTCGAGTCCAATCTGATTTTGTTTAATTTACGCGTGTACCCCGGGCTTTGCCTCAACAGTCCTTCGATTAGTTCTCTGAAGGATGTGAACCGAATCATCGCCGCAGACCGGCGAGATGTTTATAGCTACGCGATCGCCTCTTTATCATCTCCGCAAAGGGCGAAATGATCAGCATTTCGCTCTTTGCGGAAGAAGTGAGAAGGTCGTGCACTTTCTATAAACATTACGTGCCTACGGCACGTTTCTGGCCCGATTCGCTCGAGCGATGACTTTTGAGGGAAAACTCAGGCCCGTCAGGCCGGCATCGCCGGCAGTGTTGCCACTATCCCTCAGTTGCGTCAGGCGGGGGTCGGAAAAAAATCTCGCGCACCTCGACCGGCGCTCGACAGGCGACGGCAGCCTTGCGCCCCACGCCAGTGCCTCGTCCAGGTCAGCGGCTTCCAGCACCGAAAAACCGCCTATGTGCTCCTTGGTCTTCAGGTACGGCCCGTCGGTGACCAGCACCTTACCATCGGGCTGCGCCCGCAGCGACTTCGCACTGCTGGCGGGGGAAAGGCCGCAGGCGAACTTCCTGGCGCCGGCAGCAATTATCTCGCGGTTGAGCGCGTGGATCTCGCTGATCGTCGCTTCGGTTTCGGCGGACGGGTCGTAGTCGTCGGGGAGGTAAATAGCAACCAAATACTGCGTCATGATTTCTCCATTCTCCGGTAACGTCTTCAGGCGGGCCGATTGCCCTGCCTTCACCATATAGTCGAACGGCCGGACGGAAATCGACAAAGCGTCCAAGAAATTTTTTTCTTCGGGGTTTAAGCGACTAAAGTGGGGTTAGGCCTTCGATTCTGCACTGCTATGCTAGGGACATGACGATCAAGAGATTGGACCACGTCAGCGTCGTCGTCGAAGACCTTGCAGCCGCCAGGGCTTTTTTCACCGCGCTCGGGATGACGGTCGAAGGCGAGATGCCGGTCGAGGGGCCGTGGGTGGACCGCGTCAACGCGCTCGAAGGTGTCCAGGTCGACATCGTTATGATGCGGACTCCAGATGGGCACGGGCGGCTCGAGCTGACGAAGTTTCGCAATCCACAACTGGTCGAGATCAAACCGGCGATCGCACCCCCGAACACGCTGGGCCTCCGGAGCGTCATGTTTACAGTCGAAAGCGTCGACGACACTGTCGCTCGCCTGCGCGCCAATGGCGCCGAACTCGTCGGCGAGGTGACCCAGTACGAGGACAGGTACAGACTCTGCTACATGCGAGGCCCTGCGGGCATCATCGTCGCGCTGGCCGAGAAACTCCTCTGAAATAACGATAAATACTTATTGACAAACGATAAGTCCTGAGATAGGGTCGCAATGTAAACCAGCCATAAGGATCTACTATGAAACGAGGCTCGACGATCTTCCTTCAGGTAGTAATTGCACTTCTCGGCGTAGGCGTTCTTGCCTTACTGCTTTGGGAACCCCAGGTCGAGGGCAGGAACGTGAACGCCACGCTTTTTGAGATCTACTTCAAGGATCCATTCCTGGCGTATATATACCTGGCCTTCGTCCCATTTTTTGTCGGTCTTTACCAGGCATTCAAGATATTAGGGTATGCCCGACGAAACGAAATATTTTTCCAGCGTTCTGTGCGAGCTTTGCGGATCATGAAGTACTGCGCATTAACAACGGCGATCTTTATTCTCGGGGCGGAAGCCTATTTATTCATCTTTATACGTGGTCAGGATGATATTGCCGGTGGAGTCATGATGGGTGTCTTCATTATTTTGGTCTCTGCCATCATCGCCACAGCCGCCGCGGTGTTTGAGCGGATCTTACAAAATGCCGTGGATATAAAATCTGAGAACGACCTAACTATCTAAACGAACATGGCAATCATCATTAACATCGACGTCATGTTGGCGAAAAGAAAAATGAGCGTTACCGAGCTCGCCGATAAAGTCGGCATTACGATGGCTAATATCTCCGTGTTGAAGAATGGCAAAGCGAAGGCAATTCGGCTATCAACATTGGAGGCGATCTGTAGAGCTTTAGAATGTCAGCCCGGAGATGTTTTGGAATATGAGGAGCAGCAAAAGGCTGTCATGATCTGAAATGCCGCGCACGGTCTTTGCTATGCTAGGGACATGACGATCAAGAGATTGGACCACGTCAGTGTCGTCGTCGAAGACCTTGCAGCCGCTAGGGCTTTTTTCACCGCGCTCGGGATGACGGTCGAAGGCGAGATGCCGGTCGAGGGGGCCGTGGGTGGACCGCGTCAACGGGCTCGAAGGTGTCCAGGTCGACATCGTTATGATGCGGACTCCAGATGGGCACGGGAGGCTCGAGCTGACGAAGTTTCGCAATCCACAACTGGTCGAGATCAAACCGGCGATCGCACCCCCGAACACGCTGGGCCTCCGATCGCGGTAGGGACACCAGTTACCCGATGCCCCCCGCACAGATCCCGGCGTGCGGTTTTCCCGCACCGGGTTCGTCAGACGTACTCGCTTTCGTCCAAGGCAAGCGCCAACAGGCCAGGGGTCCTCGCTCGTTGTCTGTCTGTGATCCGTGGTTGCGGCACCTGGTAGTGGTCAAGCGCCGCATGGAAGCCAGCCCAAGTATAACTCTGCTTCTGGCTGCGTCGGTTCAACCACTTCAGGAGTATCCGCTTCGATTGGTGGAAGAAGTCTTTAAGGCTCTCGTAGTTGTCTGGTAAGCCATAGTGGTTGTAATAACCCGTCAGCTTCTGGTTCAACTTCGCAAACCTTTCCTTATTCTTCAGGTGGCGCATCTCCTTGCACCACGCGGTGAACCGCTGTAGTGATCTTCGATATCTCTGCCGGGAGGTTCGTCGCTTTAGATGCGGCTTCCCTTTTCGGTCTTTCCCCCAGCGAAATTCGAAACCCAGAAACTCG